>Ga0209312_1002329_pt1 | contig 12518 bp, 10 predicted proteins | sample BioC13SIPDNA_4_FD_185744 | JGI IMG/M metagenome (GOLD analysis project Ga0209312, IMG submission 185744) | Anaerobic biogas reactor microbial communites from Washington, USA - Biogas_R1_B C13 SIP DNA (SPAdes) (version 2) | ecosystem: Engineered > Bioreactor > Anaerobic > Unclassified | place... | reverse complement strand
CGGCGCCCCATTGGTGGCCTCGCGGGCCGGGTGTCGAGTGGAACTCGTTCTCCGCGATGATGGGCCAGCCGGCGGCGCTGGTGTAGAGGCGTCGCGGGTCCTTGTCCTTCCAGTAGTTCACGAGCTTGCCGAGGTACTCCTTCTGGCTTTGTCCGGCCGGCTCGTTGCCGTAGGCCAGCATGCAAAACGACGGGTGGTTGCCGTACGCCTTCAGGATGCGGTCTCCTTCGGCGTAGATCCAGTCGTCGATGGGCGCGCCGTCGCCGATGGTCGGGCCGCTGTTGGTCCAGGCGGCGCACTCGATCTGGAACATCACGCCCGTTTCATCGGCCGCGACAAACGCCGCTTCCGGCGGGCACCAGGAGTGGAAACGCAGGTGGTTCAGGCCGTGCGCCTTGGCCGCTGCCAGAACTTCACGCCACGCCTTCACGTCCGTGGGCGGATAACCGGTCAGCGGGAAGATGCTGCATTCGAGCGTGCCGCGAAGGAATGTCTTGCGCCCATTGATGGCGAACTGTGTCCCTTGCGCGGTGAACTGTCGCATGCCGAAGACGACGGTCCGCTGGTCCTCGAAGTCCTTTCCACGAATCGAGACGGTCAGGCGGTACAGGTTCGGCGAGAACTCGTCCCACAGCAATACGTCTTCGCCCATATCGTAGTTGATCTCGGCCGTCTGGCTCTCGCCGTCGATGGCGAAGAGGGCCCGCTTCTTGGCGACCCTGTGGCGGCGGGCGGAATTGAAACTCGTCGCCTCGAGCGTCACTGTCCCGGCACTTCTTGTGCCGCTCGGATTGACGATGGTGACACAGACTCTGGCGTCCCGGTGCTCGATGTCCGGGTAGATCTGCACATCGTCGATTCGGATCGCGTCGTAAGCCCGCAGTTCGATGTCGCCGATGATCCCGTTCCAGTTGGTCTGCGTGTGGTCGGAGACGCTATGCGCGTTGACGCCGACGCCGACCTTGACCGCATTGTCCACGCGGATCGTCAGCCGGTGGCTTCCGGCGCCGAGAACACCGAGATCGTATTCATGCGGCGCGCTCAGACTGTCGGCCGAGCCGACCGCCCGACCGTCGAGCCAGACCTGTGTATCCCAGTGACATCGCTCCAGGAACAGCACGATCCGCTTGGCGTTCCATCGGTTCCGGATGCGGATGTCCGTCTGGTACCAGGCGGGTCCGACGTAGTGTTTGACCGGGGTCAGCCAGAAGGGCACCTTGAGGTTGTCCGGCCGGCGGTAGGGCTCGTATTTGTCGTCGGTGAACCACGACCGGTCCACGATCTGCCCGGTCCACTGCGTTTCAATCGTCACATCGTTGCCGTAGCCGTTCTCCGGCATGGACCCGGGTAGGCGGATGGTTTGCGACAACTCCTTGTCGAACCATCGTCGAGCGAGGCCCTTGTCCTCCGGGTCGGCTTGAAACCGCCACCGACCGGCCAGCGATTGGCTCTGGCGGTCGGACGCTGTGCCCGTTGCAGGGAGACCGAAAACCATGGGCAGCGTCAGCAGCGCCAGCATTGCTTTCCATTCGGGTAACGCCAAGTGCCTGCTCATCATGCGATCTCCTCTGTTCAGTGGTATCGAAGAACAAGGCTCGACGTGGCGGTCCATGGCGACCGCGCGCCGAGGTCTGCATGTTATTGTTGCGGGTTCTCGGCGTGTGTCAATCGACTTCCCGCACGATGCGCTTTTCGCCCGGCATACTAAACATGGCTGGCCGTGAATTCGGCGCCACGACGCAGGGCCTCGCTGTTGGCAGGGATTGTCTTGTGATGTCGCTCGGCCAGCACGTCGGCCAGCGCCTCGGCCGCCTGCTGCGGACGCAGGTGTCCTCGCGCGCCCAGGTAGGCGCCGAGCATGACCATGTTGGTGCTCTTGGGGCTGCCGGCCTGAAGGGCGATCTCTTCGGCCGGCACGCCGATGACGTGCACCCCTTCGGGTACGGAATGGACGTCTTCGATCAGTGAACTGTTGAAGATCAGCCATCCTCCGGGTCGCAGTCGCGGCGCGAACTTGCTCAGCGACGCCTTGTTGCAGATCACCAGGGCGTTCGGCTCGCTGACGATCGGGCAGGCGATCGGTTTGTTGGCGAGGATGACCATGCAGTTGGCGGTCCCGCCGCGGACCTCAGCGCCGTAGCTGGGCATGTAGGTCACTTCCAGTCCGGCCTTCATCGCCGTCTGGGCCAGCAGCTTGCCCGCGAGAATGATCCCCTGGCCGCCGAAGCCGGCGATGACGATCTCTTCGTACAATCCGTTTGCCGATATCATGTTCAACCCTTCAACCGAGCGATAGGGAAGGCCCGGCTCATCTGCTCGTCGATCCATTTCATCGCCTTCGCCGGGGACATCCGCCAGTATGTCGGGCACGGCGAGAGAACCTCGACGAGCGACAGGCCCGGCGCGTCGTCCATTTGCAGTTGGAAGGCGTGTTTCATCGCCGCCTTGGTCCGCCGGATGCCGGGCACCCCGTTCAGGGCGCATCGCTCGACGTACACCGTGCCGGGCAACAGGGCCAGAATCTCGGAGACCTGAAGCGGGTAGCCCTGGCCGTTGCTGGGGTTGCGGCCCTGCTGCGTGGTTGCCGTGACCTGGCCGAGCATGGTGGTCGGCGCCATCTGACCGCCCGTCATGCCGAAGACCGCGTTGTTGATGAAGATCACCGTGATGCGCTCGGCCCGATGGGCGGCGTGGATGATCTCGGCGGTGCCGATGGCCGCCAGGTCGCCGTCGCCCTGGTAGGAGAAGATGATCTTGTCGGGATTGGTTCGCTTCATTCCCGTGGCGACCGCCGGCGCTCGGCCGTGAGCGACCTCGACCATATCCACGTCGAGGTAGTTGTAGGCCAGCACGGCGCAGCCGACCGGGGCGATCCCGATCGTGCGGTCCTGGATGTCGAGTTCGTCGATGACCTCGGCCACGAGGCGATGCGCGATCCCGTGGCCGCAGCCCGGGCAGTAGTGCGTCGGGCAATCCTTCAGAACGGACGTTCGCTTGAATACGGTATTCATCTCTTCTCACCTTGCCGCGTCGCGAAGAGGCTCGAAAGGCCTACGCGGCGCCGGCTCGTATTGTCAGTTGTCGAATCTTGTCGAGGACCTCGTCGGTCGTCGGCACGCCGCCGCCCGGTCGGCCGTGCAGCAGGACGGGACACTTGCCCGCCACCGCCAGCTTCACGTCCTCGACCATCTGGCCGCAGCTCATCTCCACCGTCAGGAACACCCGGAACGTCTCGGCCGCAGCGGCGATCTGATCGGACGGGAAAGGCCATAGCGTGATCGGGCGGATCATGCCCGCGCAGATGCCCTCGTCACGCGCCTGGTCCACCGCCGCCCGGGCGATCCTCGCGACGATTCCATAGGCGACGATGACGATTTCAGCGTCTTCGACCCGGTACTGTTCGCAAAGGACCTCGTTGGCCTGGATCTGTTGGTACTTGGCCATGAGCCGATTGTTCAGCTCTTCGAGGGCCCCGTCAGCCAGGTATAAGGATCGTACGATGTTCTGCGGCCGGTCCTTCATCCCCGTCAATGCCCAGGGTTTGGGCGGCAATGGGCGCCGGGGTTTTGGATCGAGCGTCACCGGCTCCATCATCTGCCCGAGAATCCCGTCGGCCAGGATCATCACCGTCATGCGGTACTGGTCCGCCAGATCGAACGCCAGAGGCATGCAGTCGGCCAGTTCCTGTACGCTGGACGGGCCCAGCACGATCGTGCGGTAGTCGCCGTGCCCGCCCCCTCGCGTGGCCTGAAAGTAATCGGCCTGCGACGGGGCGATATTGCCCAGTCCCGGTCCGCCTCGCATGACGTTGACTACGACCGCGGGCAGCTCCGCCCCGGCCAGGTAGCTGATCCCTTCCTGCATCAGGCTGACGCCCGGACTGGAGGAACTGGTCATCGCCCGCTTGCCGGTCGCGGCGGCGCCGAAGACCATGTTGATCGCGGCCAGCTCGCTCTCGCTCTGAACGAAGACGCGGCCCTCCTGCGGCATCCGCTCGGACATGTAGGCGGTGATCTCGTTCTGCGGGGTGATCGGATAGCCGAAATAGGCGTCGCAGCCGGCCACGATCGCCGCCTCCGCCAGCGCCTCGTTGCCACACATCAATACTCGCTCGTTCACTTTCCTGCCTCTCTATCGGCCCATTGGCGAAGCATGAAGAGCTTCGCATCGTAGTATCTGGAAGCACAGGAATCGTAGTCGCCGGTACTCAGGGTCTGTTCGGCGGTACGCAAGAACGTCCGCGCCTTTGCGGAGAGAACGTCCAATTCCTTCAAACCGGCACTCGCTCCTTCCTGACGTTCAACATGAAGGCGAAATTGTGGTTCTCGAAGTACTCTTGCGAGATCACCATCACGGAAATGAGTTCACCTTCTTCCATGATGATGTCATACAGAAGATCGCTCAGGCTTTCTCTGACCTCGGAGGGATTCACAGACGGAGCGGTCAGTACCAGGACGTCGACGTCGGAGTCCTTTGTCGCTTCGCCTCTGGCGTACGAGCCATAGAGGATGACTCGCTTGATCCCGTCGCCGTAGGTTTGGTTCAGATGGGCCTTGATCCGGTCGATCGGACGTAAGATTCGCTGCTCCATCCCCTTAGCGCTTCTCCTCGATCAGACGCGGCGTGCCCGGCTTGCCGGGCGCTGCCACGATGCGGATTCGCTCCATTTGCTCCCGACTGACCTCGATGATCCCCTCGGGGCAGATGATCGCGCACTGCGCGCAGCCGGTACAGTCGCCGTCGGTTTTCCTGGCGGGGAAATAGCCGCTCTGGTTCGATTCCTCTGAGATCACGATACTCTTCTTCGGGCAGACCACCACACACAGCCCGCAGCCCTTGCAGCGCTCGGTATCGATGACGATTTTGCCTGTCATTTCATGTGTCCTTTGCCTTGTCCGTTCGACCAAGCCATGCGCCGGATGCATTCTCAACGCACGCGCATGGTTGCCCCCGTCGATCGGTACGCTCGAAAGTCTACTTCATGCTAACGGCGGGGTTCAACCCTGTAAAGCGGAAATCTGCCCCGGCCACACCCGCCATGAGGCGGCCCGGGCGAGAATGCCCATCGCAGAGCTTGTCACGGCTGATCCGTTCTGGTCTACTGTGCCGCATGGAGAATCGCAGGTTCGATCTGACGGGCAAAACGGCGCTGATCACGGGGGCCGGGCGGGGGATTGGCCTGGCGATCGCACGGGCCCTGGCCGAACACGGGGCCGATCTGGTTCTGGTGGCGCGCCACGCCGAGCAACTCGATGCCGCCTCCCGCCAGATCGAGGCGGCGACGGGCCGTACCGCGCGGCTGCTTCCGTTCGATCTCGCCCGTATCGACGAGGTGAACGGTCTCTTCGACGATGCAGTCGAAGCGGCCGGCCGAATCGATGTCCTCGTCAACTGTGCTGGCACGACGGTTCGCACGCCGAGCGATGAGGTTTCGCTGGCAGACTTCAAGAGGGTGATGGACGTGAACCTGACGGCGGCATTGGCGCTTTCACAGTCCTTCTGTCGGCATTGCCGAGATGGCGGAAAGCCCGGGCGGATCATCAATATCGGCTCGCTGGCCTGCCATGCGGCCCGCCCGACGATCGTGCCCTACACGTGCAGCAAGATGGGGCTGCTCGGCCTGACCAGGACGCTGGCGGTCGAATGGGCCCCGCACCACATCAATGTCAACGCCATCGGTCCCGGCTATATCGCCACGGAGCTCACAGCCCCGCTGCGGAAAGACCCCGAGTTCGATCGGTGGGTGCTGGCCAAGACCCCGCTGGGCCGCTGGGGCACGCCGCAGGACCTCGTCGGCGTAGCGGTTCTTCTTGCTTCCAAGGCCGGCGAGTTCATCACCGGCCAGATCTTTTACGTCGACGGCGGCTGGACCGCCCTGATATAGCCGGCGGAAACACGTTCACGGGAGTGCCTCATGAAACAACGCACGCTCAAAGCCTTGACCACGACGCTGTTGCTTTCGATCCTTGCAGCCGTTTGCACCGGCCAGTCCGCCTCTGGTGGACTCGCCCCTGCGACCGTGCATCTGCGCACCCGGGTGGCTGTGCCCGACATGCCGGGCGGGTTCCGTTTTGCGTGTCAAACGGAACAGTGGAATCCGTCGGAGACCGCGATCATTATCTGCGACATGTGGGACCGGCACTGGTGCCAGGGGGCATCACGCCGTGTGGCCGAGCTGGCGCCGCAGATCGATCGCGTGGCGACCATCGCACGCGACAAAGGCATCCTCATCATCCATGCCCCGAGCGACACGATCGGTCACTACGGCGACTACCCCGGCCGCAAGATCGCCAAGGATGCGCCAAGAGCGGCCAATCTGCCCGAGGGGATCGACCGGTGGTGCCACTGGAAGGACGACATCGAGCGAGAAGCGGGCTATCCGATTGATCACTCCGACGGCGGCTGCGACTGCCGACCCCGTTGCCCGGAATCACAGCCCTGGACCCGGCAGATCGACATCATCGAGATCAAGGACAACGACGCCATCAGCGATTCAGGCGTCGAGATATGGAACCTGCTCGAACAGCGGAAGATCAAGAACGTCATTCTGATGGGCGTCCACACCAACATGTGCGTTCTGGGCCGGCCGTTCGGCTTGCGCAACCTCTCGCGGTTCGGCAAGAACGTCGTGCTGATGCGCGATCTGACCGATGCGATGTACAATTCCGCCATGCCGCCCGGCGTCAGCCACTTCACCGGCGTCGATCTGGTGGTCGGCCACGTCGAGCAGTTCGTCTGCCCGACGATCGCCTCGACCGACCTGACGGGCCAGCCGCCGTTCCGTTTCAAAGAAGACCAACGGCCCCTGGTGGTCTTCCTCTCGGCCGAGAGCGAGTACAGTGCCGCCGAGACACTGCCCGACTTCGCACGCGAGCTGGAGTTCGAGCACGGCCTGGCCTGCCAGGTTCTCCAGGGCAGCACCGAGAAAGCCGGGCCCGACCGGCACGAAATCTCCGGCATGGAAATCCTCGCCCACGCCGATCTCGTGGTCGTCTATGCCCGCCGCAGGGCCTTTCCCACCGATCAGATGAAGCATCTGCACGCCTATCTCGATCGCGGCGGCCCGCTGATCGGCCTGCGGACGGCCAGCCACGCCTTCGACTCGCGCGGCAGCGGGCCGGCCGGTCACGCCGACTGGCCCACATTCGATCCCGACGTCCTCGGCGGCAACTACCAGGGCCATTACGGCGCCGGACCGGTCTGCACGGTGACGCGCGCCGCCGGCGCCGGGAACCACCCCATTCTTGCTGGCATCAGGCTGCCGCTGACCAGCAATGGCTCGCTTTACCGGACCAGCCCGCTGGCCGCCGGTACGACACTGTTGCTCGTCGGCGCCATCCCGGGCCAGGAGCCCGAGCCGGTTGCCTGGACCAACCGATACAAGAAGTCACGCATCTTCTATACCTCGCTCGGCCACCCCGACGATTTTCAAAACGCGCCGTTCCGCCGGCTGCTCGTCAACGCCGTACGCTGGGCGCTCGATACGCCGTGAAGCACGCGTGTGGCCGGCTCAAGCCGCAAGGCCTGCCGACGACGCAGCGATGGGACCTATGGGACTGATAGGAGCGATTGCACGTTCTGCGCGGAAATTGCTTCGATCTCTGTCAACCGATGGGCTACGATGATCGTCTGGAGGAGGTAGTTGGAGTCGTAGCTTTGACATCAGTGACGGACGAGAGCCTCATTGCCGCCCATCTACGTGGAGACCCGGCGGCCTTTCGTGAGCTTGTCGAGCGGTATGCCGACGGCGTGTTGAGGTATTTGACCCATATGACCGCAAGCCGGGACCAGGCCGAAGACCTTTTCCAGGAGACCTTCAAGAAGGTCCACGAGAAGGCCCACACGTATCGCGGCCCGGCCTTCAAGAGCTGGCTGTTCACCATCGCCACGCGGGCGGCGATCGACCACGTACGACGCCGCAGGCGCACGGCGATGCTGTCTTTGGATCAGGAAACTGACTGTGGCCAGGAGAGCGGCTCGGCACTGGTCGAGTCCATCTCTGCCGAAGGCGCCACCGATCCGGCCGAAGAACTGGTCCGAGAAGAACGCAAGCAACAGGTTAGAGAGGCCGTCGCGAGCCTGCCCGTAAAACAGCGGGCCACTCTCGTGTTGGCCTACTATCAGCAGCTCAGCTACCGCGAGGTGGCCGACGTGATGGGCTGCTCGCTCGGCACGGTCAAGACCCAGATGTCCCGGGCCTTGGCGACGCTGGCCTGCAAGCTGCCCGATTCTCTCAGTGTGACGAAATGAACGGACACTGCACCGAACAACAACTGATCGACTACGCGTTCGAGCTGGCCTCACAGACCCGGATGCACGAAATCCGTGCGCATCTGGATTCCTGCGAAGCCTGTCGAGCGAAGCTCGATGGACTCAAGAGCAAGTTCGCCTCGCTGGACCTCCTGCGCGAGGAGATGGGGGCCTCGGAGGCGCTGATTGCCGGCGCCGTTGCGGCCGCCACCCAATCCAGGCGTCCGGCGATCCTGCGGCTGTGGGCACGCCCCTGGCTCGGCGCCGTCGCGGCGGTCGTTGCCGTGGGCGTCGCACTGCTGGTCGTTTCGACGTTCGGCCCGGGCCGCAAGGCCTCGCAACCTGCGACCGTGGAGTCATTCTCTCAGGAAGACCTCAGTCAACGTACTCTCGACGTACCGGCCGCAGCCGAACCCGAGAAGCTCGTTGCTGCGGACAGATCGCTGCGCAGCAACGCCGCAGCGCCAACGGCTGGGTGGCAGCCTCAAGCAAAGCTTGGGGGTGGTGTAGTGGCGAAGTCGTTGGCAGCTCCGGCTCCTGCCGAGCTGACGCTGGCAGATGCGGAGATCGCCGAAAAGCCTCCGTTCGCGCCGGCCAGCGCGATCGAGCTGGTCGTGCTGCCTCGCCGGCAGAATGTGCAACTGACGATCTATAACGGGGCCGACCTGACGCTGGTCCGCGAACAACGTCACCTGACGCTGAAGAAGGGCTGGAACTGGCTCCAGTTCATGTGGGCGGACACCCTGATCGACCCGACCAGTCTGAGCCTCGAACCGGCCGAGCACAGAGACCAAGTCGAGGTCCAGCAGCTTGTTTTCCCGCCTCGACTGCGGGAGCTGGGCCGCTGGCTGATCCGGTCCGAGGTCGAAGGCCAGGTCCCATTCGAATTGACCTACATGACCAGCGGCTTGTCCTGGCGGGCATTCTATATGGGCACCCTCTCGCTCGACGAGCGCTCGATGCGGCTGGAAGGCTACGTCCGCGTCGACAACAACAGCGGCGAAGACTACGAGGACGCCCAGACCCGCCTGCTCGTCGGCGAGATTCACCTGCTCGATGAAATCGGCGACCTCGCCCGGCGGCAGTACGCCTACGACGACCCGCGATCGGAGGGGGTCGGCGGCGACCTCGGCTTGGGCGATGCCGTGGACGCCTACCGTGAGGACGAGAAGGTTTGGGCTGGCAACATACTGAGTCTGCTCCAGGGTGATTCACGGTCGCTGGAGGAGCGCAAAGAGATCATCAAGGAAGGTCTCAGCGAGTACTTCCTTTACACGATTGAGGGGACCGAGACGATTCCGAACGAATGGGGCAAGCGGCTGCTGTCGTTTGAGACCGACGACATCCCCGTCACGAGTCTGTACAAGTACGACGAGGAACGCTGGGGGACCGAGCCGATTCGATTCGTCTCGTTCGCCAACGACATCGAGTCCGCCGCAGGCGGACTGGGCGAGACGCCGCTGCCGGACGGCGACGTGAGGATCTACAGCCGGATCGATGACGCAAAGCATCTGGCCTATGTCGGTGGCACGGAGACCAAGTACATCCCCGTGGGCGAGAAGGTCGAGCTGGATCTCGGCCCGGCCCGGCTGGTCAAGGTTGAGCCGGTCCTCATGGACGTTCGAACGGAGAACCACGCCTTCGACGGTCGGGGCAACGTGACCGGCTGGGACGAGGTCCGCTCGTGGAAGATCGAGATCGCCAACGCGCGGACGCTGCCGGTGGAGATCGAGATCACGCGCGGCTTCGACACACCCCAGTGGGAGCTGCAATTGAAGGGTCAGACGGCGACGTATGAGAAATATGACGTGACCCACGCCCGATTCAAACTCACAGTCGGGCCGCGAAGTAAAGAGATGTTGACGTACACCGTGACAACCTATCATGGCGCCAGAGAGCAAGTGTTAATTCAGAGAGAACAGAATAGCAGGCGGTAGGGTGTGCACCGCACACCATCAACAAAAACGGTGGGCCTGGCCCACCCTACATCAATGGGAGATCGAAACATGAATGCGAAGAGACTGATTCTGTCGGCAACGGTCGCCTTGCTGCTGGCCGGCCCGATGGCCCAGGCGCGGATCAAACTGGTGGCGCTGCCCGAGCGGGCGGCGACGATCATCCGCCTGGACAATCCGAATGCGACCCTGATCGAAGAGGAACGCGTCCTCACGCTCCAGCAGGGTCTCAACAAGGTGGACTTCTCGTGGAAGGGCGTGCAGATCGACGAGGACTCGATCCGCCTGGAGATTCTCGACCATCCCGACGCCGTGAACCTGCTGAGCGTCAGCTACCCGCCGGGCGAGGCGGCGCTGGTCTGGGAAATCAGCAGCGGGGGCGACTACGCCGAGACTGTGCGGATCAGTTACCTGCTGAGCAACATCGACCGGCTGATTACCTACAAGGCGGTCGCGGACAAGGCCGAGACAAAGGTCGATCTGAAAAGTTATGTTGTCCTGCGCAACTTCTCGGGCGAAGACTTCGACAAGGCCCGCATCCTGCTCGACTACGGCGAGGCCTTCGAGCAGGGCATCGACCACGAAGAGACCAAGCAGGTGCTGTTCCTGAAAAGCCCGACGGTCCCGATCCGCAAGGTCTGGACCTTCGACGCCGCCAGGCTGCCCTGGGACCCCGAGCGGCTGGACAACCAGAACGTCGGCATCCCCGTCAGCTATCGCATTCTGAACGATGCCGCCAGCGGCCTGGGCCAGTTCGCGATGTGGGGCGGCAAGGCGCGCCTGTTCCAGGACGACGGTCGCGGCAGCACGATCTTCCTCGGCGAGGACAACGCGCCGCTGGTCCCCGTGGGCGAGAAGATGGAGCTGTACATCGGTGACAGCCGTGACATCGTCGTCACGCAGCGCAAGATGCGCGACGTGCAGATCAACCTGCGCAAGAACGACTCCGACCGCGTCGTGCTCTACGACACCGACGAGATCATCACCGCCAAGATCGAGAACTTCAAGGACAGCCCCGCGACGCTGACGATGATCCAGCATATCGAAGGGCAGTGGGACATGGAGACGTGCAATCTGAAGTACAACAGGAAAGACGCGGGCACGCTGGAGTTCGAGATCGAGCTTCCCGCGCGCACGGACGCCGGGCCGGCGGTGCAGGAACTGACGATGCACTACCACCGCCGCAACGTCCGCAACTGACGGTCCCACAACGTCCTTGTAGGGTGGGCACTGCCCACCAATTGGTCCAACAGAACAGGAGCCCTGATATGAAACGTGTGATGGCATTTCTGATGATACTCATGGTGGCCGGCGCTACGCAGGCCAAGGTCGATCTGACCACGCTGCCCACGCGCGACACCGTGCAACTGACAATCTACAACAGCGCCGACATGACGCTGGCCCGCGAGAGCCGGGCGCTGACGCTCAAAGAAGGCGCCAACGCGCTGCAATTCTCGTGGGCTAACACGCTGATCGACCCAACGAGCCTGGAGATGCTGCCGAAGGCCAACGCCGACGCCATCGACATCGCCGAACTGGTCTTCCCGCCCCGCGTGCGGAACCTCGGCCTGTGGAACATCCACAGCGAGGTCAGCGGCAAGGTCCCCGTCGAGATCACGTATCTGACCAGCGGCCTCTCCTGGCGGGCGTTCTACATGGGCACGCTGTCGGCCGACGAGAAGACGATGCGGCTGGAAGGCTACGTCCGCGTGACCAACAACAGCGGAGAAGACTACGAAAACGCCCAGGTCCGCGTCATCGTCGGCAAGGTCCACCTGCTCGACGAGATCGCCACACTGGCCCGGCGTGAGTACCCCTACGACCGGCCGGGCCTGCCGGTTCCCGTTCCAAGGCCCGCCGCCGCGGCCCCTCGCAGATCCGCCTTGCTGATGCGGGAAGTCGAGACGCTGGCGGCGGCTCAGGACATGATGGCACCGAAGGAGATCGTCAAGGAGGGCCTCAGCGAGTACTTTCTTTACACGATCGAGGGGACCGAGACGATCCCCAACGGCTGGTCCAAGCGCCTTCAGAGCTTCGACGTCGATGCCGTGCCGGTCGTGAACCTCTACAAGTACGAGGCCGAACGCTACGGCGACCGGGTGATGCGGTTCCTGAGCTTCGCCAACGACACCGAGCACAAGCTGGGCGAGACGCCGATCCCCGACGGGATGCTGAAGGTCTATCGCGGCGTGGATGAGGCAAAGCACCTCTCGTACGAGGGCCAGTCGTCGTTCAAGTACATCCCCGTGGGCGAGAAGGTCGAGCTGAACCTCGGTGTCGTCGCCGACGTGGTCGTCGAGCCCAAGCTGATGG
>Ga0209312_1002311_pt1 | contig 12566 bp, 7 predicted proteins | sample BioC13SIPDNA_4_FD_185744 | JGI IMG/M metagenome (GOLD analysis project Ga0209312, IMG submission 185744) | Anaerobic biogas reactor microbial communites from Washington, USA - Biogas_R1_B C13 SIP DNA (SPAdes) (version 2) | ecosystem: Engineered > Bioreactor > Anaerobic > Unclassified | place... | reverse complement strand
TTTCTCGCTGGAACGGATTTTTCCATCCACATTCGGGCCTCACGGACGCCATCACAAAGCCAAGGGTTTGCGGATACTTCTACCGGACTTCACTTCCTTGCCGCGCCCTTGGCTGTATTTTTTTTCCGTTGGTCTGCGACTGCCGGCAGGCTACGGCCGCTGCATAGCAGGGTCGGCGCCCCTTGGCGCCGGACGGAGACCCGCGTATTCGGCCGCGACGCCGAGCAGGATACCAAGACTGTAACAGACCAGATCGCTCCATCGGAACCCGAAACCGAGCAGCAGGGCCCCGCCGGTCGTGTGCCGGATCCCATTGAGCCACGGCGCCTGATAGAGTTGGCTGATCTCGACGCCATAGGAGAGGATCGCGGCGCCCAAGGCCAGTCGCAGCGTGCCGGCCCGTGGGAAGAGCACGCCAAGGGTCAGGAAGACCGCCAGGGCCCAAAGCGTATCGCCTGCGTACGTCCGTAGAAGCCAGGGCAGATGGTTCGCGACGGATGAGCGAGACAGCAGACCCGCTGCAACGGTCACAGCGATCGCAGTGACGTAGCGGAGCCGACCTCTTCGCGCGATGCGATCCACGTGCCGACCCTCAGCCAGGTTATCGGTAGTCGGCGCCGTTGAGGCTCCGCACGACGGATGCCAGCCATGCTTCAAGCCGTGTCTTCATGGCCGCTGCCAGTTCGGGGTCTCGTTCGAGAAGGTCATCGCTCTCCTGCGGATCGTGGGCAAGGTTGTACAGCTCGAAGGTGACGCGGTCGTCCTTCTCGATTCGATGCAGCTTCCAGGGCCAGTGGAGCCAGGCGGTGTGGCCGGGGAAGCGGTCTTCCGGATGTTGTTGGGCGATTTTTCCGGCGTCCAGTCGCAGCCGGGACGCATCGTCGACGGTCTTGCCTTCCTTCTGCGCTTGAAGCAGGCTTGCCATCCATTCCTTGCTCGGGGTTCCTACACCGGGTGTGGGATGGTCCCAGAAGCCCATCGGACTCGGCCGCGACGTCATTCGGCCCTCGATCAGAGGGACGAGACTGATTCCGTCCAGCGGTGGCTGGTTGTCCACCGTGACGCCCGCAATCTCCAGCAGGGTGGGATAGATGTCCGATGTGTTGCAGGGGACATCGGTCGTGCGGGGCTTGGGGATCGCCACAGGCCATTCGAGGATCGCCGGGACGCGCAGGCCGCCTTCGTAGATCTGCGCCTTGTGGCCCCGACCGCCGGTGGCGCCGACGCCTGGCAGGCCGCCGTTGTCGCTGCAATACCACAGGATGGTGTTCTGGTGGATGCCAAGGGTGCGCAACTCATTTCGCAGCTTGCCGAAGGCGCGGTCCATGCCGGTGATCTCGCCGTAGAAATGCTGGAGCTTCTCGTCCAGGTCGTCGTAGATCGCGCGGTCTCCTTCGATGGCTTCGTGTGGCAGGTGCGGCGAGCCGAACCACACCACCGCCAGAAACGGCCAGGGCGAGTCGGCGTGTTTGCGGATGAACTCGATGGCAGCGTCGGCCGTGACCATCGAGCTCTCGCCGTGCATCTGAACGGCGGTGCCTTCCCGGCTGAGGATCGGATCGTTGTCGAAGAAGTTCGGCGCCGACAGCCACTCGTCGAACCCGCTGGCGCCGGGATTGACCGGGCTGCCCTTGACCACCGAGCCGAGGTGCCACTTGCCGAAATGCCCGGTGGTGTAGCCGCCGACGCGGAGCGCCTCGGCGATCGTCACCTCCTGCGGCCGCAGCGAATGGCCCCACTTGAAGCAGCCGAACCGGTTCGGGTGCCGGCCCGTCATCACGCTGCCGCGCGTGGGCGAGCAGACCGGGGCCGCCGCATAGAAGCGGTCGAACCGCAGGGCGGCGCGGGCCATCTCGTCGAAGTTCGGCGTCTTGAGCGTCAGGTGGCCGTTGTAGGCCATATCGCCCCAGCCCTGGTCGTCGGCCATGACCAGCACGATGTTGGGTTTCTTCGGGGCGACATCGGCGAGCGTACGCGGGCCCCTCACGCCGGCCAGGCACAGGCCCGCTCCGGCCGCCTTCAAAAACGCGCGACGGTTCATCTGTTTGCCACCACTCCTTTCGCGATCCCTTCCTTCTCTCCACGTCGGTGCGGCCCGGCCGGCCGCCGCCGGACCCGACCTTCGGCCCGGCCCCCACAGCATACCCTGCCCGGCCCCGGATTTCGACCCTTCTGTCCCGATTCCGACCGGCCCCAGCACGGACAACGGCGAACGGACGGGGCGGAAACGCTGGAATCGAACCCAATTTTATGATATCATCAGTAGTGTGTCGTGGAGTCGATTCCTCAGATCTGCATGGAACGGCCTGCTCGCAAAGGTCGCTGCATACGTATGGAGGTGCGGACATGTCGAACAGAGCGTTTCTCATCCTGTTCTCGATGCTCGTTGTGATTGTCGTGTGGTCGCCGTCGGTTCACGCCGATGCGAAAGCGGGGCTGGTGGGGTATTGGCCACTGGACGGCGACGCAGTCGATGCAAGCGGCAACGGCCACCACGGCACGATTGTCGGCGACGTCAAAGCGATTCCAGATCGCTACGGCTTGTCCAATGCGGCCCTGCGCTTTCCGGGAGAGGCGGACGCCTGTGTGGACCTCGGCGACCCGAGCGATTTGCAGATCACCGGCGCGATGACCGTCGCCGCCTGGGTCTTTCTGAACGGGTCCCACCAGAACGACGCGTGCATCATCAGCAAGCGCGGAGGCGGCGACAGCGAAGCATGGGACCTGAGCATCGAGGCCGATGCCGCCGGCGATGGACATATTGCGGTATTTCGGGTGGCGGCGAGTCCCTCGCAGTCCGTCCGTGTCGATGACACCACGCTGTTGCCGACGGATCGTTGGGTTCACATCGTCGGCCTCTATCGGCCGGGCGAGTCCGTCGAGATCTACATCGACGGTCTGATGCGGGCCGAGACCATCGACGGCGTCCCGAACAGCCAGTTCAGCGACAACGGACTGCCCGTTCTGATCGGCTCGGGCTACGACGGCCGCATCGACGAGGTGCGCCTCTACGATCGCGCCGTCACCCAGGTCGAGATCTGGCAGATCATGCGAGCCAACGTCGGTTGCAGCTCGTCGCCCCAGCCGCCGAACGGGGCGACCGGGGTGCCGCGTGACATCACCCTGAGCTGGCGGGAAGGGCCGTTCGCCGTGGCGCACGATGTGTACTTCGGCACCGTCGCCGCCGACGTCAACGACGCCAGCCGGACCAGCCCGAGGGGCGTGCTCGTCGGGCAGGGGCGAAGCCGGGCGGTCTACGTCCCCGACAGCGAACTGGAACTCGGACAGACCTACTACTGGCGGGTCGATGAGGTCAATGCGTTTGACGCCGTCATCTACAAAGGCAACGTCTGGAACTTCACGGTCGAGCCGCATGCCCCCTGGATCGAGAAGGTCGTCGCGACCACCAACGGCGTGTCGAACGACGGCCAGACGCCGGCCAATACCGTCAACGGCTCGGGCCTCAACGAGAACGACGAGCATTCCGTCTCGCCGGCCGACATGTGGTTGGCCGCCCCGAATGGGACCGATCCTCTCTGGATTCAGTACCGGTTCGACGTGGCCTGCAAGCTGCACGAAATGCTCATCTGGAACTACAACGAGCCGTCCGAAGTGGGGCTTGGACTCAAGGACGTCAGCGTCGAGTACTCCACCGACGGCGCCGCGTGGAGCCCCTTGAAGGACGTCCAACTGGCCCAGGCGACGGGCGCGCCGGACTACGTCGCCAACACCGTCGTTGCCCTGGGCGGCATCACGGCCCGATACGTCCGGCTGATCGTCCACAGCAACTGGGGCGCGGCCGATCAATACGGCCTCAGCGAGGTCCGCTTCGGCCAGATTCCCACGCGGGCACGTCATCCCAGACCGGCCGACGGTGAATCCGAGGTCGACGTGGAACTGGTTCTGGGCTGGAGCGCGGGTCGCGAGGTGGCCATGCACGAAGTCCACTTCAGCAACAGCGCGCCGATGGTGGCCACCGGCGCGGCGCTGATTGGTTCGGTCAGCACGAGCGAGTATGCCCTCCGCTCGCTCGAGTTCGGCACGACCTATTACTGGCGGATCGACGAACGCAACGACGCCAGGAGCCCGAGCCTGTGGCAGGGCGCGATCTGGAGCTTCACCACTCGCGAATATGCGGTGATCGATGACTTCGAGAGCTACACGGACGAGTCCGGACGGCGCATCTATCAAATCTGGAGAGACGGATACGACAACAACACCGGCGCGCTCGTCGGATACATGGAGGCCCCCTTTGCCGAGCAGACCATCGTCCACGGCGGCGGCCAGTCGATGCCCTTCACCTACAACAACGGCGACGCGCCGTTCTATTCGGAGGCGGTCCGGCCCATGGCGACCGCGCAGAACTGGATGGAGCACGGGGCCGATGCGCTGCGTCTGTTCGTGCGCGGACATCCGGACAACGATCCCGGCTCGCTCTACGTCGCGATCGAGGACACGATCGGGCGGATCGCGGTCGCAACGCATTCGAATCCGGCCGTCCTCACCTCCGCCACCTGGCAAGAATGGGTCATCCCGTATTCGGCGTTCAGTAGTGTGGGGCTCGCCGGAGTCGACAAAATTTATCTCGGCGTCGGAGACCGGGACAATCCCGCCCCCGGCGGCGCCGGACTGGTTTACATCGACGACATCGGCTTCGGCCACCCCATCGGCGGCACCACCCCCGACCGCCGCTGACGCCAAACCGCACAGCACCCATCCCCAGACGGGCGACGCGCCCCCCGCGCCGCCGGCGCGCCGGCCCACAACCGCATATTGACCGCTCCGCCCCGCGATGCTACAATGATCTCGACAGGCGAAAGAGACACGGAAGACGATGAACACATGTTCGGATGAACTGTCGGGCACGTTTGAGTCTTGTATGCTAGTCGGGCATAGCGCAGGAGCGAGGACATTGGCAGCGACAGGCATATTAGCATTCCACACGTCCCGTACAGTGCGTGAACATGGCCAGGATGGCAAGAAATGGACTACAGGACACTGCTGGCTTTTTACTTGGCGTGCGTAGAAGAGGAGGACCGTCGCAGCAAAAGGGTGAAGGCCGACTGCCGTAACAAACAGTACATCACCCCTGCCATGGACGCAGGATCACTCTTCCGTGAGACGGAGAGTCTATCCTGGGGAGTTTCAGATGCGCATCGCCGTTTCTTCCAACACTTCGCTGCTGAGATTGAGGGGCCTCGTTATCTTTATGGATACCCGGTTTGGCGAGATAAGCAGGGTTTTCTGATGCCCCTCTTTATGGCTGAAGTAACCGTGGACCTGGATGACGAAGGAAAGGCGCTGATGCGGATTGTCCATCCAAGTAGCATCCAGGTTAACTTGCATCTCTTCATCGCCAGCCATTCCAGCCTACAGGAGCAACTGGGGCTACGGGAAGAGTTGGAGTCGAGTGAATTCGGAACGTTCGACGCTCGACTTCAACAGGCATTGGAGCGACGGGGAGAAAGGTCTAGTTCACTTGAGGATATTGTAACACCGCCGGGTTCCGAAGGCTGGAAGAACCGGAGTCTGGTCTTTCGAGATGTGGGAGGAGTATTCACCCATCAACTTCGTGCCGAACTTGCGGAGTTGACGAACAGGAACCTTGCAAAGGAGGGGGCAGGAACAGCCCTGGAGGCGCTATTCAGATATGACGTGCAGGATACCCACTTTGAAAACGGCGCTGAACTCATTGAGGTAGTCCCTCTGAATCGAGAGCAGCGGCGCGCCGCGCGAGCCGCATTGGCACAGCCCATGACGGTTATTACGGGGCCTCCTGGTACGGGGAAGTCCCAGGTTGTCATAGATCTACTCGCGTCAATGGAAGCCGCTGGCCAGCGCGTACTATTCGCAAGCAAGAACAACAGAGCGGTGGATGTGGTGCGAGAAAGAACTGCCGCCATCCTCGGGTCCGACGATTGGACCTTGCGATTGGGCAGCAAGGACAAAATTGACGAAGAGAGAAAGACCCGTATTGAGCAGGCAATGAACTTGTGCAGCGGTCTAGTCACGCCGATTGCTGATGAAGGCGCAAGATTCGCGGAATGTGTCGGACGGCGCGAGACGGTCGAAGAAGAAGTCATTTGTGCAGCCTCGAATATGCACAAGTATGGCCAGGCACTCGATAGCTTTCGGAAGAGTATTGCTTGCTTGCCAACCGTTTGGCAAGAATGGTGGGATGAGGAGGCACCATCTGATTGGCCCAAGGCGATGCATGATGAGACGATACGCAAGTATCTTGATGACGTTCGTGCTGTCGCCGGAAAGGAGTGGCCTGGCCTTCGACTGTGGTTCTTACGCCTGTTGAATGGTCCCAGGCTGAGATACAAGTATCAGAATGAGTTCGACAGACTGAGCGCGGGTATGTTGTCGGTCGTTCCAGAGTGGAGTAGTCGGTCATGCGGCGACTGGGACACGCTTGTCGCAAGGTACGAGCTCTTGCATCAACTCTGTCTGTGCAGAGATATGAACGCCGAAATCAAACGCAGGTTGTCAGGCTTGGATCGTTTGCAGGTGATAGGCCAGTACAAGGAGGAATTAGAGGAATGTCAGAACGCCATAGAACAGTGCGCCCGCAATACTTGCCGCGCTCGCATTCGTAGTCGGACGCTGCATGCAGGACAAAGGCTTCCAACACTGTTGAAGAGATACTTCGAGTTAACAGAGAGAGCTGCTAATCCGCGACAAGAGATTGCTCCCCAGGTGCGCCTTGATTTCAGTCGCGCTGCGACGGCGCTGCTCCGCGTTACTCCTGCGGTTATTGTCACGAGTCTGGCCGCACGCAGGTCGTTGCCGTGTGAACGGCAGATATTCGATTACGTCATCATAGATGAAGCGAGTCAGTGCGACATTGCATCCGCCCTTCCGCTCTTGCTTCGAGGCAGACGTCTCGTGGTGATTGGCGATCCACAGCAGTTACGTCACGTATCATCGATTGACAAGAGGAAAGAGGAGGAACTGGCGCATACTCTCGATGCTGATGCACTCCTTGCACGATACTCGTATTGTCAGAAGTCTCTGTTTGACTGTGCGGCCGAAACATACGAAGAAGGGGGCCATGAACCCTTCTTCCTTGCAGAACACTATCGGTCGCATCGGGAAATCATAGAGTTTTCCAGCCGCACATACTACCGCCCAAGATATAAGAACAGCCTCATAGTCAGAACAACGATGGATGAGATGGAGGGTGCGCCAGTTCTCTGGCATGATGTGCCATCTGAAACAGACCGACCGAAAGGAAGCCTCCATAACGAAAGAGAGGCCGTAAGGGTGGCAGAGTTGACTCGCGAGATTGTAGCCAGCGGCTCTTTGCGCGATGGCTGGACGATGGGGATTGTTACCCCATACAAGCGGCAACGTAGTCGTATTGAGTCTCTGCTTCGTGACAACGGCTCACTCGACAGACTGGGTCCCAGGCTTCGTGTCGGTGTTGTTCACACCTTTCAAGGGTCTGAAGCCGACATTGTGATCTTCTCACCTGTAGTAGCGCAAGGGACGGATCCTGACGCGGCCGAGTGGATTTCCAATGAGGAAGGCCTTCTCAATGTGGCATTGACCAGAGCACGCAGAATCCTGCACATTGTGGGTGACAAGGGCTATTGTGCTCAAGTACGTGGAAACCTCGGTAGACTGGCTGCATTTGTCGACGACCTCCGCGACCGAGAACACAGAGTTCCCGAAGAGACGGAACCAAGGCGCATAATCCGTCAGATGCTGGCAGAACTCCAAGTCTGCTACGAAGAAGAGTGGCCTGAAGGGAACTACCACCTCGATTTTCTGGTCGTGGGTTTGTCAGGTGCCCCATATGACATCGAGGTCGACGGGCGTCAACACTACTTCAGTGCGGAAGCTCTCTTGGAGGATGAAGCACGGGATGCGTATCTCTCGGCACGAGGATATAGGGTAATTCGCTTCCGAGGGGTGACTGTTGAACGCTACCCAGAGAGCGTGCGAATGGTACTATCAAGACTAGCCTGAAACCTGCTCGGGCAGGCCACGACGGCGGACAGCGCCTTGTTTCTCGTGCGCCGGCTGAGTGGCGCCTTCGCGGGGGCGTAGTATGCAATGGGCTTCGTGTTGGACTTGGTGATGGCGGTGCGGACGGAGGCACCGTCCTTGTCGCAGAGGGCTCTATCGGCTCAAGGGCAACGAACTGGTTCAGGAACTCGCTTTCGTTGCTCAGGATTGCCGTGGAAAAGCTCTCGGTCGCGGGAACTGGAGACCGAATACTGTTCTTGCGCTTGATGAGCGGTCGTACTTCATTGGCACCTGTTCGTGGCGCGGCCCCTACCTGTTTCGAAAGGGCGATGACGGTCAGTGGAGCGTCCAGTCGCCGGGTCGAGGCGATCCCGTCGTTTGGTGAGGAGATACGTGACGTGGAAGGCATGATTCAAAAAAGAGTCCTGACCACTTTCGCTCTCCTGGCTTGTCTGGCGCTGGGCGGGCCTGCTGAAGCTGGGGAGGCAGGGGGCCGGACGGGGGGGTTCGAGGCGGTGTTTACGGAGCGATGGCCGCATTCGAGCCTGCGGCATGTGCTGAGGCGGATGCAGCAGGAGTTGCCGCCGGGTTCTGCGGCGGGGCTCGACTACCGGATCGACCAAGAGAAGTACTCGGTCTATGTGCCTTCCGACTACAGCGGCGATGCGGCCTACGGGCTTGTCGTATGGGTCAGTTCCGGCGAGAAGGGGGACATGCCTGAAGGGTGGTCCGCCTTGATGGACAAACACAAGCTCATCTGGATCGGCGCGCACCGATCGGGCAACGAGCACAACCTGTACGGACGCAGGATGCCCCTGGCGCTCGATGCCGTCTTCAACATGACGAAGAAGTACAACATCGACCCGAACCGCGTCTACGTTTGTGGCGATTCCGGCGGCGGACGCGTCGCCAGCATCCTGGCCATGCACTATGCGGAGGTCTTCAGCGGCGGGGTCTTCATCGTCGGCGCCGAATACTGGGAAGCGGTTCCCGTGACCGGCCGGCCGGGACACATGTGGAAGCCCATGCCCAAGCCGCAATCGAGATACCTCGCCATCGCCCGGAGCCGCGGACGATACGTTCTGCTGACGGGCGACCACGACGCCAACCGCGCGCAGACCTGGGACTTCTACGAAAAGGGCTACAAGAGGAAGTTGCGGCACGTGCTCTACATCCAGGTCCCCAGCATGGGGCACGAGACTCCTCCGGCCCAGTGGTACGAGAAGGCCATCGTCTTCCTCGACACCGCCGCGACAGCAAAGGAAAACGCCGCACCTCAGACCGAGCCGGACTGAGTCACCTGCGGCGCATACCACAAGCCACTATCCCGCTGCCGTACAGGCACGGGGACCATGCGTACAACAACATTCGCCGCCCAGTTACTGCGCTCGGCCGATCAATTGGGGGGCTTTGGTCGGGCCGAAGCTGACGTTGGCTTCGCTGTCGTAGTGGACTTGCTGGCCGGCGAACTTCAGGCGGACGGTGTAGATGTACGGGGTCTCGTAGAAGCACAGCCTGGCGGTGAAGGTGTGGCCTTCGGTCCAGGCGCCGCAGGCGGCGACCGGCTGCTCGGGCAGGGGGCCCCAGGCGGCTCGGCCGTCTCGCCATTGGCCCCGGCCGCAGACGATCCGCCGCTCGGCGCCGTCGATGCGGATGCGCAGAGTCACGGCATCGCCGTCAGTGGCAAGCGTGATCGCTTCGAGCCTCTGGTCGTTGGGTGCGAAGGTATACGTTCTTCCCGACACCTTTGCGGCTGATCCGCTGTCCTTGGGGGTGGGCAGCGACAGGCCTTTGAGCCTGCGTTCGAGCTTCCCGGCGATGGCATTGTCGGCGGCCAGAGGCGCGTCCTTCATCGCCGGCAGGAGCCTGTCCCAGATCAGGTTCATCACCGCCTGCATGTCACGTACGCCGCTGGTGATGGCGACCACCGCGTCCTGCTCGGGCATCACGATGCAGTATTGGCCGAACGCGCCGTCGCCGCGATAGAGGCCGTGACGGCAGCGCCAGAACTGATAGCCATAGCCCTGGTCCCAGTCGCTGTTCGGATTGCTGCCGTTGGAGGTCTGTAGCTTCGTGGCCGCGTCGATCCAACTGGCGGGCACGAGCTGTTTGCCCTGCCAGCGTCCCTTCTGCAAATAGAGCTGGCCGAAGCGGGCGATGTCCCCGGTGCGCACGCTCAAGCCGTAGCCGCCTGTGCTGACGCCCTCCGGACTCATTTCCCAAGTGGGGTTCTCGATGCCCAGCGGCTCGAACAGACGCGGGGTGAGGTAATCGAGAACCGTCTGCCCCGTCGCCTTCTGGACGATGGCCGAGAGCATGTACGTGCCCGAGGTGTTGTAGAGGAAGTGCGTGCCCGGCTTGAACGGCACCGGGTGCGACAGGAACGTCTCAGTCCAGGGCTGGTCGTCGGTGCGCGGCGGCTCGGTCTGATGGCCGGTGGACATGCGGAGCAGGTCGTGGACCCGCATCTCTTGCAGGTTGTTGCTCGGCTCGGCCGGTGCGGCGTCGGGGAAGAACTTCAGAACCGGATCGTCCAGACTCAGCTTGCCCTCGGCGATGGCCAGCCCGACGGCGGTCGAGGTGAAGCTCTTGCTCAGCGAATAGAGCATGTGGGGCGATGCGGCGTTGTACGGCGCCCACCAGCCCTCGGCCACGACGTGCCCGTGTCGCACGAGCACGAAGCCGTGCAGGGCGTCGATATCGGCATCGGCGGCATTGATGAACGCCAGAACGGCCGCCGAGGAGATGCCCTGTGCCTCCGGCGTGCTGCGGGGCAATTCAACCCCAAGGCCCACGGAACCGGTTGCCGCGATTACTGCGATGATGCAAAGAGTCTTCATGCCTGTGTCCTCACGAGAAGCGAAGTAGCGAGATTGAAATGCACGATGAATCATCCGGATGTCACCTGTCTTGCCGCCATCCATGCTTCCACCGACGCCAGTCCGGCTCCACCGCCGGACCCAGCCCCACAGCATACCGCCGAAGCCCGGATATTTCGAGAAGATCTCATGCGCTCCGTGCGCCGGCCCGGCAGGGCAGGCCGCAGAAGATGCGGCCGGATCGCCGGCGATCGGCAAACGCGTGGTTGCCAAGGGGGCTGTCAGGCGTACAATCTATGCCATGGATCGTGTGGGGGGGCGTGGATGACAGGACGCTGGGGGCAGGATCGCAGCCGGACGGGCAAGCGGCAATGAGAGTGTTGATTGTAGAAGACGAAGTTCGCCTGGCGCGCAACATCGCCAAGGCCCTGCAGGAGACGGCCTCCTTCGCGGTGGACATCTCCACGGACGGCGAGGACGGCCAGCACCAGGCCCAGTCCAACCCGTACGATCTGGTTCTCCTCGATCTGATGTTGCCCGGAATTGGCGGTCTGGACATCCTGCAGCATCTGCGACGTCGCGGCAGCCGGGTCCCCGTGCTGATCCTCACGGCGCGGGATGCCACCGAGGACGTCATCCGGGGTCTGAATCTGGGCGGCGACGACTATCTGATCAAGCCGTTCGACATGGGCGAACTGATCGCCCGCTGCCAGGCGTTGATTCGGCGCAACTACGATCGTCCCGATCCGGTGGTCTCGGTCGGCCCGCTGTCGGTGGACACCTGCGGCCGTCTGGTCCGCTTGCGGGGCCAGCCGGTCGTACTGCCGGCGATGGAGTATCGGCTGCTGGAATATCTCGTGTTGCGCGCCGGCCAGATCGTGACAAAGGAGGAGATCGTCGAGCATCTGTACGATTTCCATGCCGAGAGATTCTCCAACGTCGTCGAGGTGTACATTTCTTCGCTGCGCAGGAAGCTGGACCCGGGACCTCCACACCGGTTGATTCACACCCTCCGAGGTCAGGGCTATCTGGTGGGAGAGCTGCCGGGATGAGGCCCGTGTCCATCAAGCTGCGTCTGTCTCTTCTGGTGTCGTTGCTGACTGTGACGATCATTGTCATCGTCTCGGTCATCTCCTATGTGGAGCAGGAGGAATCGCTGCTGCGGAACGTGGACGAGATTCTTCGGGCGATGGGAGAGGGGATTGCCGCCGTCCTTGATGACCCCCAGGATGCAGAGACGCGCGACGCCGAATTGCAGTCGATCCTGGGCGATCCCCGCGCACAGAATCCCGCGTGGTGTCGGATCTGGGTGGACGGCAACGACCGCGATTGGTTCCTCAGCGACCTGACGAACCCAAGCAGCGGCGTTCTCGATCCGCCGTCGCAAAGGCGGCCTGCCGTCGGCCAGGCCAGCTTTTTCACAGTGGTTGACCGGACAGATCGGAGCGGGAAGGCTCCTTATCGAGCCCTGTGGATGCGACGCGTCTGGAGGCAGGATGTGGTGAACGTGCTGGTGGGGCGATCGAGCCGGCATGTCTACCACGAACTGCGGGAGTTCTACCGATTGCTGTTGATCGTCGGTGGCGGTCTGACGCTGCTTGCCTTTCTGGCGGCGCCCCTGCTGGTCTCCTGGGGGCTCAGGCCGGTTGCGCAGGCCGGCGCCCAACTCGAGGCGATCACACACAGGAGTCTGGGCCGTCAGCGGCAGCGGTCGGAGATTGCCCTGGAATTGAAGCCATTCATGGCGGCCCTCGACGACATGCTGGGTCG
>Ga0209312_1002298_pt1 | contig 12606 bp, 10 predicted proteins | sample BioC13SIPDNA_4_FD_185744 | JGI IMG/M metagenome (GOLD analysis project Ga0209312, IMG submission 185744) | Anaerobic biogas reactor microbial communites from Washington, USA - Biogas_R1_B C13 SIP DNA (SPAdes) (version 2) | ecosystem: Engineered > Bioreactor > Anaerobic > Unclassified | place... | reverse complement strand
GATGGCAACGCAAAGCAGGTCGCGCTGGCTTGGGCCAACGGCATCGGCGGCGCCCGCGCGGGCATCATCGAGACGACCTTCAAGGAAGAAACCGAAACCGACCTGTTCGGCGAGCAGGTCGTCCTGTGCGGCGGGCTGACCGCGCTGATCAAGGCCGGCTTTGAGACGCTGGTCGAGGCGGGCTATCAGCCGGAGATCGCGTATTTCGAATGTATGCACGAAGTCAAGCTGATCGTGGACCTGATGTATCAGGGCGGGATGAGCTATATGCGGTACAGCATCTCGAATACCGCCGAATACGGCGACCTGAGCCGCGGGCCGCGGATCATTACCGCACAGACCAAGGCCGAGATGAAGAAAATCCTCGGCGAGATCACCAGCGGCCAGTTTGCCAAGGAATGGGTCGCCGAGTATCAGGGCGGGATGAAAAACTTCAACGCCCTGTACGAAAAGGATCACGGCTGTCAGCTTGAGGTCGTCGGCCGAAAGCTCCGCAAGATGATGAAGTGGATCAACGCCAAAGAAGTATAAACCAGTTATCAGTTATCAGTTACCAGTTACCAGTTACCAGCTTTGGGTTATTTGTTAAACTCAAAACTAAGAACTCAAAATTAAAAACTCAATTGCAGGAGTCTGACTGTGAAGAGCAAATTGGCCTGCGGGATGGTGGCGGCGATAACGGTAGTGCTTGCCGGGTGCGGACAGCCGCTGAGTACATACGAAGACGTCTATGCGCGGTACTATGCGACGACGCTGGGGTTGAGTACGTCGTCCGACGTGATGGCGGTCATTCAGGATCTGGATGCCGAACTGCTGAGCCAAAGCGAAAACGTTGTGGCCGCATGGGGCAAGAAGGGCAAGAACGACCGGACGCACTGGTTTAATATGGTGGCGTTCGATCAGGACAGTGCCGTCGCCATCCGTAAGTACGGCTTTATCCTTGAGGAAACTGCCTGGGGACCGAATCGCCAGCCGACCCCCGGCCTGCGTCTGGATGCGGAGATCAGAATGGATGCCGCCACGCTCGACGAGCCGTATGTGACCGCCAACGCCAAAAGCATCGCGGTACTCCGCAAGGCCGCGGCGATGTTCGCAGCCGACGCTCTGGAAGTGACGTATGACAGCGCGAGCCTGCGCGCGTCGGCGGCCATGGTCAATCAGGCCTTCCATCACGCGATGGTCACGCTGGTCCAGTCGCCCGCCGAGGCGGCCCGGCTGTCGGAACTTGAAGGGATGGCGTTTGACCATATCACGCTCGGCGACAGCCGTATCCGAATGCTCATCCGCGACAATGTGGTAACGATCAAGATCAAATCGGGAAAGCCCTGGTTTTGGCAGGCGCCGTTTGAAGAACACCCCGATGTGATCAATATGTAGCCGGTACTTAGTGAAACCTTTTCAAAGCCCCCCGCGGCCAACGCCGCAGGGGGGCTTTTTTGTTTAATCCATCAACTTTATCCAGAAATCTGGCATTGCCTGGAAATTTAAATTCCTGGTAAGATTTTAGCGGTGTGAAGCAATGCATTCTTTCAATGCCGGTAGCTGGCCGGTTTTGGTATATATTTTCAATGCCTCTTTCACCGTATCCACGGGGTTTAATCCCCGCTGCTTAATCGTAAAAAACACACTCATCAGCACCGACTGGGTCGAGGCCCCTTTTTCGCTGCGATTATTATAGCTGTTTTTTCGCATAATCACCGCGCCGCGAATGCTCCGCTCACCAAAATTATTCTCAAACGGCACCTCCGCATGATACAAAAACGTCAGCAACTCGTCCCGATGACGGGTCAGCCGTTTCAGCAGGCGTTTGGCCTCCTTATTCGACCAGCCGTGGACCAGAAACAGCCGCAGCCGCTTTTCCATCTGCTCGCACCGCCGCCGATAGGCGGCCTCGTCCAGTTCATCTTTTGACTTGCGCAGCCGGATCGCGTCCCGAAGCAGCCGCTTGAGCTTCTTGCTGAACGCTGGCCAGTCGCCGCCGTGGTCCTTATATTTCCAGACCCGCTCCAGCTCCCGCAGCAGATGCACCAGGCACTTCTGTTTGGCGCAGGTCAGCACATTGTAAGCGTACCAGAAGTCGCTGACCAACACCCCGTCAAAACAGTCTTTGATAAACGCCAGCACCACCGGCCCGGCGCGGGACCGCTCAATCGTAAAGATCGTCGCTGTTTTACTGGTAAAACACCATAACCAGTGCGTTTTGCCGTTGACCCGCCAGCCGGTCTCATCGCCGTGCAACACCCCGGCCTGTTGGATATCCTCGGTGATTTCTTCATACCACGCCAGCAGGATATCCGCCAGACGATGCCACATCTGCACCAGTCCGCCCTGGGACATCTGAAACTGAAGGTGAAAGTTGAACACCGACAGAATCTGCGAAATCGTATTGCCCAGGGCATAATGCAGCCAGGCGCTTAAGACCAGGATGCCGTTGCCGATGGAACTGTTGGGCAAGGCCTCGGTGACCACCGGCTCGACCGCCTTGCAGCAGGCCGGACACCAGTCCCGATGGATGACGTGCCGAACGGTCTCGACACGCACCGCGGCGGGCACATCTTCAATATACCGATCCCGGGTCTGCGAACACCGTTTCAGAGCACCGCCGCAGTCCGGGCAGCAGTCCGCACGATGCTCCACCGTCCGGTCAATCCGCTCCGGACGGCCCCGGCGAACCCCGGCATGGCCTTGTTGACGCCCCGGCCGCTTGCCGCGTTTACCGACATTCCGAGTGGGCTTGGTAAACACCGGCTTCTGAGCCGACGGCGTCGACGGATCAGACGCAATGGCCGCCGGCAAATGCATCTGCCGTTGCTCTGTTGCCATCTTAGCCAGTTCAAGCAGAGCAAAGATAACCGCCTCTTTGCCTTGCTCATATATCCGTTCGGCCTGCGCTTTCGTCAGGCTCGGACCAAGCGGCACACCATCGGGTACGGGTTGTTCCGGGTATTGTTCCATTACACGAAACAATACCAAGAATACAAGATGGCGCAAGTCTAAAATATGAATTTTTCAAAGAATTTTTACTTTTTTTGCTTCAAACGGCTAAAATCTTACTAAAATTTTAAAAAGAGCGATCTATCGTTTCTATCGAAAGTATCCGCGTTCGGTTCGGGGGCGTTTGTAGGCGATCAGGCGATTGACTCGCCGCACGGCCGTCCAGAAAATCGGTCCGATGCAGGCCGAATACAATGCCGTGAACAGGACGACGCGATAGACATACTCCTGCTGCTCGCCGGTTTTCAGGACACCCAGCCAATAGGCAATCAGTTCGGCGATCGGGTACACGACCAGAATCAGAATCGCCTGATGAAAGATGCGACGGGCGGGGAAATAGTCGCTCAGTTGATTGAGCAGTCCGCCGATGAAGCAATAGCTGAACGTATGCGGCCCCATCTGGTGGCCGGCGATATCCATTGCCAGGCCGATAATGAACGAGGCAATGATTGCTTCATGGGCGCGGCAGTGCATGGCAAAAAAGACCAGCGCCACGATCAATACGGCCGGGCGGATGTGCCATTCGCCGACAGCGATGAGATTGAGCAGGTTACCGGCCTCCAGCAGCGCGCCGACCAGAATCAGCAGAGTAAAGGGAATCCACCGCATCGCTTATAGTCCTCCCGCGCCGACGGTTTCGGGGACAATGACCGCCAGCGTTTGGAGCGTAAACGCATCGTCGGCAAGCTGCACGGCGATCTTCCACAGCAGCGGCTCTTCGTCCGGCAGCACCTCGCTGACCTCGCCGATAATCATCGGCACTTCCAGCAGACCGGGCCTTGCGGCCGCATACACCGCATCACCGACGCGAATATCCTTATCGCGTTCGATTTTTGAAACGATCCCGCCCCGCTTGCCGTTGCCGAACATCAACGCCCCCACATCCAGGTCCGTTCCATCGCGGCGGATGCGAATGACGATGCATTGGTTGGCGTCGCTGAGCAGGCGAACGCAAGCCATCTGCTCGGAGGTTTCGCGCACTACGCCGACAATGCTGTTTTGGCCGATGCTCATCACATAGCAGCCCGCGCGAACGCCGTCAGCGGTTCCTTTATTGATGAGCAGTTCGTGGCTTAGCCCGCCGGCGGCGCCGGTCACTTCGGCAATCGCCAGTCCGCTGTAAAAGCGCGGCAGCCCGCTGCGCAGCTGCGAAAGGATTTCGACCTGTTCCTGAAGTTTCAAAAGCTGGGCGTGGAGATTGTTGTAGTTTTTCCAGAGCCGGTTGTGTTCGTCCCGCGAGACAACCGCGTCATCCGGCCCCGGCATGGCGAACCGATCACGCTGAAAATTGCGTCCGATGCGGATTAGCGGCTGAAAGGTTTCGGCAAAGAGGAAATTAACTTCTTGCGTCAGCGTTCTCGGCAACAGCAACAGGCCAACCGCAGCACACAAGAGCAGCACAAACAAACCGCCGTTGGATAAATAAAATTGTCTGCGTGCCATATAACCAATCTGACTTCTGTCTTCTGACTTGTGACTTCTGTTACTACCACGCCGTGCCGGACGAATCGAGTGTGTCTTTCCACAGTTCCAGATTCTCCAGATAGACGCTCGTGCCGCGGGCCACACAGGTCAGCGGGTCTTCGGCATGTTCGACGCGAAGCCCCGTGGCGTTGGACAGCACCCGGTCCATTCCTCGCAGCAATGCGCCGCCGCCGGCCAGGGTGACCCCGTTTTCGATCAGGTCCGCCGCCAGTTCCGGTTCGGCGCGTTCCAGCGTTCGCATCACGGCCTCGATGATACTGGCGATCGGTTCGCGAAAGGCCTCGCGGATTTCTTCGCTGGTGATGACAATCTTCCGCGGCAGCCCCGATATGGTATCGCGTCCGGCGATCTCCATCGTCATTTCCTGCTCCAGCGGGGCTGCCGAGCCGATTTGTATCTTGACCTGCTCAGCCCGCGACTCGCCGATCAGCAGGTTGTAGGTTTTCTTGAGGTGGGCGATCAGCGCCTCGTCAAAATTATCGCCGCCGACGCGGATCGATTCACAGGTGCTGATGTCCGCCAGGCTGATAATGGCCACTTCCGACGTGCCGCCACCGATATCGACGATCATCGACCCCGTCGGTTCGGTGATGGGCAGTCCGGCCCCGATGCCGGCAGCCATGGGTTCATCGACCAGAAACACCTTGCGGGCGCCCGCCCGTTCGGCGCTGTCGATGACCGCCCGCCGCTCGACCGCGGTAATCCCGCTGGGTACGGCAATCACGATGCGCGGGTTGAAAAAGCCCTTGCGGCCGTGCACCTTGCGGATGAAATAGCTGAGCATTTTTTCGGTGATTTCAAAATCGCTGATCACGCCGTCCTTGAGCGGGCGGATGGCGGTGATGGAGCCGGGTGTTTTGCCGAGCATATCTTTGGCGACCAAACCGACCGCTTCGCCGTTGTTTAATACGATGTTGGTGCCTTTGCGAACGGCCACCACCGACGGTTCGTTCAGAACGATGCCCTCGTGCCGCACGCAGACCAGCGTGTTGCACGTCCCGAGGTCGATTCCCATGTCCTTGCTGAACCAGCCCAGAATTGTGTCTATCACAGTGACTCCCTTCAAAACGGATTGCCGGCGCCATTGCCTCAATCCACTCGGCCGCCTCAAAAAATGCGTTGGTTCGTCTTAACCGTTGCCGGTATCCGTCGGCTTAACGCGAGGCTTGGGCAATCGAAAACAGTGTTCCGTAGTACATCCAGCATTTCAGGGCGACATACACCGCCGTGGACAACACGGTCAGTGACGCCAGCGCCAAAATCGCGGTATAAACATCACTTGTTGCTGCTGTTATTTTTTTGGCCATAACTCATCATCGTCTCTTAAAGTTGTGTGCTTGCCGTATCGCCCGGGCGCGGACGCTGCTGCACCAACTGCAGCACCCCGGCGCTCTGGTTGATATCGACATTCGTAATCACGACGTCGCAGAGAAATTGATCGCCTCGGGTAATATGAAACACCATATTTTCGCGCACCCCGTCAGCCGTGCCAACCGACAATTGCACCAGCGTCAGATCCACATCCATCACCACCCCCCGGATATCGTGGGCGGCGGTGACCGGAGATACCGGCAACGCGGTGCTGACCGGCTGGGTCACGACCCGCACCTCCCGGGCCGGCACTATGCTTGATGTGCTGATCTGCTGTTCCAACTCGGTCTTCTGCTCCAGCAACCGCCGGCGCTCGGCCTCCATCGACTGAAGCTGCACGATCTTGGCATGCAGTTCGGCAGTGATCTGGTTGAGATCTTTCTGGTCGGTGATCCTTTGCGAGCGGGCCGTATCCAACTGCTGCTGGGTCTGCTGCAGCGAGGCCTGAAGGTTGCGTACGCTCTGCTCAAAGCCGGTCATGACGCCTTTCCAACTGTCCGCCTGTGCCTGGTACTGGTCGCTGTCCCGCTGCGCGTTGCGAAGATCGGCGACCAACTGGTTCTTGTCCGTTTCTAAGGCAGTAATCGTCTCCTGCAGACGGTTTTCCAGTTCTTTGTACTTGAAGGCCTGCGTGTTGAACAGTTCGTCCTTTTTGGTCAACTCGGCCTGAGCGTACTGAGCGAGCTTACGCTGTTCTTCAAATTGACTTTTGAAGTTCTTCGTGCTGCCCACAAACGCGACCATCATCCCGCACAGAAAAATGGAGAATAAGGACAACAGCACCACCAAAATTTTAGTCAGCGTACTCAACGGTATAACCCTTTCATCACAGAGTTCTTGGATTTTTGACCTTGAGCCGACAAAATCACTCGGCGTAATACGAATACACTCTAACAAACGGTGTGATTTTACGTGAGGAATTTGGACAGGTCAAGCGTTTTTTATCGACTTAACTATTTATAAATCGAATAGGTTGCCATTCTTTATGTCGATTGTCGGCCTTTTATATTCTTATTTTATCGCAACATTCCAATGCCAAGTTGCCTGTGGTTCCGTGAAATCTGCTTTATCTCTTTTCTTTTAAAGAGTTTAAGGGAAATCTCATCAAACTGCTGTGCGTTGCTGGCTTACCGGGTCAGCAGCAGGACGGACTGGGCCGCGGTCAGGCGGATCATGGCCGAGCGGCTGTTGAGAGCGGCGGGCAGATGAGCGGTCAACTCCGGCGTGCCGATGCGACCGATGGCCATAATCGCCAGCAGCGTGGCCATATCGGGCTGGTTGAAGTCGGGATTCTGGGCCAGATAGGCGGCCACTTCCTCGCGCCCGTAGCGGTCACCGAGACGGCCAAGCTGCTCGGCCGCCGCCAGACGCACTTCCAGCACATCGTCGCCGAGCATCGTCATAATGGCGCTTTTCGCGTCCTGGGTCCCCAACGCCCCCATCGCGCGGATACCCATCACCCGGTCGTCGGCATACTTGCTGATCAACAGCGACCACAACTTGCTGCGATACAGCCGCGTGTCCTTGAGACGCGCGATGGACTCGATGGCCTGAAACCGGACCTTGTCGTCGGCGTGATCGTCCCGCATGACTTTGTACAGCAGGTCCAAATCCTCCCGATTCCCGACCTTGCCCAAGAGCAGCACCGCATTGGCCCGCACTGTCGAGTCGTCGTGGGCGTTAGCGGCTTGCCGAAGAGATGAATGAAAGTCACGGTAATTAAACTTAACCAGAGTGTACGCCGCCGCCAGACGGACATTTTCATCCGCATCGGTCAGCCGTCTGCGCACCTCCTGCTCGCAGCCGTAACAAGCCATATCCCCGGCGGCCGTGACCGCGGCGAACCGAATGGCCGCCGCCTCATCGCCCATCATCCGCATGATCTCGGTCATCGCGTCTTTGTGCTGCGTCTCGGCGGCCGCCTCAATCGCATGAATGCGAATCATAGGGTTCTCGTCCCGCAAACTCGCTTTCAAAATCTCAACCGCTTGCGGCCTGAGCGTTTGCCGAAGGGGGCTGTTCTGTGACGCCGCGCTCGGCGTCGGGGTTTGGCAGCCGCACAGGAGTATCACGCCGGTCATTAATGATAGGATCAATCCGTTACGAGTCATTGTTGATGCTTCCTTTTATGCCGTTGAATTTTCTTGTCCAGTATCGCCCGTACAAACAACCCGACCAGCGTCGTTCCCAGCATGCCGTCGAGCCACCGGCCCCAGCGACTGAAAAACGACACCCGCCGGTCGATGGGAATGCGATCCACCAACCAGCCCTCGACGGCCTGCCGTCTGGCCGCTGCTTCGGGCAGATCGCCGGCCTGATAGCCATCGCGAATCCGCCCCGTCGAATCGATCAGGCAGCTGATGCCGGTATTGACGCTGCGGATGATCGCGATGCGGTTTTCGATGCTGCGAAAGACGCTGATCGCCATCCGCTGGCTTAGCTCGGCGCTGGGGACGATCCGGCCGTCATGGTAATACACGTACCAGCCGTCGTTGCTGACATTGACCAGAAAGTCAACCCGCTTGTCGCCGTTGGTGGCCACCGTCATCCGCTGCGCGACCGTTGCAGGCGTATCCTCGTAGCAGATCAGCACGCCGAACCGCCACGTCGTTTCAGTCTCCGGGTCGTCTATCGTAAAGACCGTATAACGGTCGCCCGGCGTCAGATTATAGTCGTATTCGTACGGACTGAGAAACAAAATCTTATTGTACAGCCACGGCGCACTGTGGCGGAAGGGGATATATTCGCCAAAGGGAACTAAGTGTATCTTGTCGTACTGCAACAGGTCGGGCGTTCCGTCCGGCCGATATAGAAAGGCGGTGTTGTATTGGTCGGTGATGTTCAGATTGTGGCCGACTTTGTACGAGTGCGCCCCGAAGAGGATATACGCCTGCCCCTCGGCGTGGGCGAGGATCTGACGCTCAAACCGTCGCGGCTCTCTGTCCGGCGTCAGATACCTGAGATACCCAGGATTCATCGCCGCCAGGACCATCGTCTCCGGCCAAGCGACCAGGATCGCCCCGGCGTCGATACAGGCCTGACTTTTTACAATCAAGTCGTCCAGAATCGCCTGTGCATTGTCGGTTTCTTCTTTAATATGCGACGGCACGTTGGGTTGCACCGAGCCGAGCAACGGGCCGTCATGGACGTAATGGGGCGTTTGGGCCAATCGATAAAAGCCGTAACCCAGAGCCACCGCCAAGACAACCGCCGTAAATGCGGCCTTGCACCCAAACCGTCGGCTGATCGAACGCCGCGCTGTCCATTCCAGCACCCCGTCGGCAATCAGCCCATTGACGAGCGCCACCAAGACCGATACGCCGAGCGCGCCGAAAATGTCGCAGATCTGAATCAGCGGCAGGACGCGGAACTGGCTGTGCGCCAGGAAAAACCACGCAAACCCCGTGAACAGCACGCTTTGGATCGCCTCGGCCCCGACAAAGACCACCGGCACAAACAGCGTCAGTGGCCATTGTTTTCGCCGCACAAACCGCACCGTTAGCCCCAGCACCGGCCAATACACCGACTGCCACATCGCAAAAACGATATACCCCGGCCCCGTCACCGGCCACAGCCACGATAGGTTGAACAGCCAATAGATAAACGCGACCAAGTACGTCGCAAAGACCAGCCGCTTCCTGCGCACCTCAGGATGGCAGGCCAGCACAAACGGAACCCACGCGACCCATGCCAGCAGATGCACATTCGCCGGCGCCTGAATCACCGTCAGCATGACCGCCGAGGCCGTAAGCCCGCCGACCAGCCGCCCCAGCCCAACGCCTTTTTTATTCCGCTCGTCCATGCAAAATCCCATCAGTTCTCCACTGTCAAGGGGGAGTACCGCGTAGGGGCGAACCTATGTGTTCGCCCATAAAACAGTCCATCCACAACCCCGAAGGGGTGTTAAGTCAATTAGCCGGAGGCGTAAGCCTCCCGAACAGTGATTCTGGCATTCAAAGCCCCAACGGGGCGACAGTAATCCCGTGTATTCTTTCGTCCCTCCGGGGCTTGGGACATTGGCAAACCTGCTCACCGGAGGCTCACGCCTCCGGCTGCCTCACTGTCGTCCCAGCGGGGGACTATCGAATTTTCCCTCTTTATACCGAATCAGATACGATTTGGCTACTCTTAATGTTTCGATGCGCCAGGCCGGAAATTCCTTCAGGGTTTCTTTGTCCAAGGCCCCATTGTGCGACGGGCGGCATCTTCAATCGCAGCGTGTGGGTGCCGGGATGGAGTGTTGTGTTCCACCCGCCCCAATCGCATACCGTGACGTATATTATACAATCTTCCCCCCAAAGCCGCAGCACCCCTTTTTACAACACAACCCCGCCCATTATATTCAGCCAATTCGAAGGATTGTCCACATTTATGATCTTTTATTTTTGACTTTTCATCTGACTTGCCCCGGCCTGCAAGGCCGTCCACACCTTTTACATTTATTTCACATATTCTTCACCGATCACGCGTAAAAAATCTGTCCCCGACCCAACTCAAAACTAAGAACAATGAACTAAGAACTCTATCAGCGTCCTCTTTCAATCGGTGTTTATTAGTGAGCCTCTTGCAAAACCTCAAGAAATGGTGTCTTGGTAGTGAGCGTAGGCAGGGAGAATCCATGCAGATGGGCGTTTCGGATCGGATTTGTGCAGGATTTTGATCGACAGCTCGCGGTGGGTGGCTCAGAACGCCGAAAACTACCGGTTTGGCGCATACCACCCCTGTTCCGTATTCACCGGCTTGATCCAATCGCCCCCAAGCCCCTTCTGTATCGCGTCAGGATAGCAGTTTGAGCAGTTGTTCGACGGCGATCACCAGCAACCCAAAGCCCAGGTGGGCGGCCACCTTGACCGCGCCGCGAACACGTACATGCCGTCCGCCGTGGTTGTCGTGCAGATGCGAGTTGACCCGTTCGGCACTGTTTCGCTGGCGATACCGAACGGCTTGTGAGGGCGTGAACTGGCGTTTTTCACCGCGACGAGGATTATGATCAATCAATGCCACATGACCAAGTCGTTCGGACATCTGGCGAATTTCCTTGGCGTCATAAGCGGCATCGGCCAGATCGTAGAGGCTGATGACACGGCCAGCACTCATCTGCGCCAGCGGAATGGCCGCCTGACTATCGTGCAGACTGGCCGAGGTCAGTACCCAACTGATCGGGATGTCGCCGTCGATGGCGTCCAAGTGCAGCTTGAATCCTCGCCATGTTTGTTTTTTGCCCTTACTGTCTTTCTTTGTTCCCCAGTCGCAATCTCCCGGCAGATCGGCAAGATTCTCGTCCAGCGACCGTTGGAGCTGAATCTGCAGTCGCGTAGGTTCTGCCTCTTGATCGGGTTGCGTGATTACTTTTGGCGTCTTCTTCGCCGCCTTTTCACGTCCGTGAACAGCGGTTCCGTCTCGGCTGATGTGTCCGGCAATCTTGTCGCCATAGTGTTTCTTGATCATGGCTTCCTGGATGCGCTGCGGCAGTTGATCGTCTGCAAAGATAGAAAACGCCCGTGAGAAGGTGGACTCCGAAGGCACTCCTTTGAGTGTTTCCCAGCCGCACAGGCGGCGGAGTGTCGGGCGATGCCGCACCGCGTCGATTAAGTCGCGGGTGGTGGGGAAATCCCAGACGGCCTTGGCGATGAACGCTTTACACAAGGCCAAACGACTGGCAGGCGGGCAGCCGTTGCCCACCCAGCGGTAGGAGTCAACGTATGCCTGCGGTGAGGAAAGCTCACAGACGGATATGAATTCCCGGTGCTTCTCGTCAAGTTCGCCAAGCTCATCTTCCAGCATTGGAAAGAGCCATGCTTGAATGCTGTTCCACAGACTGCCAAGATTTTCCATGGCTGTCATACCATGTGTCTCCTCGTTGTGGGTGACTTTACTTATTATTACAGGTATGGTACCGCATTGAAATAAATATAACAACCTATAAATAAAGAGTTTGTGTGTTTTTCAAAAAAAAAAACGGATTTCGGACTTGACAATCGACGGGAATGTCGCTATCTTAAGGCATGAATAGTGAGGCTTTCCGAAACGTTAGCGCCAGAACGGTTCTGCCGCGTTTCGGAGGGTTTTGCAAGTGGCTCAGACGTGATAATATATATAGGGACCACAGGCATGGAAGATGCCAGTTCAATTCGTTACTTGGCTTGCGGAAGCGGAAGTAGGATTCTCTATCCTGCCAAGAGGTATTTTCCCTTACTGTTGTTTTCAGCAAGCCTTCAGTCTGCGCTTCTGTAGCGACGGCTTTATTTGCGCTTAACGAACCGAACGTTTTGCTGCTTTGCTTGTCTTTCGGCTTGCGGCGATAGATTGAATTATTTCGTGTCAAGTGCTTCTACATGAGAGAAACACAATGAAGACAATAAGAACTGTAATCTGTTTGGCAGGTATGTTGGCTCTGGTCGCCGCAATCAATCCCGAACCCATTCACGCCTCATGCGACTTTAGATTGGCCGGCGACCTGAACAATGACTGCCTGGTGGACTTGCAGGATTTCGCAATTCTTGCCGCCAGCAGGCTGGGGGACTTGCAGGATTTGGCGATCCTTGCCGCCAACTGGCTGGTGGACTGCAATGCGGACCCGACGCATCCATCGTGTATGAGCAACGTTTTTGTAACGACTTGGGACACGAATTTGGCGATCGGCACGACGGTGACGCTGGCCCTGGCCGGAACTGTAGACGCAACGATCCACTGGGGGGATAGTACTTTTACCGATGTTAATACACCTGGGCCTCATGTACATGACTATGGTGCTGA
>Ga0209312_1002275_pt1 | contig 12715 bp, 9 predicted proteins | sample BioC13SIPDNA_4_FD_185744 | JGI IMG/M metagenome (GOLD analysis project Ga0209312, IMG submission 185744) | Anaerobic biogas reactor microbial communites from Washington, USA - Biogas_R1_B C13 SIP DNA (SPAdes) (version 2) | ecosystem: Engineered > Bioreactor > Anaerobic > Unclassified | place... | reverse complement strand
GCCCGCGATTCGATCCGGGGCCGTGGGACGACAAGGAAGTGGTGCTCGACAACAGGCTGTTCGTGAAAGACCGCGTCCGAAGCTTCCTGCACATTCCGCTGAACTTCGGGAAGGTGATGGTCCGCAACATGGAGCGGATCCAGGCGGCCGGCGCGGTGGAGTCGAAGCCGTTGATGCTGTCGGATGAGAACTCGCTCTGGGGCGCCGACATCTACATCGCTGTCAGCAAGGACGTGCCGGGCGCCGAGATGGCGAATATCTCCGGAACGTTCCTGTCGCGGGTCTTTGAAGGGCCGTACAAGGACGTCCGCAAGTGGGTGGCCCAGATGAAGGATACCGTCGCGTCGAAGAAGAAGACGCTGGAGAAGCTGTATTTCTTCTATACCACCTGTCCGAAGTGCGCCCAAGCCTACGGCAAGAACTACGTCGTCCTGCTGGCCAAGGTCTGAAGCGTCCTGGCGGCTTCAGTGGACGATCCCGAAATCGCTGTATCGGGGATTGCAGGGGATCTGCGCGATCCGGGCGTCTCGGATGTAGCCGGCGAACGAGTCCTGTACCTCCCGGATGCAGCGGTCTACCTCGTCGGCAGGGCCTTGGGCGAGCATCTCCACCGTCCCGTCGGGCAGGTTGCGTACGAAACCGGTGACATCGTATCCTCGGGCGATGCGATAGGTCGTATAGCGAAAGCCGACGCCCTGCACATGCCCCTTGAAGATAATGTGTCTGGCGATCTGGTCCATGCGTCCTGGCTCGTTTGCTGTTGACTAATGCCTCTTTGCCGCTATCCTGTGCCGGATATTCCCCCTACGACGCCATTGTAACGGTTGTTTGACTCGTCCTCAAGAGATCAGGCAGAGGGGCGTCGGCGCAGGGAGGGGATCATCGACCGTTGTGTGGAAGTGGGTTTGTCTCTGATGGAACGCTGTGAGGTATTGGGCGAGGATCGCCGCATTGCTGCCGCCACGTCATCGGCGCGCAGGACTGTTGGAGCCACGGTGTTGATCTGCATTGCACGCCGGCTCGGGTCGCGATACCTGCCCGCCGTCTTGGTTGTCGCGGCGGTCCTCGTTTCGCTGCCGGCGGTCGAAAAGGGGCTGCTGAACGATGACTACATGCAGCGGGCGATCGCCGTCGGACCGTCACCTTTCGTCGAGCGTCTGGCTGCCAGGGGGCTGGCCCTCGGCAGTTCGACGGCCCTGGGGCCGGTTCTCACCGACCTCTATATAGCGGTGGATCCCCAGCGAAACCTCGATGCGTTAAAGGCCTATGGCGCCCTGCCCTGGTGGACCTACAAAGGCTATCGTGTCGCGTTCTTGCGACCCGTCGCGGCCCTGACACATTGGCTGGACCACCGGCTCTTCCCTGATTCTCCGGCCGTGATGCATTTGCACAGCATCCTGTGGTTTGCGGCGGTCGTTTGGCTTGTTGCGGCTCTGTACCGCAGATTTATCGACGCCGCGCCGGTTGCGGGCCTGGCGGCCCTGTTGTTCGTTCTGGAGGATGGCAGTTTCTTCCCCACGATGTGGCTGGCGAATCGTAACCTTCTGATCTGCCTGTTCTTCGGTATCCTGGCGGTCGTCCTGCATGACCGTTGGCGGCGGGATCGCTGGCGGCTGGGGGTGGTGCTGGGCCCTTTTTGTCTGTCGCTTTCGCTGCTGTCGGCCGAGGCGGGTATTGCGACCGTCGCTTACCTGTTCGCCTATGAGGCGGTGCTGATGACCGGGCGGTGGAGGACCCGGCTCCTCGCCTTGACGCCGGCCGTCGGCGTGGTGGTCCTCTGGCGTCTGGTCTACAACGTTCTGGGATATGGGGCCTCGGGCGGCGGGTTCTACTTTGACCCGGTGCGTGAGCCCGTGGGGTATGTGCTCGCCGGTCTGCAGCGCGCTCCCTTTCTGCTGGCCGGTCAGTGGACGACCATTCCGCCGGAACTGTACAGCTTCCTGCCCCCGATGAGCAGGATCGCGCTCTGGGTCGTGCTGAGCGTCCTGACGGTCCTGATCCCACTGCTGTTGTGGCGTTTTCTGCGGACCCACAGACGCAGCCGGTTTTGGTTTGTCGGGATGGTCCTCTCGGCGGTCCCATTCTGCGCGACGCTGCCAATGAGCCGGTCGTTGCTGTTTGTGGCTGTCGGCGCATTTGGCCTGATCTCGGAGTTCATCGCTGGATGGCTTGCCGACGTATGGGACGATAGCGGCCAGGTCGCACGCGTCCAAGCGGTCTATGCCAAGCCCAGGTGGCTGTGGTGGGCGACCCGCAACTTGTTTGTGGTGTTTGTGGTGGTGCACCTGCCGCTGGCGGCGGCTGGGCGGGTGACGGCCTCCCGCGTGGCCGACCGGATGCAGGAGCGGGTGGCCAGGACGATGGAGCTGGGCCCGTTGACGGGCGTCGAGCAGCAGGATGTGGTCGTGGTCAACGCACCCAACCCCGCGTCGTTTCTGTATGAGCCGTTTGTCCGTGCCTACGAAGAACAGACGCTGCCGAGGGGCTTTCGTCTGCTGGCGCCTGGCTTCGGCGAGGTGGAGGTGGCCCGCCCGTCATCGAGTGTGTTGATCGTCCGATCCGTCTCACAGGGGCTCTTCGATTGTCAGCGGGAAGGCGCCCGGGCGGATTTCGTGTACTTCTTCCGCTATCTGAGCGATTTTCGCGGTCCCGGGCACCCGCTGAAGGTCGGCGATCGCATGGTTCTGGACCGTATGACCGCCGAGGTGTTGGCCGTCGATGAGGGGGGGCTTCCGCGCGAGGTGGCCTTTGAATTCGACGTTGTCCTGGAAGACACCTCTCTGAAATGGCTCTGGTGGGACTGGGACAAGCGTCGGTACAGACCGTTTGCGCCGCCGCCGGTTGGAGAGACCGTGACCCTCGTCGGGCCTTTCTGAGACGCCCCGGCGGCGACCGGCCCAACCTCAATCGCGACAGGATGCTCCCGCATCTGAAGAGACCCTTTTGCGTCCCGGCGCAGTTTGGCATTCCCGCGAGGCCGGCTGTCGCTTATAATGCCCCCGCTGAAAGGGCAGAATTGGCAACATATGGGTAGAACCAAGAGAGATATTGAACGAAACGAGCAGGTTTATCAGCTCAGCACGCTGGTCGCGGGGGAGTTCTCGCTCCAGGAGGTGCTCGACCGGCTGGCCGAGGCGGCGGTCAAGATTGTTGGCGCCAGGGCCTGTTCGATCCGCCTGGTGGACGACGAGACCAACGATCTGAGGATGCGCAGCACCTACGGACTGAGCGAGGAATACCGCAACAAGGGCCCCGTGACGAAGGACGACGAGGTTATCCGGGCCGCCTTTGCCGGACAAGCGATCGTCATCGACGACATGCGGGACGACAGCCGCATCCAATACAAGGACGCGACCCAGAAGGAAGGGCTGGTCAGCCAGTTGACGGTGGCCATGCAGTTTCGCAACCACCCGATCGGCGTGCTGCGGCTCTACAGCCCTCGGCCGAGGGGGTTCAAGGGCGACGATACGATCGTTGCTCGGGCCGTTGCATCGCAGTGTGCCGTGGCGATCACCAATGCCAAGCTCTATGGCGAGGCGATTGCCGGCCAGCGGATGGCCGAGCAGATGCGTCTGGCCGGCCTGATCCAGCGCCGCATGATCCCCGAGAAGGCCCCGAGGATCACCGGATTGGATATTGCGGCGACCTATATTCCCTGTTTTGACGTGGGCGGCGATTTCTACGATTTCCTGCCTCTCAGCGACGGGCGAATCGTGATCACCATCGCCGACGTCATCGGCAAGGGTGTTCCTGCGGCGATCATGATGAGCTGGTTCCGCGGCGCCGTCCAGGCCTATACCGAGGGATTCCGGGAGGTGCTCAAGGATATGGGGCCGGTCGCTGGCGATCTGAACAGCGGTCTGAAGACGGCCATCCGCACGAGGAACGCGATCGAGAATTTCAACAAGATGGCGTGCATCGAGTGCCGCGAAGGGGAGTTCATCACGCTGTTCTATGCGACGATCGACGCGGTCGAGAAGACGATGACCTACTGTAGTTGCGGACACGAGCCGACCGCGCTGATACGCAATGGACGGGTAGAGGATCTGGCCAAGGGCGGGCTGATCCTCGGCGTGGACCCGCAGGCGAAGTACGAGATCGAGACGGTCCAGCTCGAAGACGGCGACTGCCTGTTGTTCTATACCGACGGCCTGGTCGACACGATGGATTTCAACGGCGTGCTGTGGGGCCGTGATCGGATGGTGGAGGCGGCCAAACAGTTCACCGATTGTCCGGCCGACCAGGTGGTTCGCAACGTCCTGGGCTACCGCCGCCGGTTCGCGGGGCTGGCCCGACAGATCGACGACACGAGTCTGATCGCCGTCAAGGTGGGCCCCCCTCGCCGGACCAATGGCTGCTGCGAATGCGAGTCTCCGGGCGAGCGCACCTGCTCCGGCTCGACCCCGGTCGATCCCGCTGTGAATCCGGGGAGATTGTGAGGAGCCCATGTCGCTGTTCGTGGTGACAATCGACGGTCCGGCGGCCAGCGGCAAGAGCACGGTCGCCCGACGGGTCGCCCGACAGATCGGGGCGACGTTTCTCGACACCGGGGCGATGTACCGCGCCGTCACCTGGGCGGCCATGCAGGACGGCGTGGATTGGAACGATCAGGAGCAGTTGGCCGGCGTTGTCGAGAGACATGCGTTTGCGTTTGAGGCCGCCGACGATGCGATGCTCGTCTGTGTCGATGGCATCGATATCACCGAGAAGATCCGGGACCCGGAACTGACGGCGAACGTCCGGTACATTGCCTCATCGGGCCCGTTGCGGGCGAAGCTGGTCGAAATGCAGCAGGCACTCGCCCGGCGCTTCGGGCGCGTGGTCACCGAGGGTCGCGACCAGGGAACGGTGGCGTTTCCCGACGCCGACGCCAAGTTCTACCTCGTCGCTGACGCGACCGAGAGGGCCCGGCGGCGCAAGATCGACCTCGAAGCCCAGGGCGTTGCGGCCGATCTCGACGAGCTTCGTCGCACGATCGAAGCGCGCGATCGCAGCGACGAAGGTCGTGCGGTGGGCCCACTCAGGCCGGCGGCCGATTCGATCTGCGTCGACACCACCCGCCTGACCGTCGAGGACGTCGTCCAGTGCCTGCTGGGCCACATCAATGCAGGGCAGAATGCAAACAGCAAAATGCAAAAATGAGGATGTCATCCGCCGAAGGCGGATTCCACCATTTTGACCTTTGCTTTTTGATTTCTACATTTCTCAGATGCTGAAGGAAACGATCAAAGTCAAGTGGTACTTCGTAGCGCGGTTTCTGTGTCAGGTGTTCACGCTGCTGTTCTTCCGCTACCGCGTGTACGGCCGCAGTCAGATTCCCGCCGACGGTCCCTTCATCGTCGCCGGCAATCATCAGAGCTTCCTCGATCCGGTCTTCATGGGCATCGGGACCGGACGCCGCCTGCTGTTCATGGCCCGCGACACGCTCTTCCGCTCGCGACTGTTCGGCGGCCTGATCCGTTCGACCAACGCCATTCCGGTGTCTCGGGACAAAGCGGACATCGGCGCCATCAAGCTGGTGCTCGCGCAGCTCAAGGAAGGTCACGGCGTCTGTCTCTATCCCGAAGGCACCCGCAGCAGCGACGGTAAGATCACCGCGTTCAAGCCAGGCTTCGGCTTGCTCTGCCGCCGCTCGCAGGCGCCCGTCGTGCCCGCCCTCGTTGACGGCGCCTTCGAATGCTGGCCGCGACACCGCACGCTCTTCACGCCCGGCCCCATCGTCGTCTGGTTCGGCAAACCCCTCTCGCCCGAAGAAGTCCGTACCATGACCAACGAGCAACTCGCCGACTGGCTCACCCAGACCCTCCGCCAAATGCAGCACGACTGCCGCCGCAAGCAGGGCAAGCCACCCTACGACTACAGCGACGAACCCGCTTCGCCCAACTGAGTCCGCCGCAGGCGGATCGAGCCGGCGCAAATCAGACGAAAGCTTACTGACCCGATGAAGTGGGATCGGTTACGCGGCCGATGAACAGAATGCTGCCGGTCCGGTTCTCCTGGATCAGGAAGAGGAACGGATGATCCGCCCGGAAGACCGGGGGAGGCGCGGGCATCCCCCACAACATTGCGACCACGGCTGTTGCGGCGGCCGCCTCCGTGCCCCGTTCGTTCACTTCGACATAGGCCTTGTGGATCACCTCGTCGATGTAGAACCAGTTCGGGTCGCCGTCGAAGCCGGCGAAGTTGGCGCCGGGCCACGCCGGGGCCTCTGCCATGCCCATAGCCTTGAGCGTCTTGCCCAACCATGCCTCGAAGGTCATCGCGAATTTCGGGAGCATGACGTTGACCCTCCGCTCCGTCAGGGCGTTTCGCCACGCATTCAGCTCTGCTGCCGACAGGCTCCGTTCGAGTGCCGCAAGCCCCTCGATCTGCCTGGGCAGGACTACCAGCATCGATACCTCGCCGCCGCGATAGGGCAACTCGACAATCTGCACCGAGTCGGTCTCGGCGTACTTGAAGTGCTCGGTTTGATCCATCATTGCGACTTCGACGCAGTTGCGGGCCGAGAGAAAGAACAAAGCGTCCTTCGAGCGTTCGAGCTCGAATTCGTTTTTCCATCGGCCTTTGAAGTAGATCGCGTTGGTCAGCACTAGACGTGTCAACTCGTCCAGATTCGCCTCACTGATAAGATTTGAGATTCGGCCTTCTGTCTTCTCTTGGACCCACGCGTTGATTGTCTTGCAGGCGGCCTGCCGCGTTGTTTCGTTGGTGTAATCGACCGCCGTGATCGAGATCCCGTAGTGCCGCTCGATCAGCGAAAGATATGCAGGTAGAAACGGATGTCCCTCTTGGGGCCACAGCGAATTGGCCTGGCTCAGCTTGATGTCGCCGGCCTGTTGGATATTCTCCAGCATCGTACGCAACTCTGCGAAGGCCGGATGCAGCCTCTCCTGGTCCAGCGTGAAATGCAGTGTCTGGGCCATCTGCCTCTCCGTGTTCTCTCGCGCGCCGGCAAACGCCATCGCCAGAGCCGTCGAAATACTGTATGGCGAGAAGAACAGGTTGCCTTCCAGCGTCCGCAACTGCCGGTACAAGTCCAGCGCGAACACTGTGTTGTCGCGGACGAGAGCCTCCAGAGGAGTGTTCGGCTCCGGCAAAGGGCCCTCGATTGTCTCCGCCTCCAGCCTCGCGGCCGTCGGTAGCGTTCCTGCTGCGGTGCCAGGATGCGTCTGCGCTAGAATCGCCGCGAAGTCCTGCAGGTTCATCTCAGGCGCAAGATCGATAGGTGTTTTGCCCTCGCCCGTTCGCGCCGCTGCGTCGGCGCCATGCGCGATCAATAGGGTGGCCACATCGGCGTGACCCGCCCGGACCGCGCTGTGCAACGGCGTATAGCCTGCGTTTGTGGTCGCGGCGACATCGGCGCCGTGCGCCAGGAGCAATTCGGCCGACTGGACAAGCCCCTTGCGAGCCGCACAGTGGAGCGGCGTCGAGCCCGACGAAATCGCTGCATTGGGGTCGGCCCTGTGGCTCAGGAGCAGATACGTCCCCTCGCCGTGCCCTCGCAGGACAGCTGCGTACAGCGGGGTTGCCCCGTTGTTGTCCCGGGCATTGACATCGGCGCCGGCGGCGATCAGACATTCGATGCTCTCACCTTTGCCCGAGTCGGCCGCCAGATGCAGCGGCGTGGAACCCGCCCCGTCGCGAGGGGCGACGTTGGCACCGTGAACTAGCAGGATCTTCACTATCCCGCTGTGACCTCTCGTGGCTGCGCAGTGCAATGCCGTCCGATTGTCAGGGGCCACCGATTCCAGAGCGGCGCCTTTGGTGAGGAGAAGCTCAACAGTCTGTTCGCTGCCACGCGCTGCTGCGATGTGCAAAGGTGTTTCGCCCGCACCACTCTCCTCTTCCAGTGACGCGCCGTTCGCAAGGAGGAATTCGACGATATCCGCATGACTGAATTCCACAGCGTAGTGCAGCGGTGTCTTATGATCGGCACGCCTCGCATGGACATCTGCTCCGGCCTCGACCAGCAATTGCGCGGTCTGAAGATGCCCGTGTGAAGCAGCGCGGTGTAATGGAGTGCCATTCCAGTCGTCTGCTGCATTAACATTTGCCCCTCGTGAGATCAGAAGCTCGGCGATATCATTTCGACCCGCACCAGCCGCAATGTGGAGTGGTGTTTCGCCATTGACATCCTCCGCTTTGACATCAGCGCCTTTGGTGATGAGCAGTTCGACCACGTCCGGATGATTCGACCAGAGTGCTTTGTGCAGGGCCGTATATCCACCGATGTCTCTGGCATTCAGATCCGCTCCGTGACTGAGCAACAACGCAACGATCTGCCCATGTCCACTTCGGGCCGCATAGTGAAGCGGTGTCAGGTCGTCCGCTGTCTGTGTGTTGACATCCGCCCCTCCGATGATGAGCGATCGCACCTGTTCGATGTCGCCTTCCTCGGCGGCCTTGTGGAGTGGCGTCGTTGCCTTGGATCGTGCGTGTTTGGGTGGGCTTGCGCTCTGGTGAGGTTCCTTCCTGCAACCGGCGGCAAGTGCCAGCGTCGTCACTAGAATCAGCCACAACCACATTTTACATCCCATCCGCGTCGCTCCGTGCAAAAAAAGTCAATCCAGCCCGCATATGTTAAGGCGGGACACAGACGAGTGGTAACGGTCAAATTACGAAAACTCTCAAGAAAGTGATTTCTCCTGCGGGAAGGGGCCCCGGGCGCTGGCGGTGATGAGGCGGTTGCCGTCGGTCCAGCGGTCGCGGTACCAGCTTGAAGCCGGGAAGGTGTCGTTGAGTTTGGCCATCTTGGCCTGGAGCATGGCCCGGCACTTCTGCAAAGTCTCGGCATGAGCCGGATCGGCGGACAGATCCTTCATCTGCCAGGGGTCGGTGACGTGGTCAAACAGGACCTCTTTTCGCGGGAGATTCTTGGGGCCTTCGCCTCGCAAGACGGCGTAGGTGTGGCGCTGGTCCCGCAGGGCGCGCCACTCGTGGCCATCTTCCCAGATGGCGCAGGCGCCGGTGTTCATGAGGAAGGCCGCCTCGGGTTCCGGGCCGCTCTTGCCCCGCGCCGCGTGGCTCAGGTTCATGCCCTCGACGCTCTGCGGGATGCAGGAGCCGAGTCCGGCCAGGCCCAGCAGCGTGGGCATGATGTCCGGCGTGTTCAGGCACGCGTCCGAGACGCCGCCGGCGGGGATGCGGCCCTTCCACCGCATCAGGAACGGCACGCGGGCGGCCTCTTCGTAGAAGATGTTCTTCTTCATCCGCCCATGCCCGCCGAACATCTCGCCGTGGTCGCTCGTGAACACGATCAGCGTCTGGTCGGCGAGGCCTGCCTTATCGACCGCGTCGAGGATGCGACCGACGTTCCAGTCGAGGTTGGCGGTCATCGCGTAGTAGTTGCGCATCCACTCGTCGATCAGCTCTGGGCTCTTCTCGATATTCGACCACTCGTCGCCGTACGGGTCCATCTCGTCGGAGTAGTTGGGCGGCATTTCAAACGTCACGTCCTTGAACCTCTCGTAAAACCGCGCCGGCACGTTGCTCTTGACCCACGGGTCATGCGGTGTCCCGTACGAGACCATCAGGAAGAAGGGCTTTTCGTCACCCGACTTCTTCGAGAGGAACTCGATCGCCATTTCGGTCTGCGCATCGGGCTCGAAAACGCCTTCGCCATAGAAGATCTTCTCGGGCGATTCGGTGTGGTAGTAGCTGCCGTAGTAGTCATGGTGGAAGTTGTAGGCGGCCCAGTAGCCGTCGAAGCCGAGGCGGTGGGGCCCGCGCGGGACGAACGAATTGGCCGGATCGAGGTGATTGCCGAGCTGGTTGGCGTAGAGGTGCCACTTGCCGATGTATCCCGTCTCGTAGCCGGACTCGGTCAGCACGTGGCCCAGGCACCTCTGATTCGGGTTCATCCGCAGCTCGTTGATGACCATGCCCGTGCCGCTGGTATGCTTGCCCGTGAACAGCGAGGCGCGGTAGGCCGAGCAGACGGGCATGTGCGAGACCGCCTGACGGAAGCTCATCCCTTCCGACGCAAGGCGATCGAGGTTGGGCGTGTCCGCCAGAGGCGGATCGCCGGCGTAGCCGCAGGACTGGTACCGCAACTGATCGGCCAGCAGATAGATGATGTTGGGACGTCGTGCCGTTTTGCGCCCGGCGGCGGTCGATGTGCAACCCGCCAGGGCCCCGAGCCCCAGACACGACAGACCCGAATGCAGCAAAAACTCTCTTCGATTCATTAGAATACCTCCCATCGAGCAGCCGTCGTGGTGCTCGTTACAGCATGTCCATGGTGCCTTTGTAGAAGGCGACGTCGAGTGTCATGACCATGGCGCCGCGGGTTTTGTCGAGGTCGCCGGTGATGGACTCGATCCCGCGGACGATCCTGGCCTCGTCCTGCTCCGGAATCAGCGTCAGGATCGTATGGCTGATCTTCACGTCCTCGCGCATGAACCCCAGAAAGCTGGCGAACAGCGGCAGGTTCGAGATGTACGCGCCCATGCCCTCGGAGCGAAGGATCGTCGCGCCATCGACGTTCATATCGATCAGGTACTCGAGCACGTCGTTGAGCAGTTGATCGTAGTAGAGCACGATCAGCAGCAGGCGGCGCTTCTGGCGGTCGCCCTGGGCCACAGGGGTCTCTCCGCTGAGATGGCGGACCAGCACCTCGTAGAGGATCTCGGGCGTGCGGGTCTTGAGCGCCTCTTTGCGGAAGGTGGTCTGGCTGAGCATCCGGGCCAATCCCGCCAGCACCTTGAGGTGTTCGGCGACCTTGTCGGAGGGGGCCAGCACGACGAAGAAGATCTGTACCCGCCGGCGGTCGATCGCATCGTACTCCACGCCGTCGGGCGCCAGCAGCACGAGGATGACGAAGTCCTTGAGGGCGTCCAGACGGGCATGCGGAATCGCCACGCCGTGTCCGATCCCCGTTGAGACCGCCGCCTCGCGCTCGGCCAGCAACTGGTGAATCTGCTCTTCGGAGACCCCTTGGAGCGGCGGCGCCTTGGCGGCCAGGGCGGCAATCTTCGTCAGCGCCTGTGCCTTGTTGCGCGCCCGGAAGTCGACATGGATCAGATCTGTGTGGATGTAATCGGCGATGTTCATTCCGTCTCCATTTCGTTGCCCCGCAGAATGGCGTGACGCAGCAGGAACGGCGACGCAAGTTCGTTTACGAAGATGGACGCCAGGACGATGTTGACCATTTCCGGGAAGACCCCGTAGAGCGGGTCGCCCTCAATCAGTCCCGAAGCCAGCGGCGACGACTGGATCAGCAGCACGAAGCCGAGCGCGACGCCTCCCTGTGAGAACATGCACAACCCAAGATTGCGGCGAATCGGCGGCGCCAGGCCGCAGGCCAGGGTGCCGGCGTAGGTGCCTGCGTATTTGCCCGCCGCACGCACAACGATGTAGAACAGGCCCGCAATCAGCACGGTCCGCTGGAGGAAGATTCCAGGGTTCATCTCGATACCCGCGATGACGAAGAACAACGCATAGATCGGCGGCGTCAGCGGCTCGATCTGGCGAAACAGCCGGTGGTTCCCGCTGGACAGGTTGATCAGGACCGCGCCCATCACCATGTTCGCCAACAGCGGCGAAAGGTGCAGCACGATGGCGAAGCCGGTCATGATGAACAGAACGCCGATCGTCGCGACCAGGTGTTCGCCTGGATTCTGGATGTGACGGGACAGCCGATGCAGGACGAGGCCGCCGATTGCCCCGGCTACGACGGACAGAGCAATCTCCCGCAGCGACGAGATCACCGTGTAGGATGCAGGAACCTCCACGTTGAGGATATTGGTCACGATGGTGAAGGCCAGGCCGAACACGACGACCGCCACCGCGTCGCCCAGCGCCACGACGCCGAAGAGGTAGTCGACGAATCGGCCATGCGCCCGCAGGTGATGGATCTCGGCGATGATCACGGCCGGCGCCGTGGCGCAGGCCATCACCGCCAGGAGGATCGCGTATGGATATCCGATCGGCAGTTCAGGCAGGAACCGGCTCAGGGCCAGACAGCTCAACAGTACGACCAGGAAGGTCACGAGCAGCCCGATGCATGTGATCCACACAATGTTGCGTCCGATCCGCCGCATCTTGCGGGCCGAGAACTCGGTGCCCACGCTCAGCGCCAGCAGGCCGATGGCCGTCTCCGTCACAATGTTCAGCGATGCGGTCAGTTCATGTGTGACCAGGCCGGTCGTGAAGGAGTTGACAATCAGGCCGGCGAAGATGAAGCCGGAGATCTCCGGCAGGGTCAGCCGACGGAAGAGCTTGCCGAGAAAGTAGCCGATGATCAGCAGAATGCCCACAAGGAACAACGGGTGCTCAAGGAAGAGCGTTTTCAGTTCCTGCCAGTATGATCCGTGCCACCACATCGTCGGATTCCGTACTGTTGCCCTTCGCGTTCGGGCCGTTCTCGTGGTCCTTGCCGCGATACGGCAGAGGCAGGCCCGATCGGACCGAGCCGTGCAGGGCTCAGCGCCGTCGTGACGCCAATCTACAGTCTGCATGCGCCGAAGTCAACGCGTCGGCGGCTGGGGCCGGCACGCTTGACAGGATCGATGGCCTCGCATACAAGATCGCCACTATCGTCATCAACAAACCCAGAGGAGTTGGAATGGACAATCCGGTTGAAAGGCAGATCGTTGAAGCGGAAGGACGGCTCCGCGCAGCTATGCTGGGCTCGGATGTGGGGGCGCTGGAGGAGCTTCTGGCGCCCGAACTGATCTTCACAAACCACCTCGGAGGCGTGATTGGAAAAGAGGAC
>Ga0209312_1002273_pt1 | contig 12720 bp, 11 predicted proteins | sample BioC13SIPDNA_4_FD_185744 | JGI IMG/M metagenome (GOLD analysis project Ga0209312, IMG submission 185744) | Anaerobic biogas reactor microbial communites from Washington, USA - Biogas_R1_B C13 SIP DNA (SPAdes) (version 2) | ecosystem: Engineered > Bioreactor > Anaerobic > Unclassified | place... | reverse complement strand
ATTTCGAATGCCATGGTTTTTCCTCCTTGGTTTTATGTTTCTCACTTTTGAATTATAACATATTGTTTGCTTAATGCAAGATAAATGTTGTACATCTCAGAATCAAATAATGAAAAACAGCGAAAAAGGGAGGTATTTAGAGATAACCTATAGCTAATTTAACTTAATCGTCAATAATAAACCGACATTAGTCAGGAAAGGTCAAGCCAAAATTTGCATTTTTGACCTTTCCTGACTAATATATAGTCATAGGTCAAGGATAGTCAAAGTCAGTTTACAGAGGTGAAGTCATGGCAACAAGTGATTTGATAGCGAATTTTATTCAGGAAATACTGGACGACGCCGGCGGTATTGCCGAGCTCCAGCGCGGGAGCCTTGCGGAAAGGTTCAGCTGCGTACCCAGCCAGATCAACTATGTCATATCGACGAGATTCTCACCCGAGCACGGGTATATTGTGGAATCAAGGCGCGGCGGCGGCGGATACATCAGAATAACAAGAGTACAGACGAGCCCCCGACGGCTCATAATGCACACAGTCAATTCCGTGGGTGACAGACTTGACCTTAGAACGGCGGACGCGTTTGTTTCAAACATGGTCGGCGCCGAGGAAATCGACGAGAAAACAGCGGGACTGATTATAACGGCAATCGGGGATAATTCACTCAGACCCATATCTCCTGAGCACCGCGACATTGTCCGGGCGTCAATTTTTAAGCAGATGCTCGTGAGCATACTACAATAACGACTTTAAGGAGGTCAAAATCATGAAGTGCGAAAAATGCAAAAACGAAGCAACCTTTCATTATCAGAGCAATATAAACGGAGAGAAGTCTGAATACCACCTCTGCGCAGAATGCGCAAAGGAAGCCGGATTTGGCGACGTGATGGACTTTCGTCCCCGTTCAATGTTTGACAGCTTCTGGCGCGAACCCTTCGGCGGCCTGATGTCAGGCTTCTTCGACGAGCCCTTCGGAAGCTGGGGACGCAGCCTTATGGCTCCTGTAATGGCCATTCCACAGGTCAGGATCATGATAGGCAACCCGGAAAAGTCCGAAGAAGTCAGGGGAGCGGTGGAAGCAGAAGAAAAGGCAAAGGATAACATACCCAAGGACGCAGGCGATGAGATCCGCGGTAAGCGTGAGCTCTTTGCCCTGAAGCATCAGCTCAGATCGGCAATCCGCAATGAGGAATTTGAAAAGGCCGCAGAGCTGAGGGATAGGATCCGCGGGCTTGAGGGAAAATAAATTTTTGGATAATAACAGCAATTCATCGATTTATTCGATAGATGCGACCGCCGGTGAGCAAGCCTGTGGCGTGCTTTCCGGCGGTCATGTGTAAAACAGACGACAGGAGGATCGTACTATGAGAAATCAAGATAGATTTACCGAGAGAGCCCGCATGGCTCTTTCCAAAGCACAGGAAGCAGCGCATAATATGGGCCACAGCTATGTTGGGACGGAGCACATCCTCCTTGGGATTTCAAGCGAGGGTGAGGGCTTGGGCGCCAAGGTCCTGCGCGACAACGGTCTTGACGAGCATCTTCTGACGGAGCTGCTTGAGAAGTTCGTGGGACGCGGTGTGCCCGGTATGCCTGCCCAGGGCCTGACGCCCGACGCTAAGAGAATTATAGAGATTGCTATTGTGGAGGCGGGCAACCTCGGACATGGCTATATCGGTACGGAGCATTTGCTGATGGGTATCCTGCGTGAACCTGAGTGCGCCGGTTCAAAGCTCATCACATCCACGGGGATAGATCTCAACAAGCTCTACACAGACATTATGAACATATTTTCAAACGCCGACTACCGTCAGCCGTCCCCGCAGAGCGCGAACACAGGTATGGGTAAGGGAGTGTTCTCGTCCCGCAAGAGCGATACCAAGACTCTCGACCAGTACAGCCGCGACCTGACGGCGCTCGCAGAGAAAGGTCAGCTTGACCCTGTGATAGGCCGGGAAAACGAAACGCACCGTGTCATCCAGATACTCTCAAGGCGTACCAAGAACAACCCTGTTCTTATCGGCGAACCCGGTGTCGGCAAGACCGCCATCGCAGAAGGACTGGCACAGATGGTCGTTGCCGGAGATGTACCCGAAGATCTGCGCGGCAAGAGGGTAGTCTCCCTTGACCTGACCGGGATGCTGGCCGGTACAAAGTACCGCGGCGATTTTGAGGAACGCATCAAGGCTGTTCTAAAGGAGGTCCAGAAGTCCGGCGACGTTATATTGTTCATCGACGAGCTGCATACAATCATAGGCGCCGGTGCGGCAGAGGGCGCCATCGACGCGGCAAACATAATAAAGCCGGCACTGGGCAGGGGCGAAATCCAGGTAATAGGAGCCACCACGCTCAACGAGTACCGCAAGTACATTGAAAAGGACGCCGCCCTTGAGCGCCGCTTCCAGCCCATCACCGTCAATGAGCCATTGGAGGAAGAGAGCAAGTCTATAATCCGCGGACTGCGCGACAAATACGAAGCCCACCACAATCTCAAGATAAGTGACGAGGCGATTGACGCAGCCGTAACGATGTCCGGCCGCTACATCAATGACCGATATCTGCCCGACAAGGCGATAGACCTGATGGACGAGGCCGCGTCACGGGTACGTATGAAGTCGCTGACTCCTCCCGATGACCTCAAGGCCATTGAGAAGCGCATTGAGGCCATTATAAGCGAGAAGGACGCCGCAATAAAGGCGCAGGAGTTTGAAAAGGCGGCAGAGCTTCGCGACAGGGAGCGCGAGCAGCGCGAACAGCTTGAGAACGCCCGCAAAAAGTGGGATGAAAAGCGTGTAGGAAACAAGAGGTGCGTGACCGCCGAGGACATCGCGGAGGTCGTCTCCGGCTGGACGGGCATACCCGTGACCAGCCTGACCGAGAGCGAGAGCGAGAGGCTCCTGAAAATGGAGGACATACTTCACAAGCGTGTCATCGGGCAGGATGAGGCTGTCAGCGCTGTATCCCGTGCGATCAGACGCGGCAGGGTGGGTCTCAAGGATCCGAAGCGCCCCGTCGGAAGCTTCCTGTTTCTAGGCCCCACCGGCGTAGGCAAGACAGAGCTGTGCAAGGCGCTGGCCGAGGCCGTGTTCGGAGACGAGAGCGCCATGATAAGAATCGACATGTCAGAGTTTATGGAAAAGCACACCGTCTCAAAGCTCATCGGTTCTCCACCGGGATATGTGGGCTATGACGAGGGCGGACAGCTCACCGAAAAGGTACGGCGCAAGCCTTACTCCGTCATACTGTTCGACGAGATTGAGAAGGCCCATGAGGATGTCTTCAACATCATGCTTCAGATCATGGACGACGGAATACTGACTGATTCCCAGGGCAGACGCGTAGACTTCAAGAACACCATTATAGTTATGACAAGTAACGTGGGCGCGAGGAATATCACCGACAGGCGCAGCGGCCTTGGTTTTGACAGCAGCGACAGCAAGAAGGGCGGGGAAAAGGATGTTGAGGAGATCCGCTCTCTCGTGATGAAGGATCTGCGCAGCACCTTCCGCCCCGAATTCCTGAACCGAGTCGACAGCGTAATCGTATTCCACCAGCTCTCCCGAGAGGACATCAAAAAAATAGCCTCCAACATGATAGCTACCGTAGCCGCCCGCCTTGAAGGTCTGGGCATAGGACTTGACGTCACAGAGGAAGCTCTCGATAAGCTGGCTGAGCAGGGCTTTGACCCGGTATACGGAGCGCGTCCGCTGCGCCGAACTATCCAGTCTGTCATTGAGGACACCGTGGCCGAGAAGATGCTGGAGGGCGTTCTGAAGACCGGAGACACAGCCGCCGCAGTGCTGGAAAACGACAAAATAGTTGTCAATAAAGCAGATTAAACCTTTAATTTCATAATAGCTCATGGTAGAATACTCCTGTCCGCTTGTTCGGACGGGAGTATTTTTCAATTTGATAGGAGCACCATAAAAATGAGCAACCAGTACCAAAGTTTGATTGACTATGCCAACAATCTTACAGATTACAACCAATGCAACGGAATAAAAATAGTTGAGATACGCAAGGACTACGCGGAGTGCCGGGTCGATCTCACCGACGACAGTTTCAATCCTCAGGGTCTCGTCCATGGGGGACTTCTTTTCGCTATCTGCGATGTGGCGACCGGCTATGCCGTCTCGGGCGATGAGCGCCGCTGCGTAACCTCCGGCGCAAGCTTCAACTTTTTGAGCAAGGTCTCGGCGACACAAAAATACATCCGCGCCGTGGGAATCCCAATAAAGGTGGGTAAGCGCACCGCTGTTGTCGAAGGCAGTGTTTATGACGACAGGGACAGACTTGTTGCAAAGGGCACCTTCAACTACTTTTTTATCGACAATTGAAAAACAGAGGTTTACGGGCGCTAGCTATCCGAAACGCGCAGACATAGAAACACCCCCTGACGCAGTTCCGATCCTGCGAAAGGGGGCGTTTCTGCTGTTGTCTATCATACTGTTACACGAACCGCGCATAGACGGCGCTTTTACGTTATCTCTCGTCTCTGGGTGTATATTGATGCTGCTCAAAGGCGGCACGGTAGGCCGGGCGAATGATCTTCCTGCAGGTGAGCACTTCCTCTACGCGGTGGGCGCACCAGCCCGATATGCGCGCGACCGCAAAGAGGGGGGTGTAGAGCTCTTCGGGAATACCCAGCATTTTGTAGACAAGGCCGGAGTACATATCGACATTTGCACAGATCGGCACCGGCAGCTTTTTTCGCTCCACTATCATGGGTTTGCCTATGCGCTCAATGCTCATCATAAGGCGGAACAGCTCGCCATAGCCCTTTTTCTCCGCAAGACTCTCGGACGCTTTTTTCAAAAGCTCCGCGCGTGGATCCGAGAGGGTATATACCGCGTGGCCCAGCCCGTATATCTTACCGGAGCGGTCGCCCTCCTCCCTGTCGAGGAGCTTTGTAAGATAGGCTTTTATCTCGTCGTCATCTTTGTAGTCGTATACATTTTCGCAGACGCCGCGGAACATATCCATAACCTTGGCATTGGCGCCGCCGTGGAGAGGACCTTTCAGAGAATTGACCGCCGCTGAGATGGCACTGTACGTGTCGGTTCCCGTTGAGGATAAAACACGGCATGCGAAAGATGAGTTGTTGCCGCCGCCGTGCTCAGCGTGAAGAATGAGCATCAGGTCGAGGAGATGGGCCTCTTCTTCGGTGTAGTTCTGATCGGGGCGCACCATACGCAGAAAGTTCTGCGATACGGACAGATCCTCTCTCGGAACGTGTATGTACAGCGACTGGCCGTCGAACGCATGGCGCTTGACAGCATATGCGTTTGCAACTATTACGGGGAACCGGCCTATCAGCTCTATGGACTGGCGCACAATGTTCTCTATTGACGTGTCGTCAGGGTTGGAGTCGTAGGAATACAGGGCCAGCACGCTCCGGGACAGCTTGTTCATTACGTTGCGGCTGGGCGCCTTAAGTATCATGTCCTCAGTAAAGCCCGAGGGCAGCAGCCTCGCGCCGGAAAGAATGGTGTCAAACTGATCAAACTGATGCCTGTTTGGCAGCCTGCCCATGAGCAGCAGATAAGCCACTTCCTCATAGCCGAAGGTTCCCGCCCTTATGTTTGCGGCTATTATCTCCTCGACATCTATCCCGCGGTAATATAGCTTGCCGGGCGTCGGTATCCTTTCATTGTCCTGTATATAGTAGCCCTGAACGCTCCCGATGCCTGTTACGCCGGCCATAACGCCGGTACCGTCCTCGTTTCTGAGTCCGCGCTTTATGGCGTGGTTTTTGTACTGCTCGGGGTCGATGGTGTAGGCCTCGCGGATATCACCGCAGAGATCTTTTACATATCCTTTTACGAGATCAGAGATAATTTCTTCCATGATATATCGCTCACTTTTTGAAGTAATTGCGGTCCACCGATTTCCGGCTGCTTGGCCGATCCTTTGTTATTAGAAAATTATATACGTGCCGGAGCAAAAGTGCAAGTTAATATTAATAATTATTCAATTTGACCTTTTACGCACGGGGCTTCTGACAACTTTTTATACAAGTTCTGCAATTAAACATTTTGTGCTTGCAAATACCTTGCCATTTCACTGTATTATGATATACTTTTAATATTATTGAACTAAAATTGACTTATAGGGTGTATATTCATGATAAAACTAACCGAAAGCGGCGTCATACTTAGAGACGGCATTCCCTGCAAAAATTTTGAAACCTGCGCAGACCTTGACGCAGGCAGACTCAAGACCATGGCCTACGGCATCATGAAAAGCCACAGCAAGTCCGCGTGTGAGGACAGCTTCGGCATAAGCTTTGACAGCCTCATATCGCACGATATCACCTATGTTGGCATCGTACAGACCGCAAGAGCCAGCGGACTTGAGCGCTTTCCAGTACCCTATGTTCTCACCAACTGCCACAACAGCCTTTGCGCGGTCGGCGGCACAATAAACGAGGACGACCATATTTTCGGACTTTCCGCCGCACACAAATACGGCGGGATATACGTCCCTGCAAATGTGGCGGTCATCCACCAGTATGCCCGCGAGATGATGACCGGCTGCGGGCGCATGATACTCGGCAGCGACAGCCACACGCGCTACGGCGCTCTCGGGACCATGGGCATAGGCGAGGGAGGCCCCGAGCTTGTCAAACAGCTTCTGTCGAACACATACGACATAAAGCGCCCCGAGGTGGTACTTGTCTACCTGACCGGCGAGCCGCAAAAGGGGGTCGGACCGCACGATGTGGCAATAGCGCTCTGCGGAGCAGTTTACGATAACGGATACGTCAAGAATAAAGTGCTGGAATTTGTCGGACCTGGTATAAAAAATCTGGGCATGGACTACCGTATAGGCATCGACGTCATGACGACCGAGACCGCCTGCCTGAGCTCAATATGGCAGACGGACGAACTGGTAGAACAGTATTACACCGCCCACGGCAGGACGCAGGACTACAGAACGCTTGCCCCGCAGGACGGCGCATACTACGACGGCATGGTGGAGATAGACCTTTCGACAATTGAGCCGATGGCGGCTCTCCCCTTCCACCCCTCAAAGGCGTTTACCATACACGAGCTGCAGAAGAACGCGGGCGACATCCTCCGCCAGATCGAGCTGGACGTGGAGAAGTCCCTGTCCGGCTCGGCGCAGCTCCACCTCACGGACAAGATACAGGACGGACGGATCACCGTGGATCAGGGCGTAATCGCCGGCTGTGCGGGCGGTATGTATGACAACATCGCCGAGGCGGCCGCTATCTTAGGCGGACACTCCGTGGGCGACGGCTACTTCTCCCTGTCCATATACCCCCCCAGCATACCGGTAAACCTTGAGCTCATTAAAAGCGGAGTTCAGCGGCAGCTCATGGAGAGCGGCGCTCTGTTCAAGTCCTGCTTCTGCGGCCCCTGCTTCGGAGCGGGGGACGTGCCCGGCAATGACACGCTGTCCGTCCGCCACACAACCCGCAACTTCCCCAACCGCGAGGGGTCAAAGCCCACAGACGGACAGATCTCAGGCGTCATGCTGATGGACGCCCGCTCTATCGCGGCTACCGCACGGAATGGAGGCGTACTGACCGCCGCCACGGATGTGGACTACAACGCGCCGAAAACCCGCTCCTGTGAATTTGATAGGGGCGTATACGATAAGCGCGTTTATAAAGGCTTCGGCAGAGCGGAGCCGGAGACCGAGTTGAGGATGGGACCCAACATCACCGAGTGGCCGAAGATCCCCGCCCTGGCTGATAATATGCTTCTTCGTCTTGCCTCTGTAATCCACGACCCCGTGACCACCACGGACGAGCTGATACCCTCCGGCGAGACCTCGTCATACCGCTCAAACCCCGTCAAGCTCTCACAGTTCACGCTCTCCCGCCGCGACCCCGGATATGTCGGCAGGGCAAAAGAGACAGCCGCGCTTGAGTCGGGGCGCACGAGCGGAAACTACCCTCCCGAGCTGAAATCCGTTATGAAGAAGCTGGGTCTTGCAGAGGATACTCTAAAAAACACATCGGTTTCCAGCGCCATCTTCGCCGAAAAGCCCGGCGACGGCAGCGCACGCGAACAGGCGGCGAGCTGTCAGCGCGTACTCGGCGGAGGCGCGAACATCTGCTTTGAGTTTGCCACAAAACGCTACCGCTCCAACTGCATAAACTGGGGTATGCTGCCCTTCACCATAGACAGGTCCGTGCCGTTCGACTACTCTGTCGGCGACTGGGTGTTTGTTCCCGGCGTGAGGAAGGCCGTCGAGAGCGGGGTGGAGGACATACCCGCAAAGGTGGTCACTGCCTACGGTACCGCGGACATCACCCTGCATCTTAAAGGTCTCACCGCCGACGAAAAACAGATAATCCTCGACGGCTGCCTGATGAACTACTATGCAAACAATGTAAAAGAATAGTATTTAGAATAGTATTTGGAGAACTGATATGAACAAAATTCCAATGAACAAGATCGTCGAAATGGACGGCGACGAAATGACCCGCATTCTCTGGAAAATGATTAAGGACGAGCTTCTCGCCCCATTTGTAGAGCTGAATACCGAGTATTACGACTTAGGGCTGCCCGAGCGCGACAGAACGGACGACCGTATAACGGTTGAAGCGGCAAATGCCATCAAAAAGTACCGTGTCGGTGTCAAGTGCGCCACTATAACCCCCAACGCCCAGCGAGTTGAGGAGTACAAGCTCAAGGAGATGTGGAAAAGTCCCAACGGCACCATACGCGCCATTCTCGACGGCACCGTTTTTCGTACCCCTATCATAACCGAGAGCATAAAGCCCTATGTGAAGACCTGGAAAAAGCCGATAACCATCGCCCGACATGCCTACGGCGACATCTATAAGTGTACGGAATTCCGCGTACCCGGCCCGGGCAAGGCCGAGCTGGTGTTCACAGGCGAAAACGGTGAGAGCTTCCGCGAGACCGTTTATGATTTCGAGTGCGCGGGTGTTCTGCAGGGTCAGTACAACAAGGACAGCTCCATCGAGAGCTTTGCCCGCTCCTGCTTCAACTACGCCATTGACGCGAGGGAGGATCTGTGGTTTTCGACCAAAGATACCATCTCCAAGCAGTACGACCAGACCTTTAAGCTCATCTTTGCGGATATTTATGAAAAAGAGTACAGGCAGAAGTTTGAAGAGCTGGGCATAGAGTATTTCTACACCCTGATCGACGACGCGGTGGCCAGGGTTATCCGCTCCGAGGGCGGCTTTATATGGGCCTGCAAGAACTACGACGGCGACGTTATGAGCGACATGGTCTCCACCGCCTTCGGCTCTTTGGCCATGATGACCAGCGTCCTCGTATCTCCGGACGGCAACTATGAATACGAGGCGGCCCATGGCACCATCACCCGCCACTACTACAAGCACCTCAAGGGCGAGCAGACAAGCTCCAACCCGATCGCCACGATCTTTGCGTGGACGGGCGCTCTGCGCAAGCGCGGAGAGCTGGACGGCAACGCTCCGCTCATGGAGTTTGCGGACAAGCTGGAAAAGGCCTGCCTCGACGTTATTGAGGACGGCGTAATGACAGGCGACCTTGCTCTTCTGTGCGAGCGCGGCGATATCAGGAAGGTAAACAGCAACGATTTTCTCGCAGCTATCCGCGCAAAGCTGGAGCAGTCTATGTGAGACGCAGACATACAAAAAATCCCCACTCATAATTGAGCGGGGATTTTTTCCGCGCGATAGGCCGGATAGAGCACAGCGGGGAGAAGTCTGCGGTCGAGTAATTGCGATATATGTGCATATAATGCGGATGGCAACGTCAGCCGCCAATTATAGTCCCGTGTTTTTCGTAATGCGCAATCTGCATTATCTTGTTATTCTCGTCAACAAATACGACATTTGGCCTGTGGCTTGAAGCCTCCTCGGGGGTCATAAGCGCGTAGGACATAATAATTATTTTGTCATTCTCAGAGACACAGCGCGCGGCCGCGCCGTTAAGGCAGATCATACCGGATCCTCTCTCTCCAGAAATCGTATAGGTTTCAAATCGGCTTCCGTTATTTATATCGACTACCTGCACTTTCTCATATTCAAGAATTCCGGCGGCATCCAGCAGTTCACTGTCTACGGTGATACTGCCCACATAATCAAGCTCTGCTTGCGAAACTTTTGCACGATGGATTTTCCCCTTCAGCATTTCTAGCTTCATCACGTCATCCTCCGATCATCTGACGATAAGGTTGTCGATAAGGCGGGTCTTGCCGATATAGACCGCAATGGCTATAAGTGTCTGAGGCTCGATTTTATCGGTATCCTCCATAGTGAGACATCTTACAGCCTTAACATAGTCAATGCGTGCCAGAGGCTCGCTCTGAATGATATCGTACAGTGCGGAAACAACAGTGTCGGAGTCTATTATCCCATCTCCCACAAGCGCCTCGGCATGGCGGACGGCCCTGCTCAAAACGAGAGCGGCCTTCCTCTCTTTACTGCTCAGATATGTGTTTCTTGAACTTTTTGCAAGCCCGTCAGGCTCTCTTACTATGGGGCATCCGATGATTTCAACATCAATATTCAGATCCTGTACCATGCGTTTTATTACGGCTAGCTGCTGAGCGTCCTTTTCGCCAAAATAAGCTCTGTCGGGCTTAACTATGTTGAACAGCTTTGTAACAACGGTGCAAACACCCCTGAAGTGTCCTGGGCGGCTCTTGCCGCAGAGCCTGTCCGTCAGGGCGGATAGATCGACAAAGGAACAAAAACCGGGAGTATAGATTTCCGAAGGGGGAGGGGAGAACACAAGATCGGCGCCGAGAGACTCGCAGAAACGGCAATCTCTCTCCAGATCTCTCGGATATTTCGAGAAGTCCTCATTTTCACCGAACTGCATCGGATTTACAAATATGCTGACGACCACTTTGTCGTTTTCGCGAGCCTTTGTTATCAGGCTTCCATGCCCGTCGTGGAGATAGCCCATGGTCGGCACAAAGCCTATGCTTTTTCCCTCTTTCCTCCATTGCCTGACAAGATTTCTGACCTCTGCGACAGTATTAACAGTTTTCATACCTCTCTCCTTGACGATTACTGCAGGTTGCCTATTATATCTTCCGATATTTCAAAAATATGCTCATTGGAGGGAAATGTCCCGGCCTTGACCTCGCTTATGTATGAGGCAAATGCGTCTTTCATGCCCTGTCCGATGTCCGCAAAGTGCTTGACGAATTTCGGTTTATAGTCGGAAAACATCTTCAGCATATCCTGATAGACCAGTACCTGCCCGTCACAGCCTGCTCCCGCGCCTATACCTATGGTCGGGATTGAGAGCCGGTCGGAGATATATGAGGCGAGAGCCGCGGGAACACACTCCAGAACCACGCAGAAGGCGCCCGCCTCTTCGACCGCTCTTGCGTCATCGAGCAGACGCTGCGCGCCCTCCATGGTCTTTCCCTGGACCTTAAAGCCGCCGAAGGCGTTGACCGACTGCGGGGTAAGACCTATATGGGCTACAACGGGTATCGAGGCCTCGACAATTGCCCTTATATGCGGGGCAAAGGCCACGCCACCTTCGAGCTTTACTGCTTGTGCGCCGCCCTCCTTTATAAGCCTGCCCGCATTGCACACCGCATCGTAAACGGAGGTCTGATAGGACATGAAAGGCATGTCCGCAACAACAAGAGCGTTTTCTGTACCGCGGCAGACGGCTTTTGTGTGGTGGATCATGTCCTCCATAGTGACGGAAAGCGTGTCTTTATATCCGAGCATGACCATACCCAGAGAATCCCCGACCAAGATCGAGTTCACGCCGGAGCTGTCAATCAGCTTTGACATGGAATAATCATAGGCTGTGAGCATGGTTATTTTATCGTGTTCATCCTTTTGTTTCTGTATTGTCAACACAGAGTTTTTCATTTTAGCAGTACCTCGATTTCGTTGTAATTCCTCTCTGGATATTTTTCCCTGGACATTTCAAGGAGTACTAGCGACAGCTCACGGTAGAGCGACCGGCGCTCGGCGTCAAGGCACTCGAGATGTTTTTGAACTGTACATACGTCATTTCTCTCGACCGGGCCTGTCAGAGCCTCAACTGTTCCGACCTCTTCAATATTTTTGAGGTTTCCGAACATCAGCGGAATAAGGGCGTCCATCGCATCCTGCGGAGAAAACCCGCATTCACACAAAAGTCCGATTGCCGAGTGGACCAGAGCGGTCACCTGATTGCTTGCCATGACAGCTGCGGCGTGGTACTTTGTCTTGGCCTCTGCGCTGATTACACGGACTCTGTTTCCCGTCTTACGTATAAGCGCAGCGATCTCGTCGAGTCTCTGAGGGCTGCCCTCGACTGTGAATATGGCGCCGGGGAGCTGTTTGTATGACTCGGTTTTGCTGTGGAAAGCAAAAATAGGGTGTACAGAGAAAACACTGACCGGTAGGCTTCCGGCATCCGGGAAGATTTTCGACGACAGTGCGCCGCTGCAATGACAGACGACCTTGTTTTTAATATTCGGCAATAGTTTCAGGCTGTTCCAGACCGACTGGATTTCGCTGTCGGGTACTGTCAGGAACAAAACGTCGTTGTCGCTCAGGATTCCATCCAAGCTATCGTACTGTTGTGAGCTTGTAAAGTCTGCCGCCTTACGGGCTGACAGCGGATTCTTACTGTAATAACCGCCTACCTCCACTCCGTGGATAGCAAAGTGCTTTCCGAGAGAAAATCCAACCTTACCCGCGCCAATAAACCCGGTTTTCATATCAACCACCTCCGTTCAAAACAGAAGCGACAATGACTTTGTATAT
>Ga0209312_1002262_pt1 | contig 12755 bp, 10 predicted proteins | sample BioC13SIPDNA_4_FD_185744 | JGI IMG/M metagenome (GOLD analysis project Ga0209312, IMG submission 185744) | Anaerobic biogas reactor microbial communites from Washington, USA - Biogas_R1_B C13 SIP DNA (SPAdes) (version 2) | ecosystem: Engineered > Bioreactor > Anaerobic > Unclassified | place... | reverse complement strand
CCGCATCCGGGACAGGATCTACCCCAACGTCACCCTGAAAATTTGGGGGGAGACCCTGGTGGTCAAAAAGCAGGAGTCCTATGTCTCCTTTTTCATCGACAGAGATCGCGGCGAGATCGCGAGGGGCGTTTTCTGAGATCGGGATCCCGGGAAAGGAGGAATGTGCCCATGGGAAACTGGAACGATGATCTGCTCAAAGAGATAGAGGCGATAGCTACCGAAGCCGAAAGGCATTCCGACGAGACCCGCCCGGAAACGGAGGACGGTATGCCGGATGCTCCGCAGGATTCGAAGGATGTCGTCTACAGCTCCACTGTAAACGGCGTGGCGGTCTGCCGGATGCTTTTCGATTCGCTGAGAGTTCCCGAGGATTTTCTTTTGGAGAGCGTCAATAAGGCGTTCAGCGCTGCGTTCGGCGTTCCCTCCGAACGCGTGGTCGGCAAGAAGGGAAACAAATTTTTCGCAGATGGGAAAAAGCTCCCGGCTCTCGATTTGCTCTACCGTGTTCTCACAGAAAAGGAAGCCGTTTCTTTCCTGTTTTTCGCTGAAAAGTTCGGCAGGTTGTTTGACATACTGGCTTTTTCCCTTGGGAGCGACAAGTTCTGCATGGTCTTTTCCGACGCCGAGGCACGGGTGGCCGCAGAACGGGAGCGCCGGGAACAGGAGCGTTTTACCGAGAAGATATTCGGAAGCGTGGATACATGGATCACCCTGCTCGATGACCGTGGGAGGACCGTCTTCTGGAACGCCGCGGCGGAGCGCCTGTCCGGCATCTCCGCGGAAGAGGCCCTCTCCGGAGGCTTTGATTTCCGGGATATTTTCTGCCCCGGGGAACAACACCGCGAAGATGTCGCCAAAAAAATGGACGCCTGCAGAAGGGGAGAAATACCGGAGATCCGAATGGACACCTGTGTAAACTCCCGCGACGGCTCGCCCAGGTGCGTGGATTGGACCATCCGCCGGTGGGATTTCGAGGATGTGGGCGATAAAGGCCTTCTGCTCCTGGGGCGCGACGTGACGGAAGCCCGTCGTATGGAAGACGACTTTCAGGAGAGCGAAAGCCGGTATGCCGCAGCCTTCAGGGAATCACAGGCACCCATGTTCATCGTCGATCCTGATTCCGGCTCCATTTTCGACTGCAATGACGCGGCTCTCTCCTTCTACGGCTATTCGAGGGAAGAGATGACCGGGCTGAAGAACACCGAGTTCAACACGAGCCCGCCGGAGGAACTCCTCAGGAAAATGCAGAACGCCAAGGCGAGGAGGATGAACAGGTTCCTCTCCTCTCACCGGCTGAAGAACGGTGAAATCCGCAGCGTCGAGGTATACAGTTCTCCGATGCTGTATAACGGCAAAACATACCTCTATTCAATCATTCACGATATCACCGAAAAGCAGCGTCTCGAAGAGGAACTCCGATCGCTCTCCATCGACAGCGCCCTCCAGGCCAAGATTCTCCGCAGCATCCTGGAGAACTCATCGGATTACCTGTACGTATTCGATCGGGAAGGGAATTTCCGATTCGTCGGGAAGAAAGGGGCAGAACTCTTCAAGCGAACACCTGAAGAAATGGCCGGTCTTTCCTGGAAGCAGCTCGGCATTCCGGAGAAACGGGTCGCACCGCTCAATGAACACCTGAAGCAGGTTTTCTCAACAGGAAAAACCAAAAACGGCATGATCGTCCTTCCTGCGCCGAGAGGTGAAACACCACTGGAATATTCGCTGAATCCCACCTGCAGCGAGGACGGCGGCATCGAAACGGCCTTCTGCTCCATGCGGGCCGTTCCGTAAAAATCCTGAAGGGCGGCGGACCATGGGCGACCTGCGGATGGCGAACCTTGAGAAACTGGTGAAGGAGGTCGACCATTTCCTCACCTCCGCAAAAAAATCCGGCGTGCTGCCTGCGGCGGAGGACAGGGACGGGTCCTGGAAGCTCCGCGTCTCCGATGATTACATGTCCGCATGGCTGGAAACCTACCCTTCCGTGGGAAAAGGAGCTCCCCTGGACCCCTGGGAGATCATAGACGCCATCGAGGGAACGGGTGTTCTTCACCTGGACCGGGAAAAGGTCCGCAATATCGTGGAACGCTGCAACGGGGGAGGCGATACGACGGGAGAAGACGCCCTCGTGGCGTCCGGCACACCTCCTCTGAAACCCGTGGAGGGAACCATCGACTTTCTTGTTCCCTTTGAAAAGGTCAGACTGATCGACGAAAACGACGAGCGGTCCGTAGACTGGAAAAAAATCTGGACCATTCCCACGGTCCATGCCGGAACGGTTATCGCCCGGGTCCACCCTCCCCGGGAAGGCGAATCCGGAATTGACATCTACGGTTCCTCCGTTCCGCCGCCCCGCCCCGCACCCTTCCGGGTGAAGTACGGCGAAGGCGTCATCGTTTCCGAGGAGAACGGCGTGACGGAAGTCCTCACCGCCCGGGACCTGGGCCAGCCGGTTTTCCGCAGCGGAGAGCTCGACGTTCTACCCGTCCTCGTAGTAGATGGCGACGTCAATATGCTGTCGGGGGACATCGACTTCATAGGTTCCGTCATCGTCCCGGGATCCGTGACCGAGGGGTTTTCCGTGAAAGCGGGGCGGGATGTGGCCGTTTCGGGTTCCGTCTTCAACGCCTGCGTCGAAGCGGCAGGAAGCTGCATCGTCGAGGGCGGGATCGTGGGAGAACACTGCGAGATACGGGCGGGAGAGGATATCAGGGCCGGATTCGTGGAGTACGGCCTTCTGACCTCCGGAAACGCCATTGAAATTTTGGGGTACACCCTCTTCGCCGCACTGGAGGCGAGGCAGTCCATCCTGGTGCAGGGGAAGAACAGGCGGGGGATCATAGGCGGGGTCACCACGGCGGGAACCATGATCAAAACGCTTTCCGCCGGTTCCGCCATGGAGCCGAAAACACTTCTGGAAGCCGGGAGGGATGCCATCGGGAGCAGGACGATCGGGGAACTGGAGTCGAAGCTGGGCGAACTTGCAGGAATGAAAAAGAAGATTGATCTGGCCATGGTCTCCCTCAGGCCTGAAACCGGCTGTTTTGAACCGGAAAACCTTTCCGGGGAGGAGAAGGGGAAGCTCCTCCTCCTGGCGGAGTACCACAGGAAAGTGGAATCAAAAATGGCGGAGCTCGCGGAGAGAATCGAAGACGAGAGACGGGCGATGCTCGCCGAAAGAAAAGGGTCTCCGGCGGTCAAAATACGGGACAGGATTTACCCGAACGTGACGGTCAGGATCTGGGAATCCCAGGTGACCGTATCTTCCGCTGAATCCTCCGTGAGTTACTTTTTTGACCGGAAGACCGGGACCGTGCAGAAAGGCGGGTACTGAGGGGAAGGGACCCGCTGAAAGGGGCTGATTTTTTGAGCAGTGGGGAAGAAAGCCGCCGGAATTCGCTGGAGGCTCTGAGCGAGATCATCCGGAAGGCGGAAGAGGAGGAAGCGCGGGGCGAAGACTTCTTTGAGAAAGACGAACATGCGCTGTACAGGGCTCTTCTGTGGAACATGGAACAGGCTGTTTCAGTACACCGCATTCTCTACGATGACTCAGGGAAAGCGGCGGATTTCGTCTGCGAGAAGGTCAATCCCGCCTTTGAAGCAGTTTCGGGCATTCCACAGGAAGAGTATGTGGGGAAAAAAGGGAGCGACCTGTTCGGGGAAACAATACCCTATTTCGATATTTTCGTCCGCGTGGCCGAAACGGGGAGGAAAATCCGGTTCAAGGCCTTTTACCCGGAGATCGGGAAGTATTTCGACATGTGGGCTTTCTCGCCCGAGCGGGGGAGGTTCGCCCTGCTCTTTACGGACGCGACCCATTCAGTCCTTGCGGAGAGAGAGCACCAGCTCGACCAGCGCTTCCTGGGCGGTATAATGGACAACACCAACCTCTGGCTGATGGTCTTCGATGACCGCCGGAACATGATCTTCTGGAACAGGACGGCCGAGCGGCTGAGCGGTTATTGCCGAGAAGAGGCCCTGTCTCCGGCCTGCCCCGTCCTGGAAAAGCTCTTTCCCGAACAGGCAGGCCGCGAATCCGTGCTGGAGCGGATGAGGCGGATGGCATACTCCGCGGAGGACTCTCCGGAGGAACTGAAAACGGAAGTGGCCGTCCGGGGCGGAAACCGCGCGATCGCGTGGACGTGCAGCCTCTGGAAGAGCGAAGAAGAAGGGCAAAACGGCATTATTGCCGCAGGACGCCCCGTGGCCGGCAACCGGACTGCATAACAGGAAAGGCCTGCCGGTGTGCAGGAAGGCGTCCGGGATGCGTCCCTGCACCCATAGGTTTTTTGGTTCAGGATGCATCAGGATTCAAATACTCGTTTGTAGGGAGGAAATATCATGAACTGTCTTGCGCTGCTCGGAAGCCCGAGAAAAGACGGCAACACCGCCGCCCTCCTCGCCTCCTTTCTGGACGGGGCGGCCTCGAAAGGACACACTGTGCGGACTGTCCGCCTCCATGAAAAAAAAATACTGCCCTGCACAAGCTGCAACGGCTGCAAGAAAGACGGGAAAGGAACGGGCAGATGCGTCCTTGCCGACGACATGGCCGGTCTGTACCCGGCGGTGCTTGAGGCGGACGTCATCGTCCACGCCTTTCCCATCTACTGGTGGTCCATGCCTGCCCAGACGAAGCTGTTCCAGGACAGGCTCTACGCTCTCGACTACGGACTCTTCAGCGGAAAGAAGATGTGCCTCCTGACCACCTACGGCGGCGGGGACCCCAACTCAGGCCCCGGTATTGTGGAACGCACCTTCCGGGACGTCTGCGATTTCCTCGGCATGGAGTTCCGCGGCAGCCTCGGCGTATGTTCGGGATCTCTCCCGGTGAAGGAAAACACGTCCATCCTCGAAAAGGCGTTCCGGATGGGGGCCTCCCTGTAACAGGGGAACCTCCGCCTACTCCGCCCTCACCACCGCCCCCTTCGCCGCCGAGGACGCCAGCCGAGAGTACAGGGCCAGGTGTCCCCGGGTGACCTTGGGGGCGGGTTTTTCCCACGATGCAAACCTTTCCTTGATCTCCCCGTCGGAAACGTGGAGATGCAGGGTGCCTTCGATCACGTCGATGGTGATCATGTCGCCGTCCCGGACGATGGCCAGCGGGCCGCCCTCCGCCGCCTCCGGGGAGATGTGCCCCACGAAACACCCGTTGTTCGTCCCCGAGAACCGGCCGTCGGTCACCAAAGCCGTGCTCTTGTTCAGCCCCATGCCGTAGAGGTACTTCATGGCCCGGTACATCTCCCGCATGCCGGGGCCTCCCTTGGGGCCCTCGTAGCGGATCACCACCACGCTGCCCGGCTGGATTTTCCCGGCGAGGATGGCGGCGTTCGCGTCGTCCTCGCTGTCAAACACCCGGGCCTCGCCGGTGAATACGTGAAGGGAAGGATCTATGGCCCCCGGTTTGGTCACGCCCGTGTCCGGGGCGAGGTTCCCCCTGAGGACGGCGATGCCGCCCCGGGGAGAGAACGGATTTTCGAGAGTCTTCATAACCTCGTCGTTTTCGGGGAAGGGGAAGACATACCCCGACACGTTCTCCTCCACAGTGCGGCCCGTGCAGGTGAGGGCGTCCTTCCGCAGCATGGGCAGCATTCTTTTCATCATCCTGGGGATGCCCCCGGCCATCCAGAAATCCTCGGTGTTCCACTTCGACGCCGGGTTGACCCGCACGATCTGGGGCGTCTCGGGACCCAGGCGGGAGAAGAGGTCCATGACGTCAACGCCGGCCTCCGCCTCGGCGGCGATGGCCGCCAGGTGCATCACCGCGTTGGTGGAGCCGCTCATGGCGAGGGTGGCCCGGACTGCGTTCTCGATGGACAGCCCGTTGAGGATCTTCCGGGCGGTGAGCCCTTCCCGAGCCATGCGGCAGATGACCTCCCCGGTCTCGCAGGCAAGACGCAGCCGCTCGGAGTGGACCGCTGGGATCAAGGCCGCCCCCGGCAGGGTCATGCCCAGGGCTTCGGCGAGACAGCACATGGTGTTCGCCGTGCCGAAGAAGGAGCAGGAGCCGCAGGTGGGGGCGCACAGGTTCTCCAGGGACCGGAACTCCTCCTCGGTGATCCTCCCCGAGGCGAGCATCCCGAGGGCCTCGTGGAGGGACGTCTCGTCGGTCTTCCGGCCGTCGAACTCCACCCCGCCGAGCATGGGCCCGCCGGTGATCATGATGGCGGGGATGTCGAGCCGGGCGGCCGCCATGAGCATGCCGGGGACGATCTTGTCGCACGAGGCGAGGAGGACCAGGGCGTCCAGGTGGTGGGCCTCCGCCACAAGCTCGATGGAGTCGGCGATGACCTCCCGCTGGGGCAGGATGAAGTGCATCCCCCTGTGCCCTTCGCAGACGCCGTCGCAGGAGGCGATGACGCCGAATTCCGCCGCCACTCCCCCCGCCCTGTGGATACCCTTCTTTACCTGCTCGCTGACCATGTTCAGGTTGAAATGGCCCGGAACAAGAGTGTTCCAGGAATTGGCGATGCCGATCACCGGCCTGTCCCCGAAATCACCGTCGCAATACCCCATGGATTTCCACAGCGCCCGCGCCCCTGCGTTCTGGGGACCGGCGAAAACCTCCGAACTTCTCCACCCCTTTGACATGCTTATCCTCCTCAGTGAAAATTCGTCGTTTTCAAAATTCATGGTAGGTGAAGAACCTGCGCCGGTCAACGGGGGAATTCATGGCCGCCTCCCTCCACCTGGGTATCATGGATTGCTGTCATCCTGAGGCCGGTCTTTTGGCCGAAGGATCTCGGTTTTGATTCTGGAGAGAACCAAGCACGAGATCCTTCGCTCCGCTCAGGATGACACCCCTGTCGTCCCGAGCGAGCGAAGCGACGAGGGACCTGACTTTGGTTCCGGATTGTCTCAAAACCAGATCCCTCGCATTCGCTCGGGATGACAACCCACCCCTGTCGTCCCGAGCGAGCGAAGCGATAGCGGAGCATCCCCGGAGGGGGCGAGGGACCTGACTTTGGTTCCGGATTGTCTCAAAACCAGATCCCTCGCGCTCGCTCGGGATGACAAACCGCTCCGCTCGGGATGACAAATCTCCGGAACAATCAATACGCCAGGAACATTTCGCAAATTTTCCTCAAAGGGGCTATAATTTCCGAGGGAAACATCATGCCCTTTCCCGAGTACGGCCTTTCTCCCCCACTGCCGGGGGTATCCTGTCCGAAATTAAAGGAGGATGTCATGAAGAAAGCCTACATTGTCGGAACCTGCGACACAAAGTACGAAGAGCTCGCCTTTGTCCGGGACATCATCGCCGGGAGGGGCGTGGGGACCGTCCTGGTGGACGTGGGAACCAAGCCCCACGGAAATCCCGTGGACGTGACGGCCGCCGAAGTTGCCGCATGCCATCCTTCAAAACCCGGCTTCCTCTCCTCCGCCAGTGAGCGTGGAGAGGCCGTTGGCGCCATGGGCGAGGCCCTGGCGGCATTCCTTCCCAAAAGGGACGACCTCGGCGGGGTCATCGGCCTCGGCGGCTCGGGCGGAACGTCCATCATCACCTCCGGTATGAGAATGCTTCCGCTCGGAACGCCGAAGATCATGGTCTCCACCATGGCGTCTGGCAACGTGGCCCCCTACGTGGGCCCCAACGACATCGCCATGATGTATTCCGTCACCGACGTGTCGGGGATCAACAGGGTCTCCAGGGTGGTCTTGGCGAACGCGGCCAACGCCCTTGCCGGCATGGTGAGCGGCCCCGTCCCCCACGGTGAGGACCGGCCCCTTCTCGGCATGACCATGTTCGGCGTCACTACCCCCTGCGTGGACATGGTCCGCCACGCCATGGAAAAGGACTTCGACTGCCTCGTCTTCCACGCCACCGGCACCGGCGGCCAGTCCTTCGAAAAGCTCGTGGACTCGGGGATGATGAAGTGCGTCCTCGACATCACCACCACGGAAATCTGCGACCACCTCATGGGCGGCGTCCTCTCCGCAGGGGAAGGGCGGCTCGACGCCTTCATCCGGACCGGGATCCCCTACGTGGGCTCCGTGGGCGCCCTGGACATGGTGAACTTCGGGGCCATGGACACCGTGCCCGAGAAGTACAAAGGCAGGAAGCTCTATGTCCACAACCCCCAGGTGACCCTCATGCGCACCACCCCCGAGGAGAACGCCCGCATGGGTGAATGGATCGGCGAAAAGCTGAACAGGTTCCCGGGCCCGGTGCGTTTCCTGCTGCCCCTGAAGGGCGTCTCCATGATCGACGCCCCCGGACAGGCCTTCCACTGGCCCGAGGCGGACGAAGCCCTCTTCACAGCCCTCGAGCGCACCTTCAGGCAGTCGAACCATCACCGCCTGGTGAAGCTGCCCCTGAACGTGAACGATCCCGAGTTCGCCGCGGCCCTCGTGGAGAACTTCCGGGAACTTCATCCATAAACCAAAGGGAAGGGAAGGGATTTCATGAAAAAGTTCACCCGTACCGAACTTCTGGCCCGCTTCCACGACATGGCGAAAAAGAAGGAGCCCATCATCGGCGGCGGAGCGGGCACAGGCATCTCCGCCAAGTGGGAAGAGGCCGGCGGCATCGACCTCATCGTCATCTACAACTCCGGCCGCTACCGCATGGCGGGACGGGGCTCCCTCGCGGGGCTTCTCGCCTACGGCAACGCCAACGACATCGTCAAGGAGATGGCCTACGAAGTCCTCCCCGTGGTGAAGAAGACGCCTGTCCTGGCGGGCATCAACGGCACCGATCCCTTCGTCATCTGGGACAGGTACTTCGACGAGCTTATCTCCCTCGGCTTCGCCGGTGTGCAGAACTTCCCCACCGTGGGGCTCATCGACGGGGTCTTCCGGGCCAACCTGGAGGAGACCGGCATGGGCTACGCCCTGGAGGTGGAGGCCATCCGTGCCGCCCACGAGCGGGACCTCCTCACCACCCCCTACGTCTTCAGCGAGGAGGACGCCGTGGCCATGACGAAAGCCGGTGCGGACATCCTGGTGTGCCACATGGGCCTGACAACGAAGGGATCAATCGGGGCGAAGACCGCCAAGACCCTTGACGAATGCGCCGTCCTCATAGAAAAATGGGCGAAGGCGGCGAAAAAAGTGCGGAAAGACGTGATCGTCCTCTGCCACGGAGGCCCCATCGCCATGCCGGAAGACGCGTCCTTCATCCTCAAGAAGTGCAAGAATGTCCACGGTTTCTACGGCGCCAGCTCCATGGAGCGCCTCCCCACTGAAACCGCCATCAAGGCCCAGACGGAAGAGTTCAAGAAGATCACTTTCTAGGAACTGAAGAGGCACCACAGACAGAATAGGAGGGAACGCCATGCCCAGAGTGTATTACAGCACCATCATCTCCGCCCCCATCGAGGAAGTCTGGGAGTATGTGAGGGACTTCAACGGCCTGCCAAAGTGGCACCCGGGGATCAAGGCAAGCGAAATCGAGGGAGGATGCGGCCCCGACTGCACTGCCTGCGTGGGCATCGTCCGCCATTTCCAGCTCGCCGACGACTCGTGGATGAGGGAACAGCTTCTCGCCCTCTCCGACGCCGATTATTCCGTCACCTACACCATCCTGGAAACAGGCATGAAGCTGAAGAACTACGTCGCGTCCCTGAGCCTCGCGCCGGTCACCGCCACCGATGAAACCTTCGCGGAATGGGAAGCCGTCTTCGACGCCACCGAGCCCGCAGCGGAGGAAGAGACGGTGGACGCGGTCTACGGCGTCTTCAGCTCGGGACTCGAAAACCTGGACGAAATGCTCATGGAAGAGTTCGACGTCGATTCCTGCGGCGAATGCGGCGAAGGGGAATGCGGCGGCGGCTGCGGATGCGGCTGCGGAGAGAAATAGCCTGATGCTGCCAGGGCCGGGCGGCTGCGTCCGGCCCATTCTTCTTCAAAAGGGGATGGGCTCATGATGAAAAAAACGGCAGTGCTCGTTTTCCTGCTTCTTTTCCTCGCCGGTGCGGGAGAAGGCGCGGGCTGGTACAACATGTACACGGGAGGGGTCTGGAACAATCCCGGCTCATGCCTTCTCGACACTATGATCTACAACAAGACCATGGCCAACGCCGCCCTGAAGACCATGCAGAAGAACCAGACCCAGGCGGCCCGGCCCCAGAAACAGACCAATCAGCAGACTCCGCAGGCTTCCAGGGCCCGTCCGACCGTCTACCGCCCGTCGGGAAAGGCTTCCCCCGTACCGTCCATCCTCGCCCGGACGCTCACGGACAGGAAAGCGGACAGGGACACCATGACCGCCTTCTTCAAAGAGGCATTGGCGAACTACGGGACTTATGCGCTGCAGGCGAAGCGCCCCAACGACCTGGGACTCGCCCTGGCCTTCTTCTTCGGGGTGTGCATCGGCATCACCACCGACAACCAGGTGGACGACCCGGCCATATTCGCTGCCGCCCGGCAGATGGACGTGGTCCTCGCCGAACAGACGGGTGTAGGCTCCGCCCCCGATGCGAAAAAGGAGGAAATGGCCCATACCCTGGCCTGCCTCGCCACCTTCGCCCTGGCCGGCGTGACCCAGGCGGAGGAGGAAGGGAACTCCGAGGGAGCGGAATCCTTTCGGGAACTGGCCCGGCAGTCCATGAGCGAGGTCTTCGGCATCGACGTGAACAACGTGAAAATGGATCACGGGGGGCTCCGGCTCCTGGACTGAGCGCGCGGAAAACAGAATGGTTTGTCATCCCGAGCGAACGCGAGGGATCTGGTTTTGAGGCAATCCGGAACCAAAAGCAGGTCCCTCCCCCCCTCCGGGGATGCTTCGCGATCGCTTCGCTCGCTCGGGACGACAAAATGTGTCGTCCCGAACGCAGTGAAGGACCTCGCTCTTGGGTTTGTCATTCCGAAGGGCGAAGCCCGAGGAATCTGGTTTCACAGAAACTTTTTCACCGGGATCCTCCCCCTTCGGGGATGCTCCCTCCGCTTCGCTCTGGATGCTGCGCGAGCGCGATCGCATTTGTTTGTCATCCCGAACGACCGAAGGGCGGAGGGATCTCGCCTTTGGTTCTGAGTGCCGTCAAACCCTGAGATCCCTCGGCCAAAAACCTGGCCTCGGGATGACAATTCGAGGGCGAGTGACCTTCTCCCCCGGGGCCCCTTCCATCCTGCTTCCTGCCCTTTTTCCGGAAATCCCGTTGTGAAAAAAAGAATCAAATTGACTCTTCTTTTCAAGAGTGCTAACGTTGTCTGACAACAGACATTTCAGACCGAAACGTATCGTGTTTTGACCATCCCAGGCCGTATTGGCACGGAGGAGGAGTCTGTTCTTGGACGTCATCCCATTCCAGAGGAAAAACCGGAGCGACGTGATTTTTGAAAAACTCCAGGAACTTATCAGCAACGGGCAATGGAAGCCCGGCGACCGTTTCCCCACGGAAATGGAATTGACCCGCCTGTTCAACGTGGGACGGTCCACCGTCCGTGAAGCCCTGAACCATCTAAAAACCTCCAATCTTGTCCGCGTCGTTCCCGGAAAGGGCACCTTCGTTACAGAACCTCTCGGGGTGGAGCATCAGATCCTCTCCCGCCACATTCCCGACAGCGCCACCGCACAAGAGCTTTTCAACATCATCGAGTTCCGTATCTGCATCGAACCTTCCACAGCCTACCTCGCGGCGGAGCGGATCTCCGGCTCCCAGAAAAAAAAGCTCCTCAGCATCGCCGGAGCGGTGGACAATGAAGAACTGTCCCCCGCGGAATTCGCCGAGACGGACATCGCATTCCACATCTTCCTGGCGGAAATTACTGGAAACCCTCTCTGCGTGGAGATCATGAACTACCTCCACACATTCTTCTACAAGCAGCAGATCGTCACGTCCCTCATCTCGACACGAAAAAAGGCGGCGGCCCAGAGCCACATCGCCATAGCAAAAGCCGTAGCCGCCCATAACCCAAAGCTTGCGGAAAAGGAAATGCGCGCTCATCTCTGCAATACCCGGGAATACCTTGAATGCATCGTCCGGGAAACGGCCCTCCCGGAAGTTTCCAAAAATTAGTCCGGAGGTGGATCATGAATCCTGAAAGAATCGCAGAACTGAAAGAAAAGGCGCGGGCTGTGCGCCTCGGCATCATAGAGGCCCTCGGTCTCGAGAAGCGGGGACATCTCGGCGGCTCCATGTCCTGTGCCGACATCGTGGCGGCCCTGTATTTCTACAAGATGCGCCACGACCCGAAAGACCGCTTTCTAGCCGACCGGGACCGGTTCATCATGAGCAAGGGACATTCCGTGCTCGCCCAGTACGCCGCCCTCGCGGAGGCAGGCTATTTCCCGAAGGAGACCCTGAAGAAAACCAAGACCCTGGGATGCATCCTCCAGGGGCACCCGGAGCGGGAGACCCCCGGAGTTGAGGCCAACACGGGTTCCCTCGGCCAGGGACTGTCCATCGGTGTGGGCATGGCTCTCGGAGGGCGCCTTGACGGCCTCGGCTACCACACATGGGTCATCCTCGGCGACGGAGAGCTTGCCGAGGGACAGGTCTGGGAGGCCGTTACGGCAGCTTCGGCCTTCAAACTGGACAATCTCACCGCCATCGTGGACATGAACGGCATCCAGGCCGTGGGCAAGACCTGCGACCGGTACGACCTCGGCGACATCCGCGGGAAATTCTCCGCCTTTGGATGGAAGACCTTCGAAATCGACGGTCACGACATGGCCCAGGTAGTCCGGGCCCTCGACGAGGCGTCCGAAGTCAAGGGCGTCCCCACGGCCATCATCGCCCGGACGGTGAAGGGCAAGGGCGTATCCTTCGCCGAGAACACCCACGCCTACCACAATAACCTGCTGACGAAGGAAC
>Ga0209312_1002245_pt1 | contig 12812 bp, 7 predicted proteins | sample BioC13SIPDNA_4_FD_185744 | JGI IMG/M metagenome (GOLD analysis project Ga0209312, IMG submission 185744) | Anaerobic biogas reactor microbial communites from Washington, USA - Biogas_R1_B C13 SIP DNA (SPAdes) (version 2) | ecosystem: Engineered > Bioreactor > Anaerobic > Unclassified | place... | reverse complement strand
ATAATGCACCGAAATACCTTTGTTTTTAAGTCATACTGTCGCACCCCTCGCGGGTGCGTGGATTGAAACCCGTTCAGGTAAGCATTTTCTGCACCGGCAGCCAGGTCGCACCCCTCGCGGGTGCGTGGATTGAAACTGGCGCATGGCGTTGTAGTAGTGGGTCCGGGTCTGGTCGCACCCCTCGCGGGTGCGTGGATTGAAACAGCGGTATATACACTGTCCCGGCACTGGCCGGCAGGTCGCACCCCTCGCGGGTGCGTGGATTGAAACTCGCGCTGTAATTCCTCCGCGCCCTCACACCAGTGTCGCACCCCTCGCGGGTGCGTGGATTGAAACTTTTTGGACCGCTATCCTCCTTTCGATAAACTCCCGGTCGCACCCCTCGCGGGTGCGTGGATTGAAACCGGTTGTCCATGCGCAGCGCGGACGCAGCCTATAGTCGCACCCCTCGCGGGTGCGTGGATTGAAACTATAATCCCCCTACTTAAATAATATGTTATTTTTGTCGCACCCCTCGCGGGTGCGTGGATTGAAACATCATATTCTTGGACGGTCTTATTGATGGCTATCCGTCGCACCCCTCGCGGGTGCGTGGATTGAAACACTAAAGTGGGAGTCGATTCTGGGGCGCCAGTAGTGTCGCACCCCTCGCGGGTGCGTGGATTGAAACTCCTGGGCCAACCCGGAGAGTGGCGACATCCTGGTGTCGCACCCCTCGCGGGTGCGTGGATTGAAACAGGAGTAAAAAACCATTTATTAAAGGTTTCGCCGGTCGCACCCCTCGCGGGTGCGTGGATTGAAACATGTCCAGAAGGTTAAGAACATAAAAGGCGAAGTCGTCGCACCCCTCGCGGGTGCGTGGATTGAAACACCGGGGACGGTTAGTTTTAACATTGTGTCACCCGTCGCACCCCTCGCGGGTGCGTGGATTGAAACTCGATGGTTGCCATACCGATCACGCCGCCAGTCAAGTCGCACCCCTCGCGGGTGCGTGGATTGAAACTAACAACGTCAGATACGCCGCCACTTTGGTGTTGGTCGCACCCCTCGCGGGTGCGTGGATTGAAACATGGCCCGCCATTTCTCGCAGTTGTCGCCCACCAGCGTCGCACCCCTCGCGGGTGCGTGGATTGAAACAACCTCCTAGTATCGGTGTCCGTTAATCAAATTAGTCGCACCCCTCGCGGGTGCGTGGATTGAAACTCTACTGCTGAAACTGGATGGGTGCCTGGCCAGGTCGCACCCCTCGCGGGTGCGTGGATTGAAACTCCTTTCCCATACGCTTTTGCGTTACGCCCTGGTTGTCGCACCCCTCGCGGGTGCGTGGATTGAAACTGCGCTGTAGTTTACTGTGACTGATTTGACATGATGTCGCACCCCTCGCGGGTGCGTGGATTGAAACTATCGTGTGCCGTTGCATCTGGTGCAGGACCTGTCGTCGCACCCCTCGCGGGTGCGTGGATTGAAACATGCCAAGTCGTGAAATAGCTAAAAATATAGATAAGTCGCACCCCTCGCGGGTGCGTGGATTGAAACTGGCTCTTGCCCTCGTCCCAGTATTTACAAGTGCGTCGCACCCCTCGCGGGTGCGTGGATTGAAACAGCCTGTGTAATTTCAACCCAGGATTCCTTTACTGTCGCACCCCTCGCGGGTGCGTGGATTGAAACGTAACTCTGGGAGCCCGCTAGAAATAGCGACTCCGTCGCACCCCTCGCGGGTGCGTGGATTGAAACCCTACTTGGCACAGGGCGGCATCGTAACCAGACCTGTCGCACCCCTCGCGGGTGCGTGGATTGAAACCCTCAGTCTCATCAACTGCTCATTAGTAACAGGCGTCGCACCCCTCGCGGGTGCGTGGATTGAAACATTTCACCGGATGCACCGCTAAACACCCGAAAAGTCGCACCCCTCGCGGGTGCGTGGATTGAAACATACACAATCGGCGGGACAGACGACCCTAGCTTCGTCGCACCCCTCGCGGGTGCGTGGATTGAAACTGGGACTGATGGAACCCTGGTTAAGCAGGTAGTAGTGTCGCACCCCTCGCGGGTGCGTGGATTGAAACTAAATAATAGGTAGTTATTTTGAATGAATCCATAGTCGCACCCCTCGCGGGTGCGTGGATTGAAACCCCAATATATCGGCGTTTGCGGGGTGTCGAATATGTCGCACCCCTCGCGGGTGCGTGGATTGAAACCGTAAAGCTCTGTCTTACCTACTTTAATAATGCAGTCGCACCCCTCGCGGGTGCGTGGATTGAAACCCAATATATCGGCGTTTGCGGGGTGTCGAATATAGTCGCACCCCTCGCGGGTGCGTGGATTGAAACCTATACCCAGGTAGGGTATTAAAACCATGAATACAGTCGCACCCCTCGCGGGTGCGTGGATTGAAACTTCGCTGTCCTTGATAGCTTTTGCCAGTACCGGTGTGTCGCACCCCTCGCGGGTGCGTGGATTGAAACTTAGTTATCTCCGCGCTGGCTTGCTGTACCAGCGCGTCGCACCCCTCGCGGGTGCGTGGATTGAAACGCTATGATTTGCTCTCTGATGGCACCTATTATGAGTCGCACCCCTCGCGGGTGCGTGGATTGAAACCTGCGATGCCAAGTTTTTGGCGATTTCGGATTTACTGTCGCACCCCTCGCGGGTGCGTGGATTGAAACATGTTAGCCAAATGATGCACACGGATAACGCGCGCAGTCGCACCCCTCGCGGGTGCGTGGATTGAAACTTGCAAGATGCAATATTTATACCAGAATATTTATGTCGCACCCCTCGCGGGTGCGTGGATTGAAACGCAAACAAACTGCTCCAAAATACGATAATGCGGTGTCGCACCCCTCGCGGGTGCGTGGATTGAAACAGGCTATTTGCTAAGTCGAATGTCATGGAGATTTACTCGTCGCACCCCTCGCGGGTGCGTGGATTGAAACCCTTGTGCCTTTTAATAGCTGAGTAACCGATGGTGTCGCACCCCTCGCGGGTGCGTGGATTGAAACTTTTTAGCCCATTTTATAACCGGGTTTCCCTTGGCGTCGCACCCCTCGCGGGTGCGTGGATTGAAACTTCGTAGGCCTTGAAATTGCCAGCAACATCTTTTAGTCGCACCCCTCGCGGGTGCGTGGATTGAAACTGCAAGTCTATACTTGCTAACTTACCAATTCCGAATGTCGCACCCCTCGCGGGTGCGTGGATTGAAACCAGCGACGACTGCTCAGTTGATATCGGCACAGCAGTCGCACCCCTCGCGGGTGCGTGGATTGAAACCATCATCCTCTGTGATAACGAGGTAGACCGCGACATGTCGCACCCCTCGCGGGTGCGTGGATTGAAACATGGAGGTGTAGCCAATGATCAGCATACCGGCAGGTCGCACCCCTCGCGGGTGCGTGGATTGAAACGCGTCGCGGGAGGTTTCCAGCCGGGGTGTAGTCCGTCGCACCCCTCGCGGGTGCGTGGATTGAAACGCGGTTATGAAGCAGCTTAATGAAATGCTTGACGTCGCACCCCTCGCGGGTGCGTGGATTGAAACATGACGACATACAAGGAGACTGCGGGAAACATACTGGTCGCACCCCTCGCGGGTGCGTGGATTGAAACTTAAATTTAGTAAACTATAGCGTTTTTGGTATAGGGTCGCACCCCTCGCGGGTGCGTGGATTGAAACTACCATGATAGCGTTACTAGTGCCATTGGATGTAGGTCGCACCCCTCGCGGGTGCGTGGATTGAAACTATAGTTTCAATTCACGCACCTGTGAGGAGTGTGACGTCGCACCCCTCGCGGGTGCGTGGATTGAAACAAGCATATCCTACTATTACAGTATACTATGCAGCGTCGCACCCCTCGCGGGTGCGTGGATTGAAACATCAAGCAACTGGGCAACCTTGCAGATATCGACAGAGTCGCACCCCTCGCGGGTGCGTGGATTGAAACAGTGATCTATTACAAAAAAGAAAATGGCCACTGGGCGTCGCACCCCTCGCGGGTGCGTGGATTGAAACTACTACCCTGAACCAGTCGATTGCACCATCTATCGTCGCACCCCTCGCGGGTGCGTGGATTGAAACATATAAAAACTCATGTGTTTATGAGAATCGGGTGGTCGCACCCCTCGCGGGTGCGTGGATTGAAACATCCTTGGGCAAGGGACAGGAGCAGAAAAATTTAGCGTCGCACCCCTCGCGGGTGCGTGGATTGAAACCGAGAACATTGGCGAGACACCAGAGTACACGACACCGTCGCACCCCTCGCGGGTGCGTGGATTGAAACGTCAATAGGATTTTGATACCCAGCTCCCCCAGTGGGTCGCACCCCTCGCGGGTGCGTGGATTGAAACTTTTTAGTCATGGCTTTATAGCCATGCTGTCCAAGTCGCACCCCTCGCGGGTGCGTGGATTGAAACGGAACCGGTCCAGCATGTTGTCCCGGACTCTTTCAGTCGCACCCCTCGCGGGTGCGTGGATTGAAACTGCAACAACTGACTACGCCACTTTGTTTGATGATGTCGCACCCCTCGCGGGTGCGTGGATTGAAACAGTTGATTTTCGATGGTGGTTACCAGGTTGGTGTGTCGCACCCCTCGCGGGTGCGTGGATTGAAACAGGGTCAGTTTTTCAAGATGGATAACCTGACCCCCGTCGCACCCCTCGCGGGTGCGTGGATTGAAACCTAGCTCCTCTTTTGGCTTTGCTGGCTGGGGCTGGGTCGCACCCCTCGCGGGTGCGTGGATTGAAACCTTAAAGATAAGGTAGCGATGGAACCCATCCACAAGTCGCACCCCTCGCGGGTGCGTGGATTGAAACATGATTTTACTGGACCTGCAGAATAAGGGCCGGTACAAGTCGCACCCCTCGCGGGTGCGTGGATTGAAACCTGAGAAAATGTGATCTCCGCTATCGTCAGCCCGCGTCGCACCCCTCGCGGGTGCGTGGATTGAAACCTTTTACTTGGCTTTCAAACCCGGCTAGACTATAGTCGCACCCCTCGCGGGTGCGTGGATTGAAACGGGGCAGGGGCAGGGGCGCACCTTGCAGGTGATGGTCGCACCCCTCGCGGGTGCGTGGATTGAAACGTGCTGAACGAAGTCCGGCAGGGCGAGCTGACGCTGTCGCACCCCTCGCGGGTGCGTGGATTGAAACGCCAGTAACAATGTCAAAGTAATAAACTGTACCGCGTCGCACCCCTCGCGGGTGCGTGGATTGAAACGCTATTGGGGGAATAGAAGGATTAAGGCGAGTAATGTCGCACCCCTCGCGGGTGCGTGGATTGAAACCTGCCCAGAGGGGGGCAGGGGTGACTAAAGAAGTAGTCGCACCCCTCGCGGGTGCGTGGATTGAAACAGTCCTCACACACTCAAGGGCTATGCAGTCCAGGCGTCGCACCCCTCGCGGGTGCGTGGATTGAAACGGCCCAGGGTGGATTATAGGTATCTGGTATTACGTGTCGCACCCCTCGCGGGTGCGTGGATTGAAACATCTTCGACTCTGACCCCATGATCGACACCACGAGTCGCACCCCTCGCGGGTGCGTGGATTGAAACAAAAACTTGCCCGACGGCATTTTAATACAGTAATAGTCGCACCCCTCGCGGGTGCGTGGATTGAAACGCGATAGACAAGATCATAGAGCAGCCGGAAGCAGTCGCACCCCTCGCGGGTGCGTGGATTGAAACTCCGGCTTCGGCTTCGGCGCCGGGCTGGGCCGCGTCGCACCCCTCGCGGGTGCGTGGATTGAAACATCATACTACTTTTTTTCTTAGTTGTTGTTCTAGTCGTCGCACCCCTCGCGGGTGCGTGGATTGAAACTTGACGATGATCCGGCTATCTCAAAACGTGCCTCGGGTCGCACCCCTCGCGGGTGCGTGGATTGAAACTGGACTGGATTGTGTTCGGGGTGATACCGGGGCTGTCGCACCCCTCGCGGGTGCGTGGATTGAAACTCGTCATAAAACCGGGCTATCCTCTTGTACCAGGGGTCGCACCCCTCGCGGGTGCGTGGATTGAAACAGCAACCACTTATGATTTAGTCGGGTACATCTACGTCGCACCCCTCGCGGGTGCGTGGATTGAAACAACTTATCTCTCCCTGCTTGCCTCGGCTCAATGGCGTCGCACCCCTCGCGGGTGCGTGGATTGAAACCCCAATGATGTAATTATCGAGAGGGGGATAGTGGTCGCACCCCTCGCGGGTGCGTGGATTGAAACCATAAAGTCCAATACTAGGGGCATTTGGTATAATGTCGCACCCCTCGCGGGTGCGTGGATTGAAACATTATCAAACGCTTTGCCCTTTAATACATCTGGTGTCGCACCCCTCGCGGGTGCGTGGATTGAAACGACTGGATTCCGCGCCAAGTTTGGTGTCCCCAGCGTCGCACCCCTCGCGGGTGCGTGGATTGAAACCGGTAATTAGTTATCGCGAGGATGTTGCCAGTCAGTCGCACCCCTCGCGGGTGCGTGGATTGAAACATTAATTAATCCCCCTATGCAGTCTTGGTTACGCGTCGCACCCCTCGCGGGTGCGTGGATTGAAACTGTTAGTTATCGGCTCGATCGCGACAGCCCTCCCCGTCGCACCCCTCGCGGGTGCGTGGATTGAAACTTATTAATGGCAGACGTAAACACCCAGCAGCAGCGGTCGCACCCCTCGCGGGTGCGTGGATTGAAACGCTGTTCTGTGTCATTTTATCACCCTCCTTTTTTTGTCGCACCCCTCGCGGGTGCGTGGATTGAAACCCTCTCCAACCTGGTGCTCATAATACGCAACGATCGTCGCACCCCTCGCGGGTGCGTGGATTGAAACAGGGTGTCCATATTCAAAACCCACAACCTACCGGCAGTCGCACCCCTCGCGGGTGCGTGGATTGAAACATCAATGATGCCCTGATACACGCTGCCTTTGTTGGGTCGCACCCCTCGCGGGTGCGTGGATTGAAACGTTGATCCCTCGCTGCCGCTCACCCTCGATCTGGGTCGCACCCCTCGCGGGTGCGTGGATTGAAACATGATCCCCGACCTGCAGCACATATGGATATACGGTCGCACCCCTCGCGGGTGCGTGGATTGAAACCCTGCCGCACCGATCGTCACTCCGGTCGTTACCGAGTCGCACCCCTCGCGGGTGCGTGGATTGAAACAACAGCTGCCAATACCTGATCAGCAATTACTCCTGGTCGCACCCCTCGCGGGTGCGTGGATTGAAACAACCCGTGCCCGGCGCTGCCCGGATGGGCCAGCAGGTCGCACCCCTCGCGGGTGCGTGGATTGAAACTTCAAATAATTTTTTTACCTGGCTGGGCAGGGTCGTCGCACCCCTCGCGGGTGCGTGGATTGAAACTTCAATGGCGGTCAAGGTGATGATCGTCTTGCCCGTCGCACCCCTCGCGGGTGCGTGGATTGAAACTCCCACACATCGCTGCCGTTATCGTAGCAAGTGGTCGCACCCCTCGCGGGTGCGTGGATTGAAACGCATTACAGCAAGCCCTTGCCGAACTGGACAAGGGTCGCACCCCTCGCGGGTGCGTGGATTGAAACAGATGAAGTTGGGACCGTGCAGCGGGATCGGGTAGTCGCACCCCTCGCGGGTGCGTGGATTGAAACGACCGATCCAGTGGAGCCGGGTCAAAGTCAAGGTAGACGTCGCACCCCTCGCGGGTGCGTGGATTGAAACCGGTAGCATCATCAGCAGTCTTGGGAGTCAGCACCGTCGCACCCCTCGCGGGTGCGTGGATTGAAACAATTAGGGGAGCCGCTATTTCTAGCGGGCTCCTAGTCGCACCCCTCGCGGGTGCGTGGATTGAAACATGAAAACATCCAGAAGATGTGGAACCGCATGGTAGTCGCACCCCTCGCGGGTGCGTGGATTGAAACATCTAATCTTAATCGCTTAATTATCTCTTTTAGTGTCGCACCCCTCGCGGGTGCGTGGATTGAAACTCCTTATCAATGCCGATGTACTGTTTGGGGTCAGGTCGCACCCCTCGCGGGTGCGTGGATTGAAACAAGAGCAGTTTGAAGCTTGAAGCGAATAAAACATCGTCGCACCCCTCGCGGGTGCGTGGATTGAAACTTGGGGGACTTGGTGCGGGTGGCGGATATGCGCGTCGCACCCCTCGCGGGTGCGTGGATTGAAACTCTATAACCTCCTGATAAACTCTTTGAGCTTGTCGTCGCACCCCTCGCGGGTGCGTGGATTGAAACGTGCTCGTCGATAAGTTAGAACAGATGGACATTGGTCGCACCCCTCGCGGGTGCGTGGATTGAAACAGAAATTCTACGAATATCAGCCTCCCGCCCAGCCCCGTCGCACCCCTCGCGGGTGCGTGGATTGAAACACCACCGGCGAGTTATGGATGCTCGCCTCGATTCGCGTCGCACCCCTCGCGGGTGCGTGGATTGAAACCAAACTGGCGGAGGATTGTGTCCGCGACGGTGAGGTCGCACCCCTCGCGGGTGCGTGGATTGAAACAGGAATTAATATCCCGGCTTCCACATGGGTCTGGAGTCGCACCCCTCGCGGGTGCGTGGATTGAAACTCAACCATATCAAAATACCCATTATATCCCGGCAGTCGCACCCCTCGCGGGTGCGTGGATTGAAACAAGGCTAACCCGGCGGCGTGTGACACCCTGGTTAGTCGCACCCCTCGCGGGTGCGTGGATTGAAACGTCGAAGTGCTGGCCCTGGACCTGCCAAAGTTTAGTCGCACCCCTCGCGGGTGCGTGGATTGAAACATGCAGTCCAACAACAAAGACAAGGCCAACACCCTGTCGCACCCCTCGCGGGTGCGTGGATTGAAACCATGTTACTTACCGAAGGCTGGGACTGCCCTCAGGGTCGCACCCCTCGCGGGTGCGTGGATTGAAACGGGAGGTTTGAGATGGTCAAGATAGCCAAGCTGGTCGCACCCCTCGCGGGTGCGTGGATTGAAACCAGCATGTTGGCACATGGCAATTTGACACAGCCAAGTCGCACCCCTCGCGGGTGCGTGGATTGAAACCATACCTATGATGCCGCCTACAGTAACTGATCAGGGTCGCACCCCTCGCGGGTGCGTGGATTGAAACAAGGAAGATCTGGACGCACTGGGAGACATCTCAGAACGTCGCACCCCTCGCGGGTGCGTGGATTGAAACGATACCGTTTGCAGCCAGCGGGCAGGGCTTGACTGTCGCACCCCTCGCGGGTGCGTGGATTGAAACGCCGATCTCGCCCTCTGTCAGCAGTTCAATTTGGGTCGCACCCCTCGCGGGTGCGTGGATTGAAACAATGCGCCGGTGCCAGCATTGGACTGCACGGTAGCGTCGCACCCCTCGCGGGTGCGTGGATTGAAACCTTATACGCCCTGCCGCGCTGACACCAGGGACAGGTCGCACCCCTCGCGGGTGCGTGGATTGAAACTAGTTAGTATTGTTTATGCACATACAATGTGCAAGTCGCACCCCTCGCGGGTGCGTGGATTGAAACAGTAAAAATATACAGAAGTATTACGACAAGAGTATGTCGCACCCCTCGCGGGTGCGTGGATTGAAACACCGGTAACACCGACGCCGGGGCAGACATTTTGAGTCGCACCCCTCGCGGGTGCGTGGATTGAAACAATGCTATTGGTAGGTCTATGATCATTTGCAGCCGGGTCGCACCCCTCGCGGGTGCGTGGATTGAAACAAATCTAACAACGCCCAGCGTTTCAAGGCCCTCAAGTCGCACCCCTCGCGGGTGCGTGGATTGAAACCTTACCTCCTATTATTTACTCATGGCGGGGATCGCGTCGCACCCCTCGCGGGTGCGTGGATTGAAACAAAACTACATGGAAGGTGGTGAAAGACAGTGTTTGTCGCACCCCTCGCGGGTGCGTGGATTGAAACCTGATCGCTTAACCTCACTTGCTTATTCGCCATTAGTCGCACCCCTCGCGGGTGCGTGGATTGAAACTCAGCTATTATATAAACAAAAGCAAATCCCCTAAACGTCGCACCCCTCGCGGGTGCGTGGATTGAAACCTACAAGCATGACCTGGCCCGGATCAAGAAGCGGGTCGCACCCCTCGCGGGTGCGTGGATTGAAACACTAAATAAAGGGAGGTTAAATTATGTCGCAAGTTGTCGCACCCCTCGCGGGTGCGTGGATTGAAACGTCTCGCGCCAGGAGGACATCTACCGTCCCTCCTGTCGCACCCCTCGCGGGTGCGTGGATTGAAACTTATCCATTGTAGTGCTTCTTCTGCAAATTGTTTGCGTCGCACCCCTCGCGGGTGCGTGGATTGAAACCATTGTACGTGCTTCAAAATTAACATCCCATTGAGTCGCACCCCTCGCGGGTGCGTGGATTGAAACTTCACAACAACGGCATCGAGTTTATATCAGGCGGGTCGCACCCCTCGCGGGTGCGTGGATTGAAACTTGTAGGGGTTGCTCTTATTAAGCATGGGAAAACCGTCGCACCCCTCGCGGGTGCGTGGATTGAAACTCCTCTAACAACTTCAAATACTCCAACCAGCATATCGTCGCACCCCTCGCGGGTGCGTGGATTGAAACTTCAAAGACTACTGCCGCCGGGACGACATACCCCGTCGCACCCCTCGCGGGTGCGTGGATTGAAACTCTTCGTGTAAATCCCAATTCAATAAGTTATCGTGTCGCACCCCTCGCGGGTGCGTGGATTGAAACCAGCAGAATCCGATCTTGAACGGGCTGCTGGTGTGCGTCGCACCCCTCGCGGGTGCGTGGATTGAAACCAGCATAGGCTGAAAATCTTTACATTCACCTGTCCGTCGCACCCCTCGCGGGTGCGTGGATTGAAACCCTCCTTTTCAGTCGTCTGGTAGACCGGGGATTTATCGTCGCACCCCTCGCGGGTGCGTGGATTGAAACTCCCAGATTATCTCCTACCGCCCATCCTCCTCGAGGTCGCACCCCTCGCGGGTGCGTGGATTGAAACTTCAAAAGATTCAGTACCGTACCAGTGGGCATTTCCGTCGCACCCCTCGCGGGTGCGTGGATTGAAACTGCTAAATTAGCATATATTTGCGGATTAATATGTCGTCGCACCCCTCGCGGGTGCGTGGATTGAAACGGCTCTGGTGATGCTCTCAACATCAATCGTGCCCCGTCGCACCCCTCGCGGGTGCGTGGATTGAAACTCCTCTTTTAACTTTAGTAGAGCCTCGTTTATCAAGTCGCACCCCTCGCGGGTGCGTGGATTGAAACGGCAGCTTGGACCGGGAGATGGACGTACTGAAATGTCGCACCCCTCGCGGGTGCGTGGATTGAAACGAAATAGTAAAGGTGCTGGTGATCGCACCGCTGCGGGTCGCACCCCTCGCGGGTGCGTGGATTGAAACCAAAGTCTTTTGAGTGGGATTGCTCGCTGCGCCAGGTCGCACCCCTCGCGGGTGCGTGGATTGAAACATTATGGTTCGGTAATTATCTCTATATTCGCTGTCGTCGCACCCCTCGCGGGTGCGTGGATTGAAACAACTTCCTGTGGGATGAAGTAACTATCATCATCTGTCGCACCCCTCGCGGGTGCGTGGATTGAAACTTCTATACCGACCAGGAACATGATTATCCCTTAGCTGTCGCACCCCTCGCGGGTGCGTGGATTGAAACCGATGACAGGTAATCACAGGGACGGGGAGTACAAGTCGCACCCCTCGCGGGTGCGTGGATTGAAACGTCATTAGATGCCAGGTAGGTACCACAAGCCTCGGGTCGCACCCCTCGCGGGTGCGTGGATTGAAACTGTTGTCAAAGATCCAGCGAGGATATCGCGGTTCAGCGTCGCACCCCTCGCGGGTGCGTGGATTGAAACACATACATGGCTATAGTATATTGGTATAAATATTGTCGCACCCCTCGCGGGTGCGTGGATTGAAACTAATATCATCCGTTGGAATCGTCTTGCCTTGCTTGTCGCACCCCTCGCGGGTGCGTGGATTGAAACTGACTTGCCCTTATATTTATCCTGGATCCCTTCCGTCGCACCCCTCGCGGGTGCGTGGATTGAAACCTGAAGGTTATGTTTTATCAGTACGAGGTATAGGGTCGCACCCCTCGCGGGTGCGTGGATTGAAACTTAAAAGACGGTAAATACTGCCCTAAATCCCTCATGTCGCACCCCTCGCGGGTGCGTGGATTGAAACTGGTCAGCTGATACTACATACTTCACTACATCGAGTCGCACCCCTCGCGGGTGCGTGGATTGAAACGAGATAGTCATCACCGAGGACGAAGGTGTCCTCCAGTCGCACCCCTCGCGGGTGCGTGGATTGAAACCAATATCCTAATGCTTGTGTACTGGTGGCTCCACGTCGCACCCCTCGCGGGTGCGTGGATTGAAACACTAGGAATTATGATCATTATGTCACACTACAAAAGTCGCACCCCTCGCGGGTGCGTGGATTGAAACCAGGTCAAGTATGCAATCTTCGAGTGCCAGGTTGATGTCGCACCCCTCGCGGGTGCGTGGATTGAAACCCCGCAGACAAGGCCACGACTTCGCCGAGCGATACGGGTCGCACCCCTCGCGGGTGCGTGGATTGAAACACAAGTATTACTTAAAACTCAGTTACACATAAACTCGTCGCACCCCTCGCGGGTGCGTGGATTGAAACATCCTCCATTTCTAATCTGCACTCCGGGCAGATGGTCGCACCCCTCGCGGGTGCGTGGATTGAAACATTAAAACTGATAGAATAGAAATACCAGAATTCTGCATTGGAAAGAGGGTGGCAATATGCTGGTAATGGATAATACTGCCTTGTTGTTGGTGGATATACAGGGGACGCTGGCTCGGATGGTGCACGAG
>Ga0209312_1002230_pt1 | contig 12888 bp, 11 predicted proteins | sample BioC13SIPDNA_4_FD_185744 | JGI IMG/M metagenome (GOLD analysis project Ga0209312, IMG submission 185744) | Anaerobic biogas reactor microbial communites from Washington, USA - Biogas_R1_B C13 SIP DNA (SPAdes) (version 2) | ecosystem: Engineered > Bioreactor > Anaerobic > Unclassified | place... | reverse complement strand
TAAGCAGTGAATCGATCACTGCCACATCCTTTTTGCCATCGGCATAGATATAATTGCGCTGATATTCAGGTTGGATGGTCAATTTTCCTGACAAGCCAAACAAACCCTTGCCTTCCAGTTCGTTGTAAACAAATCCATCGCAGATGTCGGCGACGGTGATGTCGGTGAGAAGCGTAGTTTTCATTTATCTCCTGTGTTTGATCAAGATCCTTTGATAGGGAACAAAAACCTTCTTACCAACGTGGTAGACAAGATTATTCCACTTCGCGTGTATCTGGCCTTTATTCCCTTGCGCATAATAATCGTCAACAAATTTTTGTCCTACTGGCTTAATTCCTAACTCGTCCGCCATTGTCTGACCGTTGCCGACGATCTCGAACTGTTCAGGGTTGTATTTATCCAAAAAGCTAATTGGCACACCCATCACACCATCAAAATCACTCGGGATAGAGTCAGTATATGGAACTTCGATGGCGTCAAAGTTGTCATATTTGTCGTATGCTTTTTTCCCCTTGATTTCTTTATGTTTGCTGAATTTTAAGTTATCTGCCATGCTCATTAGTGGCAGCGGTTTGTGACGTTTGCCGTGATCAAGGTTGGTATACCAATTTACATTTCTAAACTTGACCAAGCCTGATTCTGGGTTATAGACGCCATCCCCATAATCTTCGGCGAAAGGAGTTGAAAAGTAAGCATTACCACCTTGAAAACCATTTCCAAGCCATAGTTTGTCTTGCTTAATGAGAGGGAATACTTCCTTGTAAGTTATGGCATTCATACTACCTATTATCACAAATTGTTTTTCTGCCTCAATAATCCATGCTAGAAATTCCCGAAACAGTGAAAAAGGTGGGTTTGTGATTATGATGTCAGATTCATTGCGTAAATTGATAATTTCGCCGCTTCTAAAATCTCCATCTCCCTGCAGGTAGTTCCATTGCAGATCAGCAATGTTAATTTCCTGGTCACCTGACATGTCCTCAGTAAGAGTAAAGATCTTTCCGTTAGTTACTGTTTTAGTTTGGTCAAATTGTGGATTGTTTGTTTCAAAAAGCGTTGGTTGGTAGTAACCTTTGTAGTTTTTACTCTCAGGTGCGTAGCTTGTGCTGATAAGTTTTTTCAAACCAAAGCGGTCAAAGTTCTGGGCAAAATACTTGGTAAAGTTGCTCCATTCCGGATCATCGCAAGGCAGAAGGATGGTTTTTCCTCGAAAAACATCAGGGTCATATTCCAGGTAGGCATTCATTTCTTTTTCAATATCCCGGTATTGGGTATAGAACTCGTCTCTTTTTTCCCTTTTTGCCGCTGACAGGTTATTGTTTGCCATATACCGCCTCGCAGATAAAAATTTCACAGTTTTCCTTGACATTGAGAAAGGTTATTGGGTTAATTTTCATCATCTTGTTTTCCTATGCTTGATGAAAATTCTTTTGTAAATACGTTTGTTATCAATTAGTGGCTGTGATACATTACTCGTTTCGTCCCACAAACCATTTGAGAAGCCTTTCCCTTCGCTCTCTGTTGCTCCTAATATATCAAATTGTTCTGGGCTATATTTATCCAAAAAACTGATTGGTACCCCCATCACACCATAATGGTCACTTGGAATTGCATCAGTAAAGGAAACTTCGATGGCGTCATAATTATCGTATTTATCGTAGTTGCTTTTACCATTGATTTCTTTGTGCTTGCTAAATTTTAGGTTATCAACCATTGTCATTAATGGCAATGGTTGATGACGCCTGCCATGGTCAAGATTAGTAAACCAACGAACGCCTTTAATTCGCAAAAATTTTCTCCCCTGCTCGTCAATTCTCCAACCAGCAGCATTTACTGGATAATCATCAGGAACTTGAAATTCTCTATCACCACTCGTAATACTTGGTCCAAGCCAAATCTTGTTTTCTTTGATTAATGGAAAGACGTCTTTATAAGTGATGGCGTTCATATTGCCAATGATAGAAAATTGCTTTTCCGCCTCAATGATCCATGCCAGGAATTCCCGGAACATAGAAAAAGGAGGGTTAGTAATGATGATATCGGATTCATCACGCAAATCCATTACTTCTTTGCTTCTAAAATCACCATCACCTTGGAGATAATTCCATTCCAGATCATCAACATTCACCTTCTGGTCGCCTGTGCGGTCAGATGTAAGGGTGAAAATCTTTCCATTAAGAGTGGTTTTTATCTGGTCAAATTGAGGGTTGTTTGTTTCAAAAAGCGTTGGTTGATAAAAGCCTTTATATGTTTTACTATCATACGCATAGCTGGTGCTGATAAGTTTTTTCAACCCAAACCGATCAAAATTTTGGGCAAAATACTTGGTAAAGTTGCTCCACTCAGGGTCATCGCAGGGCAAAAATATCGTTTTTCCCCGAAATACATCCGGGTCATACTCCAGGTACGCATTCATTTCTTTTTCAATAACGTTGTATTGGGTATAAAATTCGTCCTTTTTTGCTCTCTTGGCCTGTGCAAGATCCTCGTTCGCCATGAACTGCCCTCCTGTTGTGTAAATAATTTGGTAAAAGGCTTGGTTTGATTGTACCCAATTTCATCAAAACTAGCTTCCCCTGAAGACCAACCTACATAATTTATTGTATTAATGTTATAGTTCAGAAATAAATGCTAACACGCGTTATTCGTGGCAATTTTGATAAGTTGTTTTTTGTGAAAAAGATTTCTTGTTTGTAAACATGAAAAAAAATAATTAACCAGGAAAAAATTATGACAACATATGAAATTGTTGCATCAGTTATTGCTTTATATGCAGCTATCCTCTCATCCATTTTAGCTATAAACACTTTTCTTGAGAATTCTAAAAAAATAAGAATATATGTTGACTATATTGCATTTTACGAACAAATTCAACTAGTTGTAAACAATGAAAGTAAACGACCGATAAAAATCAGGTCGGTTTCCATAGCTTTAGAACATGAGAATGTCATTGAGACTATGCCAGGGAATTATTTATCAGAATTCTATCAAGTTGATTTTCCTGTATCAATAAAGCCCTTCGATTCAGTGTTATTGTTATCCATACCAGAGACAGAAGTAGAAAGTTCTCACGGGCTTCAAATTAAGATTTATGATGTCGATGGCAAAGTGTATACAAAATTCAGAAACCGTGCGATCAATCCAAAATGGGGAAATGTAGACAAATTAGATTAATTTAAACAGCAGTGAATTGTTGAATTACATATTTACTGGTCAATAAAGAATAACTATTCCCTACTTACAACATTCTCATTCCCATTCACGATTGGGTATCTATTTGTTAGGTTACAGAGACCTATTATCCTGAAAGGATGCGATGGAATGATCACCTTTGCAGAAGTAATCCCCCTATGGTTACCTTGGGCAGAGCGGCGCGAGGTGAATATCTGGAAAAAGGTTCAGGGCGGTCTCATTCCGAGATATGATGGGATGCCGGATTGAACCCCGCAATCCGGCTTAGGAACTACGAATGGATCGTGGACGAAGATGCTCTTAAGTCTTCGGTTGGCTTCTGTTGACATGAAAGGGTGGGGGCGGGAGGAGCAATCCCCTCCCGTACGATGGAAGCCCAGGCGCATAGAAGAGCGATCTGGAGACATCCGGTCAAATCCCGTGCTCGGTCTGGAGACCGGCACGAGCGAATATCCAGGTGCAGGCTGACACGGGCAAGGGTTTAGCGCGCGGTACGCCCACGCCTGCCTCTGGCGGCGGGGTACTTCGTAAGGTGACCCACGCGAAGGGACACGCGGGGCAGGCCGGCACGATCGAATATTTGGAGACCTTAAGGTCAAAAGCCTCGCACTCGGCCTGCCTGCCCTGTGTGCTTGCATACATGGGTGCCTGCCACGTAGTGGACAGGTATCGGGAGACCGGCGAGAACAGGTACAGGTCGGCATGAGCAGAGATTTGGCCGTTTGGATCCGCATGCCATCAGATAACAGCTATCAGCTATCACCTATTACCTATCACCTACTTGTGCCCGCCACGAAGTGGACGGGTATCACCTATCAGCCATCAGCTACCACCTGCCATTTCCTTGCAAGAATAGAACAATTGTGCTATATTATATCCGCGTGTTTAATTAGCAAATCGGCACATTAACAACCAAAGAAAAGTATTTGCAGTCAAACGATCGGTTTGCACTATTAAAAAACAGTGCAAATAGTGCAAATGGTGCAAATGCTAAGGCGAAAACTATGTCCGGCATTAACCATATAGAGTTTCTTGGACTAAAGCTCATCTGTACGGGAGGGGCTTGCTCCTCCCGCCGATCCAGAACAGCTTGGGCCTTGCAACTTTACACCTGACCACTTTTTACAGTCAAAACACCTTTTAGCACTATCAAAAAAAAGTGTAAATAGTGTAAAAACTGTAAAAACCTTGTCATAGAACCATCAAAGCCGGGTGTAGCGCGTCACGAGGTAGGGGCGATGGCACTGCCTCGCCCGCTTGTGAAAGAACTAGCAGGTCACATGGATTAGGGAGACCCCGCGAACAGAAACGCGGGGCAGGCACGGAAGCCTGACTACGAAAAAACTTGGGTTGGCGTTAGGTCAGGCGGCGAGATCGCTTCGCAAATGAGGCTCGTGATGACGGGTGCAGAGTAGAGAGATCGCTTCGCAAATGAAGTTCGCGATGACGGGTGCAGAGTAGAGAGATCGCTTCGCAAATGAAGTTCGCGATGACGGGTGTAGAGCAGAGAGATCGCTTCGCAAACGAAGCTCGCGATGACGAGTGCAGAGCAGAGAGATCGCTTCGCAAATAAGGCTCGCGATGACGGGTCTAGAGCAGAGAGATCGCTTCGCAAATGAAGCTCGCGATGACGGGTACAGAGCAGAGAGATCGCTTCGCAAAAGAGGCTCGCGATGACGGGTGCAGACCTGAGAGATTATGTCGCAAAAGAAGCTCGCGATGACGGGTGTAGATCGAAGAGATCGCGTCGCGAAAGAAGCTCGCGATGACGGGTGCAGAGCAGAGAGATCGCTTCGCAAAAGAAGCTCGCGATGACAACTACTCCGTCATTGCGAATCACTTTGCCGTGTTGCCTCAAGTGGTGTGTGAACGTTGATATGGCGAAGTGATGAAGCAATCTCGCAGTTAACACACGATGACGGATGCAGAGCAGAGAGATCGCTTCGCAAATGAAGCTCGCGATGACGGGTGCAGAGCAGAGAGATCGCTTCGCAAATGAAGCTCGCGATGACGGTATGTAGTTGAACCTTGATTCGTCACTGCGGTGCTCAGGAGACACTCTCCCCTGTTTGATCCACAGCCTCTTCGAGGCTGGGATCTTCGACGGACCCTCCCCTCCAGTGAGGGCTATCGACCCTAACCACTTCATTAAGCAAAAAGAGACCCTTGCAGGCCTCTTGTAGGGCGGGTGGGGGTCGAACCCACACAGTGTCTCCACCGACGGATTTTAAGTCCGTTGCGTCTGCCTATTCCGCCACCGCCCCGAAATAGTAAGCATCATTTTACCATTATCCAGGATTTGTGCGGGTCCGTTTTCCAGGTTGAAATCATTATTCTGCGCCTGAAAAACCTAAAAGACTAAAAAGCGAAATCCAGCCTCGTTCGAATGTATAATTGCCAACGATGGAACTTAGCCTGCTTACCTGGCTGCTTTCTTTTTTGCCAATCCTGACCGTGATGGTGCTGATGCTGGTTTTCAAATGGGGCGGTATGCGCTCCAGCGCGGCCAGCTGGATCGTGACCGCGCTGGTGAGCCTGCTTTTCTTCGGCGGCACCTGGGAGATCCTGGCCTGGTCGGGTGTGAAAGCCACTTTTCTCAGTTTCAAACTGCTCTACATCATCTGGGGCGCGCTCTTGCTTTACAGCCTGGCCAGCGAAGTGGGCGCCATCCGCATGATCAGTGAAAGGATCCACCTGCTCTCCCGGGACCGCAGTCTGCAGGTGCTGACTATCGCTTGGCTGTTGACCTCCTTTTTGCAGGGCGTGGGCGGTTTTGGCGTGCCGGTGGCGGTGTGCGCGCCGATCCTGGTTGGGATGGGCTTTGACCCGATCCTTTCGGTGGTGCTGACTGCTTTAGGGCACAGCTGGACGGTTGCCTTTGGTTCGATGGCAACCGCGTTCGAAGCGCTGATCAGCGTGACAGATGTTCCTGGAATTCTGATTGCGCCCTATTCCGCCGTGCTTTTCTCGCTCTCCCTTGTACCCCTGGCGAGCATCATTACCGTCTTGAGCACGGGCTGGAAGAGCCTGGCCAGAACCATGCCAACGATTTTGGTGATCAGTGGGGCTATGTCTGCCACTTTGTGGCTGCTGGTCTCAAAAGGGTTATGGAGTTTGGGCTCGATCGGACCGAGTCTGGTGGGGCTCTTTGTGATGCTGTTGATCACGCGCCTGCCGCGTTACCGTGGAGAAGCCAATCCACAAGATAAAGTGCAGAGAAGCGAACAAAGTTTTGCCCTGATGATCTCGCCTTACCTATTCCTAATAATCATCGGCTTTGCGGTGATTCTCATCCGACCCCTGAACCAGTTTCTGAGTCAGATCCAATTTAAGCTTGACTACCCGGAAATCGTCAGCGCCAGCGGGCTGGTCACGCCAGCAGAAAGCAGCGAAGCCTTCGCATTTTTCACCCATCCTGGCTCGGTGCTGCTTTACAGCGTGCTGTTTTCCTCGCTCATTTATCAAATCAAAGGCTATTTCAAAGCAGGTGCCTGGCGGCGCATCCTCAGTCAGTTGGGACACAGCGCGGTCAGCGCGAGCCTGGGGGTAATTTTAATGGTCGGGGTTGCCACGATCATGACTCACACCGGCATGACCAAGATCATCGCCCAGGGCATCAGCCAGACGATTAACCGCCTGATCTATCCAGCCGTGAGTCCCTTTTTGGGCTTGGTAGGCGCTTTTTTGACCGGATCGAACAATAACAGCAACATCCTCTTTGGCGAAATCCAGAAAGAAGCAGCCATATTGCTTGACCTGAGCGTGCCGTTGATCCTGGCCGGGCAAAACGCGGGAGGCTCTTTTGGAAGCGTGATGTCGCCTGCCAAGTTGATCGTGAGCTGCTCGACGGTGGGGCTGGTGAACCAGGAGGGTCTGGTTTTGCGAAAGCTGCTTCCCCTGGTGCTCATCCCGGTCACGCTGGTTGCGATCGCTCTACTGATCTGGGCAAGTTTTGTTGGGGGAGGGTAAAATGAAAGGCGAGATGAAGCCAAGCCAGTTGTTCTGGTTCCAGGTGCTAATCCTGGTTTTAGAAGCCTTGCTGGCGATAGCCCTCTACCTGGTGTTAAGCAGCGGCAACCTCGGGCTTGAGCGCTTTTTATCCTCAGTTATGATGCTGGGAGTTTTATCTTTGGTGTTTGTAAAATGAAAACGAAAACTTCAACCCTTTTGATTATTCTCGCGATTGTCCTGGCGATTGCCAGTGTTTTCTTCCTGGTGCGCAAAGCCTTGCCATCCCGGTCTTTGAGCCAGGCTCAAACGATGAAAGACTGGGTGCATGCCAGCGGCGGCACGCTAAAAGTGATGGTTAGCTACCCCGAGGAACTGCACAGCGGCGAGAAAAACCTGATCACAGTTACGTACGAAGCCGATCCAGCTCTGGAAGCATATCTGGAAAAAGGCTACAAATTTGATGCTGAATTCAGCGCGCCCAAGAGCGTGATCACGCCTCAAAAACGGATGATGATCCCGATCGAGAAAGGCCGTCAGGTCTTTATCTGGGAGCTGGAGCCTTTTGCTCCGGTTGGCTTGGAAGCAACCATTCAAATGGCCATGGGCGACAGCAACCTGAACGGAGCCTATGCCATCACCCCTCAAATTACCTTTAACCTGGATTTTAAAGTGGCCGAGCAGAAATTATTGAGCCCGGATAACTCCCTCAAGATTGGGCTGGCCCTGTTGGCAAGCGCGGTCCTCTTATTTGGTTTTTCGTTTTTGTTCAAGCAAAAAGAAGTAAAAACCAGAAGATGAGCGCGCAAAAACGCAGACCCTACAAGAAGCTGCTGGCAAACCTGCTTTCCAGGATTCCGGTCATTACCAAGGGAGAAATCCCGGACGTGAAAATCCGATCCGTCTGCAGCGATTCAAGGCAAGTACAGCCGGGAGATGCCTTTTTGGCAATCAAAGGGGAGAGCTTTGACGGTTTCAATTACATTGATACCGCGGTCAAGCGCGGCGCAAGCCTGATCATCAGTGACCGGCCTGCTCCCAAGGGTTTGAGAGTGCCTTACCTTGAAATCGATGACGACCCACGCAAAGCGCTGGCCTGGCTGGCAGCTGCCACGCACAACTTCCCCGCGCGCAAGCTGCGCATGATTGGGGTCACCGGCACCGACGGCAAAACCAGCACTTCCAGCATGATCCACCACATTCTGAGCCAGGTTGGCATCCAGGCCGGTATGATCTCAACCGTGAACGCGCTGATCGGCAGCGAAGAAATTGATACAGGTTTTCATGTGACCACACCAGATTCTCCGGACATCCAGGCATATCTGGATCAAATGGTACGGGCTGGCATGACCCACTGCGTGCTTGAGAGCACCTCTCACGGTTTAGCGCAAGGACGGGCAACCGCTTGTGAATTCGACCTGGCGGTAGTGACCAACGTGACCCACGAGCACCTCGATTATCATGGAGACTGGCAAAATTACCTGCAAGCAAAAGGGCTTTTGTTTGAAAGCCTGTGGGTCACTGCCCCAAAAAAGATTGGCAACCTGCGTCTGTCTGTGCTGAACAAGGATGACAGATCCTACAGCTATTTGGAAAGAGTATCACCTCCAAAAAAAGTTAGTTACAGCCGCATCAATCAAGCCGATTTTTGGGCCGACAACATCCACAACCATCCCGCGGAGCTGAGCTTTGATCTTCATATGGGAGAAGAAGTCTATCCTGTCAAAAGCCCGATGGTTGGGATCTATAACGTCTCCAATTGCCTGGCTGCCCTAGCAGCCTGCGTGGCTGGGCTGAGCATTCCAGCTGAAGAGGCTGTGCGGGCATTGGCGAGTCAGAAACCTGTGCCCGGACGGATGGAACGTATCGATTTGGGTCAGGATTTTACGGCTATCGTCGATTTTGCCCACACCCCCAACGCCCTGGAGGTGGCGCTTGAGACCGCACGCAGCCTGAGCAATGGAAAGATCATCGCGGTTTTCGGTTCTGCCGGCTTGCGCGACCGCGAGAAACGAAAAATGATGCCTCAGGTTTCCATCAGCGGCGCGGATATGACCATCCTGACCGCAGAAGATCCGCGCACGGAATCACTGGAAGAAATTTTGCAGGATATGGCGGAAGCCGCTGTTTCGGTTGGCGGTATTGAGGGGCAGAACTTTTTGAGAGTCGCCGATCGGGGGGATGCCATCCGCAAGGGCATCGAACTCGCCAAACCAGGAGACCTGGTGTTAGCCTGCGGCAAGGGGCACGAGCAATCGATGTGCTTTGTCAACACGGAATATGCCTGGGATGACCGCACAGCCATGCGAGCGGCATTGGCAGAACACCTGGGGATTGAAGGTCCAGCTATGCCCTGGCTGCCAACCAGCGAGGCCTGATCGCTTTTTTATTTCTTGTTTTTTATTCTGATTTGCCGGTACATCTCGCCCAAAGTACCGCCGTTGATGCCGCCAAAAATCGCCATAAAGCCCACTAAAGCCGCCAATAAGCCTGACTTCCAGGTCATCAGCACGATCACAACCAAACCGGCGATCCCGCCGTATATGCCGTAAGTCGGACCGCGCTTGTCTTTGGCGATTAGGGTGATCAAAAAAGCGACTGTCAGTGAACCCAGGAAGATGCCCAGCATCAATGTGGTATCCACGCCCTGCATCAAATCCCCATAACGCAAGATCATTGAGTCCACTAAGCTGAAAAACAGCAGAGCCCAGCCAACATTGCCCAGCATGGAAAGCAGCAGGTAGGCGATCTTAGTGCCACGAAAATCCAGCATCTGATTGAGTTTCATAGCGGCAATTTTATCAGAGAAGTATGCTTTATCCCATACAGACTCGCCGGTTGGAACTTGGTCTCAGCCGACCAATATTTCCGAACAAATTCTTAAAACGTCTTTTCCACTCTTCCGAACCCCAGGCTTTCCTTGTAACTCAATCTGCCATTTTCTATTTTGTAAGATAAAAAACACCCGGCTCAAAAAACCGGGTGTGGAGCTGACAAAAATTTCTTCTATGGCAAAACCGCGTAGTACAAGACACTGCCAAAAGCGAGGAAAACCCTTCGGTCAGGACTGACGTAAAAAGAGCTGACCTTCTGCTGAGGCAAGGCGCCATTCTCCAAGCCAGAGCGGATGACCCGGTTGAGGTTGAGCCGCAAGCTGAATTGGTATAACTCAGCTTTGGATGGCTCTAGGTAGAAAATGGAGGGGTCAGGCGGTGGTGAATAGGCGATTTGCTCAAATTTCAAACTTGAGAAATCAACTTCAAACCCGCTGCTGCCGTCATTGGCATAAGGGTACGGGTCATCACAGGTAATTACTCCGGAGATCAGAGAAGCCAAACAGTGTGAGCTCCGACCATCAGAATGAAGCAGGAACAATTCTTCGCCCTCAACTTCCAAATCCACTGCGCTTGTCAGGTCTACGATAGGTTCATCAAAATAAGCAATTGGAGCTGAATTGAAGTTTGATGTAAATCCGCGGTAAATCCATAGTGCCTGGTTGCCCGGATCAAGCACAAAAAGACGGTTGCTGTCAAAATTTATGGTTTTCAAAGAGGCCCATCCCACATCCGGGGTTGCCAGATGGCTCGCTACTGGAGCAGCATTTGGGGAGCAATACAGGAGATTAGCATTGGCATCAACCGCCATCACGGGGGCTTTTGCCGGGTTGTTGAGGGGGATGCTAATCATATCGACCAGTTCACCCACCTGAACGCCATCATAGGTTCCAGGTCCGCAGGTGAACTCGGGGTCCATTTCATAGCCTGTGCTGCGCAGACGCAGATATTTCACCGTACCGGTAGCCCGGTCCAATAAATAGAGGTCATTGTTGAGTGAGACTATGGCCGAGATATCCAAAGCCGGGTAGAGCGTGGGAGCATAAGCAGCCACGTATTTCAGGCGTTTAGCCCCATCCAGTTCATCCAAGGCTGATTGGGCCCTCGCGCGCAATTCTTTGACTTCAGTCGTGTTTTCATAGACAGCTGCCTGGTCCAGCCAGACCAAGGCCTGCTCCCAACCCTCCCGCTGCAGCTCAACTGTTTGCATTTGAGCGGCATTTGAGATCGAGGCCTGTGCCTGCGCCAGGTAATAGGCGTATTCGTGGTCTTCACCGCGGTTGAAAAAAACCAGCGCGGTTACCAGGACAATCACCAACGGAACAACGATGGCGATCAGGGCTTTAGCCCAGGGTGACAGTTCTTTGACGTAGCCCGTTTTTCCCTCTTCCGCTGAGCCTGCGGTTGAGACGATGGCTTCCGCCTTTTCCTCGGCGCTGCGCAGCCAACCCGCCCCTGCAGCAATACCGTGCAGAGCTTTGTCCTTTACCTGGCCCAAATCGGGCTTTTCAAGACCTAATTTATCTACCAGGTGCTGGCTCTCTTCCTCTTTTTGATTTTGAGGAGCTGGCTGAACAGGAAGCTGTTTTTCTTGAACCGCCGGTTCTTTAACAACTTCCTGGGTTGAGCCGGGTTGGATTTGTTGTGTCGTTTCTGCCACAGGATCTTCTGTGGTGCTTTCGTCCTCTTGGTCCTGGGGATAAAGCACTGTCTGCCCAAACAAGTTTTCCGCAAGAGAAGGCTCATGCGCTTGCTCCTCAGGCATGCTTTCATCTTCTGTGGTCAAACCATCTTCCTCAAGTGAAGAACCATCAGTTTCCGCACTTTGATCTGTTTGAGATGTTGTCTCAGCCTGAGAGGAAAGTAAGGCAAATTCCTCAAGAGGCAGATTTTTAATTTTGCCTGTTCCGGGATCAACCTTCACCAGACCCCAGTCCTGTTCTTCTTCTGGCAAGGCTTGGAGAGTTTTGGTTAGGGAGGACAAGTCTTTCAACTCGATTGAAGTTTCATCCAATACAGCAGTGAAGAGCAAAGACTCTCCGCCCTTGAGCGGACTCTGGAAATAACGCGGACGCGTAATAGTGGCAGCCCCCAGACCCCGAAGGTCGATGTCCTCATCGTAAAAAAGACGGGAATCTGCATCCGAGATCAGTCGGGTTTGAGCCGCCCCAAGCTGGGCGATAAACAAGGTATCGTAATGCAGCACACAGAGTACCAAGGCTGCCGTTTGCCAGGTTTGTGGCTCATCCAGGAGGTCGTTCTTTTCAACAAAATATTTGTTCAGTCCATCAATAAAGACTTTGATCGCCTTGGTGACAGAGCCGCTGGTCTTGAAAAAGGCCTTGGTATGGGCTTCCAGTTGAGAGCTCAGCTCACTTTTCTCAAGCTGATTTTGATCCCCAGGTTTCAGGAAAGCGATCAAGAGATCGTCTTGCCTCCCTCTGGCGCTCTGTTTAGGGCTGGCGCCTGCCATGAGCAGCCCGGAATGGTCGGTTTCGTTTGCGTAAATGGTCAAATCATAGTTCATAAATTCCCTCGGTTATCGTTCGCGAGTGTGCATAGTACAAAACAGTACACAAAACGTGCCAGAGGGTATAATCCCGAGCATGAATTTTAGTCTCGCCACCTCCATCAAGGAATGGAAAGAAGTAGAACCAGAGTGGAACAGCCTGATCAAGGAGAGTTTTAACCCGTACCCTTTCCTTGAATTTTGGTATCAATTCAACTGGTGGCAAACACTGGGTGGGGGTGAGTGGCCGGAAGAAACAAGCCAACTCTGCATCATCACCGCCCGCAAAGACGGACAACTACTTGGTATCGCTCCCCTTTTCAGCTCCGCAAAACCCGGCTTTGAGCCGGCCTTGCGCTTCATTGGGCAGATTGAAGTGACAGATTACCTGGATTTCATCTGCAA
>Ga0209312_1002229_pt1 | contig 12890 bp, 11 predicted proteins | sample BioC13SIPDNA_4_FD_185744 | JGI IMG/M metagenome (GOLD analysis project Ga0209312, IMG submission 185744) | Anaerobic biogas reactor microbial communites from Washington, USA - Biogas_R1_B C13 SIP DNA (SPAdes) (version 2) | ecosystem: Engineered > Bioreactor > Anaerobic > Unclassified | place... | reverse complement strand
CGGTACTTGCGTCGCGTCAGCCCGCAGGAGGCGTAGTCGCCGATCAGCGCCTGGCCGATCTGGAGGCCGTGGATGTTGAAGTCGTTCGTCCGCTTGGCGCGGAGGGCGATCTGGGTCAGCAGTTGGAATGCAGGGCCGTCGCGGAGCAGCCCTCGCGTCGCATCGCCGCGCATCAGCTTGATGAACCCGCCAGGAATCGCGATCGTGTCGTACGTCATCGGTCGGCCCTTTCCTGCGCTGCCGGTGGTAGGGGCCAGGCTCCCCTCGCCCCTACGTGTGCCGCACGGGCGATTTGCGTCAGCGCGGCGGCGCGTCGGGCGGCCTTGGTCGGCTCGTTCGATTGCTCGGCCAGGGCGGTCAGCGCGCTTTCGATAGCCGCGTGCTGCTCGTCGCTGACGAAGAAGACGATCGGCGTCGCGAATGGATCGCGCCTGCCGCGTCCGGCGCCGGGCAGCGGCTTGGCGCCGGTGAGCCGTTCGAGTTGGCCGCGCGTCTGCGGCAGCAATTGCGCCAGCTCGCGGATGGATCGTCGCGTGCGGAGCCGGCGTAGGATCGCGAGCTTGCGGTCGAGGCAGTCGCGTCCGGCCAGCCGGTTCAGCGTCGCCAGCAGGATGTCCGCCTGCTCGTCGTCGACGCGCCAGATGATCGCCTGGGCCGTCTCGTAGCCGAGGCGGCGCAGGGCCTCGCAGCGGTGGTGGCCGTGGAGGATCTGGAAGCCGCCGTCCGCCATAGGCGGATGCGGGTGCGGACGGACGACCAGCGGCTCGTAATAGCCGGTGCGCTTGATGTGTCGCATCAGCTTGCCGAACGCCGCCCGGCTCATCCGATTGGCATGGTCCGGGTGCGGCCACAGCCGCGACAGCGCGATCGTGCGAATCTTCATCGTCTTGTGCATGTCACCTCCTGTTCGTAGTGACGCCGTAAGGCGTGTAGGGTGGGCACCGCCCACCGTCTGCCTGGAATGGTGTGCGGTGCACACCCTACGAGGAGCAATCGTCATGGCCAGCTCACCTCCAGGGCCTCGTTCCTTATCATCCCGAGCGAAGCGCTCTGCCCTCTTCTTGTCATCCCGAGCGAAGCGCAGCGCAGTGGAATGGTGTGCGGTGCACACCCTACGAGGAGCAATCGTCATGGCCAGCTCACCTCCAGGGTCTCGTTCCTTGTCATCCCGAGCGGAGCGCAGCGCAGTCGAGGGATCTGGCCACCGGCGTGGAGTGCTCCTGGTTCGCAGCCAGATCCCTCGACTGCGCTCGGGATGACAAAGTCGTGCGGTAGTGTCCTTCGCAGGCGTGTAGGGTGGGCACCGCCCACCGTCTGCCTGGAATGGTGTGCGGTGCACACCCTACGAGGATCATCCGTCATGGCCAGCCCACCTCCAGGGCCTCGTTCCTTGTCATCCCGAGCGGAGCGCTCTGCCCTCTTCTTGTCATCCCGAGCGAAGCGCTCTGGCCCCTTCTTGTCATCCCGAGCGGAGCGCAGCGCAGTCGAGGGATCTGGCCATCGGCGTGGAGTGCTCCTGGTTCGCAGCCAGATCCCTCGACTGCGCTCGGGATGACAAAGTCGTGCGGTAGTGTCCTTCGTAGTCATGGCCAGCTCACCTCCAGGGTCGGATGGCGCCAGAGATAGTACATCGGCCGCTGTGTCAGGCGCGTCAGCAGGTAGCGCGTGCGTTCGAGTCCGCCCGGCATCGTCCGTCGCGTGCCGTGACTCTTGAGAACGCCTTGAATCGCCCGTTCGAGAAACGCGGCCTCGTCGCTCGGCAGCGCGTCGATCTGCTGCTGGAGGGCATGCGGATCGATGGACGCAGGCGATGCCCCCGCGTCGATGCCGACGGCGCTGAGCGCTTCGAGCAGCGTGGCGTGCTCGACGCTGGCGCGCGGCGTGAAGGGCTGCATGCCCGCGCGCTCGAAGAACGGGTGCACCGCGCCGCAGACGGCCAGCGCCTCGACGAGCGGGACCGTCACGCGGCTAAGCGTCTCGCGCACGAGGCGCGTCGCCAGTCCGATGCCGCGAAAGGGCGGCTCGATGGCCAGACGCGCGATGCAGCGGACGTTGCGATTGAGCAGGGCCAGTTCGGTCTGGCGGTCGAGGCCGGCGAACAGGCCGGCGGTGGCGATGCGGCGCATCTCGACGCGGGGGTTGGGCATGCAATAGACAATCGCCCCGGCCGATCGCGGACCGAACGCCCCGAGCGGCTGCTTTGGACGCAGCAGGAACACCGCCTTGACCGCACGCGGCTTCTCGTCGCGATAGTGATACGCCGCCAGCGGCGCGTAATCCGCCGCCTCACCCGGAACGACCTCCAACGCCGCATGCAGAGAACAGCGCTGCGATTGCGGATTCGCCACGGCGCTTCGAGCCGTCGTAGGGTGGGCACCGCCCACCGTCTGCCTGGAATGGTGTGCGGTGCACACCCTACGAGGATCGTTTAAGGTCATGATCGCCTCGCTGCTTTGTAGACCACCCGGGCGGGGCTGGCGAAGTCTTTGGTGACGATCGCATCGGGGGCCAGGTCCATGAGGATGTCGTCCCGGCTGGTGGCGACGATCAGCGTCGCGCCCGCCCGACGGGCGAAGCGGGCGGCGTTGAAGGCCGTCGTCACGGCGGTGATGCGGTCGAGGTTCGAGCAGAACTCGTCGGCGAAGACGAACGGCCGGCCCGACGCCAGCGCCCTTGCCAGGCGGAATCGCAGCTTCTGCCCGTCGCTCAGCACGCTGGGCCGCGTCAGCATCGCGTAGACCGCGCCCATGCCGGCGGCGGTGAGCAGTTGCAGACTGGCGACGAGGTTGTCGTCGAAGCAGTCGATTACGGTCCGGTCGTCGGGCAGCTCGATTTCGTCGAGGTTGATCCGCTCGGCCTCAGGCGTGCGCTGCTCGATCTCGCGCAGCAGCACGCTCTTACCCGAGCCCGACGGTCCGGTGATGGCGACGATGTCACCAGGCTCGATGCGGACCTCGCACTGGTGCACCGGCCCGGCTTCGGCGATCCGGTCGAGCGTCAGGCCGAACATGCGGGCCAGCCGCGAGACCCTCTCGCTGACAGGCCCGGCCCAGCCGAACTGCTTCGTCACGTGGTAGGTGGTCATAAGGCATCTCCTTTCCGGGTTTCGCGGGCGGCGAGGCGTCGGGCCTTGCGGATGGCGCTTCGCACGCGGTAGGCGTTGATGTTGCGGCTTTGACAGATCCGGGCGACGGAGCGGCCGCGCACCAGGTGGTCGCGAAGGATCGCCAGCTCGCCGACGTCGAACCGACGCCGGTGACGCAGGCAGTGGAAGAAGGTCTCGTCGGTCAGCCGGTCCACGATCCGGCGGAGCTGCCGGGCCACGGTGCTCGGATTGGCGCCCGTCAGCCGGGCGATCTGACGGACGCTGCGACCGCTGTCCAGATACGTCTCCAGCAGCGCCCGATCGACCCCAACCAGAAGGCCCGCCCGCATCCGCAGCACCTCGATGAGGTCGCGCCCCGACGCCCGCCGCGATCGAACAGCCATTGAGTTGTCTATCCACTTGACCATCAGGAGTATTGTCATATAACCATACGCATTCGTCAATCACTTTGTTGTGTATTCGCATAAAATGGGGTCGAGTTGGCGGCCATCACTGCCCGGCCGCCCCAGGTTGTTGTGCAGTTAAACAACTCATGGAAAAGCACTTGCATCCGGCGGGGTTTTGGGGCAGTCTGGGAGAAGATTTTTTCGGCCGACGGCGTTTTTTTGCCAGAAGGCAACAACCGCTCCAACCGATTGGACGCAATGGCGCCTCCGGCGATCGCGGGCGATCCTGCGGAGCCGCTCGGTGTCGATGGCATGAGGCGTCTCGAGGGAGAAGAATGCGTGCAAGCATGCGGCCGATGGATGAGTTGTTTGCGGCGTTGGGGCGGTCTGGGTTTCGCGGGCGGTTTCGGCTGGGGGCGAAGGAGGCGGCGTATCTGCGGCAGCGGGGGATCGAGACGGTGCTTCAGCACGCGCGGCAGTTCATTGAGGACCGTCTGGCGGCCGCCGAGCCGGCCAACGACGGCAGGCAGACCCCGATGCGCAACCATCCCGTCTTCATCGCCCAGCACGCCACCGCCACGTGCTGTCGGGGCTGCCTGGCCAAATGGCATGGCATCGCCAAGAGCCGGGCGCTGTCGGCCGCCGAGATCGATTACATCGTGCGGGTGATCGAAGAGTGGTTAAGACGCCAGCCGATCTGACCGATAGGGGCACAAGAAGGGTAGTACGGCGTCGGCGTCCGAAAATACGTTGTGTTTCGCAAGTCGCAAGCCTATACTGACGCCGCCAAGAGAGATGATTGCCAGAGGTTCATCATGGTGGAACGGATTCCGAAAATCGTCGTGATCGGCAGCACTTACATTGACATGGCCTTCAAGTGCGCCAAGATTCCCTCGGCCGGCCAGTCCGTCAGCGGTTCGGCCCTGTCCTATTCGCTGGCCGGTCCCGGGCCGTTGCAGGCGGTCCAGGTGGCGCTGCTCGGCTGCGGCGTGCATCTGATCAGCAAGGTCGGGGGCGATGCGTTCGGCGCGATGGCCAAGAAGAGCTTGGCCGACTACAAGGTCAACGTCGATCACGTCCATACCGTCGAGGCCAAGAACACCGGCGTCATCGTGACCCATGTCAATGCCGAGGGGGAGAACGCCTGCTGCCATTACTCGGGCGCCAACTGCGCCCTGTTGCCGGCGGACATCGAGATGGCCGAGGAACTGATCGCCGACGCCGACGTCTGCCTGATCCACGGGTGCCTGCCGCAGGAGGCGATCGTCAAGGCGATGCGGTGCAGCGAGCTGCACGGTACGAAGGTGATCTTCGATCCGTCCCGGCCGACCGAGCAGGAGAGCCGTCACGGACTGGACCTGCCGATCGAGTACTTCGACGCCGATATCCTGATCCCCAATCTCTACGAGGCGGCCGACATCACCGACCAGTCGGCGGCCACGATTCGCACCGCCAAGATGATCGGCTCCGAGCTGGTCGCGCGCGGGGCGCGCTGCGCGGTCATCACGATGGGCCGTCGCGGGTGCATGGTCGTCGATCGCAGCGGCGCCGACCACGTTCCGGCGTTCGAGGTGGACCTGGTCGACCACACCGGCAGCGGGGCGGCGTTCGCCGGCGCGCTGGCCGCCTATTGCGCCGTCCGGGACGACATCCGCGAAGGGGTGAAGTTCGCCTCCGCCGCCGGGGCCCTGGCGTGCACGAAGTTCGGCGGGCTCGAGTCGCTGCCGAGCAAGGCCGACATCATCCAACTGCTCCAGCGTGAAGACATCGACCGGCTGCCGCGCCATTAGCGGGCGGCATTCTTGACGGACCTTCGGCGCACGAGGAGCAGACCAACACCAGCCGCCACGACGGCGACAATCGCCAGTGGGATCAGGGCCGATCCGGCTCGCTCATCATGATGACTGTGCGCCGGTGCGGCCGGCGCGGGCCGCTCGGCGACCGGCTCGACGCCAAACGCCGTCAGCACGCTCGATGCCTCGTAGGCCGGACGCGACCACGTGAGGAACTTGACCGGCTCTCTGCGGTAGGTCTCTTTGACCAGACCGTCGGCTTGCCGATGCAGCCAGCGGTGCCGCTCTTCGCTGAAGGGGACCTTGGCGATCTTGAGGTCGAGCGTCGCGCTGGTGGTCGTGCGGTAGTGTCGGCACGCCTCGAACGTACCGGCGTCGGTGGCGATGGTCTGGTCGGCGAGTCGCTCGATCTCCAGGCGGATCGGCATGTGGAACGCGGGCGAATCCATGTGCAGCGTCGTCTCGATCGTTGCGCTTTGCCCGACGGCCAGCTCGGGCGCTTCGTAGGGAACGGGCGGATCGTAACGCAACCGGGCGGGCGGACCGTCTTTGCTGTCGATCTCAATGGCGACGACCATCCGGTTGGGATCGATGTGGTGCCGACTCGCCGGATCGGAGCTGTTGGTGTAGCGCTCCTCGATGATCCAGAGGCCGTCGTTGGGGTCGTGACCGATCACCTGAGCGATGCGCTGGCCGTCGATCGGCTCGCCTTCAAAGCTGCCGGGTTTGGGGCCGCTGTGCTGATAGACCCATCGCTGGCCGACTTCGTACGCCCCGTGGCCCGCCGGCGTCAGCGCAACGCACAGCAGAATCGACATCGCCCGCATTCGACGCGACATGTGCAATCCTCCCAGGGAGCCCGCGTGTCTTGCTATCGCCGTATGGTGATTCCCTTCGGCGCGTCGATCTTCGTCTCGATCGTGCCGTCGGCCTTCTTCTCGTGTCGCACCTTGATGACGCCTTTGGTCGTGGGGAACGTGCCTTCGGCCCAGTCGAGGTCGGCCAGGTGCGGCTGGATCCGCACGACCGTGCCGCCGGGCTCGACGACCTGGACGCCGAGCACGTGCTCGCTGAGCCACGCGGTCGGGCCCGACGCCCAGCCGTGGCAGAGGCTGTGCCGAAAGCCCACATAGCAGTAGTTGCCGAAATCGCCATGGATGTCCTTCTTGCCCTCGGGCACCAGCTCATCGATCCGTCCGGCATTGTGCGTCCATTGCAGATCGAAATCCTCCCAGAACGTCGTCGCGCCCAGATCGAGCATCGCGCCCCAATACTGGCGGATTACGTCGATCGCGCCCTGGTAGTCGCCCGCCATCGCGCGGGCCTGAAGGACGTAATAGCCGTAGAACGTGCTCATCCGCTGCGGGCCGTCCACCGCCAGCACCTCGCGATTGAGCTTGCCCGCATCGGCCAGGCCCGCCATCGCCATCAGCGCCGCTGCCTGCTTGCTGTCGGCCGGGTCGGGCGTGTGTTGGATGAGCTTGGCGACGCTGTCGAGGCATTTGGCTCGCGTCGCCGGCTCATCGAGCACGTCGCACAGCTCGGCGCCCGCCCGCAGCGTCATCACGAGAAGCGAGTGCAGGCCCGCGTGGATCGCAGCTTTGTTCTCGCTGCTGGGCCAGTCGAGGAAGCGGTGCGCCGGCAGCGTCTCGCGATTGTCGGGCCCGACGCAGGCGGCCAGTTGGGCCAGCAGACCGGTCAGGTACGCCCGCTGCTGTCGCAGATAGGCGTCGTCGCCGGTGTAGTGGTGCCAGGCATGGTGCAGCAGCACCCACCACATCGAATACGAGCTGATCCCGTTCATCCAGCGCGGCAGCGGCGTCTCGTCGCGGATCAGATCGAGGCTGGCCGGCACGATCGCATCGGCGCCGAAGACGGCGAAGATCGTCTCGGTCTCGGGGTGCATGTCACCGACCCAGACGAGGCGGTCGCGCTTGATGCCGTCCCAGAGGTAGTCCTGCATGTTCAGGTGCACGGTGTAGGCGCCCGTCCGCCAGATGCGATTGAGCCGCTCGTCGCTGCAACGGAACGAGCCGAGATAGTCGAGATCGCGATAGACGAACACGGCGCGGACGCTCTTGAGCTGCACGAAGCTGTTGTCATCGGCCAGGTCGATCCGCACGAAGCGAAAGCCCGTGTTGCCGATCTCGGCCGTCCCCAGCCAGGGCACCAGCGTCGTCTGGTCGCGGATCGCGTGGTCGTTGGTGGCGTTCTGCTCGCCGCCCAACTCGGCCATCGCCTCACTGGCCGATTCGCCGAACCGCACGCGCAGCCGGACCGGCTTGTTGTCCTTGCTGTTCCAGGCCATGATCTGCACCCCGCCGGTGAGCTCGACGCCGAAGTCCAGCAGGATCGCCGCAGCGCCCTTGCGGCTGTCCAGAACGCACGGGTTCGACGCATCGAGCGTGATCTGGCCCGACCGCTTCTGCAGCAGCGCCCCGGCGTTCTCGACCGCGCCGCCGCTCTGCCAGACGACGCGCACCGGCTGCACAAACGTCCGCACGCGCGGATCGCGCACCGCCCGATCTTGCATCTGCGCCACCGGCCCCGGCAACCCCGCCGCCACCGTCGCACCAACCATCGTCCACACTGCCGCCAAACCAACCACCCGTCTGCACTGCATCATCAAAACCTCCGAACAGAGCCTTTGTTGCTGCCTCCCATGTCATAACAAAGGACCACCGCATTGTCCACCACGATCGCGTGCCCGCTCATACACAGCACACAGTCCATTCGCAGCCAGATTCCTCCACTGCGCCTTGGCGAATCGCCAAGGCTCCGGTCGGAATGACAAATGCGGGTTCTTTGCGTAACGCGCCGCCCCCTTCTCGTCACCCCCAGCCGAGTGCTGCATCCCCGCTTGTCATCCCGAGCGAGACGCAAGCGGTAGCCCGTTCGGTGCCAGATTCCTCCACTCCGCTTCGCTCCGGTCGGAATGACAAATGGAGCCAGGGCTCCAGTCGGAATGACAGAATGGGACGCGCGCTTCGGTCGGAACGACAAGCGCAGCGGCCCCCTGTTTGTCATCCCCAGCGGAGTGTCCCACCCCCTTCTTGTCATCCCGAGCGGAGTGTCCCACCCCCTTCTTGTCATCCCCAGCGGAGTGTCCCGCCCCCTTCTTGTCATCCCGAGCGGATCGTCCCACCCCCTTCTTGTCATCCCGAGCGGAGTGTCCCACCCCCTTCTTGTCATCCCCAGCGGAGTGTCCCGCCCCTTCTTGTCATCCCGAGCGGAGTGTCCCACCCCCCGCTTGTCATCCCGAGTGGAGCGTCCCGCCCCCTGTTTGTCATCCCGAGCGGAGCGTCTCGCCCCTGTTTGTCATCCCGAGCGGAGCGAAGCGGAGTCGAGGGATCTGGCCATGGATCGCGCACAGGTGTAGTTTCCTGCCAAGCGCCAGAGCATCGGCGGTTCCGGCTTCACATCGGCGCGTTCAAAACCATCCATCACTCAAGTCGCGCCAGTCGGGATTCTCGCGCAGGATCAGGGCGATCTTCTTCTCGCGACGCCATCGTTTGATCTGCTTCTCGCGCAGGATCGCGGCGTGCACGTCACCGAAGACTTCGAAGTAGACGAGCGTGCCAATGTGGTACCGCCGGGTAAAGCCCTCGACCTCACTGGCCTTGTGCTGAGCGATGCGCCGGCGGATGCTGTTGGTCACGCCCACGTACAGCGTCCTCGACTGGTTCGACGCAATGTAGACGTAATACACCCTTCCTGCCCGCATGGCTGCATTATAGCACCTGTGCCAATGCGATGCCAGATTCCTCCACTGCGCCTTGGCGAATCGCCAAGGCTCCGGTCGGAATGACAAAGTCGTTGTTTGGCTTCCCCGCGCATTCGTGGAAACGCGCGTTCCCTCCTTTGTCATCCGCAGCGCAGTATCCCCTATGTTTGTCATCCCGAGCGCAGCCGAGGAGCCTGTCCCGAGCCTGCCGAGGGAATCTGGCCAGCGACCCTGCGCACGTCGAATTCGCGGCCAGATTCCTCCACTCCGCTTCGCTCCGGTCGGAATGACAAGGGTGGTGGTTGCTTCGCTCCAGTCGGAATGACATAGGTGGTGGTTGCTTCGCTTCGCTCCGAATGACAAGGGCTGGGTGCTACGCTCCAGTCGGAATGACAAGGGTGGTGGTTGCTTCGCTTCGCTCCGGTTGGAATGACAAGGGGTGGGTGCTGCACTCCGGGCCCAATGGCAGGGTTGTTGGTGCAGCGGTCTGGGGTCGGCGCCCGTAGGGGCGAGGCATGCCTCGCCCTAACGGTGGAATCGATAGTTGAAGCGGCGGTTGGGGGCGCTGTCGCCATGGCGGGCGAATTCGAGGATGTCGTCGAGGCTCCGGATGTTGTCGGCCCAGTGGAAGTCGAACGCGACGGTGCCGGGCGGCAGGCCGAGCGTCGCGCACGGGATGGCGATCTCCATCCGGCTGCCGCTGTAGCGGTAGTGGGCGTTGGCGACCTTCCGCCACGTGCCGTCGGCGAAGCGGTGCATGCTGGTGGTGCGCTCGCTGCCGGGTTCGAGGTTGAGGAGGTAGTCGTAGCCATGCCAGCCGGTGACAGCGCTTTGATCGGCGTCGATGAACAGCAGCATCCAGCGATCGTCGGTGTGCGGGGTCAGTGGCCCGGCCGTCTCGGCGTAGAAGCAGACATCCTCGCCGTCGACGGCGACCTTCAATGTCACGAAGTCGTTGCGGCCGGTCGCATTGACGTAGCGGCCCGCCTTGCCCCAGCCGGTCTCGTCACGGTGCTCGATGTCGTCGGTCGTATCGCGAAACTCCGGCTGCACATCGTCCCAGTCGTCGAAGCGCCCGTCGATGGCGATGGCATAATCCCGCTCGGCCACCGGCGGCTTGCGAACGCCCTTGTACCGGCGGATATACGAGACCATCTGGTAGTAGTAATTGTCGGTGTGCCCGCCCTTCATCGGCTCGATGTCGCGGTTGTATTCCTGGTTGTAGGCATCGACGAAGAACGACTCGCCCGGCTTGAGCTTGCGGCCCAGCAACGTCTGCCCGCCTTCGGGGGCGAGAAATCGCTGTGCGACCCACTCGTTCCAGCCGGTGATAAAGACGAACTCGGGATCGACCTTCAGCGCCCGTTGCCATTGCTCGTCGAAGTACAGGCCAAGGTGTTCGAGGCCGGTCCGCCCATACTCATCCGTCGGCGGCTGGACGCCGTTGTGGCAACTGCGGCCGATGTTCGTCGTCGGGTGCTGCGCGACGCTGACCGCCAGCTCCTCCGGCTTGTCGGGCGATTCGTGCCAGCCGTAACGCATCTCGGGGTGGTCGAGCCATTGCCATGTATTCTGCCCGTGCGTCCAGGCCCAGCAATCGCGATGAGTGAAGAACGCCGCGATCTCCGCAGGCAATTCGTCCGTCGCGCCGCCTAAGATCAGCGGCTTGCCCTTCCAGTAGAACCACAGTTCCCGATAGAGGTCCTTGGCGTAGAAGTCGCGATAGAGCGTCTCGATGGTCCTGGTCGCCGACGAGTGCGTCAGGAAGCAGATCTGCGGCGTCGGCCGGCCTTCGGCTCGCAACTGCCGATAGATCTCGCAAAGCTTCAGATACACCGCGGCATATGTCACGGCATTGGTGACATCGAAGATCACCACGTCGATCCCCGCGTCGGCCAGCATCGAGGCGTGCTTGCGGATCACGTACGCGCTGTCGGAAAGATAATAGCCCAGTTCCGACTGGCCCCAGTGGTGAAACGCGCCGACGGGTCCCCACGCCGGATCGTGCGGATCGGCCTTGAGCAGCTCGGTGATATCGAACGGACCGCCCGTGCCGTGCTGGCCCAGCCAGAGGAAATAGAACAGCCCCACCGTGCGATTGGCCCGCACCGGCCCGCACTCGTCGTGACCCGGCAACTCCCGCCCCAGCGCATCGGTCGCCACCCACGTATCGCTCATCAAATCCCGTGTCGTACCGTCATCCCCAGGGCTCCGCTGCGCTGCGCCTTGAGGCGGCCACGCGCCGTGGGTCAGGGTCAGGAAGGGGGCACAATGGCTGGCGGTCGTCGGGCGGGATGCGTCGATCAGGGCCAGGGCGCTTTCGTCGGGCCAGCGGTCGGCGAGCAGCTCGAAGTAACTGTAGTAATTCATTCCGAGAAGCTTCTCGGCCGGGCCGTCCCAATAGGGGAACGTCTCGGGCCGGCGGCACCATGCGGCCAGCCGGGCGAAGGCCATTTGCAGCGATCGGCCGTTGGGCGCGACGTAGTCGAACAGGTCCACGCCGTTGACCCGCAGGACCTCGCCGGCGATCGTCTGCGGCATCAGCGTGAAATGCGAGTACCACAGTCCGCGTTGCCCGCCGCTGCGACGGACCTCGTGGGGCAGATGCCCATCCTCAGCGATCTGGTCGCGGATGAACTCCTTCCATCGCTCCTCGCAGCGATCCAATAGCGCTTCGTCCTGCAGGTACGCCGCGACCGAGACGGTCAGGACCAGTCCCCAGTTGCCCCAGTTGTTGGCGCGGGCCATCGTGTTCAGCGGCAGCGCCTTGTCGCGCAGGAAGTCGCGGAAGTCGCGCTCGTCCTGGTCGCTCCAGACGTCCGAGCCGCGTAGCAGATCGGCCGCGAAGATCATCGCGGGGAAATGGTAGCTGAACGAAAGGGTCGAGTCGTCCTTGTCGCTGGTGTCCTCCAGATGCGTGCTCCAGGCGCGGACGATCTCGGCTGCCGCCTGCGCATGTTCCGGCCCGCCGCCCAGACGAAAGTACAGCGCGAAGGCATAGGCCGTGTTGGCGTCCCGCATCAGGCCTTCCTTGGCCCGGCGGTGGCCTTCGGCGTCCACATAGAACCCCGGCACATACCACCGGCTCGGAACGCGGGCCTGGTGTCCCTCGTGCTCCTGCACGTATTGCTCCAGGTGCTGCCAGGCCGAGTACGTCGGCTCGACCCGCCCAGCGATGCGCTCGCGAATCGCGCCGATCCGTTGCTCGCTAAGAAATACGCGCCCGCCCACCGGCCTCACCGCCGCCGCCAATACGCCGGCCATAACCAACAGCCGGCCCGCTCGGAAAACCACGCTATCAATTCTCATGCCGCCCATTCTAACGACCCGACCTGCTCCGGCAAACACCCGAATCGGCGCCCGCCGCAGCACCCTGCGCCATTCGTCGTCTTCAGTGAGGGCGAGGCATGCCTCGCCCCTACAGTCGGAATGACAAGGTCAGGGCCTGTGGGGGCGACACGTCGCCTGTTTGTCACCGTGGGTAGGGGCGACGCATGCGTCGCCCGTGCAGGAGGTGCGAAACAGGTGCGGGGAATACCCGGTGCGGCAGTGGGAATAGTCAAAAACGTGCAACACCTTTTTGCGCACAGGTCGTGACATTGAAGAAATTTTACCTGCTGTCGGCGCAAGGACTTGGGGCGGTTTTGGATCGGGGAGTCGCGTTTTTTTTGGTCAAAAACGTGCAACACCCTCCAAGGGTAGAGGCGGGCCTTTGTGGGTGCCCGCGAGTTTGAGGTCCGACAGTAAGGACGAAACCGAGATGGGATTTGAGTTGGATGGCTTCGGTGACGTGCGGCTCGACGCGGACTACCTCGACTGGCTCGTCGAGGCGCGGGCCGCCGAGATCGGCCGGCACTTCGCTCGGCTGTGGGACTACTACG
>Ga0209312_1002227_pt1 | contig 12891 bp, 10 predicted proteins | sample BioC13SIPDNA_4_FD_185744 | JGI IMG/M metagenome (GOLD analysis project Ga0209312, IMG submission 185744) | Anaerobic biogas reactor microbial communites from Washington, USA - Biogas_R1_B C13 SIP DNA (SPAdes) (version 2) | ecosystem: Engineered > Bioreactor > Anaerobic > Unclassified | place... | reverse complement strand
ATTCAAGAGCTACTTCCTCCGCGGGTTGGCGGTCTTGTTGCCGGCGTTGCTGACGATTTGGATCCTTGTATGGGGCTATGGCGTCATCAAGTCCAACGTCAGTATCTACATCAACCGTGGTCTGGTCTGGCTGATCCTGCAGTTTCAGGGCGAGCATGGATTGACTCGCGAGGACCTGACGCGGATTTTTGTCGATGGGGCGGCCGGCTCGGCCGTGGGCTTCTTCATCGCGTTGCTGCTGGTCTTCGTCGTGGGGGCACTGCTGGCCAGCGTGGTGGGCCGGGCCCTATGGCGTCTCGTAGAAGCGTTTATCATGAACACGCCGGTCCTGCGGCGGGTGTACCCGTATGTCAAGCAGGTGACCGATTTCGTACTGACGCAGGAAGAGAAACAAAAGATGTTCTCGCGGGTGGTGGCTGTGGAATATCCTCGCAAGGGCATCTGGTCGATCGGGTTCGTGACGGGCTCGGGTCTGACGAAGATCACCCAGAGCGTGCAGAAGGAATTTCTGACGGTGCTGGTGCCGAATTCGCCGACTCCGGTGACCGGCTACGTCATTGTCGTGCCAAAGGAGCAGACGATCGCCTTGGATATGACCATCGAGGAGGCGTTCCGCTTCGCCATCAGCGCCGGGGTGATTGCGCCGGATCGTCAAGAGGCGATGGCGTTGCCCCGCGCGTATACGGAGCGGCCGCAAGAACCGTAGAATGGGGATGATTGCTGATTAAGGAGATGCGCATTGGATTTCACAATCACGGGCAAGCACATCACAATCACGGAAGCTATGAAGGAGTACGCCCAGGAGAAGACGAGCAAATTGCCGAGGTTCTACAACACGGTCAGTCAGGTCGAGGTGGTTGTGGACGGCGACCAGACGGCAGGCAAGATCAGCATCGAGATCATTGCCCGAGGCGAGCACAGCAACGTGTTCATCGCCACAGAGGCGGCGGATGATGCGTACAAGGGCATCGATGCCGCCGTGCGCAAGCTGGAGGAGCAACTGCGACGCAAGAAGACCAAGGAACGCAACAACAAGCACACGGGGACGGGGGGAGGGTACGAGCCGGCCTGAACGGCGGCGTCGGGGGAGCGTGTTATGTTTCTGCGTGGGCCTCTAACAGTTGATGGCTACAGATAGGACTGGATGCGAAGAATGAAGTTTGCAGATTTTGTGTGTTTCGAGGCAACGATCCCCGCCCTGCAGGCCCAGGATCGAAATGGCGTCATTGCCGAGTTGGTGGCGTCCCTGGTCCAGGCGGGGAAGCTGCCGGCCAAGTCGGCCGCCGAGATCACCAAGGCGGTGATCAAGAGGGAAGATGAGGCCAGTACCGGGATGGGCAAGGGTGTGGCGGTTCCGCACGTCAAGCACGCGGCCGCCAAGGATGTGATCGCGGTAATCGGGCAGACGGATGCGGGGATCGATTTTGCGGCGCTGGACGAGCAGCCGGTGTATTCGGTCATTCTGCTGGTCAGTCCGGTGGACAACGCCGATCGGCACCTGCAGGCGATGGAGAATCTGTTTCGTCACCTGCAAAAAGAGAAGTTTCGCAAGTTTCTGCGACAGTGCCGGACGCCGGAGGCATGCGAGGACTTGCTCAGAGAGGCCGACGAGAACCCGTCGTGGTAACCCGTGTCGTGGGCGAACGCGAGGAGGATCGCTTATGGGCAGGAGAAGGAACGTTGGACCATCCGGTTTGTCAGACAACCGTTCAGATCAAGAGCCATAACGGCCTTCACATGCGCCCGGCCATGCAGTTCGTCGATCTGGCGAACCGGTACAGTTGTGACATCACGATTGGTACCGAAAAAGAGCACGGCGATGCCAAGAGCATCATGCACGTCATCGGATTGGCAGCTACGGCGGGGACGCGATTGGACATCCGGGCCACAGGGCCGGATGCCGAAGAGGCCGTGGAGGTCCTGCGCGCCTTCATGGAGCGGCAGACGTTTGATGAGGAACCGCCCAAGGACGAGGACTGATCGGTCCCGCAGGCTTTGACATGGAGATCAAGAAGGGAATTGCCGTTTCGCCGGGTGTCTCGATCGGACGATGTCTGATCCTCGATTCGGAGGACTACCGAATTCCCCGGCGTCAGATCGCGCCGTCGCAGCGGATGCTCGAGGTCCAGCGTGCGCGGAACGCCTTCGCCGACGCGGTCCGCGAACTCAGCGGACTGGAGCAGGCGCAGGAGCAATTGGGCGGGGGGCGAATCAAGGACATTTTCGCGGTGCATCTGCGTTTCCTTCGAGACCGCAGCCTGCGACGTCAGATCACCGATCTGATTCATGAGGAGTCCGTCACGGCCGAGTACGCCGTTGCTTCGGTCCTTCGCCGATTCGCCGCGCGGTTCACCGAGGTCAAGGACAGCTACATCAGCGAGCGGGCCGCCGACGTGTACGATATCGAGCGGCGTCTGCTGCGGCATCTGCTCGGCGACAAGCGAGAAGACCTCGGTCGGTTGCGGGAAGAGGTCATCGTCGTGGCGAGAGAACTGAGTCCGACACAGACGGCCGGATTCAACAAGGCCTTTGTGAAGGGCATCGCCTCCGACGCCGGCGGCCGCACCAGCCACGCGGCCATCGTGGCCCGCTCGCTGGGCATTCCGGCCGTCGTGGCCTTGGAGGACCTGACGGAGATCGCCAGCGGTGGCGATTCAGTGATCATCGACGGCAACCGCGGCCTGGTGATCGTCAATCCCGATGCCGAAACCGTCGCGCAGTACGAGGCGTATTCACGCGAGTTTGTCGCGCTCGAACACAAGCTCGACACGATTCGCGAGAAACCTGCCGAAACGCGTGACGGGGTGAGGATCACGTTGCTGGGAAACATCGAGTTTCCCGACGAGGCCGAGGGTGTGATCGAGAAGGGTGGCGAGGGAATCGGCCTGTACCGCACCGAGTTCCTCTACCTGAACCGGCCCACCGAACCGTCGGAAGAGGAGCACTACCGCGCATACGCCCAGACCCTGCATATTTGCCAGGATCGGCCTGTGGTGATTCGCACGGTGGACCTCGGCGCCGACAAGTATACGCAGAGCAAGCGCTTTGCGCCGGAGCCGAATCCGTTTCTCGGGCTGCGTTCGATTCGGTTCTGCCTTCAGAACCTGGCGATGTTCAAGGCGCAGCTCCGGGCGATCCTTCGGGCATCGGTTCTCGGTCGGGTGAAGGTCATGTTTCCCCTGATCACGAACATTCAGGAGTTGATGCAGGCCAAGATGATCCTGCACGACGTTATGGAGGACCTGGACGAAGAGGGCATTGCGTACGATCGGCGGATCGATGTGGGCATCATGGTGGAGACGCCGTCGGCGGCTTTGACGGCGTCGACGCTGGCGAGGGACTCGGACTTCTTCAGCATCGGAACCAACGATTTGACGCAGTACACGCTGGCGGTGGACCGGGGCAACGAACAGGTCTCTACGTTGTATTCGCCGGCGGATCCGGCCGTTCTGCGGCTGGTGCGCACGGTGATTCAGGACGCCTACAAGGCCCAGATCGACCTGTCGGTCTGCGGGGAGATGGCGTCGGAGCCGGAGTATGTCATGGTCCTGCTGGGGCTCGGCGTGCGAACCTTGTCCCTGTCGGCCCCGCTGATCCCCGAGGTCAAACAAATGATCCGATGCGTCACGCTGGAGGACTGTCACGTTCTGACGCGGAAGGTCCTGGGGATGAACTCCGAGCGGCAAATCTCGAACTACCTTCGTAACGCCGCGCGCAAGGTCCTGCCCGAGGCGTTCTGATCCGGCGTCGGCGTGCCGCGCGGACAGACAAGACAGTGACGCAAACAGATCGATCAGAGAGCAGATGGGCATAGAGGCCACAAAGGAAAACTCGAACGATCGTCCGGAGGGGACGCCGGCGGGCTGGGTGACGGATGCCACGGCGGCGGTGCGGTTCGGGATCGGAGGTCTGCTGAGATTTCTTTCGCATGCAGAGACGCTTCGCGTATTCGAGCGAGCCTGCGTGCGTGCGTGCATCCCCGTCAAGTACTCTCAGGGATTCAACCCGCATCCCAAGCTGTCCCTGCCGCTGCCGCGACCGGTCGGGGTGGTTTCGGACGACGAGCTTCTGGTCCTGAAGCTCTTCGATGCGAAGGGAATCCCCGTGGAGGACGGCCCGGACGGCGCGCGCCAGGCGTGGCACGAGCGAATGATGGAGGCGTTGAGCGGGGCGCTTCCGAGCGACATCGCGGTTCATTCGATTGCGATCATGAAATCCACTTCGTCGTTCCGGCCGGAGACGACACGCTATGTCTTCGACCTTGATCGTACGGGCGGTCGTGAGGGCCTCGATGCCCTGGGGGAGAGAATCCGCCAGATCTTGGCCCGTGACAGCCTGATGGTGGAACGGGTTACGCCGGAGCGGCGAGAGGGACGCCGCATGGACATCCGGCCGTATCTGCGAGCCATCGAATTGAAGGAGACTCGGGCAATCGTCGAGTGCGGCATCAGCGACGCCGGCTCCGTCCGGGTCGATGAACTGATGCCCCTGCTCGAACTGACGCCCCACGATCTGAGCGGGCCCGTCCGGCGCACGGACGTTGTATGGACTATCACATGACCCCGGAATCCGCCGATCAGCGGATTGCGATAGATGACGAGGATGTAGGATATGTCACGAGAAATGCTGATTAACGTGGCCGAGCGAGAGGAGTGCCGAGTGGCGGTCGTGGAGAACGGCTCGCTCGAAGAACTCTACGTGGAACGCGCCAGCGTCGGCGCCCACGTCGGCAACATCTACAAGGGACGAGTCGTCAACATCGAGTCAGGAATCCAGGCCGCCTTTATCGACATCGGGATCGATCGAAACGGCTTTCTTCATATCTCTGACGTGCACCCCCGGTACTTTCCCAACATGAAGAGCAACGTGCTCGAGAACATCGGACGGCGCCAGGCCCTCAAGGATCGACCCCCAATGCAGAACTGCCTGCGACGGGGCCAGGAGCTGGTCGTCCAGGTGACCAAGGAAGGCCTCAAGACGAAGGGGCCCACGCTGAGCACGTACCTGGCGCTGCCGGGCAAGCATCTGGTGATGATGCCGTGGATGAAGGGGTATGGCATCTCGCACAAGATTGAGGACGAGCAGGAGCGCAAGCGTCTGGCGGAGGTGTTCGACGAGAGCGGCTCGCCCAAGGGGATGGGGCATATCATCCGCACCGCCGGACAAGGGGCGTCGAAACGCGACATCCAGAACGACCTGAGGTATCTCAAGCGGCTCTGGCACGCTGTGCAGACGCGCATCGACAGCGAAAAGGCGCCGGGCGATATTTATCAGGAATCGGACCTGGTGATCCGGGCCCTGCGGGACGTGCTGAACACGAAAGTCTCGAAGATCGTCTGTGACTCGGACAACACCATCCGAAAGATCAGAGACTTCCTGTCGATCGCCATGCCTCGGCTGAAGCCGAAACTGGTGCACTACGACGGGAAGATCCCCCTGTTTCACAAGTACCAGATCGAGGGAGAGATCGCCAAGGTCCAGTCGCGTTCGGTCGATTTGAAGTGCGGTGGCTCGATCGTGATCGAGCAGACGGAGGCGCTGGTCTCGATTGACGTCAACAGCGGACGCCATCGCAAGCAGGAAGGCGCCGAGCAGACGGCGTTCGAAAGCAACATGGAGGCGGCGGTCGAGATCGCCCGGCAACTGCGGCTGCGCGACCTCGGCGGATTGATCGTCTGCGACTTCATCGACATGCGAAGCCAGAAGCACCGCAAAGAGGTTGAACGCGCCTTCCGCGAAGCGGTCCGCGCCGACCGAGCCCGCGCCAAGATCCTTCGGATCAGCCGGTTCGGCGTCATCGAGATGACCCGTCAGCGGATGCGACCGTCGCTGCATTTGAGCACCTATCTGGCCTGCCCGCATTGCGCCGGGACCGGGTTCGTCAAGAGCCACGAGTCGCTGGCCCTGGAGATCATTCGCCTCTTGAATCTGGCGGTCTCGCAGGAGCACATCAAACGGATCGAGCTGTCCGTCTCGCCGGAGGTCGCCGACTACTTGCAGAACGAGAAACGGACCGCCATCGCCCAGATCGAGCAACTCGCCGAGAAGCGGGTCATCATCCATTCCTCGCCCGACTGCGTCGGCGAAGAGCGTCAGCTTATCTGCTACAACGAGCGGGGCGGCGAGGTGAAGCTGTAGGCCGGAATGTTCCTCCTGTGCCGACGGGGGTTGACCCGGCCGGCACGATCGCGTACAACAGGACGCCGGGGATATGGCAAGCGATTGATGGATCCCAGCAATTTGGCAGAGCATGAAAACAGAAGAACTTCAGAATCGTGCCGTGGAATTCGATCTCGATTACGCCCGCCGGGTGATCGCCGCCGAGGCCAATGCGATTGCCGCAATGGCACCGATCGTGGATGAGTCGTTCACCCGTGCCGTCGAGATGATGTACCATTGCACGGGCTCGTGCATCGTCAGCGGAATCGGCAAGGCCGGGATCATCGGCCGTAAGATCAGCGCGACACTGGCGTCGACGGGCACGCCGAGCCACTTCCTTCACCCGGCCGAAGCCATTCACGGCGATCTGGGCCGGCTGCGGCAGAACGATATCGTGATCGTGCTCAGCTATGGCGGTGAAACCGATGAGATCACGCGTCTGATCAATCTGGTCAAGCAGCTTCAGATTCGGCTGATCGCGATCACCGGTGACTGGGATTCGACGTTGAGCCGGTACAGCGATGTGGTTCTGTGTATGGGCAAGGTCAACGAGGCCTGCCCGCTCGGGGTCGCGCCCAGTGTCTCGACGAGCTGCATGCTCGCCATCGGTGATGCCCTGGCCTTCACGGTGATGAAGGCGCGGAACTTCCGCGTGGAGGATTACGTTCGATTTCATCCGGGTGGTTCGCTTGGACGCAAGCTGATGACGGTCGAGCAGTCGATGATGTTTCAGCCGGGCGAGAGGCTTCCCCTGGCCCGACTCGGCGACACCGTGGAGGCGATGCTGGCGGCGACGCGCGACGTGAAACGGCACGGGGCGGTGATGGTGGTGGATGACGACGGTCGTCTGGCCGGGATCATCACCGACGGCGATCTGAGGCGGCTCCTGACGCAGGAGGGGGCGGCTGGTTTCCAACGGTGCATCGGCGATGTCATGACTGCCGAGTGCAAGCGGATTCGGGCCGATGCGCTCGCCTCCGAGGCCACGGCCATCTTCCACAAGTACCGCATCGACGAACTGCCTGTGGTGGACGGCGACGACCGACCCGTCGGGCTGATCGACGTGCAGGATATCGTGACGATCAAGGTGGTGGGATGATTCTGTCGGGCCGCTCCCGCCGGACGCAGGCCGCCTCGCGCGGCGCATTATGGATGATGCGACACGAGACATGGGCAAGAAGGTGAAGTGCAATCTCGATGCGATCGAGCTGCTGGTCCTCGATGTGGATGGCGTGCTGACCGACGGCCAACTCATCGTGCACGGCGACGGCAGCGAGAGCAAGTGTTTCCACACCCTCGATGGGCATGGGATTCGCATGTGGCAGCGGGCCGGCGGCACGACGGCCCTGCTGAGCGGACGGTATTCCGAGGCGACGCAGCGGCGGGCCGATCAGTTGGAGATCGCCCATGTCATCCAGGATTGCCATTTCAAGCTGCCGGCGCTCCAGAAGCTGATCGAGGCGCTGCATTTGAAGCCGGAACGCGTCGCCTACGTCGGTGACGATCTGCCCGACCTGCCGGCGATCCGCTTTGTCGGACTGGGCGTTGCGCCGGCCAACGCCGTGGATGAGGTCAAGCAGGAAGCCGACTACGTGACGACACGCCGGGGCGGGCAGGGGGCCGTGCGCGAGGCGATCGAGTACATTCTCAAGAACTCGGGCCGATGGCAGGCCCTGATGGAACGATATCTCGCGTAGTTGCGAGTGGATTGGGCGGATAGCGTGAATCTACGTAAATTCACTATTGGGTTCGTTGTCCTCGGCGTCATGGTCCTGGCGTATCTGGCCTATATGCAGATGGGTGGCGGACCGGTCATGGACATCGATGCGCGGGACGGACTCGTGGATTCGGCCAGAGAAAGCCGCCTGTCGCCGTCGAGCGGCGATATGGGTGAGATCGGCGGGGTGGGAATCGGCGGTATGCGCCAGACGCACCTGTTCCACACGGACCACACCGGTCGCATCGATCGGGAGTTCGGATTTGAGGAGTTGCTGTATACCGAGGGCAACCAATGGGTCATCACGAATCCATATATGAGGCTGTTTCTCGGTGAGGTCAACTGCCGCGTCACGGCAGATCGCGGAGAACTCGAACTGGACACCGCCTTCGATCGGCCCTCGCCGGACGATGCGACCTTCTCGGGCAACGTGGTCATTCACGTTTTCCCGGCCGATCCGAACGACCCGAAAGACCTGTTCATCTATCTCGATGATGTAGCGTTCATCGCCGAGCATTCGCTGTTCTCGACAACCGGAGCCGTCAAGTTCGTCTCCCGCAGCGCCCAGCTCAGCGGACGCGGCATGGAGTTGCTTTACGATGAATCGCGCAGCCGGCTGGAGCTGTTCCGCATCAAGGACCTCGAGAGTCTGCGGCTGCGAAGCGACGAATTCGCCTCTCTTTCAAACGTCGCCGCGGGCCGAGAGGACTCCTCGGAGGCTGTTGGTGATCCCGCCGCACCCGGCAAGGTCGTGCCGGCGGCCTCCGATGCCGATCCAGATCATTACGAGTGCGTCTTTCACCGGAACGTGACGATCACCACACCCGAGCAGAAGGTCATCGCCAAGGACCGTCTGGTGATCGGCAACATCCTCTGGTCGGGGTCTGGGGGGGACGAGCCGAAGACCGACTCCACCGATGACCCGGTTCCGGCCGCCCCGGTGGCCGAGCCCAATGAGCTGCCATATCCTGGACCCAGAGCGATGGACACCCGCCCCTCGCCGGCGACGGCCCTCGAGACGATTCCCGACTCGTTCTTCGATATCGTCGTCACCTGCGACGGCGGACTCGTGATTGCACCGAAGGGGTCTCGCAGCCTGGAGCCCGATTTGGGGGCGCTGGGTCTCGACACGGTCGCACCGGTGGCCGACGCAAACCAGCCGGTGGTTGTGGACCCGAACCTCCAGAGGCTTGTTGCCCATCGGATCAACTTCGACGTTTCAACGACGGACCTGACGCTGGCCGGCCCGGTCAGTATGGCGTTTGCGCTCGATCCGAATGACGTGACCGGTCGCGATCCGGACGCCGAGCTGATGCCCGTGACGATCAGTGCCCAGGACGCGGTTCGGTTCATCGCATCTTCAAGACGCATCCAGCTTGACGGCAATTGCGTTGTGACGCTTCACAAGAGCGAGTCGGACCTCGACTACGAGTACATACTCACGGCGCCGATGCTGGCCGTCGATCTGTTCGAAGACCCCAACTCCAGGTCGGGCAGGAGAAAGATCGGTCTGTCGCGGTTCGAGGCCTCCGGCGGCCCCGTGGCGGTGCGCGCTTTGCGACGCCAGGCGGATGAACTGATCGGCTGGGTCGAGCTCCACTCGCTTCGCCTCGATTTCGAGAACGACGCCCAGACCTTCGCCGTCACCGGCCCGGGCGAGATCCGCCTGCACAACGGCCAGGAACCCGAGGCGCCGATCGACCCGAACGAATTCAGCCTTCGCCAGCCGTGCTTCGCCTTCCTGACCGGGTTCGACTCGCTGACCTATTCGGCGTTGACCAACACGATCATCGCCGACGCAACGGACGGCCAGATTCTGCTCGACTACTTCCCGCAGATCGACGGCAGCTACGACAAGCGGCACGTCCAGGCCGACGCCGGACGCATCGAGATCGTCCTGACCCAGACCGAAGGCGGACACACCGACCTGCTCTCGCTGACCGCCTTGCAGGGTGTTGCCTACGAGGACCCCCTCAACCGCTTCAACGGCGCGGTCTTGTTCTACGATCACCCGCAGACCCTCGTCACCGTCAACGGCGACAGCCGGCAGCCGTGCTCGTTCAACGGCGCCCCCGTCGAGCGCATCCGCATGAACCTCACCACCGGCGCCACCAAAGCCGAAGGCCTCGGCCCCGCCACCATCCAGCTTCGCCCCTGACCGCCGCCCGGCCTCGACATTTCGCTCAAGTCCTCGGCTGGCTCGTCAGCCACATCATGCAGCAGGAGAAGAAGTACGCCCAATTCCTCGCCGCCCCCGTCCGCTGAGATCAAAGCCGGATCGCACCGCGCGTATCTCGCACGCCGCCAACAAACAGCCCCGCGCTCGTTCCCCATCCCCAAGGCTCCGCTGCGCTGCTCGTGTGGCAGCCTCAAAGCTTGCCCTGAGTGAAGCCGAACGGGCCCGCTGGGCTTGGGGATGGTCCACTCTCTCGTACCCTGACCATATCCCTCCGCCATCCCCAAGGCTTCGCTACGCTGCGCCTTGAGGCTGCCACCCACCGCCGACGGTCAGCGCGTGATTTCCAGCTTAGGCAGCGCCTCCTGCAATCTCTTCACCTGTTCCTCGCTGACCTGCGTGCCTCGAAGCTCAAGCCGTTGCAGGCTCGTCAGGCCCATAAGCGGCGTCACGTCGCTGACCTGAGTGCGCTGAAGGCAAAGCCATTGCAGGTTCGTCAGGGCCGCCAGCGGCGTCACGTCGCGGACCTGCGTGTCCCGGAGGTCAAGCCATTGCAGGTTCGTCAGGGCCGCCAGGGGGGTGACGTCGCTGACCCGCGTGCCGTCAAGGTCAAGCAATTGCAGGTTCGTCAAGGCCGCCAGGGGCGTCACGCCGCTGATCTGTGTGCCGTCAAGGTCAAGCCGTTGCAGGTTCGTCAGGGCCGCCAGCAGCGTCACGTCGCTGACCTGCGAGGAGGACAGATAGAGATCTGTCACTTCCTGGTCGTCGTCGTCGGTCAGGTCGGAGGGGGATTTGCCCAACGAACGTGCCATCGCCTCGCGGATGATCGTTCGATCCTTCAGGGCGGCAGGGGCGGGGACAATTGGCATCGGGATGAATCTACCTGTACCTGAAGCACGCACCTGGCCCACCGGCAAGACGGTCTCCACCGCTGTAGCGGTCAACTTCCGCGTCCGCTGGGCCAGCTCGGCTGAGAAGGGAATCTGCATCAGGGCAGCGAGCAGTTGGTCGCTTGTCAGACGAAGGTAGTCCGCGTACTGGGGCTTGTGGCGCAACTGCTCGACGATTCTATCCTTGCGCTGCGGCTCTTCTTCGGGCGTAAAGACCCGCTCTTCCGCCTCAGAAGAGCCCAAAGTATGCGTGAGCGTCGTCCTCCACAATTTGTGCCTCGAAATTCCGTCATCCGCAGTATCCTTGCCCTCCTTCTGCCGTTCTGCGACCAGAGATGACCAATCGACGAAGAACTGCCTGCCGACGTCGGTGGCGGTCATGTCGGCCAGACTGGGGTAGTATTTCTGGAGAATGGCGCGGACGAAGTAGTCTTGCAGTCCCTGCGCGAAGGTTGGCGGGGCCGCGTCGTCCTGGGCGAGCATCATCTCCGTTCCGGCGCCGGCCATCAGCGCGCTGTTGAGCAGCCGCTTGACCTCGCGCGGGTTCCGATGGGCCAGCTCCAGAACGACGTCGCGGAACAGGTCGCGATGTGCTTCTTCTTTCAGGTTGTTCTTCCAGTATGGAATCCCCGCCAACTGGTCCGCGAAGAACGCTTCAACCTGCTGCTGGCTTGGCGCCAGCTCCACTTCGACTTGGAACATCTTCGCGAGGTATTGCCTGGCTTTGGCTTCGTCGTCGCGTCGCTGCTTGTGATCGCTGTCGGTGTCCTTCTCCGTTCGCCGGCGGACCAGACCGAGTTTGGTGTAGTGCTCGACCACGAGCTTCTCGATGACGGTCCTGTCGACCCCGACGACGAAGATCAGCTTGGGGATGTTCAGATACAGTTTGAGCGCTTCGAGGACCTGCAAGGCGATGTCGGGCATGCAGCGATCGAGGTCGTCGATGAAGACGATGATCCGCTCGTTGGCGCCCAGGGTTTCCGTTACCCAGTCCTTCAGAGCGCCCTCGAATTCATTGAGATACGCCTTCTCGGGATGGGCCGCCTCCTGATACTCGCCGAGGATGTCCTTGAGGCACGTCAGGTCGGCTTCCGCCTCGGCCTCTGCGACCCCCGCTGAGACCTTGCCTCTGAACTTGACCGAGGCCAGGGCGTGGAGGAAGCTCTTGCCGAGAAACAGGCCGAACTGCTTGGCCGCGTTCTTGGCCCTCTGCCACGTGACGTTCTCGACCTTGATGCTCTCGATGATGACTTCCGCAATCAGCCCTCGCCAGACGTCTTCCTTGCTGTCATATTTCCAGGGATAGAACCAGACGGGATGGACCTTCACGTCGTCGGTCCCGGCGACCTTGTTCCAACCGTTCAGCAGGCCCTCCAGCCACCGCATCGCGGAGGTCTTGCCCGTTCCCCAGCCGCCGGAGACGAGAATGGCGAGCGGCGTATCTCTGTCACGGTTCTTCTCGCCATCGGGCGTCTTGTACCGAACGATGTCGTACACCGGCCCCAGCTTGTAGCGGAGGTTGAATGGATCGCGTTCAAACCCCGCCTTCGCCTCGTCGGCCGGCATCGGATGGTCCGTCAGCACCGTCAACTCGGCAGGGCGCTTGACGAACGTCTCGAAGTCGCTCTTTCCCTTCGCACTCTTCTTTGCTCTGGCCATTCGTTGTGGTCCTCTCAGGGCCTCGTGGTCTCGACTGTACTGCCATTCTACTGCCGGCCCGCCGGACTGTCAAACCGGTTCGACGCTCGTCGCATTCATTCAGGACACAGAGAGCCATGTGTGGCAGCCTCAAAGCCTGTCTTGAGCGAAGCCGAACAGATCCGCAGGACTTGGGGATGGTAGTTGCGGGCAACCGCCGGCAACCGACAAGACAGCTCAATACGCCATCCCCAAACGCTGGCGCGTTTGAGGCTGCCACCCAATGCAAGGCCAAGGAATTGTGTTTGGGG
>Ga0209312_1002218_pt1 | contig 12950 bp, 25 predicted proteins | sample BioC13SIPDNA_4_FD_185744 | JGI IMG/M metagenome (GOLD analysis project Ga0209312, IMG submission 185744) | Anaerobic biogas reactor microbial communites from Washington, USA - Biogas_R1_B C13 SIP DNA (SPAdes) (version 2) | ecosystem: Engineered > Bioreactor > Anaerobic > Unclassified | place... | reverse complement strand
ATGGCCTCACGCGGAAGCCGCTCAGCGACGGGCTCAGTGATCTCCTTGATGATCTCCCGGACCCGCGCCCTCGGGAGCTCCTCCCCGTCGACGGACCACGCGCCGATCTCGTGCATGATCGCGTCGTAATGCTCCGTGTTCTTCCACTGCAATATCTCGATCGCCGAGCTCGTGTTTATTTGCCGGCGAATAATCAAGTCCTGTAGAGCGGCGGGTGCTTCGGCGAGCCTGAGGCGCTGCGAGACCCACTCCTGGCTCTTGCCTACGCGGCGGCCCAGCTCGGTCTGCGTGAGCTTGCCCACTTCTAGCACGCGCTTCAGGTGATGCGCCTCCTCGATGGGGTTGAGGTCGACGCGCTGCAGGTTCTCGGCGAGCATTATGTCGAGGACCTGTTCGTCGGTGAGCTCGCGCACCTTCGCCGGTATCGTGACGCGCCCGAGCAGCCGGAACGCCCTGAGGCGGCGCTCTCCGGCCACGAGCTCGTACTTGCTCTTGCCCTTCGGCCGGACCGTGACCGCATTGATCAGCCCGTTCTGCCTGATGTCCTCGGCCAATGCCTGCAGTGCCTCGCTGTCGAATGCCTTGCGAGGATTCCAGCCAGTTATGAGCACGTCCTTCACCGGGACCAGCGCCTCGCACGCCCCGGATCGGACGCTCAGCGTACCTGTTAATTGAGCGGGTTCTATCAGGTTTTGGCAGTCGGGCTCGGGGTCGCTCGCCGCCGCGCAGATCTCGCTCCTATCGAGCAGCTCCGCCGGCACCTCGTACTCGATGATCCAGCCTCTGCCGTCATCCCAACGCACGTCGGTGATGCTGGCGTAGTCCCCCGGGTCGCCGGGGCGGCCGCCATTGCACACCTCCATCCGCCGCCAGAACTCGGTGATGGCCTTGGACTGCTCCTTGAAGTTCACGCCGGCCACGACGGTCCGGAGGGTCCTCACTTGCGGCATTGGTCCACCTCCTTGCGGTACAGCCTCCACCAAGTGTACAGAACGGCGACCTCGGCCAGCATGACGAACGCCACGACCACGCAGACGGCTATCTGGGGCGGACTCACTGCTCCACCTCCAGCTCCTTCGCCCGTTCGCGCCCTGCCGGCGTCGGTCGGTAGCTGTAGGTTCCCCGGTTCGGCGGGGCCCCAACGAGATCGCCCTTGGCCACCAGGCCGCGGTTCATGAGCTTCTTCAGGGCGTTGCAGACCTGCGCCCGGGACGTGTCGAGGTCCTGTGCCAGCGAGAGCTGCGTGCTCACCTGCCCTGAGGCGTGGTTCTGCGCCAGCCGCACCAGCACCTTGTCCCGCATGACCGGCTCACTCATCGGACTCCCCCGCTGGCACGTACATCTCCACACGGATGCGGAACCCCTCGGACACCTGCACCGTGGCGTCCATGGATACCTGCGTCCCGGACCCCGCCATCTGCTGACAGTACGATATGAGCCGCAGGGCGGCGTCCATGCCCGGCGAGCCATTGAGCACCAGGACGTCCTGCACATGAACGGGGACCTCGTCAGGCAGGTCCGGGTCCTCGGCGTTGAGCTGCTCGAGGACCTCATTGACCTCAGGCTCGGCCTCTACCTCGTGCTCGAGTATGGCCGTGGCGTTGGACTCGGCTTCCGCATACTCGGCCGGGGCAGGTACCTTGACCGCCTCCTCCTTCGGCTCAGCCTTCTTGAAGAACTTGGGAGGCGTGTGTGGCCGGTCTGGGTTCTTGCCGCACATGTTCTCGTGACGTCGCAGCTTGTTGGGCTCTATGACCTTCCCGCAGAACCGGCACACCCGGTCCGCGCTCGGCCGCGGCTCCGGTGCGACATGTTCCTCCTTGACCGGCTCCGGTTCGGGCCGTTCCTTGATCTCGGGCTGCATGTGGCGCTTGCCCTTTGGGGTCAGCGTATACGTGGGGTCGCTCCCCTTCCGATACGCCGGGTGCATCTCCACCAGCTTGGCGTTCTCCAGGTCCTCCAGCGCGTCGTAGACGTCGCTGAGCTTCCCGCCTATCTCGTCCGCTATCCCGTCCGCTGAGATGCTCTCGCCTATGTCGCATCCCCGCAGGCACTCCAGTACCCTCTCTTTCAGTTCTGCATCCATTCTACTCCCTCCTGACAGCGGTCCAAGCGTTCATCGAGGACCCGTCGATCTTGACCCGGCCAGCGCTGCGCACCAGCCCCCTTTCCTGAAGTTTGGTGATCCGGCCCGAAAAACAGTGGACCGGCTTGCCCATGAGCGGCTCCATCTCCCTGCTGGTGATGGGTCCATGCTGCTCGATGAGGCGCAGGACCCGGAGCTCGTCGCCGTCGAGCTCGCCGGCGTCCCTGAGGCTGTTGAACGCCTCCAGCGACGTCTGCTGGATCATATGAGCAGCTCCACCGGGTCCATGATGAGTGGCCGCCTGATCACGGTGATCTCCACGCGGGGGCCTTGCAAGGGGTCCGGGGGGAGGTAGCTCTTGGAGACCGACCAGCGGTCGATCATCGAGTCGTCCGCGATCAGGATGCCCGTGATAGAATCCCCACATGCCCGAGCCAGCTTATCGGCGTCGGGACGGACCGTATGCCGGAGCAGCTTCCTGCCCATGGACTTGGTCCGGGGGAAGTAGAAGTCGGCGATGACCGTATAGGCGAACTTGCCTTCCCGCCACCAACCCGCCTCATCCGCTGCGCGCTGCGCCTCGGTGGCGATGCGCTGACGCCATTGCCCCAAGTTCTTGTTGGTGGACGTGGTGACGGCCCGGCCCTTGACCACGAAGGCCCTGGTGCTCCCCTGGGGGATGGGGACGCCGGCGACGGTGAACGACACGCTGTCGGTCATGACTTATTCCCCCTGAACTTGAACATCCGGACGCGGCCGTCCATCCACGTCTCGAACAGCCCGGACTTGGTGATGGCCATGGAAGCCCGGGCCTTGGTGGGCGCTTGCTTCGGATGGTCCTGCAGCAGCGTCTCGTACGCCTGATGGATGCTGAACTCGCGGTCCCGGGGCAGGGAGGCTATCCAATCGGACACGGCGCGGGTGGTCAAACTACCGCCTCCATGCCAGATTTAAAGCGGACTGCAGCCGATCGCGGTGGGCGCGCTTCAATCGCAGCTCTTTTTCGAGTTCAACGATCTCTGATGTCAACCACTCTATTCTGAGCGCGATGAACTCCGGCGACTGGGGGTTCAACGGTTCGCCTCCTGCCACTTGCGGAGCTGCTCATCCTGCCATCCTACGGCGTCCTCCGCGCTCTCGAACCCGCACGCCTCCAATACGTCGGACCGCGACTCGTACCACGACAGGCAGTAGACGTCCTTCCCCGACCGCTTCCCGGTGATCACGCGCTCAAGCAGGTCCTGCCGCGCGTCCTGGTACTGGTCCCTCAGGGATTGCTGCGCGCCAATGGACTCCTCCAGCGACGCCTTCTTGCGCTTGAGCACCAACGCCTGACGCTCAAGTTCGAGCAGGTCCCCATTGACCTGCTTAAGCTCGGCGAGGGTGAGGTCCATGCTCCGCGTCTTGAGCGCGGTCGAGAGGATCATCGACACCCACTCCGACGCGTTCGGCATGGCGCGCAGCGCATTAACGACGTTCGTCGGCAGATTCCCGCTCCATCTGGTAGACCCAGATGCATATTTTATTGGCCGTCCTCGGTGTCCCATCCGATCTTGCTCCGAGGCAGGTTATAACTTACAACTTATAAATTTGTTTCTTTTGCAGCTCCCCGGAAAAGTCTATTATTATTATTATTTATTAACAAATCATTTTATTATTAATTAATAAAGAAATACAGCTAGACCTTTTTTTACGGCCCCGATGCAACAACGTTCCAAAGCTCTATTATATCAGCGCGGACAATCACCTATCGGGTCCGGCGCGAACGATCTTGCTCCAACTCGATTTTCACGCTGGGCCCTCAACAACCTATTAATTTTGAATAGTAAACTTTATAAATTTACCAATTTTATACTTCGTGCATGAATGCTAACGTCGAACCACTCGACTATCAGCAGATCAGGGGCAACAGTTTGATCACCCTTCGCGTCAAGGCTCTCAAGCACTTAAATGCCAAGCGCGGAGATTGGGTAGCTATACTGGCTGGCGATGGCGGCAGCATCGTGATCAAGAAGATCAACCATATACAGTTCGATTACGGGGACATGTCCGACGGCGAGGGATGATCAAGCCTCTTCAGTTCACGGTTCAAATCTCTTAAGTGCTTCTTCACGAGTTCTTCGATCTCCGGGGTGGCCACGTCCACCCCGTCTATGTTTTCCACCAACACGATCTGCACGGCACGCATGCTTTTTCCCCAACATCGATGGGCTTTATCTCCTTATTAAAAGATATGCGTGATTGTTGAAAATGAAAAAGTTCCTATCGTGCTCTTTTCGCTATCCTGCAACTTACAAGATGTAAATTATAAATAATTACAACGCGTTCGCTCTTCCGGGAGGAAACTCCCATGGAGCAAGATCGAATGTCGAAGCGCAAGTACGCGCCAGTAAAGGCGCGCCAGTATCTGGTCGCGAGGGGCCGTGAGGTCCTGGGGACGTACACCACCCGCCGCATAGCGGTGGCCGTTGCTGAAGAGAAGAAGGGGACGCTGTACGGGATAGACGGACTCGATGACTGCGTGGTCCGTCTTGCCAAGGACCGCAGCTTCGAAGAAGGTGCCTGATCATGTGCGTCAAGAACGGAACCGAGAAGTGCGCGAAGCCGGAGAACAACACGCCCTGCGGATGGTGCGTGATGGTCCACTGCCCTCAGGCGACGAAGGGGGCGCAGTAGATGTCCATGATCCGCACGGTATCCTACAAGGCGAGCATCCAAGCGGACGGCTCGATCTACAACGAGAGCATCGAGTACGGAGCGGAGATGGACTCCATGCCCCTGGCGCAGAGCCAACTGGACGATGCCGGGGCACGCGTGGACCAGCTCAGGCAGGCCATCCTCACCAAGAGGAAGCAGTGGGAAGGACCGGCTCCGGAGGCCCCCAAGGATCAAACCAAGGCAGCTCCGCAGCGCACCATCGACGGCGCCAAGCCGCTGGACATGACAGCCTATGACCGCAACAAGCCTGGCTGGAAAAAGTGCCCGAAGTGCGGGAGCACCGAGATCACTCATGATCAGAAGCCGCCGAAGAAGGGCACCTGGCAAGGATGCTACGACTGCGGCCTGTTCCTGAACGCAGACGGTACGACCGCCGAGATGAAGCCGAGGGGGAACTGATCATGTCCTACACCGTAGGCGTCAAGCTGACGGTCAAGACAGAGGCGGGGCCGCAGGTCACCGTGCCGGCGTACCTAAACCCGCTTGGCATGTGTGACGCACTCAGTAGCGTTTCAACGCTTACCAGCCAACTAGGCCTTCTCAAGGTTTTAGGGATTGTCGAGGACTTCTCCATCGCCATCAATTCTGAGAAGTGCAGATCAGCTAAGGGGGCGAGCCCATGAGCATGGACCCCGTGGAGATGGAACTCGCGCTCATGCAGCTCCCCAATCTCCTAGAGCGCGTTGAGAAGCTGGAGAAGGCACTCGTCGATCGGGACGCCGCGGACGCCCGTAGGACCTCCATCGAAGTCGGCACGCCTGCCAAGGGCGGGGCCCTCAAGGTCTACCTGGACCCCTTCGGTGACAAGCAGACCAACGAGGACGCCGTGAACGAAGCGAAAAGACTGCTGGCGTTGGCCGGTGGCGCTCCGCTCCCTCCCGCGGAGGTGAAGTAGATGTCCACCATGCGCGACGTCCCCACCTACAACGACGCCCTAAAGGTAGGTGAGAAGTGCGAGCGACTCGCCCGGAACCTCGCCTACGACATCCGCACGCTCTACTACAGCACCCTGCAGCCGAGCCACACGGAGGGCGAGGACGTGGACGAGGAGTGCGGGACGAAGCTGATGGCGGACCTCATGGATCAGACTGCGAACCTCACCGACTGGATGAAGACCCTGGAGGAACGCATCGGGGACCACCGGAAGCACCTGTCCCTTCAGGAGGTGAAGTGATGGCCGACGACAAGACCATCAAAGTCCCCGCGGCCTTCGAGCACGCACTGAAGGTGCTGGACAAGCACTACCGGGCCGCGGGCGAGCTGACAGACGCCATCACCGCCATCAACGATCACTCGGTGGACCTCGACGATGACGCGATGGCCGAGCTGGAGAAGGAGCGATTCCGGCACAGCATCGCCGCGGACGCCATCGCGGACGCATTAAACTTGGTGTGCCTGTGCGGTGTCCATGGTTGCAACCATCATCTGACCGCCACTGAGCTGTACAATCGCGCGTGCAGGCTGTGCGGAGCTAATATCATGGTAGAGGGGGCATCGCATGAATGACGCTCTCCACGGCGGTAATGGAGGAAGCCATTCGCTACGCGCTCACCTGCGCCGCCTGGCACTCTGCACTGGGTGCGTTGTCGGCGCTGGCGTTGCTGGCGGTCTACTACCTGATCTTGTCGCTCACGGCGTCCTCCTGGAGGGCCGGGATGGCCATGCTGAGCTGGCAGCCGCGGGCCTGGTGCTGGCTGTCGTTGGCGGCCTTCGGGCTTGGCATGTTCGGGCACGCCTACGCCGACTGGCACCTGCCGGGGATGGCATGGTGGAGGTGGTAGAGTGACCCCCAGGAAGCAGATGGTGCTCAAGGCTCGCAGCACCTGCCCGATCTGCGAGTCCGCCAAGATCGAGCCGCTCAACAAGACACGCGAGGGCAACAGCCGAATGAGCTGCAGGTCCTGCGGCTACGTGTTCGAGGTTCCGACGGAGGGGAAGTAGATGGTCCTCCTATCGTTCTCCGTCAAGAAGGATGAGCTGCTCGCCGGGACCAAGATCAGGACCACGCGGATCTGCACCGAGGCAAAGTGGAGGCAATGGCAAGATACCGTACCGCCGAACAACACCAAGCTGCTCGACCTATGGTGGAGGTCAAGGACCAAAGAAGGCTTCCTGATCGACTCCCGCCCTGGCACTGACCTCTACTATGTCATGTTCCGAGAACTGAACGGCCGCCCTTGGCCGTGCAGGTCCCGGGACAGCGGCCTGATCACGCCTATGAGCACCGAGGAGTTCGCGCAATACCTCAAGGAGGAAGGGTTCGCTGGCGAGCTAGAAAAGTTCCTGCGGTTCTTCGCGGACCACTACTCCCCGCTGGAGGGCAAGGTCTTCCAGTCCATCGCCTTCCCGCCGAAGGTGGCATGATGTACCAGCCTCCCAAGGCCCCGGTCTACGAGTGCCCGGACCCCCGCCGCAACACCTGCAAGCACTACCGGAAGACCATCCGCCGGTGCGCCAGGCGCTGGGCGTTCGGACGCGATCCAACCGTGCCGTGCGACGGATGGTGCCAGAAGTGACGCAGCTATCCGATAACGATATGACCCCCCTGTGGGAGCAGATGGTCGACGCCTGCGCCCTAGGGGTCAGGGAGATCGAGGACCTCCACCCTCGCACACGATCTCTCAGGATCCCCTTCGACCGGCTGAACGAGATCAGCCCGGACCTGGCCGAACAGGTCCTTGAGCATCCCATCCCGGCCCTGCGCGTTGCGAGAGAGGTCCTGGCCGCCCACGTCCACCATGAGGACGTCGACGTTCGGATCACTGACCTCCCGGACGACGCGGCGGTCGACGTCTCGCAGCTCCGCGCCGAGCACATCGGCCGCCTGATCAGCGTGTCCGGCCTGGTCTCCAAGGCCACCATCGTCCGCCCGGAGATAGTCCGCGCCGCCTACAAGTGCAAGCGCTGCCCCTCCATCATCTACGAGCAGCAGACGCCCCCGAACCTCACCGAGCCATTGGAGTGCTACAAGGAGCAGGAAGGCTGCGGACGGTCCGCCGGGTCCACCAAGTTCGCGCTCCTGCCTGAGCTGTGCGAGACCATAGACACGCAGAAGGTGGAGCTGCAGGAGAACCCCGAGGCGCTCGTGGGAGGATCCCAACCGGGGCGCATAACCGCCTGGCTCAGGAACGAGCTGGCGGGAGTGCTCACCGCCGGGACCAGGGCCACGCTGAACGGGGTCCTGCGCATGCGCATGGGCAAGGACAAGGTGGTGGTCAACGAGCTGGAGCTGGACATCATCAGCGTGCAGCTCGATGAGTGCCGACCGGGCGACAGACGCCTCACCGAGGAGGACGTGCAGCAGGTCGTGGAGATGGCCAAGGACCCCGACATCATACAGGACCTGGTGCGGTCAGTCGCCCCCGGCCTGTGGGGGAACGACGTGGTGAAGCTCGCCATGCTGCTGCAGCAGGTCGGCGGAGTCACCAAGCGCCTGGACGATGGACAGAAGCTGCGCGGAGACACGCACATCCTGCTCGTGGGAGATCCCGGAGTGGCCAAGACGCAGCTCGGACGCTACGTCTCAGAACTGGCCCCGCGCGGGGTCTACGCCTCCGGCAAGTCCAGCACCGCCGCCGGCCTCACCGCCGCAGCGGTCAAGGATGACTTCGGCGAGGGGCGCTGGACCTTGGAGGCCGGCGCGCTGGTCCAGGCGGACATGGGCCTGGCGGTCATAGACGAGATGGACAAGATGACCGACCAGGACCGCTCAGCCATGCACGAGGCCATGGAGTCGCAGCGGGTCAGCGTGGCCAAGGCCGGGATCACCGCTTCGTTGCAGTGCCGCTGCTCGGTCCTGGGCATAGCCAACCCCAAGTACGGACGCTTCGACGGCGATCAGCCGCTGGCGGAGCAGATAGACCTCCCGCCCGCCCTGCTCAGCCGGTTCGACCTCATCTTCGCCCTCATGGACAAGCCGAACCCGGAGAGGGACCGCAGCATCGCCGAGCACATCTGCAGAGGACACCAACGCGCGGGAGCGCTCAAGCACTCCGCCGATGGCGACGAAGAGGCGGACGGCATACTCGCAGACACCGAGGACCTCACGCCCGTGTACGACCGGGACCAGGTGCGGCGCTACCTGCTATACGCCCGCTCATGCCAGCCGATACTGACCAGGGAGGCCACGGACGCCATGGTGGCGAGGTATCTAGCCATCCGGGCCATGAGCGACACGCGCAACGGAGCGGCCACCGTGCCTATCACCCCGAGGCAGATGGAGGCGTTCATTCGCCTGGCCGAAGCGTCCGCTAAGCTGCGCCTAGCAAAACGCGTCGAGGCCCAGGACGCCCAGAGGGCCGTGGACATCGTGCAGGAATATCTTCGCTCGTTCGGCACGTCCGAGGGCGGCACGCCGGACATCGACCGCATATTCACCGGACGGTCGAGCAAGGAGCGCAATCGCCTGCAGACGGTCGAAGGATTCATTCGGGACAGGAAGGACCTCTCCATGGACGAGCTGCTAGCGGAATGCAAGGCGAGAAGCGTGGGCGAGGCCGAGATGTACCGGTTGGTCGAGAAGCTCAAGAAAAACGGACAATTGTACGAGCCTACGGTCGGACGGATCAGGGTGATCGAGTGAAGGACGGCGACGCGTGCCCGGAGTGCGGGTGCGGGACGATGTACGGATCAGCGAGCCGGTCGAAGAAATGCCCGCCCGTACTGCGCTGCTCCTGGTGCTACCACGAGGCTCCGGATGGGGACGTGATCATCCGGCCGAGAGTGCCCGACGCAGCGCAAAAGAGGCTCTAGGAGGTAATAATATACCCCGCAGCTCATCCTATGCACGGAGGACATGATGTCTCGGAAGACATTGTGGACTCTCGGAAAGGAGCTGGAGAAGTACTTCCAGGAGCTACGGGACGGCGATAGATCTGAGACCACCATCCAAGATTACCGCTGGACCCTATGGAACATGTTCAGGGGCCTCGACGAGGCGGGCATGACCGTCAATCCGAGGAAGATCGGCAGGGAAGAGATCGAATATATCCGCAAGGTTCATTACGAAGGTAGGAGCGGCGGATATATCGCCGGTCAGATCAAGTGCCTGCTGATCTTCTGCAGGTGGGCGGGAAAGCTCTACTCCTACCACAAGACGTCCGTCGACGAGCTGGTCAAGGGCGTGGGCGAGCGCCTCGGGTTCGAGGTTACCAACCACGACCTGCGCCGGACGTGCGGCCGGATGATGTACAGGTCCGGGGTCAAGATCGAGGTGATCATGCGCCTCTTCGGTCACTGCGACACGAAGACGACGATACGATACCTCGGCCTGGACTTCGACGACATGAGCGGCGCGATGGTCATGTACGCAGACTATCAGCGCGGCCTAATAACCGCTGTTCCGCAAATGGGAACAAACGGCGAGAGCCAGCTGGATGGTGGACGGGCCGGGATAAGAAGCCGCCAAGAGGACTGGCTCATAGAGAAAAGTTCCGCCGCCCGGAACATGAGACGTTTCCGAGAGTCCATGAGATAGGACCACCCTTAAACCCTTTCTACCTTTTTTCTACCTACAATTCTACCTATCGATTATTCGCCGGCGAATAATCAGGGTGTAAATTCATAGCCAAATTAATAGCAATGAACACATAATTAATCGGGGTGCAATCAGAACCTTGTCCGCGCTCATACCACACCCTCACAGCCAACGACTTCGTGGTATTGTCGCTCATCCTGAGGCAGGGAGATAGGCACACAGACCCTCACGTCTCCCTCACCACTCAAGGGATCGCATCCTCGCTCGGAATCTCGGTACGGCACGCGCACCGCATACTCGCGCGGCTGCAGGGAGACAGTTACATCGAGCGGTCCAAGGACAAGGTCCGGGTAACCGGGACGTACCGCACACGACGCCGGGCCCCCCGGCACGTGTACCGGATCACGACCGCCGGCTTGGAGCTTATTGACCGGTACAAGGCAGACCTGAGGTGGTGAGGTGAGGGCGAAGGTCAAGGACTCGGACATCGCCTCACTTATCGTTGCCGGCAAAAACAACAGCGAGATCGCGCGCGCGTTGCATGTAGACCGGAAGCGGGTGGCGAAGGTCCGAGAACTTGCAGCGTCGACCTCGCTCTCACCGCAATCCGACGGGACCTCCCTCGACACGGTCCGGGCGATCGTCCGCCTGGAGATGTCCCAGGAGGAGGCCATTAACGAATACTCGGACCAGCTGGCCGAATACACCAAGAACTACCGGAGCGCCATGCGCCTCGGCGATCACGAGGCCGCTACACGGTGGGCCGCACTGAGGCTCAAGCTGTTGGAGATGATGGTCCGGATCAGCGGATTGGAGAAGCGCGCCCCGGTGTCCGCCCCATCCTCCCAAGAGGTCCTATCCCAGATGACCGACGAGGAGGTGGAGAGGCGTGCCCGCGAGATCCTTGCCAAGCGTCAGCGATGACGAGGTCCTGAGGGAGTACGCCTCACGGTGGGCCTTCAAGGCTCGCCCTGGGCAGGTTCCGCCGAAGGACCGCCAGTGGTCTACCTACCTCATGAGGGCGGGGCGAGGTGGAGGGAAGACCCGGGCAGGTGCGGAATGGGTCCTGCAGCGGGTGCGCGAGGGATACCGCAGCATCGCCTTGGTGGGGCAGACCGCGGCCGACGTCCGGGACACCATGATCGAGCTGGGGGAGTCCTCGATAATGAAGGTGGCACGATCGCACGAACGGCCGGTGTACGAGCCGTCCAAGCGCCGCCTTACGTTCCCCAACGGGGCGGTGGCCGTGGCCTACAATGGGGACGAGCCCGATCAGCTCAGGGGTCCGCAGCACGACTCGGCTTGGGTGGACGAGCTCGCCAAGTTCCGCTACCCGGATGAGTGTTGGGACAATCTTATGTTCGGATTGCGGCTCGGACCGAACCCCCAGGTGTTCGTGACAACCACCCCGAGGCCCATCCCGATTATTCGCCGGCTAATAATCGACAAGGACACGATCGACGTCTGCTTCTCCACGTTCCAGAACGCCGAGAACCTCTCCCCGATCTTCCTAGAGCGCATCCGCGAACGGTACGAGGGAACGAGACTGGGAAGGCAGGAGCTCGGCGGAGAGGTCCTCGACGACAATCCCGGCGCACTATGGCAGCGAGGCGTCATCGAGAACCTGCGGGTCCGTGATCACCCGCCGTTGATCCGGATCATCACCGCCGTGGACCCCGCCGTCACCAACAAGGAGGACAGCGATGAGACCGGCATCGTGACCGTTGGCATCGCCGCGTCCGGACACTGCTACGTCCTCGAGGACAGCTCCCTGCAGGGCAGCGCCAACCAGTGGGCCGTGGCAGCTGTCAGAGCGTACCACAGGCATAAGGCGGACCGCATCGTGGGCGAGGTCAACAACGGAGGGGACCTGGTGGAGGTGAACATCCGGACAGTGGACCCGGCCGTGCCCTACGAGCCGGTCACGGCGTCGCGGGGCAAGCTGATCAGGGCCGAGCCGGTGTCCGCGCTGTACGAACAGGGCAAGGTCCACCACGTCGGAACGTACCCGCAGCTCGAGGACCAGATGTGCGAGTGGGTCCCCGGGGAGAAGTCACCGGACCGCATGGATGCCCTGGTGTGGGCGATCACCAAGCTCATCCCGAACAGCGCCCCGTCCGACCCGAACCGGTTCATGCGGTATGCGGTCAGGTAGGTCCGTGATGAATTCCGGTTTTAAATTCGCGCGGACACCTAAACACGCACGATGAGTGAAACCGGGATGGGCGGCCGCTCACTTTTCGGCAGAGCAGTAGCGAGGCTTAACGCGGCCGTCAATCCCCCCATTCACGCCTACACGCATCCGGCGGCCACCTCGAAGAAACCGGGGCGCAGCATATTCTCCAAGCGCGAGAGGGACCTCAAGGAGCTGGAATCCTGGGAGGTGCGTTATCTGCAGGGCGGTCCGGTCAGGGAGGCCATCGATGCCTACGCCCTGTACGCGCTCAGCAACGGGTGGTACGTCGACGGCGAAAACGAGGCCATGGTCAAAGACGTCGAGGCCCGCCTGGATGAGCTGGACATCGAAGGGTCGCTGTGGCAGGGGATCGTGGACGCTCTCGTTTTCGGGGACGCTTTCCAGGAGCTCGCCACGGGGATGGGCGACCTGGAGGGGGAGATCGTGGCCATCCTACCGCGACCGGCGAAGATGTTCGACATCATCACCGACAA
>Ga0209312_1002213_pt1 | contig 12968 bp, 9 predicted proteins | sample BioC13SIPDNA_4_FD_185744 | JGI IMG/M metagenome (GOLD analysis project Ga0209312, IMG submission 185744) | Anaerobic biogas reactor microbial communites from Washington, USA - Biogas_R1_B C13 SIP DNA (SPAdes) (version 2) | ecosystem: Engineered > Bioreactor > Anaerobic > Unclassified | place... | reverse complement strand
CAGAGGGGTTTCGATGAAGCTGAATTCCCTGCGCTTTATTTTCTCTATCCAAAGCAGGATGAAGACCAATCCGGTGAAAGTATGGTAGAGAAACATATCCTCACTAAAGAAAAGGCCGCGGAAATAAGGAGGATAAAATATTAGAAAGCCTACGGCAATAAAGACCAAGGTGTAGTACCAGGCTTCGACCCGGGGAAGTTTGAGCGATGGGGATAGGCCCCTCGTGGGGGACTGTTCCCGTAGAGTATTCGTAATAGAATTCCCCTTTATATTCTTTTGCTGCTGTTTTTTCTTTTTAGCCATTGTTTCTCCAGTTGTTAAGCGATAGCCAAACGATTAGTTTAGAGGTAATTTCGCATTATTTTACACCATTTAGCAATATCATATTAGTTATTCCATATTGTTTGCTTTTTTCCTGCATTTCCTACAGATTTTTTCCAAGGGTAAGGGTTTTAGCAGGGGGAATATAAGCATACCAGAAAAAAAGTCTTAAGGAGTCAAGCAAAATCATTTAAAAAAGCTCAACCATCGGTTTTAAGCTGATAGTTGAGCTTTAACAAAATTCGCTGTTATTTAATTGTCATCGAAATCCCTGTCGTTTTGAAAGAAAACTGCGGAGCAGTTTCAACACAGCGCTGTAACGAGGTACGAGGAATTAGAACTCACCGCTTGTTTTCATTGTGGAAGCCCGACCATTTTAAAGAAGCAGCTGACATTTTTCGCCTCATTATAATTTTATCTCCGAGCCTCCACTGCAATACTGAGTGATGCCATCGGCTATGGCTTCAGCGGCCAGGGTGCGGAAGTAGTCCTGCTGCAGGAGCTGCTCTTCCTCGGGATAACTGAGAAAAACTACTTCAGCCAGGGCTGAGGGCATCTGGGTATTCCTTAGTACAGAAAAATTGGAGCTCGGCCCGGTTTTTACCCCCCGGTCCACGCGACGGAGCTTGCTCACCAGTTGCTCCTGGATGTAGGTGGCCAGCCGGCATCGTTCCGCACTCTGCATAAAGAGCTCGGGGTTGTCTAAAGGAGCATAATAATGGGTCTCGCTTCCCTGGGCCGCCGGATTATTCAGGCTGGCGTTATTATGGATGGAGACGAAGAGCCGGGCATTATAGAGGTTGGCGATATCGGCCCTCTCCTCCAGGGAAACATAGGAATCATCATCTCGGGTGAGAACTACTTCCATCCCCCGCTGACGCAAGAGGGCGGCTACTTTCAAACTGATGTCCAGGTTGGGCTCTTTCTCCTTTAACCAACTGCCGATGGTCCCGGTTTCTTTGCCGCCATGTCCGGGGTCAATGACTATAGCGGAACCAAGCTGCTGTACATCGCTCTGGTCCACGAAGAGGATATGGAGCTGGTTGCCTTCAGCACTCTTACCGAAGGCGAATTTGGCCGGGTTTTTAGTTTCAATGGCCAGAACCATACCCTGAGTCCCGTTTACTTCACTTTCGCTTAATTGCAGGCCTTGTATCAACTGACTGTCGAAGCTGTATTCGGATGGGGTGCTGCCTTTCAGCAGGAAGGGCAGTTTTATCTTCATCTGGGTTCCCTGCTGTTCGGAGCTATAGTCCAAGGGCAAGACGGTCTTTAAGATTATCCTCTCGCCTTTGCTGCCAAAGGTCTTCCTCTCTATACCGGTAATAAAGTTGTTTATGGTTATGGTTTCTTTCTTGCCGCCTTCTTCACTGGCGCTGCGGTATTTCAGATTGGCTGGTATGCTGATATAAATAACGGCATCTTCACCCTGTTGTTCAGCTTTAACCTCTAGTATCTCACCAGCGATATTCTCACGGATAATGGTGTTGCCCTCAATGGAACGACCGGTAAAATGGTAGCGCAGGTTATTGCCGCTTTCCTCCAGGCGCCCTTTTAGCTCCACTCCCGAACCAATGATTATCTTCAGCCCAGTTTCGTCTTTGCTGGATAATATACGGATGTTCTCCGGTGATGTGGGCGGGGGCAGTTCGCTCGGAGAATTACCGGGAGTGCCCGGAGAAGTGGTCACCGGTACAGCTTCGGGTTCGTTTTCCTGCCAGGCCACATCTACCACCTCGCCTGATACCCAGGCTATTCTTCCTCCGCGGCTGACCTGGTACCAGCCATCCTGAGCGGCCAGAACCTGCATCCTTTCTCCGGAGCGGGCCTGGTCAATCTGAGCGTGGCCGGTGGAGGGACCGCTGCGCAGGTTTATTATTTCTTTATTGACGGTTACGGCTACCGCCTTCTTGCTGCTGCCGGCAGAGGGAGCGCTGGGGGCTGGGGGGCTCTTGATATTTATGGTGCGGGTGCTTCCCTCCCAGTCTACGGTACTGCCAAAGGCTTCACCTACGAAGCGCAATGGAGCCAGAGTGCGGTCAGCCACTATTTTGGCGGGTACATCCAACTGCCGGCCCTGCCCATTAACAGTAGGGGTTAGGGAACCGATGGTTAGGACTACCGTGGTGCTTCCTTTGCGTGAAGTGACGGTGCGGGTAGCATTATCCCAATCTACCGTGGCGCCCAGGGCCTCAAAAATGGCACGCAGGGGCACCAGAGTACGATCGTTTTCAATAATAGGGGGTACTTCAAAGCTCAAGGCTTGCCCATCCAAAAAGACCCGGGGAGCTGTGCTGCTGCCTGCGGCACCGCCGCTGGCAGTGGCGGGCGGAATAACCGTACTGGAAGCCATGCTGCTTTCCTTCACCAGCCAGCCGGCTACATAGGCATCGCTGCCATTGGCGAGACGAATCTTATACCATTCCCCTTCTTTACTTATAACGGGATAGGCGGTTTTTTCATCAATGCTGCCAAGTTTTGGATAGCTTTCTCCCGGACCGCTGCGAATATTTATAGGGCCGGAAATGACCTCAACCTGCCTGGTAATAGCAGGAGTTGGGGATGAAGCCGGGACGGCGGTCGTTGTTTCCGGCTGGCCACCGGCTGCCGGGGTGGAGGAGCTGTTCGTAGCAGTTGCCGCTTTACTTACCAGGAAGGAAGCTATGTAAGCGCTGCTGCCGCCGGGAATCTGGACTTTATACCATTCTCCCTCCACATCCAGCAATATAAGGCTGTCCCCTTTGCGCAGCTGCCCGACCTGGGAAGAGCTGGTAGAGGGGCCAGACCTGAGGTTGGCCTTGTCCGCAGTTACCTGCAAGCGCATTTCTTCTTTTTTTACCTGCAAGAGGGACTCAGCAACCCATCCGTTCAAGCTGCCGTGCTGGATTTTCTTCCAGCCATCCTTGCTCTCTAGTATTGCTACCTCCGTATTCTGGTAGAGGGTGCCGCCTATTTCATAGCCGGTGCCAGGACCCTGGCGTATATTGACCACACTACCCTTGATAACCGCAGTAGCGGCCGGGGACGGCTGGGCCCAGGCCAGGATAACAATCAGGCTGAGTAATATGGTATAGGTGAAAATATGTATATGTAGAGCTTTTTTCATAATATGTACCTCACTAAGCAGGCATGGGAGCAGGCATGGGGACGGTTCTCTTGCCTGCTGCCGTCTTCCGTTTTCCGTCTTCCGTCTTCGGCAGGCAAGGGGACGGTTCTCTTGCCTGTTTTCTTTTCTTTTATATCTCCAAACCCAAGAACATAAAAATTTTTTTATTAAACCCTCATGACCTGAGGACAAAACAACCGATGAGGAGTGAGCTTGATTGTGCTTGAATGGTAAGATTCTATCGTCATAATTCCTTACTCCTTACTCCTTACTCCTCACTCCTCAAATATATCCGGCCGGTCCGGTGGAATCCAGGCTGGGATTGGAAGTCTCAGGTTTATTATTAGATGGGGCCGGGTTCCAGCTTCCCGCATGGCCGGGACTGGGCAGTTTCGACCTCTCCATATCCCTATTGCTGGAAATCTCGTTTTCATCGCTGCTGCTATTATTTTTAGTAGCTACCGCCTTTTTCTGGCTGTTAGTAGAGTTCTGAATCACAGCTACGGTTTCCCCGGCCAGCATATTGTCCAGCAGGCCAGCAAGGTTCTTCTTATCGGCAATCCAATAACTGCAGGTGAGATTGCCTTCTTCGTCACATTCATCATAGAAGTAGCCGGGAAGCGTCTGGGCCACAATGGAGTCGGTGCTAAAGCCGGGAGCCCAACTAGCCAGGCGCAACATATCGCTTTTCTTTAGATCAGTATCCATGTGTTTATCCAACTGCCGCACCAGAGTAGGAAGCTTGGTCAGGGTTTTGGGTTTTAATATCTCGCCAGCCAGGGCTTTGAGGAATTCCTGCTGGGCTGCCGTCCTTTGTATATCGCCCATAACGTAATCGCGGTAGCGGACAAAAGCTAGAGCCTGCCTGCCGTTTAGCTTCTGGGTGCCTGGGTAGAGGTCAATATCCTCAGTGGGTTTGTACATGCGCTGGGGTACATTGATGGTAACCCCGCCCAGGGTATCTACTATCTCCTTAAAGCCTTTGAAGTTCATTTCCACATAATAGTCTATTTTGGTATCCATCAGCTTTTCCACAACTTCAACCGCATACTTAGGGCCCCCCAGGTAGTTAACGGCACAGATTTTGTCCACCGCTCCGCCCTTAAGCTGAACCCTGGTATCGCGAGGAATGGAAACGATGGCCGCCTTGTCCAACTGGGGGTCAATGGTTACCAATATCATAGTATCAGAACGGGAGTTCGTTTCCCCGGGGCGGGCATCTACCCCCAAGACAAGTATTTTAGTTCTTTTCCCGTCTTTGGGCTTATCTGCCGTTTCTTCCTCTTCCACTGCTGGATCGGCATCCCGGTCAGCATAAAGTATATGGCTCAGACCGGAGCCAATGCCAAAAAAAACACCAAAGATGAGTCCGGCTATGAAAATGTATTTTAGGTAAGACTTCGTTTTGGCCATTAGTCCTTTCTCCTTACGTAAATTACCAGGAAATGATGCCTAATTTTAAAGCGGTAATTTTAAATAAATCCTCCATTACATTTTGCTTCTTTCGTCCTAAAAAGCATGGAGAGGATTAATATTTTGGTTTTATAACGATTTTTTCCCTTATTCTCATATATATTTAGACGCCAATTTTAACGTTTTTGATTCCACTATTGACAAAGTTCTTAGATATGTTCGCTTATTTTAGCACCGGGATTGGGCTCTATGACCTGCCGGCCCATCCGGGCGCTGCTTCCGCTAAACATCCCAATCTTACTGGCTCCCAATACCACCAGTATGAGAAGCAATCCGAGCAAGAGGCTGGCTTTGGGGCTGGTTATAAAACTAAAGGTAATAGCCACCAGGCCGAAAAAGCCGCTAATACCATAGATTACGAGTACGCAGTTGCGGTGGCTCATGCCCATGGCCAGCAGGCAGTGGTGCAAGTGATCCTTGTCGGGTTTAAAAATGGGCGTCCGCTTATTAATACGGCGAATTATGGCGAAAAAGGTGTCGAATATGGGGATGCCCAGGATAACGATGGGCAGCAAAAGGGATATCAGGGTAGCGCTCTTGGCGGTACCCAGAATAGCCAGGCAGCCCAGTATGAAGCCCAAAAGATTGGAACCGCAGTCACCCATAAAGGTTCGGGCGGGGTTAAAGTTATAGGGGAGAAAGCCCAGGATGGATGCCAACAGAAGGAAGGCCACCAGAGCTACTTCCACCTGCCCTTGCAGCAGGGAAACTACACCCATGGTAATGGCGGCTATGGCAGAGACCCCGGCAGCCAGCCCGTCCAAACCGTCTATGAGGTTTATGGCATTGCTGATACCTACTATCCATAAAAAGGTCAGGGGGATACTGAAATAACCCAAAGCCATCAAGCCATCAAAGGGATTGGTAACAAAGTGTACCATTACGCCAAAATATATGGCCACAGCTGCGGCCAGGGACTGTCCCAAGAGCTTCACGCCGGCAGAGAGCTGAAATATATCATCCAACAGACCTACCAGGAACACTATACTGGCACCCAGAATAATGCCCAGGTAGGGACCGGAATACTTCTGCAAAATAATCATGGAAAAAATAAAAGCCAGAAAAATCGACATTCCGCCCAGGCGGGGCATCTTACCGCTGTGAACCTTTCGCTGATCCGGCTGGTCAATGGCTCCAATTCTGTAGGCGATTTTAATAACTCCGGGCATGGATAGATAAGCTATAAAAAAAGCTGACAACAGCACAATAATATACACGGGTGCCGACATTATATTACAAACCCCCATCTTCAACACTAGGTTCATTCTAACACCGCTCCCCAGGCTTGTCTATATGGGAAGATCAGGGGAAATCGATGTTGAAAGCTGTCGTAATAAATGTTTTTATGTTTTTTAGGACTTCTGTGAAGCTATACGCTGGCAGGAGCTAAAACTTTCACCAGGCCATTGTCTTGTCACCTGCCAGCAATAACTCTATAATGGACTAGATGTTTAACGCAAATGATATATCATGGGGACGGTTCTGCTGATATATAATAAGGATTTAAAAATTTGGGAGTGACTTATGAGAATCGCTCTGTCGGGATATTATGGTTTTGACAATGCCGGGGACGAGGCCTTGCTTTCGGCCATCACCTCAACCATAAAGAAACTGGAGCCGGCTGCGGACTTCGTGGTCTTTTCCGGTCATCCCCGGAAAACTTCGTCTCTGCATGGCATCCGGGCGGTTTATTATTTGCACCCCGGGCAGCTCCTGCACGAGCTTTTCCGGGCTGACCTTTTGATCAGCGGTGGCGGCAGCATTTTTCAGGATATAACCAGTGCCCGTTCCCTTCCTTATTATATAAGCGTAGTGGCCCTGGCCAAAATCTTAGGCAAACCGGTGATATTCTATGCCCAGGGGGTAGGCCCTATCAACCGTTCTTTAAGTAAATTCTTGATGCGCCTGGTGGGCAACCGGGTAGATCTTATAACCCTGCGGGACCATGATTCCGCCATCTACCTGGAAAGGCTGGGGGTTAGCCGCCCGCCTATGATTATTACCTCTGACCCGGTCTTTTCCCTGCAACCGGAGCCGGGTGACCGGGAAGATATGGATAAACTCCTGCAGGAAATGGGGTTACGGGGCCAGGTCCTGGTAGGAGTGGCGGTGCGCCAGTGGTTGGCTTTGGAGGGATACCAGGAGGCCCTGGCCCGGGTTCTGGACGAGCTGGCGGAGAGGGACTGCCGGATTCTGTTTATCCCCATGGCCTACCCTGAGGATATCCCTGCTGCGCGGAAAGTAATGAACCTGATGAAGAATGATGCTTTGCTGCTGGAAAGGCATCTTGGTGCCAGGGAGCACCTGGCCCTGATTGCTCACCTGGATATAATGATCGGCATGCGCCTGCATGCCTTGATTTTTGCGGCCAGCCAGGGGGTGCCCTTTGTTGGGATTTCCTATGATCCCAAAGTTGACGCTTTTTTGAAACTTTTTGAGATGAAGCCTCTGCCGCTGGCTTACGAAGACATGAAAGCCGAAATAGAACGCTTGCTGGAAGACAATGAATGGAGAGAGCAGATAAGGAAGAGAGCCGGAGAAATGCGGGAAAAGTCAGTTGAGAATGCTCGCCTGGCCCTCTCCCTGCTCAGGTAAACAAAGGACACAAGGGGACTGTCCCCGTGGGATAGACACATTACACAGAAGAACTGTCCCCTTATGTCGCCCATATACTTGATATTCGAGGAGAATTATGGAAAGCAAAACCGGTAAAAACTTTATAGGGGTTTCGATATTAATATTTTTCTCCAAGCTACTGGGCTTCGCCCGGGATATCGTCTTTGCCTCGGTTTTTGGTACTACCATATTGACTGATGCCTTTCAGGTTATTTTCAGTTTTCCCAGCCTGCTCTTTTCCAGTATCGGCATGGCTCTATCATCAGTCAATATTCCGGATTTGACCTATTTCGTGAAAAGCCGCAGCCGTGAGGAACGCAACCGCTACATAGCCAGTCTCTATGCGCAAATCACCATTTGGGGCAGTTTGATTGCGCTTCTGGGCATCATTTTCGCACCGGCGCTTACGCAGCTGATTGCCCCTGGCCTGAGTGGAGAAGTGACCGGAATCGCTACCCTTTTGACCCGTATCATGATGCCTACCCTGCTCTTTGTCAGCCTGACCTACCTGACAACTGGAGTCTTGCAGGTTCACGGCTATTTCCTGCTCTCGGCGGTTATCAGCATTCCTTTTAATCTTCTGATAATCGGGGCTCTTCTGCTGCGGGGAGCGGACATCACCATACTGGGCTATGTGACCACGGCGGGCTGGTTCCTGCAGTTTCTTATCCAGATTCCGGTGCTGGTTAAAGAAAAATATCGCTTTTTAGGAAAAATCGAATTCAAAAATGAGAAAATCATCAATCTGTATAAGAATTTGCTTCCTATATTGCTGGGAAACTCTCTTTTACAGCTTTGTTTAATAATTGACCGCTCCTTCGCCACTCACCTCTCCGAAGGTACTACGGCCGCACTGGCCTTTGGCAGCAATCTTTTTATCACCGCTACCAGTATTTTTATCGTGGCCATGTCCACCGTAGTTTTCCCGCGGCTGTCCGAGTACTGCCTGCAATTGGATTATGAGCGTATGCGGGGAATGCTGGCCGCGGTTTTTAAGGTACTTATTTTCATCCTGCTCCCTTATCTCCTGCTGGTTGTAGCCTATAACCGGGAAATTGTCGCCCTGGTCTACGAGCGGGGGGCTTTTACCAGTAAATCCACGGCCATGACTTCGCTGGCCTTTCTATTATACAGCCTGTCAGTGGTGGGTTATGCCTGCCAGGAGATCTTCAACCGGGTATTCTATGCCTTGAAGAAGTTCCATATTCCTATGAAAGCGAGTTTGCTCTGCCTGCTCATTAACCTCTTGCTGGATTTCCTCTTGTTCCGGCGGGCCGGGATAGCGGGGATAAGCTTATCTACATCGTTTTGCCTCTTGCTTTATGGTGTTATAATGAGTTTTATGGTACGACAAGAACTTGGCAGCTTTGTGGGCCGGGAGTTCCTGCTCTTCGCCGGCAAGCTCTCCGTTCCGGCGGGGGCGATGCTGGGAGTAGTCTATGCCGGTAAATGTTATTTCCCGGGAGGGCCGGTCTATGCTTTCCTGCTGCCTTTGCTACTCAGTGCGGGGGCTTACCTGGGAGCCGCCTGGGTAATGGGCTTACGGAAGGATTTGCTTTTGAAATAAATCTTCACTGTAAAACCCCCTTTTCTTGTATAAGGCTTGCACAAATATACAAAGCGAGCGTTGGCGGCGGTATATTTATACAAGCCAACAAATATTAATGTGGGGACACAAGGGACGTTTCTTTTGTGTCCTCCCAATAAAGGCATATCACCACGATAGGGCACAAAGGGACTGTCCCCTTGGAAGTAACGCAAATAGGAGGTAAAGTTGATGAGGAATAGATGGCTGATTAGCGGATGGTTTTTCTTGTTGCTGACCCTGCTGCTGGCAGGGGGCGGCTTATGGCTGCGGGTTTCCAATGAAAATCAGAACCGGGCGGTTATTACGGTTATCGACTACCGGGAGTTCTGGAAAACTGCGGATGCGGCTGATATGGAACTGGATGGAGTGCTAAAACAGCTTAAAGAAAGCGGAGTCACTCATGTGGGAATCAAGGAGACCTCTTTGCGCGACCTGGCTTACAGCGGGGAGATTTATCTATCCCCCTGGGGCGAGTTTATGGCTTTCAACCGCAACTATGCCCCGGAGCTGGAAGCGGCGGCCCGCCGGGCCGTGGGGGAGCAAGTTATAAGCCCGGACAAGCTGGTGCTCTGCAGTGACCGGCCTGATACGATCAGATTCCTGCAAAAGCAGCTGGCCAGCCGTTTTCAGCCCGAGGAATTGCTAACTTTTAAGGCAGGCGGGCAGAGCTATTTTATCATAAATGCGGAGCTGCTTCCCCTGGATAAGCCTAAAGACCCCAAAAAGCCGGCCAATGAATTCGTAGAAGTCGATGCCCGCCTGGGTTTTGACGAGAGGGTGCTGGACCGGCTGAAAGCCGGGGGCTTTAATATCGTACTGCGCCCGGACAACAGCATGGGTTCCAATGATGCCTACCTGCAGGAATACGAAGAACTGGTTGGCAAATATGATGTAAAATACCTGGTCTTCGGTAATGAGGTCAGCGGGGCTCCGGACCGGCTGGAGGTCATGGAGGATTTGGTCAAGAAATATGGGCTCATCATCGGGATTATCGAAACTCCAGTGCAACTGCAATATGTGGAGCAAAAGGGCCTGGATGAATTGATGGCGGCTGCTGCCTATCCCATCAACCGGCTTTATTCCACTACCAACGATGATTTCGTACAGACAACGGACGAGCGCTATTATCGCTGGGTGCGGGCGGTAGTGGACCGGGGGATACGGATTCTTTATATTTCACCGTTCAAGGACCGAAAAGTAAGCTATTCGGAGAATATAACCAATACCCTGGAAGTAATCGAGCGCTTCCATGCTACTATTGAAGGGAAAGGCTTTACCATTGACCAGCCTTTGCCGCATCTTTCCAGTGAACAACCGGGTCCCTGGCAGCAGTTAGCCCTCTCTTTGAGCCTGTTGCTGGCGGGGACGCTCTATCTTTTTTACCTGTTCCGGCCGGGCCGCCGCTTCATCATTTTGCTGCTGGCGCTGGGGACAGCGGGATGTCTTCTCTGCAATCTGGTGGTGGGAATGGACCTGGCTAAAGTCTATGCCCTGGCTGCGGCCATACTCTACCCCTCCCTTTCCAGTTTGTTGCTGCTCATATACCTGCGGAATCACCGGGAGCAGGCACTGGCATCCAAGCTTTTGGCGGGACTGGCCATCATCCTCGGGGTTAATGCCCTGGGGATGCTCACCGTAGTCAGCAGCCTGGCCGATATCCGCTATATCATGAATGTAAAGGTTTTCAGCGGGGTGAAACTGGCTTTTATCATGCCCTTATTGCTCTTCGTGGTGAATTATTTCGCTTGTTTTGCCGGGGAGGAGGGTTTCAAGGAGAAAGTTATGGGGTTCTTGCGGATGAATCCTAACTACCTGGTGCTTTTCACCCTGGGTGTAGCCGTTCTGGCTCTCTACTATTATTTGGGGAGGAGCGGAAACAACCCGCAAATCGCAGTCTCTTCGTTGGAATTAAGGTTCCGCGAGGTTCTGGAAAGCGTTTTCCTGGCCCGCCCGCGTTTTAAGGAAATCATTATCGGCTATCCCTCACTATTTGCCCTGGTTTATCTTTACCATCGTTATAAAGAGGAAGTAATTTTGCTGGTTTTAGGCTTCGGCGTAGTCATGGGCAGTATCTCCATGGTCAACAGCTTCTGCCATGTCTTTACGGCGGTGACGATTTCCGCCAGCCGCACTCTGGCGGGCCTCTTGGTGGGAGTGTTTTTCGCCCTGCTGGCCCTGCTGGGGATAGGGATACTGGAGTGGATTCTGCGGCGCTGCGGGGTTATTTCTTAATAAGTACCCCGAAGTCTTCTGGTATCCGGGGGTCGGAGCTATTCATCACCCGGTGGGCGATGAGGGTGCCGATATGGGGATAAACATGGCTGGCATCATAGTAATTGTCGAGGTCACTGGTAATAGAATTGGGACCCATGAAATTGTAGACTTCGCCGAAAACCTCTACACAGTCGGAAAGCCAGCGCTGGTAATAGGGATAGAGACCCTCTTCCAGCATTAACTCATAAAGAGGCTGGGAGATAGGGGTGGTAAAGACGATAAAGCGGGTATGGGGGTTGCTTTCCTTCAAGTGACTTAGAATCCCTTTCACATCGACATAGTGATAATTGGCATAGATGTCCCGGCGGTATTTGTCCACCGTGGCATCTATTTTTTTTTGCTTTTCGCCGGCGGGTACCAGGTTCAGGGTCTTTACATTGCAGCGGTCATAAGCAAAATTCTGCGGCTGGCCCTGGCGAGAAGCCTGGAAATTCTGCCAGGAGTAGCGCAGGACATCCCGAGACAAGAGGGTCTTGTAGCGGTAGCCAAACTCATTGGCCTGCTCAATATAGAGGGAGGGCTCATGGAATTCCCGCTTAAGGTTCTGGTTGCTGGCATAAAAGTCGAGGCCGATGATGATAAGTTCGAATTCCTGGCCCTTCCGGGCTTTGGCATATTCTACATAGTCGTAGTATTCATCCAGCAACATATTGCTGACCGAGTAGTTGTAGGCCTTGCAGCCGGGAAAGTCATACTGGCTGATATAGGTGGTGCGGCTGCTGCCTAGAATCAGGCTGTCGTAATCGAAAGAGCCAAAAGTTACCCGGTTGGTTTTTTGCTGCCGCTCGTCAAAAGAGGCCTGAATCCGGTTGTAGTGGTGGGCATGCCCGAAGTTCCACAGGGGATCAATATAGAAATTGAAGCCGGCAATGGCTATCAATGGTAGCAGTATTATACTTAAGGTCATTAAGAGCCATTTTTTATATGATATCATTTAGAAACTACATCCTCCGATAGAATCTGACAGGGGGACTGACAGGGGGACGGGATTGTTTGCAGGCCGTCCCCTTGGCAAGCCCTCAATAATTCTTAAGAATATCGTGATGCCCTATAGCCATCAAAGTATACACATTGGATTCCGGCAGGTAAATCATCCTAACATCCATATTTACATATACCTCCCAGAAATCTGTCCCTTTAATAATATGCACTTGCAGCGAAGGATGACGAGGATTTTCGTTCAGGAGGCGGATGGCCTTACGAGCTTGCTTCTGTTCAGATGGGGATAATTTCCGGAACCCTTCTAAAAAAGTATCGGTTAATATTATCTCAGGCATTATCATCCTCTTCCCCACCCAGCTTTTCCATGAGCGATTTGATATCCTGGAAGTGCTGCACTCTCCCCTGGGCAAGATCTTCAGCACTCTTTTTCATCATATTTTGCCACTCTTCGCTCCAGAAGTATTCCTGGTTCTTTTCATGCCAACCCACCGGGGAAATAAAGATGCCCCCATCCCTTTCTTCCAACAATACATGATCCCCTTCATGTATATTTAAGTTTCGTGCTACCTGGGCCAGGCTAACCAGCATCCGCTTCTGCACTTGTTGAATAACTGTTGACATGGTATTACCTCCAAACATTTAGGCTGT
>Ga0209312_1002211_pt1 | contig 12975 bp, 8 predicted proteins | sample BioC13SIPDNA_4_FD_185744 | JGI IMG/M metagenome (GOLD analysis project Ga0209312, IMG submission 185744) | Anaerobic biogas reactor microbial communites from Washington, USA - Biogas_R1_B C13 SIP DNA (SPAdes) (version 2) | ecosystem: Engineered > Bioreactor > Anaerobic > Unclassified | place... | reverse complement strand
GGCGAGGGCGAGTCGCTCATCGATGTCTGCCGCATCCAGGCCTACATCTACGAAATGTTCCGCGAGACCAACCTGGCCATCGAATGGTACAAAAAGGCTTCGGACCTTGCCCCCAACCTGACCTTTTTGTACAACCGCATCGGTGTGCTCTACCGCTATTTGAGCCAGTATGAAACCGCCCTGGAATATTTCGCCAAAGCCGCCGGTCTCAACGATCAGCTCGGCATCGACGACCCTATCCCTTACATGTCCATCGCCAACACCTACATCCGCATGGGCGAGGCCATGGCAGCTTCCCGCAACGCCTACCGCGCGCTGGAGATTAACCCCTACAACTCCGACACCTACGGACAGGTGGGCGTCATCTATTACCGCGCTCGCAACTACGAGGGCTCCATCCCCATGCTGCAGTGCGCCGTGATAGGCTGCGATGCCGAAACCTCCTGTTATGCCCGCGAGGAGGACCCCTGCGAGAGTGAGATCGTCATCACCGGATTGCCGCTCACCGATACCACCGTGCTCTACTACTACACCTATGCTTCCGTCCTGGCAGGTTTGCACCGCGCTGGTGTGGATGATTACTGCGTCAGAGCCGCGGAAGTATTCAGACTGATCCGCGAGAAATACAGCGATAACCCCGAGATCATGGCCATCGTCAGACCCAGCGAGAACATCTGCCAGGTGGACCCCGACCAGGTCCTGCCCACCCAGGCGCCCACGCCAACGCCTGCCGGCACAGCCACCCCCAACCCCACCGAAACGCCTTTCATCATCCCCACCCTGCCAACACCGTAGAGGTTTTTACACTTCCTGCCCTGACATGTCATGGGTTACACTATTTACACTGTTTTTTAATAGTGCAAAAAGGCAGTTTGACTGTAAAAAGTGGTATCAGGTCATCGCGAGCGAACGCAACCTGTCCCCGCGAAGCAGGGTATAGCGATCTCTCTTGTGTGTTTTCGTCATCGCGAGCCTCTTTTGTGAAGCGACTTCTCTTGTGTATTCTCGTCATCGCGAGCCTCTTTTGCGAAGCGATCTCAATTGTTAACGTGCCGCGTCTAAGATCAGGCTTTGGCGGTAAGTATAGTACAGATGTTCTATTTTGGGAAGGAAAGAATGAATTCCTCGACCCCCTCTTTAGACTGCTTGCGCCCCGCTTGCGGGGGTGGGGAAATGAAGGGGGTGGACTGCTTGTCTGCCATGTATGCCTGCATATATGGGCGTGCCAGAGCTTTTCGTAGCGCATTGGCAGGAGGAGCAAGCCCCTCCCGTACGTTTCTGATCGCACCGGCCTGTCCCGAGTCTTTCCGGGCGAGGCAGTGCCATCGCCCCTACATCTATGCTCGCACCGCCAGACCTTGTGCTTGGAGCAGTCCAATAGACGAAAAATGAATCTGGTCCCAAGATTAAGTTGTACAATTTTACAAAACAAAGCGCAGGACCGAGGTGATGTTGATCGAAAAAATAAATCAAAACAGTCGGATCATTACTATTGCGTTGTTTGCATTAATTACGCTGATCGGGCTGATCGTTACCCCCGATTACGGCATGCCCTGGGATGAAGAGCTGGAAATCCGCACTCTTGGTTCCAACGTTCGGGAATACATCAGCCTGTTCAAGGGTAAAACTGGCGAGCCATACCAATCCTCAACCGGCATACCTTTCCCGGATTACCTTCTGAACCCCGACATGGATCACGGTCAGTCAGCCTATTACCCCCTTGCGCCCGCGCTTTTCGCCGACTATGGGCCGAACGGTCCAAGAACCATGATGCTTATCTGGCACGGCTACACCTTTCTCATTTTTATGGCTGGTGTGTTGGGGCTCTATTTTGTGTGCAAATTCCTCATGGGGGACTGGAAATACGGCCTGCTCGGCAGTCTGTTTTTGTTCCTGAGCCCGCGCTTTTTTGCCGAAGGTCATTACAACTCCAAAGACATGGTCGTGATGTCATTGGTCATTCTGTTAATCGGTGCTGGGATAAGATTTATTGAGACAAGGCGATTCTCATCCGCGCTCGTTTTTGCCTTCGTGGCTGCCATCGCAACCAACACGCGCATCACAGCTCTCTTCATGTTCGGACTGCTTGGTTTACTTTATCTTGTTGACCTGACCGCTAAAAAGGAATGGAACGCCAAGAATCTCTGGGTTGGGCTGACTGCGGTCTTCTCGTTCTTGCTGATTTCTTACCTGATCACGCCTGCCGCCTGGCGCACGCTGCTCGACTACATTGCCTATGTAATCGGTCGTTCGTCCAACTTTGCAGCTTGGCCGGGAGTCGTCTTTTTCCAAGGCCTTGTGCGCCGGCCGGTGCCCTCAAGTTACATCCCAACCATGATCGCCCTCACCACCCCGATCCTTATCCTGGTGCTGACCCTGCTCGGGCACATTACCACGATTGCAGAATTTTTCCGCGGGGTGATCAGAAAAACGTTAACCCGGGAGACCCCCTATCTCATCATTTGCATCATCTTCATCTGGACTTTTCTGCTTTTCGCGATCATCAGGCAGCCCATTCTTTATAACAGCTGGCGGCATCTCTATTTTCTGTACGGTCCGATGCTCATCCTGGCGGTCGCTGCAGTGCGCTTCCTGGTGGAACGCGCCAAGGGAAAACTCAGGACCGTTATTGTTGCCGCAGTCGCGCTCCAGTTGCTGGTTTGCGCCATTGTGATCGGCATCTCCCACCCCTTTCAGTACGTCTATTACAATCCCCTTGCCGGAAAAGACCCTGCTCAGAAGTATGAGTTCGATTATTGGAACGTCTCCCAGACTCAGATGCTCATCAAATTGGCAGATCAATTGGAAGGAGATCAGATCTACATCTGCGCCACCGATTGGTACAGCGCCGATGGGCTTGGCAAGGCCATAAAAGTGCTCCCCGAGGCCTATAAGCAGCGGGTTCACCTTTGTTCTTGTACCGTTATCGGGATGAAAACCGATGCCGACTACCTGCTTGTCAACCGGCTTGTGCTGCAGGTGATGGAAGCCCAAACACGCCAGCAAACCCCCGCCTGGATCTATTCTCAGGGCAATCTGCCTGGTCTTTTGCCCAAATATCCGACTGCGGCTTCCCTTCAGGCCTTTGGCTCAGAGTTTATGACAGTCTATAAGATAGGCAGTGACTAGCAAGCTTGTCTGGCGGGGTGGAGGTTCAATCGTAGGGGATTGGCGGTTGGTGGGTTACCCCAAGGGGATGTTTGCCTGCCATGTGTGCTTGCATAGAGGTCGCGCCGTAGCTTTTCGTAGGCCGGATTGCGGTTTCCTGCCTCATGTTTTTACATATGAGGTGAATCCGGCATATGGGTGCCGCTTGGCACTACATATACAATTTAGATTTGGTGAACCTGTAGGGAACAGGCCTGCCTGTTCCTTTGCTCTCCCGTTGCCATATTGTTTTGGTTGAGGCAGGCCTCAACCCTACGCGCTCCGATATTGTTTTGGTTGAGGCAGGCCTCAACCCTACATTTGAATTCATTGCATTCCAATCTACACATCTTTTTAATTAATTATGCTAGGCCTCAACCCTACGCACTTAATTCGTTCTTTGGGGTAAAATTTTGTCATGTTCAACCGTAAGTCACCCAGAATAATTGGCTTTGATTATTCATCTGCGAGGATTTACTTTGTAACCATAAATTCCCATGAACGTCAACATCTTTTCGGAAAAATTCACAATAATGGAGATTGTAATCAATTAGTCCTCTCCAAAATTGGAATTATTGCCACAGAAAAGATCAATGAATTAAGTTCTCATCACGCTGGTGTTGAAGTGTTAGATTACGTGGTTATGCCCAACCACATTCACCTGTTAATTTCTCTGCAAAATCAGGAAAAGGACTCAACGTTATCGACTATCATCGGATCATATAAATCAGGTGTTTCGAGGGTAGCAAGGCAAATCTTTCCGGAATTAGAATTATGGCAAAAATCTTTTTCGGATCACGTCATTCGAGATGAAAATGATTTGTTGACCCATTCAGAGTATATAAAAGCAAATGTCGAGAGGTGGCGTGGAGATAAGTATTTCATTGAAGAATAATATGGTTTTTATTGGTGGTAGGTAAGTTAGAAAATTCCGTTTGCTTGCCATCTCGTCTTGGTTGAGGCAGGCCTCAACCTTACTTGTCTCATATTGTTTTGGTTGAGGCAGGCCTTAACACCACGCGGCTCATATTGGTTTGGTTGAGGCAGGACTCAACCTTACGCGTCCCACATTGTCTTGATTGAGGCAGGCCTCACCCCTACGGGTCCCACATTGTTTTGGTTGAGGCAGGCCTCAACCCTACACAGAAGAATCTGGACTACGGGGCAAAGTGTCAAACATTTAAAAAGCGTATTACGCTTGCCCAAATGGGCGCTATCGTCTAAAATCTGACCATGCGATTTGATATCTTCAGCCTGTTTCCGGAAGTCTTTCAGCCTTATCTTGATATCAGCATCCTCAAGCGTGCCATTGCCAATGACCTGATCGAGGTTCACACCCACAACATCCGCGATTACGCCACGGACAAACACCACACCACTGATGACACCCCTTACGGCGGCGGTGGCGGGATGATCATGAAGCCTGAGCCTGTCTTTGCGGCGGTTGAAAGTGTGCTGGGGGCTCCTCCCACCTGCCCGGTGATTTTGCTCTGCCCCCAGGGGGAGCTTTTCACCCAAGAGATCGCGCGGGATTTGGCCTCCCACGAGCGCCTGGCGCTGCTATGCGGGCGCTATGAAAGCTTTGATGAGCGCATCCGCGAACATTTGGCGACCAGGACGATCAGCATTGGGGATTACGTGCTGACCGGTGGAGAGCTGCCCGCCCTGATTTTGCTGGACGCGGTCGTGCGCTTGCAGCCAGGCGTTTTGGGCGATGACGAAGCCACGGATGACGATTCTTTTTCAACGGATGGGCTGCTGGAATACCCGCAATGGACCAAGCCGGCTGATTTTCGCGGTTGGAAAGTGCCTGAGATCATGCAGAATGGCAACCTGGGTGAACAATTAAAGTGGAAACGGCAGCAATCCCTGATCCGCACGCTCAAATGGAGACCGGATTTATTGGAAAAAGCAAATCTGAGCGAGACAGATTGGAAGTTTATTCAAAATTATCTCGTTGAAAACCCCCTTGAAAATCCTGATGATTCAAATACGGAGGAATTGTGATCGAAGAACAAAAGTTTAATTACGGCAAGTTATTCTTAATTGGTTTTGGTTTTTTTGGTACCAGCGTGTTATGGAGTCTCTACAACACCTATGTTCCCATCCTGCTGGAACAGAAGTTTTTCCTGGACTCAGCCCAGATCGGCTTTTTTATGTCCCTGGATAACATTGCAGCACTGTTTATACAGCCACCGGTTGGCGCTTGGTCTGACCGACTGCGCACCAAGCTTGGACGGCGCCTGCCATTCATTCTGATAGGCGCGCCGATTTCCGCAGTAGCTTTTGGTCTGGTCCCACTTGCATCTTCATTGCCCTTATTTGTAGCTTGTACTGTCACGACCATCCTGGCGATGGCATTCTGGCGCACTCCGGTTGTCGCGCTGATGCCTGATGTCACCCCTTCCAGGTTGCGATCACAGGCCAATGGAATCATCAACTTTATGGGCGGGTTGGGTCTGGTTTTGGGGACCTCCATCGGCGCCATGCTTGTCAAGCAGAACCAGGCTTTGCCGTTTTGGTTCGGCTCTCTGCTGGTTTTGATTGCAGCCGCACTGGTGCTCATTTTTGTGCGTGAACCCAAGGTGTACGAAGACAATCCTAACGTAGAAAAGCCTGATCTATGGAAGAGCCTGAAAGACCTCTTTACGAGCAAATATGACGGCGCGATCCGCATTTTTCTGGCAATCTTTTTCTGGTTTATTGCCTACAACGCCATCGAGGCTTTCCTATCCCTTTATGGGATCAACCATCTCGGTTTGGATCAATCCGGAGCTGGCAAACTGATCACCAGTGTTGGTTTCTCATTCCTGCTCTTTGCCATCCCAGCGGGTTTTATTGGCGCCAAGTTTGGGCGTAAGAGAACCATCGGGGTCGGTCTCTTGATCATGATTTTTGTGCTCCTGGCCACCTATTTCCTTCCCAAAGAAACACTTATCCAGGTACATGGTCGTTTGCCCATTCTGGGAGACATTTTTACCCTGACAATTCTCCTGCTCCTGGCTGGCATTGGTTGGGCCTGCATCAATATCAACTCTTTGCCGGTTGTTGTAGATCTTACCGATCCAATTCACATTGGCACCTTCACTGGTCTTTATTACCTCTTTTCCACCCTGGCGGCAATTGCTGGACCGAACATCAATGGCTGGATTGTTAAATTGACCGGCAATAACTACGCCACAATTTTCATCATTGGACCAATCTTCATGGCAGCAGCTTTGGTGATGATTTTGGGACTGAAGTCTGGTGAAGCCAAGCTGGTAACCGAAGATTCAAGCGCAAGTTAAGACAAGACTTGTCTGCTTGCGAAAACAATGTCGTTAATTTATACTTAACAAATAGAAAATCCGCCAAATGCGGAGAAAAAGTTATGAAGAGGAGAAAATTCATGCGCAAAAGATTAATCGTACTTGTTTCCCTTCTACTGGTTGGAATGCTGGCTTTATCAGCCTGCGGAGCCCCTGCAGTTGAGGAACCACCTGTAGTTGAGGAACCACCTGTATCTGAGGAATCCCCTGAAACAGAGGACAAAGTCAAAGTCTGTCAAATCACTGATACCGGTGGTATTGACGACAAATCCTTCAACGCCACGGCCTGGAAGGGTATCACTGATGCCCAGGACGCTTTGGGAATCGAGGGCAAGTACCTTGAGTCCAAAGAAGTCGCTGACTACGAGAAGAACCTGAACGCCTTCATTGAAGAAGAGTGTGACCTGATCGTGACCGTTGGTTTCCTGATCGGCGATGCCACCGCAGCCGCCGCTGAAGCCAACCCCGATGTCAAGTTCTCCATCGTTGACTACAACTACGACCCCGCCATTGCCAATGTGACTGGTCAGATCTTCAACACTGACGAAGCCGCCATTCTGGCTGGCTACCTGGCCGCTGGCGTCACCAAGACCGGCGTTGTTGGTACTTTTGGTGGTCTGCCCATCCCCACTGTCACCATCTTCATGGATGGTTTCTACAAGGGCGTGGCCAAGTACAACGAAGCCAAGGGCACTGATGTACAGGTGCTCGGTTGGGATCCTGCTGCTCCAGATTCTGGTTTGTTCAGCATGTCCTTTGACGATCAGCAAAAAGGCAATGAACTGGCCAAGTCCCTGATGGACGAAGGCGCTGACATCATCATGCCCGTTGCTGGTCCTGTTGGTTTGGGCGCTGCTGCCGCCATCAAAGAACGCGGTAACGCTTACTTGATCGGTGTTGACTCTGACTGGGCTCTCACCAGCCCCGAGTATGCCGACATCACCCTGACCTCCGTCATGAAACTGATGGATGCCACCACCATGCAGGTTATCCAATCTGTCATCGATGGCAGCTTCAAGGGCGGTGATGTGGTTGGTACACTAGCTAACGAAGGTGTTTCAATCGCCCCGTTCCACGAGCTCGAAAGCCTCGTTCCTGCCGAACTGGCAGCTGAAGTTGAAGCACTCAAAGCCGAGATCATCGCGGGATCGTTTGCCGAAGCAGAAGTTCCTGTGGAAGAACCCACCCTGGTTTGCCAGATCACCGATACCGGTGGTATTGACGACAAATCCTTCAACGCCACGGCCTGGAAGGGTATCACTGATGCCCAGGACGCACTTGGAATCGAAGGAAAATACCTCGAATCCAAAGAAGTCGCTGACTACGAGAAGAACCTGAACGCCTTCATTGAAGAAGAGTGTGACCTGATCGTGACCGTTGGTTTCCTGATCGGCGATGCCACAGCGGCCGCCGCTGAAGCCAACCCCGATGTCAAGTTCTCCATCGTTGACTACAACTACGACCCCGCCATTGCCAATGTGACTGGTCAGATCTTTGAAACTGATGAAGCCGCTTTCCTGGCTGGCTATGTGGCCGCTGGCGTCACCAAGACCGGCGTTGTCGGCACCTTTGGTGGTCTGCCCATCCCCACTGTCACCATCTTCATGGATGGTTTCTACAAGGGCGTGGCCAAGTACAACGAAGTTAAGGGCACTGATGTACAGGTGCTCGGTTGGGATCCTGCTGCTCCAGATTCTGGTTTGTTCAGCATGTCCTTTGACGATCAGCAAAAAGGCAATGAACTGGCCAAGTCCCTGATGGACGAAGGCGCTGACATCATCATGCCTGTTGCTGGACCCGTTGGTTTGGGCGCCGCTGCCGCCATCAAAGAACGCGGTAACGCTTACCTGATCGGTGTTGACTCTGACTGGGCTCTCACCAGCCCCGAATATGCCGACATCACCCTGACCTCCGTCATGAAACTGATGGATGCCACCACCATGCAGGTTATCCAATCTGTGGTTGATGGTACTTTCCAGGGCGGTGATGTGGTTGGTACATTAGCCAACAACGGCGTATCAATTGCCCCATTCCACGAGCTCGAAAGCCTTGTTTCTGCCGAACTGGCAGCTGAAGTTGAACAACTCAAAGCTGACATTATCGCAGGCACAATCTCACTCGACTAAGTTGTTTGTTAACAAAAAAAGGCTGGATTTTTTCCAGCCTTTTTTATTTAAGCCTGTGGTAATATAAATAAAATTATTAGAGAATGAAACGGTATAAACTATGACCCCAATTCTTGAATTAAAAGGAATTACAAAACGGTTCCCGGGGGTTTTGGCCAATGACCATATCGATCTCTCCCTGAATAAAGGTGAAATTCTGGCCTTGCTGGGGGAAAACGGCGCTGGCAAATCTACCCTCATGAACATCCTTTATGGGCTATATCAGCCAGATGAAGGTGAAATCCTGGTGAATGGTGAGAAGGTGACCATCAACTCCCCCACAGACGCGATCAACCAGGGTATCGGCATGGTCCACCAACACTTTATGCTCATCCCCGTCTTCACTGTGACTGAAAATGTGATGTTGGGGAATGAAGCAGTCAAGCAAGCAGGGCTTTTGGACCGAAAAAAAGCTGCTGATCGCATACTTGAAATCTCAAACCACTACAACCTTGAAGTCAATCCGGATGATTACATCCGGGATTTGCCAGTCGGCGTTCAACAGCGGGTTGAGATCATCAAGCTGCTCTACCGGGAAGCGGATATCCTGATTTTCGATGAGCCGACCGCTGTATTGACCCCCCAGGAAGCTGATGAACTCTTTAAAATCATGCGTTCTTTGGTAAAGCAGGGCAAGTCGATCATCTTCATCACGCACAAGCTGCGCGAAGTAATGGACATCGCGGACCGGGTCATGGTGATCCGACGCGGAGCCATGGTTGGTGAAACCACTCCCGCCCAAGCTGATAAACAATCTTTGGCTGCCATGATGGTAGGCCGCTCGGTTGATTTGGAAGTCGATCGAACTGAAAGCAAACCTGGAGAATTGGTTTGCTCTGTCGAAAACCTGACTGTGGCTGATAAGTTCCAAAACATCGTTGTTGACGATGTCTCCCTGGAAGTATATTCCGGAGAAATTGTTGGCATTGCTGGTGTGCAGGGAAATGGGCAAACAGAGTTGGTCTACGCGATTACCGGATTACAGAAGTCGGTTTCGGGCAAGATCAATCTTTTAGGGGAAGAGGTTTCCAAATTCTCACCCAGGAAAATTACCGAATTAGGGTCCGCGCACATCCCTGAAGACCGCCAGGCGGATGGGTTGGTGTTGCCCTTCCCGATCGCGGAAAATCTGGTCTTGTGCACGTACTATAAAGAGCCTTTTTCAAACGGGATTGTTCTGAAATATGACAAGATCCTCGAAAATGGCAACAAGCTGGTCCGGGATTTTGACATTCGCACCCCAGACGCGCTCACATCGGTCGGTACTCTTTCAGGTGGAAATCAGCAAAAAGTGATTATCGCCCGGGAATTGTCCAGACCGATCAAGTTTTTGGTTGCCTCCCAACCTACCCGCGGCCTGGACGTTGGTTCGATTGAATACATCCATAAACGAATCGTCCAAAAACGGGACGAAGGTTGCGGTGTTTTGTTGGTTTCTCCCGAATTGGATGAAATCATGGAGCTTTCTGACCGGGTGGCAGTGATGTACAGAGGCAAAATAATCGCAATTGTGCCCAACAAGGGCATCTCAAAAGAATACATTGGTTTGTTGATGGCTGGTATCGTGCCAGAAGAACCCATCCCTGCCGGTGAAACCTCCGTCGTTGAAGCGACATTTTAGAGAGGCGTGTTATGACAGAAAAGAAGAAAGACCTAGGGCAAGAGATTCTTAAAGAGATCAACCAGGATCAAGCAGAAACAGAACACGTCAGAAAACCATTTCTAGGCAAAGCTGCCATCCCCCTTCTCGCAATCGTAACCGGCTTGATCATCGGCGCTCTGTTAATCGCACTGACAAGTCAGTCAGTCTACGCGGCCTTTGGAGAATCGATCGGAAAAGGGTTTTCACAGGCATTTTCGGAAATTGGTACAGCTTACAAAGCCCTCTTTACAGGCGCCATCGGTGACCCGGTACGGATGATCAACGCGCTGGGAAGCGATGATGCCAAAGAAATTCGCCAGGCCTTTAACCCGATCCTTGAAAGCCTGGTTCAATCCACTCCATATATTTTTGCCGGCCTGGCGGTTGCCCTGGGCTTCCGTTCCGGACTGTTCAATATTGGCGTGGAAGGGCAGCTTTTTATCGGCGCTGCCTGCGCAACTTTTGTAGGCTACTCGATCACAGGTTTACCAGCCTGGATCCACATGCCCTTGGCATTTCTGGCGGGAGCTCTGGGAGGCGCCTTTTGGGGCTTTATTCCGGGATTTTTAAAAGCCAAAACAGGCGGTCACGAGGTGATCAACACGATCATGATGAACTGGATCGCCTTTCGTCTGACGGAATGGCTGCTCTCCGGTCCGATGACACGCCCTAGTTCCGGGGGCATGCCTATCAGTCCAATAATAGAGAAATCCGCTGAAATTCCGCAATTTTTCCCTTCACCGATCCGCTTCCATCTGGGTTTCTTCATTGCCCTGGTTGTGGCTTACGTGATCTGGTGGATACTTTTCAAAACCACCTGGGGCTTGAACCTGCGCACCGTTGGCACAAACCCGCGCGCCGCGAAATACGCAGGACTAAGCACGACCAAATCGATTATCCTGGCCATGTCTCTTTCAGGAGCGTTGGCAGGAATGGCAGGCGCGGTTCAGATCTTGGCGGTCAACCGCAGTATGGCGCTGGGTCTTTCCTCGGGTTACGGATTTGACAGTATTGCCCTGGCCTTGATCGGCAATACCCACCCGCTGGGTGTTGTGCTTGCTTCAATTTTGTTTGGCACACTACGCAACGGAGCAACCCGAATGATGGTGGTTTCTTCCATCCCGATCGATATTGTGGACGTTGTTCAGGCGATCATCCTGATGTTTGTCGCAGCTCCTGCAATTATTCGGTCAATTTATCGATTAAGAAAGCCAAAACAGGAAGAAGAACAGATCTTCCTTAGCGGTTGGGGAGGTCAATCATGACAACAACATCAGGCGTTATCGAACACAAACGTATTGTTGAAATATCCACTCCCCGGAAAATTGTCATGGGTGTGGTTGAGATCCTGATTGGTCTGCTGATCTACCTTGCTTTTGTGGCCAAAACTAGTGAAGAAGCTCTTACCAAATTTGTGATGACACCTGGCGGAATTGACCAGGGTTTGATGGCTGATTGGATCTTGCCTTCAAAACTGACCCTGACCATTCTGGCAGTAATTTCTCTGGCTATCGGCCTATATCAAGTGATCAGGGGTTTTGGCAAATGGACCAACCTGATGATTGGTATTTGCGCTCTCTGCCTGATTTTTGGATTTTTGGTCTGGCAGGCGGCTGATAAATCACTCAATTTGGCTGGGATGCTTTCCAGCGCTGTGTTGCTGGCAGTTCCGATCACACTGGGCGCATTTTCCGGCATCCTGGCGGAACGTTCTGGCATCATCAACATCTCCATTGAAGGTATGATGCTGATGGCATCCATGGCCGCGGCTGTGGTTGGCAGCGTCACAAAAAATGCCTGGTTAGGTCTGCTGGGTGGCATTCTATCGTCCATCCTCCTGGCTCTTATTCTGGGCGTCTTGTCCATCAAGTACAAGGTTAACCAAACAATTTCAGGTACAGTAATTAACATCTTCTCAACTGGGATGACAGCCTTTATCTCGCAGAAGTTCCTTCAACACATTGAAGGGCTAAATAACCCGAAGATGTTCTCGAGAGTACCTTTGCCGGGTTTGGCAGATATCCCGCTGATCGGACCAATCCTTTTCAACCAAAACCTGTTTGTTTATTTGATGTTTCTGATCCTGATCATCCTGCAGGTGGCTTTGTTCCAGACACGCTGGGGTTTGCGTTTGCGTTCTGTGGGTGAGCATCCCAAGGCAGCGGATACGCTGGGTATTAACGTTATCAAAACCCGCTATATGGGAGTGATTTTGAGTGGTTTGGTGGCTGGCATCGCTGGCGCCTTCTTTACGCTTGGTTCGGTTGGCAGATTCGACGAGGGCATGACCGCAGGCAAAGGCTTTATCGGCCTGGCAGCTATGATTTTCGGGAACTGGATGCCCCTGGGAGCGATGGGGGCTGGCATGCTCTTCGGTTTTGCTGATGCGATTGGCTCCAAACTGTCGCTGTTGGGCAGCACCATCCCTCCCCAGTTTATGGCCATGGCACCCTACCTGATCACGATGATTGTGCTGGCTGGGTTTATTGGCAAGGGGCAGGCACCAGCGGCTGAGGGTGAGCCCTACGAAAAAGAGTGAGGCTAAATTTTGTCTGTCTGAACGCCCTGCCTGCGCGGGGCGTTTTTATGTGAGGATAAAGGATAGATAATCTTCGGTTGGTTCTGTTCGTAGACCATAAAATATGTTATATGGATTTATGTAAATCAACGATTGTTTGTAAGGTTGTCTGGTAAGATAAGCTTGCTAGGAAGG
>Ga0209312_1002162_pt1 | contig 13211 bp, 12 predicted proteins | sample BioC13SIPDNA_4_FD_185744 | JGI IMG/M metagenome (GOLD analysis project Ga0209312, IMG submission 185744) | Anaerobic biogas reactor microbial communites from Washington, USA - Biogas_R1_B C13 SIP DNA (SPAdes) (version 2) | ecosystem: Engineered > Bioreactor > Anaerobic > Unclassified | place... | reverse complement strand
TAATTAACTATGATTCACATGAAAGTGGAAAATATATCTATTTACTACTTAAAATTTAAATAAATTGATTTTCAATCTATGCATAGTTAATTAACAATGTGTTCTCATCGAAAGATCCATCAGCGCATTACGGTTCCGTTTCTCTTCAGCCAAATCGAGAGAATAGCGATATCGGCCGGTGTGATGCCGGATATCCGGGAAGCCTGGCCAAGGTCATGGGGACGAATGGCGGTGAGTTTTTCCCGGGATTCATAGCGCAGGGCTTGAATGGAATGGTAGTCGAAATCATCAGGGATTCGCTGCCGGGCGATCTGTTCCGATCTGGCAATCTGCCGTTGTTCGCGATCAATATAACCTTCATATTTCAGCGTGAATTCCACTTGCTCTATCACCTCCGGAGACAGGTCCGGGCGGCGCATGGGAATGGTCGCATAATCAACGTCGGGGCGCTTGAGCAATTGAGCCAAGGAGGCGCCTTCATAACGAGTGCCTTCCAGACGGTTGATTTCGTCGGCGATGGCTTGTTGGATCCGCTGGACTTGCTGCACGCGCGAGTTTGGGACAAGGCCTAGGTTTCGGGAATGATTCCAGAGCCGGAGGGCTGCATTGTCCTGTCTCAACAACAACCGATGCTCAGCCCGTGAAGTGAACATGCGATACGGTTCATTCGTCCCTTTCGTGACCAAATCATCAATTAAAACGCCGATATATGCCTCGTGTCGTTTTAGCATAACACTTTCCTTATCAATTAAATACATTACTGAATTCACTCCGGCCATGAAGCCTTGTGCCGCGGCCTCTTCATATCCAGTTGTCCCATTCACCTGTCCGGCAAAATAGAGCCCCCCGATCCGCTTGGTTTCCAGGGTGTGGAAAAGCTGCGTCGGATCGAAAAAATCATATTCAATGGCATATCCGGGTGCCAGAAATTCAGCTCGTTCGAGGCCCGGGATGGAATGAATCATTCTTTTTTGCACCTCGATCGGAAGACTGTTCGACGTTCCGTTGGGGTAGATTTCAACGACCTGCCGGCCCTCCGGTTCAACAAAGACATGGTGATCCACGTGGTGCGGAAATTTCACCACTTTGTCCTCGATCGACGGACAATAGCGAACACCGGTACCGGCAATAAGCCCGCCATAAAGGGCGGATTCCGATAAATGTGTCTGGACGAGTTGAACCGTCTTGTCCGAGGTGTGAGTGATCCAGCACGGCATTTGGTTGGATCCGGGAATCCATGGGGAGAATGGCAGGCCGGTTTCCGTTCCACGTGGAACAATAGGCCGGTTGTTTGGCGGCAAGCACCCGCCAGGCATGGAATGTTCCACGTGGAACAAATGAGCGGAATCCCGACAACGCCAGCTGAAGAATGGCGGTGGAAATTCTCCCGGCTGGAGGGTCATTTTGGAGTAATCGATGGAATTTTTATGGAGGCGCGGCGGAGTTCCGGTTTTGAGCCGTTCGATCCGGAATCCCAAACTTTGGAGTTGTTGACTAAGTTTTGCTTCAGCCGGTTCTCCCAGTCGACCGCCATCCAGAACTTGATGGCCAATGTAAATTTTTCCTCGCAGGAACGTCCCTGCCGTCAAAATAACTGATTTTGCGCCCATCAAGCCTGATTTTCTGCCCAAAACGCCACAAACCCGGTCATTTTGAACTTTCAGGCCTTCGATCTGGTCTTGAATGAGTTCCAGATGCTCCTGGGCATTGAGAACAGCCTGCATTCGATTGGAATAGGCCGGTTTGTCACATTGTACGCGATTAGCCTGAACAGCCGGCCCTTTGCGTCGGTTCAGAACGCGGAACTGGATTCCCGTGCAATCGGTATTGAGGGCCATTTCGCCCCCAAGGGCATCAAGTTCAAAAACCATATGAGATTTGGCCATACCGCCGATGGAAGGATTGCATGACATGCGAGCGGCTGCAGCATTCTCCATGGTGACCAACGCCGTCCGCGCCCCAAGGCGAGAGGCTGCCAAGGCTGCTTCGCATCCGGCATGACCGGCGCCAATTACAATGACATCATATGAGTTCAATTGCCTGAAAATTGGATAAACAGGGGAGGAAGTGCTGGATCCAAGGGATCAAAACTGAAAAGTCAGCACCTCATATAATGTGAAATAAATCACATAATATTGACTAAGATCTGATGTCCTTTGAGCATCCCGAAGGTTGTTTTGCTGAAGATATTCGTAAATTAATTCGATTAATCAGTTATTTTCCAACACAAAACCTTAAAAATATAGAATCCAGCATATCTTCTGTGTAATTTTTCCCTAAAATGCATCCAATTTGTTCCAATGCGCTCTGCGCATGAGTAGCCGCCAGTACCAGTTCGGCTTCAGAGTCGTCCTTCAGGCGATTTTGGCACCTATTGAGATCATCCGCTGCATGCAACAGGGCATCTCGGTGCCTTGCAGAAATTGCCACGGTACCGGCATCGGCTGTGATGTTTCTTTGGAGGAGTTTTTGGAGGATTTTGGTGCCAATTTCGTCCCGAGGATGATTGTTTTTGAGGGAAACGGCCAAAGAATCCAATTTTGGGAGGTCATCGGGCCTGATTTTCTGACCCAGATCGATCTTGTTCAATACAACCAAGATAGTGCGAGGGTCATGGGCGTTTAAAAAAGCCGTTTCATCCGGTGAGACGGCTTGAGAAGCATCCAAGAGGCAGATGCAGAGGTCCGCCTGGGAGAGGGCATGACGGGTTCGGCGGACTCCTTCCTGCTCGATTTCGCAAGGGGTATCGCGCAACCCGGCAGTATCGATCAGATGGATGGGATAGCCTTGCAGGATGACTTCAACTTCAATGGTGTCGCGCGTCGTACCGGGGTGGGGGGAAACAATGGCCCGGTCGTGGCCGGCCAACAGGTTTAACAGGGTGGACTTGCCGACATTGGGAGCGCCAGCGATGACAACTCGGGCGCCGTCGCGGAGCAAATGCCCTTCCTGCCATGTGTTCAGCAAAGCTTGAATATCGGCGGAAAGGACGTTTATCCGCTTGCTGATGTTCGATGCAACAGTATGGGGGACTTCATCATCCGGAAAATCAAGCATGGCTTCAAGATCTGCAGTGACGGCCAGGAGTTCTTGGTAGAGAGAGCAGATGCGCTGGCCGAGGGCGTCTTCAAGCTGGGCCGTGGCGAGCCGGGCAGAGCGTTCAGACCGGGCGTGGATGAGATCGAGGACGGCTTCGGCCTGGGTCAGATTGATTTTATCGTTCAAGAAGGCGCGTTTGGTGAATTCTCCCGGTTCGGCCTGGCGCGCGCCAGCCGCAAGGGCGGCGCCTAAGATGCGGCGAGCGGTTTGGGAGCCCCCGTGGCATTGGATTTCCACGCTGTCTTCGCCGGTATAGGAATGGGGCGCCCGAAAAACCAGCAGCAAGGCGTCATCCAGGATTTCGCCGGAGCCGGGATGGATGGCCTGGCCATGGACAAAAGTGCCGGCAGGGCGTTCAGAAGGGGGAGGTACCGGGCAGCGGAAAATTTGATCGGCAAGGGGGAACGCAGCGCGTCCGGATACGCGGACGATGGCGATGGCGCCAGCGCCGGAGGCGGTGGCAATCGCGGCGATGGTATCGACTGGATGAGGCAGGGGCATGTGGGCGGGTTGATACACCCAAAAGCGGCCAACCGCAATCACGGAAGCGGAGAAAAACCCGCTGGGGCATATTTGCGATTTGGTGCACCGTCCCCCCAGCACCGGGCAACATAGGCGGAAGCACACGAAAGCGCAGACATCACACGACTCCGGTTCGGAGTCCAGCCTTCAGGTTGAAGTCAGGTCCCCAACCGCATCACCCCTCGACCGGCTAAGCTACGGTTCCGGTCGTCTGGGACCAACTCGAATTGCCCGGCGGAAATCTACGGTGAGCCCGGGGCGCCCGTCGCCCTTGAATAGCCCGGCGCAGTCTATCACGTTGTCGAGCCGCAGAAACATGATCACGCCGTCCGAGGTGCCGAAGCACCGGGGAGCCGCGCTGGCGGAATGGTCCTTGACTTGGGTGGGCCGGTCTAACGTTCTGGCGCCAGGCATCCCCCGACAACTTCCGGTTCATTCCAAACCGGGGTGACCGGCCGGGTGATTCGATCGGGTGGTTCGCCCCGCCCTTTTTGCTTGTGCGCCGCGGGTGGAGTAGCGTAGAAACGCCCACAGTCGCGAGGCATTGGGACGGTAGCTCAGTTGGTAGAGCACGAGCCTTTTAAGCTTGTGGTCGTGGGTTCGAGCCCCACCCGTCTCACCATTTGAAAACCCCGGTTTTATTGAGTAAAAGCGGGGTTTTCGCCTTTTCGGGCATCAATCGGACTTCGGGCATATTCGGGCATATTCTGGCCTAAATCGGGTCTAAAAGGGAGACAAAAGGGAGACAGTGGAAAAAGGGCAGGGGTTGCGGCTGGGCGGTGTCCGGGTTGTGGCCGTTTTCACTCCATCGGAAAAAGGGAGACAGAAAAGGAGACAGTGAACGGCATTCTTTCCCCCTATGTGCCGTCCCCAGCCCCGATCCAGCCCCGGCCATGTCACGGCATGGGCGGCGGGGCGGGCGGCTCTCGCGGCCCCGGCCCGGCCCGTCGCCCCCTTGCCGGATAGGTTGGCCCACCTTGCCCCCCGGCTCCCGGCATCCAAGCCCGCCAAACGGCCCCACAAGTCCCGGCGCGGTTGAATCCGTCGCCCCGTCACGCCTTGCGCTTGCGGGGTTCGGGCGGCTTCCCTTCCGTCGCCCCGGACGCACGGGCGGCGGCATCGGCCCGGCCACGTTCGGCGGCCCCGCGCAAAGCATCTCGGCATCGCGCATCCAGCAGCCGGGATATTTCATGCGCCGATTCAGGGCGGCGCAAGTGCGGGATTATCAACGGCATGACCGCGCTCGGAATCCCAAGCACGGCATTCTTTACGCCGACGAAAACCCGCGAATACATGGTTTCCACCTCGGACACCACGCAAAGCTCCCCGATCCGTAGGCGATAGCTCACGGCGGCTTGTTCAATCGCGGAAAGCGCACGGCATTCGGCAACGTATCTTTCCGAAACAAGCCGAACGCCCGAAACGTCCCCGGCCCGCTTCAATCGTTGGAGAAGCTGGTAAGTTTCGCGTTCCGTTCGTTGGAGTCGCGCCAGACATTCAAGCAAGCCCTCGCCGTCCAGTTCATCCACGTTTGGGAGTTCGGCGGCGGTTGGTATCGCTTCCGGTGTGTTCGCATCTTTTCCCGAACGTGCGGCCCGCGCCATAGTCGCCGCTCCCGTGCTGGCGTTCATTTCGATCCATTCAAGCGCATCATCCAGCTTGAACAGGAGCATGGGGGCACCTCCCCGGCCTGTGGGCGCTCTCTGGTGCGGAATGCCCTTTTTGATCCAGCGGGAAAGCGTTGAATTGCTGGCCCCCACCAGCGAAAGCAAGGCGGAAGCGGTCAGCGTGTCATCGAATTTTACTTTTTTCGGCATGGTTGCCTCCTGTCATGTTTTCAAAGGTTGCAAGGATAATTCAATCTTTTCACACGGGCAGGAAGGGGGGTATTCAGCTGGAAATGATGACCCCACTCCCCGGCCCAAAAAGGACCCACGGTTTTTTCTGGCGGGGTCATAGTCCGGCCCCGGTAGCGGTAGCGGTGGGGGCGGTGCTGTTTGCTTTGCCCTCTGTGCGGCTCTCTGGCGTGTCCGGCTTCCCCTCCACCCCAGCGCCCGGACCTTGTGCCGTCTGGCGCTCTGGCGCGATTCTGGCGGGAATGCGTAGTGCCTGCAACTCCCGCATCCGGTCATGCTGATAATGTCGCAAGAGATGGAATGTTGTTTCCTCTGCATCGGCTCGATTCTCTGCCCAAAAGAACGGGATTCGATAGCGTTGCGTGAAAGCCAATACAGATTGCCAAGCGGCTTCCGGGTTCAACCTTGCGCGGAAGTGTCCGGCGCGTAGGTCATCGGCGGTTGCCTCTACCACAACGGCGGCGGCGTCCATGGCTTTGAGTCTCTGCAATTCGCGCTCGAATCGTGGGCGCTCTCCTGTCAAGCATCCAACAAGGTCTTGAATGCTCTTGCGCTCTACGGCAACCCGGCGCTCAAATCCGGCAAGGCTATAGTCGCCCGCATCCAGCCCGGCAACCTCCACCACGGCGGGAAAGCCCTCAAACCGGAACGGCGCTTGCTCCCGGCTGTCTTGGATGATCCGTAGCGGTTGGGGTTTCATGGTGTAGTTGTCGCCAGAATAGAGGGGACGCTATGCCATGCCCCCGCAGGAGAGACGGCCCGCACAGCACAGCGCCCCCGGTGAAGTTATCGGCTGGCCCGCTTTTTCGACGGGGTAGCCCTTGCCCAAACCCCGGCCATCGCCGGGCACAATGCGGTGGGGTCCATCTGTTCGGCGCTCTCGATATGCCCCCCGTCAATCCAGCGTTGCGGGGTAGTCTCGGGCGGCAACAAACAATGGATTTCGCACGCCCTCGGGTCCACCAGCGCCGCCGGGATAAACTTCCGGTCCAGCCCGTCCAAAACGTCTGGAATAAAACCCGCCAGACATTCGACGCGCCACGGTACAAGGTCAACGGCCACGGCATCCCCCCCTATGAGTTTTCGGCGGGCATCGGCACGGGCGGCGGCGGCTTCACGATCTCGGGCGGCTTTGCGCTCCATGATTCGATTCTCACGGGACCGGATAGCGGCGTGAATCGCATCGCGCCTTTGCTCGACTTCACTGACCGAAACGCAGAATCCCAAAAGCCCATGAATCGCGGGCGGACATGAAGCAAAGCGGCCAGTTCCCGAAAGCCAATCGCCGTTCAAATGTTCCCGCAAATCGGCGGCGGCCTGTTCGCGGGCGGCGGCAAGCTCGTTTTCGATCTGGCGGGCATCCGCTTGGAGTTCGGCAATCTCGTTTTCGATCCGGGCAAACTCGCTTTCATCGAAACGGGCTTGCGCCAGCGTCAACCGCTCTTTTGCGATTTCGACGCGCTCGGAAAGTTCGCGGCGGCGGCTGGCGGCGGCATCCAAGGTCCCGGCGTGTACGTCCAGCGCCGCAAGTTCCTTTTCGGCGGCTTCATGTTCGGCCCTCGCCGTTTCGAGTTGGGCGGCGGGGGTTGGTTCGGTTGTCGTTTTCTTCGTCATGGTCTGTCTCCTGTTGGTTTGGTTTGCTGTTTCGGTCATCGTCATCCGTTGAACATTCCTGCCCGTTCGCGCAATTCGCGCAAGGCACCCGGCCAATCGTTCGGCGCTTGGAAGCCGACGCGGGGGTCATGGCGTAAAATCGTCCGCCGATCCTCTTCGTTCAAATCTTCATCGTTCTTCGCCAGCGCCAGGAAAAGCCCGTGCCTCTGGCGTATTCCGTCCCGAATGGGATCGCGGGGAATCCGGCATTGTTGCGTTGCTAGATGTCCTGGCCCCTCGCTGTACACAAGGGTGTTGGTCTCTTTAATCCGGCGCAAGAGTTCGCGCAATGCCGCGCCCCCGCCAAGCGGCAACTGTGCATCATCGGCCATCGTTGCCCCCGATCGCGCCGCATCGCGGACGGCGCTTCATGCGTTTGTAGATGTCGCCCCAAAACCAATGCGGCGGCGGGTTGGTGTCATCCCGATACGGAAGCGGCGGGGCGGCGGTCCATGCCTTCACGGTAGCATCCATCGGCGGCGGTTGCGCGGGTTCCGCGTCGGCGCATCCCACCCCGGACACCCCGAAAACAGGCATTTTGGCGTTTGGCGCATGAGGTGAACGGACTATTTCAATGTTTGTCATGGTTTTTCGTTTTGTTCTGGAGTGTGAAAAAGGCCGTTCATGCCGTTCGCCGCTCTTGGATGGATCGTCCAAATCCGTTCCCGATCCTCGCCGGTATGGGCATGGACAAACCGGGCAGGATGTCGCCTTTTCAACCGGCCCAGGTAGGTTCCGCAGGCGGTTGACCACGAGAGCAGCTTCCGGGCTTCGTAGTAGTAAGGGCAGGCGGAATCCGTTACCGCTCGTTCTAGGTCGCTTGCCTTCCCCTGCCATACCTGCCCACCGACCAGCAGGTGATTCTCGACTATTGCCAGCAGCTTGAACTCCGGCGACAAGTCATCCAGCTTGGCGAGCAATTCGGGATTCTGGTAGTGAGTGATACCGAAACGCTGGGAAACCAATTCAGGCGGGATGATGAATCCCTCCACATGGGCGAGCAAACCGGGCAGTTCACCGACCAGCGTATTCCAGAACGCTTCCCGGTCGCCGGGTGTCGCCGTAGGCATCGGCATCGGTTTCCGTTCGGCTTTCAGCAGGATGATTTTATCCTCTAGGGATTCATCCAGCGGCGGCAGAACCATCAGGTTCTCCGGTTCGTCGTTGACGGTGATCGTCAACCGCCAAAAGGGACACAGCATGATCGGGGTATCGCCCTTCCGATGGCAGGATTGATCTTCGTTGACCGTGAGACTTTTGATCATCGCGCCCAGCATTCGCCGGGCCTTGTGGTCGGTGGCCGGTGATTCATCTTCGATCATCAGGTGTTCCGCCCCGAAGAGGTGCGCGTTGAACGGGGTCTGACCGCACATGAACTGATACGGGCGCGCCGATCTTCCACCCAGCATCAGGGTGGTGAGTTTCTGCAAAAGGGACTTGGCTGATTCTGCCGGGCCTGCAATTGCCAATGCCTGACCGGGCGAACGCTTCCCGCTAGAGATGGCAGCGCGCGCGCATTTTAACCAGCCAAACAGGTAGACAAGTTGCTCGTGACCCAGCATACCGACCAGCAGGTGTTCCAGCGTCGGCCACGGTCGGACGGCAGCGGGAATGATGGTGGGCGACTTCGTAACAAGGAAACGGGCATCGGGGGTTTCGTGCAACCCGGCCATGAAACCGGCCACGGGTCCGGCAAAGAGAACGTTGAACCGGGTCTGAATCTCGACCAGCTTGTGTTCCACGTCCGACAACACCTCGCCCCGGCGCGGTCGGTTATCAAAACCAAGTTGCCGCATGATCCGTTTCAAGCCGGTTTCGTTGACCGAGACCCAGCCCCCGCCATGATCTTGCACCAGATATTCCTTCCGCATCTGGTCGTAGTACGCTTCCAGCTTCGGAGCCTCGCCGGAATTGTATTCCCGTTCGTTCATGATGATTTGACCTCCCGCGCGAACTCAAAAAGGTTCCAGAGTGATCGGTCCCGCTCGAAGTCATCTGGATGAACACGGCAAACATCGTTCAAATCTTTGGCCGGTGTGCCGTCTGCCGTTCGGATGTTTTTCAGGGAGATGCACCGGACGAGCGCACCGGCAGCGGCTAGTTGCTGTTCCCATCGCGGTGCCGCCTTCTGTCCGGCTTCGTCCAGATGCGGGAAGATGCGAACCCGCTTGCCCCGGAAAAGGGAGAGTGCGTCATCTGGAATCGAATGTGCGGCCCCCAGCATCGCCACGGGCGCGACAAGTTGCTCGACCCCTTCCGCCCATGCGAGCGATAAGGCGGCCAGCAGGTCCGGCCCACCCTCGACCAGCGCGATGGATTGATGCGCCTGAACCGCCATGATTCCGATAGGCCAGGATGCGCGCGAATCCCGCAGCGTCAATGCCTTCAGGTCGCCAAAGCGTTCCCCGTCCAGTCGCCGGGCCTGCACGTTCCACAGGGTGCCGTCCATGATGAACCAGCAGCGCGCACCCTTGTACGTCCCAAAACGAATCAGACCACGTTCAACCGCGATATGGACCGACTCGATATTGAGATTCCGCAGGCGGGACAATTTCTGACGGTCTGCCTCGGTGCCTTCGCACAGGTCGTCGGGCAGAATCGGCAACTTGTCGGACCTGACTCGACGCACGGGTGCCTTGCTCCCGGTGCCGTTGTCATCCGGCATCAGGTCTTTCATCTCCATGCCCACGGATGCCGCGATGGACTCGACGCTACACCCGGCGAAACATCGTAGCAGGATTCGACCATCGGGGCACAGGCGCGCCGATAGGCTGGGATTCTTGTCCGGGTGGGCTGGGCATCGGCACGCTACGGTGTCGGCAGTTCCGCGCGGTCGCCGTCCGGTGGTCTCACCTAGACGATCAAGCAAGGTATTCCATGCAGCGGTGCTCATCGTTGACGCTCCCGCCATGCAGCAGCTTCTCGTTGAAGGGCGTACCAGACCAACCAGCGCGCACCACGATCTACATGGTGGGCGCACCAGCGGATCGACCGCCAGAAAATGAACCGGCAGGTTCGCACGGCTTAACGTCCAACGAGTGCCAGAACGTCCGACCGGCGAAACCGAGTTACGCGGATGCCGGGCAGGTGGACGGGCTTGAGAATCCCCTTTTTCAATAGCCGATAGCCGGTCGGTTTAGAGATTGCCAGTTGACGGCAGGTCTCCGGCATATCGAGAAGCGCAGGCGGCTCCGGCTTGGCGGCTTCCCGGATGGTCTCACCTATGATCGCGGCGAGTTTCTTCTGGTTCATGTTCTTACCTCTCATCGCGCCCACAAAAAAGGCGCACAGTTTTTCAAACCATGCGCCGGGCATCCGCGATGCTCGCCATGAACTTCTGACACCTGCCTCGAAACCCCGAAGGGTTCACCGGTGGAATCAGCTTCTCAAACAGTTCTAAATTTCAAAACAGCTTCGCACCCTGCAAGATCATCATTGGCGCGTCCACCCATGCGATGAATTGCACGGTGCATCTTCTCAACCTCTAACCCGCTACCGGTCCATCCACGTATTTTTTCGCGCTTGCAGTCGGCAACAAATTTCCGATGGCAAGAAGCAGAGCAGGCGACGAATTTACGCCGGACCCTCTCCACCGGGACCATCCGACTGCACGCAATACATGGAATTTCGTTTATCACGCACCTACCCTATCCCGCGCCCTCCACAGTTGTCCACCCCCCTTTGGACATTCTGCGTCTCGCCCTATCACCGCCTATTTCCGGGCTTTTTGTGGCTATCAGTAGAGATTTTCATTTCGATCAACGCGGGAAGTTTTGATCCGGCTTCGATAAGATCGGTGTCCGACATATGCTCGTAGAGTTGCTGAACGATCCAGGAGTTGTGTCCTGTCATTTGTCGAATGATGGAAGGCGGCAGACCCGCACGTGCGGCAGCAGTTACGAATGAATGCCGCAGTCGGTGGAACGCGCCAAGGGACCGGGCACGGATGCGATTTTTCTCCGGCTCCATCGCGGTGACGATTCCCGCCCTCTTGAAGATGGCGCGCGCCAAGTCCTGAATCTCATGCGGATTTCGGTTGTAGGTCCGGCCCAACCTCGGCAGGACATAAGGCGAACCCTTGGGACGGCGAACATCATCCAGCAGAATACGCAACGGCGGCAGAATCGGGATGCGCGCGACGGTGCCATGCCTCTTGGCAGTCTTACGCGGTCGCAACTCAATCAGACCCTTGGTGAAGTTCACCGATTCCAGCGGTAGGGCAGCGGCATCGCCCAACCGCAAACCGGCGAACAGCCCCAGCCCCAGCAGCGCGCGTTCCTCTGGATTCTGGCACGCATTGAATAGTGCCGTCACCTGTTCCGCCGATAATGCGTCACGGACTCCATGCTCCTGATCGGGCAGCGGAGTCTTTGACCAAACATCGGCAAGTCCTGCCTGAACTTCCAACGAATGCCAGATGCCTTTGAGCAGTGTGCGGGATGCCCGTTGCGAGCGAACCGAAAAACCCTGACCCTTGAACCACGACATGAAGGCGAAGGCGTCGGCCTCGGTGATCTCGTGCATGAACTTCCGGCCCCGGCCCTCTGCCCATGTGGAGAAACGCCGCAACATAGGTTCATACATGGTCGCAATCGTGACTGCCGATGGTTCCCGTTTTTTCGGTGCCTTCCGCCATGCGTCCATGATGTCCGCTAGAGCGATGCGTTGAGACTGTTCACCTGATAGGGTCCGACCCCATTGTAGGCGTTCCGCCCGGATGCTGCGTTGAGTGCGCGGGTTGGCAGCAGCGGATTCAGCCTGCCGGTATCTCTGCAATAGGACTTCCGCAACTTCGTTCGGCGGTAGACCGGCCACGAGATGCCGGAACACTTGCGCGCGGATGGATTCACCCGGCACAGGTATCAGACCATCGGCCACGAGCGCGCGCGCGAAAAGATCATCCGGGGTTGCCTTCCGGCGCACCTCGTCGGCAATCCTCTCCGCTTCAACCTTGGCGCGCTTTAGGTCGGTGTGCCCGGTCGCCCTACGGTATTCCCGGCCATCTGCCCAAAAGCGAACGTAGTAGTTTTTCCCCACCTTGTAGATATTGCTCATGTTCTGGCCCTCCTGATTCCGTTTCTGCCGCTATCCAAAAGCGTCAACCGGCACAAGTAAAGCACAAAACCGGATAAAAACCGGGATAAAAATGACACCCCCCACTTTTGTGGGGTTGGTGGTGTTTGTCGTATCTCGTTGCGGCTAAATGGCGCGTCCGGCAGGACTCGAACCTGCAACCTTCTGATCCGAAGGCGCACGCGATAAGGGGGAATGCCCTATTTACTGGGGTTTTCTATTACTCCAAAGCGGCTGATAGGTCAAGACAGCGACAGAAACCGGATAAAAAACCGGATAAGATGCACACCGGCAATTCTTGGATGATGAATTGGTCTGTCATGCGGCGGTGCCATCGTCTCAAACTGGCGGTGCAGGTCGGTCTCCACCGTCGCGTCAGCGTCACGATCCGCGCCGAACACCTGAACACCTACCACGTCTCCGGTCCTGATCCATAGATGTCCCGGTTGACGACGACGACGGTGACGACGACGGCCACGTCGCCAGACCAGACGACGGCCACATCGCGGCGCGGTTGATCCGTCGCCCCGTAGGGCATCCGGCAACGCTACTTTCCCCGGACGGTGGGCGGTCAGTATTTCCGGCCAGTGTCGAATCCGGTTGCATGGCCCGGACTCTGGCGCAAGTGGACGGCCTCTCGGGGTTGAACGTCGCGCTCGTAGCCGTCCGCGTGGTGCGCGTGGCGTAGGTCGTCGGGCGGGTTCGGCCCATGCTGTCGGTGCGGGTGGGGGGGATAATATTCCTAGGAATAATATCCGCCTTTACCTTGGCAACCGTCCCCTGACCGCAACCAATCTGCTCCGCAATCTCCTGTTGGGATTTGTTCGGCCACTCGCGCAAGGCAATCTCTACGGCCCTTCGGATGTCGCCGGGGGTATCGCCTTCCCTTCCGTCGCCCCGGACGCACGGGCGGCGGCATCGGCCCGGCCACGTTCGGCGGCCCCGCGCAAAGCATCTCGGCATCGCGCATCCAGCAGCCGGGATATTTCATGCGCCGATTCAGGGCGG
>Ga0209312_1002155_pt1 | contig 13233 bp, 10 predicted proteins | sample BioC13SIPDNA_4_FD_185744 | JGI IMG/M metagenome (GOLD analysis project Ga0209312, IMG submission 185744) | Anaerobic biogas reactor microbial communites from Washington, USA - Biogas_R1_B C13 SIP DNA (SPAdes) (version 2) | ecosystem: Engineered > Bioreactor > Anaerobic > Unclassified | place... | reverse complement strand
TCCAGCGCTGACTGTGATTGGCAGGTATATACCACGTCCAATCGTCATGCGCAAGGGGCGCCGGTCTTGTCAGGCGTCGCTGGCCCCTGGCGCTGATGCGCGTGTCAGTAAGCGAGGCGCTGCCAGCTCGATGCCCAGGGCTCCCAGCGGCGCGGTGACCAGGATGGCCAGTACTGCGGTGGCCAGCATTAGCACGCCCGAGCCGATACCGGCCGCCAGCGGCAGGCCGCCGATGGCCGCCTGCACTGTGGCTTTGGGCAGATAGGCGATGGCGCAAAAGAGACGCTCTCGCCAGGACAGATGCGAGCCGGCCAGTGCGATGAGCACGCCGAGCGTTCTGCCGATGAGGCCGCACGCCACCACCGCCAGCCCCAGCAGGCCGGCCTGCAGCGCTACCGTCACATTGACCTCGGCGCCGATCAGCACAAAGAGCATGATCTGCGCAAAGAACCAGATGCGATCGAGGCCGCGCTCGATCTCGACAGCGGTGTTGGTGTGACGTTCGAGCAGCACAAACCCCAGCGTCATCACCGAGAGCAGGCCTGCGACGCGCAGCCTCTCGCCCAGCAACACGGCCACCATGGCCAGAGCCAGCAGCAGGGCGGTCTGCTCGATGCGCCGCAGCAAGGTGGTGCTGACGCGCAACAGCTCGCCCACCAGCCACCCCAGCAACAGCCCCAGCGCCACGCCGCCGATGACCTGCAGGGGGATGCTGCCTACCTGCCACCACACCGAGCCGCCCAAGCCGGCGCCCAGCCCCAGAAACACCGTAAAGAGGGTAATGGCAAAGACATCGTCGACAGACGATGCAGCCAGGATGATCTCGGGGATGCCCTGCGCCGTGCCCAGGCCGCGCTCTTTGAGACGAATGACGGCTGGCACCACCACCGCCGGTGAGACTGCGGCGAGGATAAAGCCCAGCATCGCCGCCTCGAGCCAGGGGAGGCTCAGGATAAGGTGCGCGCTCAGAGTGACAACGCTGCCCTCGATCAAACAGGGCAGAGCGCTCATTTTGATGGCCACACTGCCAACGCGCTGCAACGCGCGGCGCTCGAGGCCCAGGCCGGCGCGCAGCAAGATCACGATGAGGGCCATCAATCGGAGATCGGCTGAGGCGGCGAGGACGGCGCCATCGAGCAGATCGAGGCCATAGGGGCCCAGCAACACGCCCACCAGGATCATTCCCAGCAGACCGGGCGCCTTGATGAGGCGAAAGAGCCGATCGGCAACGATGCCGAGTACGATGATGAGAGCGACGCTCAGGATCACAGAACCCTCCTTGTGGGGCTCCCAAAACAAAACGATGGCCCCTACGAGTGATCGTAGAAGCCATCAGCTTGGGCGGTTCGAACGGGCCTGCGAGTGAGCAGTGCCCGCCCAGGGGAGTGCTTCATTCCCCTCAACGCCCGCCAGTATGCCACCGCCGGCCGTCGCGGTCAAACGGACGGCCGGCGGGCTTGAGGCGTCGGCTAGCGGATCAGCCCCGCCTCGAGGTTGCCGTACTTGACGCGGGCGGGCACGATGTCGTCATAGCGGCGCGAGAGGGGATCCCACCCGCGGGCGATGGCCATCTGATGCCCAAAGTAGTGCAGCGGCGTGGCATAGAGCAGCGGTGTGGCCAGCTCGTCGAGGCTGGGCAGCTGCACCGTCTGTGCGGCCATCTCTTTGATGGGCGCGGTGACATTGTCGGTGAACACCACCGAGGGCGCTTTGACGTAGGCGTTGCTGGTGAGCACATCGAGCACGTGAGCGCTCGAGCGGCCCTCGGGCGCCAGGAAGAACATGGGCGTGACCTGATCGACCTCGCGGTAGCGCCCGTGCAAAAAGTCCTCGAGCTCGCACGACTCGCTGTACATCTTGGCCATCTCGATGACCTTGAGGGCGCCCTCGTGCATGGTGCCGATGTTGGGGCCGCTGGAGAGGATGAACACCATCTGTGTGCTGGCATAGGCCTGCACCAGGGCGTCGATCTCGCCGAGCTGGACCTCGAGGAAATGCCTGACGGCCAGGGCCGCCTGGTCGATCTGGCCGCGCCAGTAGGCTTCGTCGGCGGCGGTGAGGCGGCCACGGGCCTTGCCCAGCGCGATGCCCAGCAGGTAGAGGCTGACGAGCGACTGGATGTACGACTTGCTCTTGACGGGGGTGAGGTCGGTGTCGCCACCGGTGAGCACCACACCCTGCGCGGCCTGCGCCACCGAGGCTCTGGGGTAGGCAGTGATGGCCAGGGTTTGGGCGCCGTTGGCCTCGGCGTTACGCATGGCGTCGACCACGGTGCCGGTGCCGCCGGTGGTTGAGATGCCGACGACCAGCGCCTCGCTGTTGAGCACGGCGGGCTCGCCATAGGCGGCCAGGTCAAAGGCGTAGCAGCCCTCGCAGGGGATGCCCGCGAGCCGCTCCCAGATGCGCTTGCCCACCTCGCCAGCGTAGCACGAGGTGCCTGCGCCGATAAAGTAGACGCGGCGGATGCGCTCCAGATCGACCTTGGCCAGCCAGCGGGCGATGGTCTCATCACCAAGGTCTAGCGACACCTGCCAGGTCTCGGGTTTGGTCAGGTCCATGATGTTGTTGAGAATCGGATATTCGCTCATATCACTGCCTTTCATTGACGAGGTCCCACGCCAGGGTGGCCGCGCCCAGCAGGCCGACGTGGTCGGGGTTGAGGCTCGAGGGCACCATGCCCTGCAGATCGGAAAGGGCGCCGGCCAGGGCGGTGGTCTGGACGATGTGCCATACGCGGGGCAGCAGCCAGCCATCAGCCCACACGCCGCCCCCCACCACGATCGTCTGCGGATCCAGCAGATTGACCAGGTTGGCCAGGGCGATGCCGAGGGCGCTGACCATATCGTTGGCCAGGCGCACCGCCAGCGGGTCGCCGGCATCGGCGTGCACAAAGATGGTGTGGGCGTTGAGTTGAGCAGCGGCATCAGCCGCCGCCAGCGGAGAGCGCGGATAGGCGGGCAGCAGCTCGCGGGCGCGCTCGATGAGCCCGCCACCCGAGGCCACCGGCTCGAGGCAGCCACGGCGCCCACAGGGGCAGGCCACGTCTGGCGCGATGCCGGTAAAGCTGTGGCCGAACTCGCCGGCGTGGTTACCCGCGCCGCGCACCAGGCGCCCGTTGGTGACGAGCCCAGCAGCCGTGCCGGTGCCCACGTTGAGATAGACGAAATCGTCGGCGTTGCGGCCCGCGCCCCAGTAGAGCTCGGCCAGCGTCGCTGCGTGCACGTCGTTGTCGACGGCGGCGCGCAGGCCGTAGCGGGCGCCAAAGCGCGCCGTCATGTCGACCGGCGCTGAGATGGGGATGTTCATGGCCCGCACCCAGACGCCGGCGGCCGGGTCGGTGCGCCCGACGACGCCAAAGCCCAACGCCAACGGTGCGGGGGCCGACCACTCGGCCATAAAGCCGTCGAGGGCGGCCTGGATGCTGGCCAGCGAGGTGTGTTGCGTCGAGCGATCCATGGGATAACGCTCAGAGCGCAAGATCTCACCGGCGCGGGTGACGGCGCCCACGGCGATCTTGGTGCCGCCCACGTCAACGCCAACGACGACGTCTGCTTTGGTCATCTGGCGCCTCGCTCAGGCAAAAGTGGGCAGGTGGTCGGCCTGGGCGGTCAACAGCTCGTCGAGCATGGCGCGGGCATCGGCCACCGAGGCCACGCCGTGTTCGGCCAGCAGGGCCTGCAGGGCCAGGGCACGGTCGCCATTGACGGCGGCCAGCGAGGTGAGCTCTTGCTGATCGAGACGGGCGCGCAGCACGTCGACGGCGCCCACCGGCAGGTCGAGGTTGCGCAGCGGTTGGATGCCGTTGCCGTCGATGAGGCTTGACACCTCGATCACGGCCTCGTCTTGCAGGTCGGGCACGGCGCCATAGTTGGGCACGTTGACGGCCACCACCTTGGGCTGGTTGGTGATGAGCGCGGTGATGATCTCCATGACGTCCTCGCCCGAGCGGCGCACGGGGATGGGCACGCGGCCGTCGGCCTCGGCTTGCAGGCGTTCGGTGCGGTCAACGCGGCCACGGTTCTGCTGGTCGATGGGAAAGAGCCCCTCGCCGTAGGCGGCGCCGTAGCCGGTGCGCTCGGTGACGAACCAGGGGAAGAACTCCATGATGTGCTCGTGGCCTGGGCCAGGGAAGCGGCCGTAGAGTTCCATCAGCTCAAAGCTGGCGGGGCGGTCGGCCGGGCCCTTGGCACGGAGGAGCTCCCACAGGGCGGGATAGGCGTCGACGCCGTTACGCAGCAGGGTGGTAAGCCAGACCATGTGGTTGATGCCAGCAGCGCGCACCTCGAGCTCGTCGCGGGGCACGCCCATGTACTCAGCCAGGTAGGTGACGGTATTGGGCACACCGTGGCACAGGCCCACCACGGGCGTGTCGGTCTCGCGGGCCACCGAGCGGCAGATAACCGTCATGGGGTTGGTGTAATTGAAGAGGATGGCGTCGGGGCAGAGCGTCTCCATGTCCTCGGCCACGCCCACGATGACCGGCACGTGGCGCAGGGCGCGCGAGAGGCCGCCAGGGCCCACCGAGTCTCCCACCGTCTGGGTGATGCCGTATTTGAGCGGGATCTTGAGGTCCTTTTCCCAGGCGGGGTGGCCGCCCACCGAGATGGTGGTGATGACATAGTCGGCGCCAGGGAGCATGTCGCGGCGGTTGGTGCTGGCCTCGACGGTGAGGTCGGCGCGCTCTTGCGCGATCATCTGGCGCGCCAGGCGCGCGGCAAGGTCGAGCTTTTCGGCGTTGACGTCGACGAGGGCGACGGTGCTGCCTTTGAGGTGCGGCGCGAGGACGAGGTCCATCAACAGGCCGCGGGTAAAGGTCATACTGCCGGCACCGATGAGGACGATGCGTTTAGCGGGCATGGGGGTTCCTTTCTGATGATGGTCTGGCATGCGTCGAGTGCCCGCGGGCGCTCATACGACGATCACCTCGATGCCCAGCTCGCGCAGGTCATCGAGCAGGCGCGACGGGGCATCGCTATCGGTGATCAGGGTGTGGATCTCGGTCACCGCGCCAAAGGTGCAGGTGGCCGCTCGGCCCAGTTTGGTGTGATCGGCCAGCACGATGCGCCTGTTGGCGGCGCGTAGCATGGCCATGTCGACGCCGATCTCGCTCGGGTGGGCGCTGGTGAGCCCGTGCTCGATGTCGAGGGCGTTGACGCTGATGAACAGTTTGTCGGCGTGCAGGGTGCGCAGGGCCTGCTCGCTGATGTGGCCGGCCAGGGTCTGCTCGGGCCCTACGAGGATGCCGCCCGTGATCAGCACGGTGACGCCCATCGAGCCGGATAGCAGCGCCGCAACGTTGATGGTGGGGGTGATGACCAGCAGGTCGCTGTGGCGGGTGAGGCGTTTGGCGAGCTCGGCGGTGGTGGTGCCGCCAGCGACGATGATGGTGTCGCCGTCCTCTACCAGCTCGGCGGCGGCCTGGCCGATGCGCTGCTTGGCGTCGCGGTTGACCACCTCGCGCTCGAGCAGGGTGGGCTCGTGCAGGTTGGGTGGCGTGAGCAGGGCGCCGCCGCGGATGCGCCGCAGCCCTCCCTGGCCATCGAGCGCCGACAGGTCGCGCCGAATGGTTACCTCGCTCACGCCAAAGCGCTCGGCGAGGGCGGCCACCTGTACGGCCTCGTCTTCTTGCAGCGCCTTCATGATGAGCTGTCGTCGCTGTGCAGTGAGCACTACAGACCTCCATTGCACGCCATTGGGCTTTGGAACTGAACGCTCCTGTGCGTTCATAGACAGAATAGCACAAAAAAAAGCGCCAGGCAATAGGTTTTGGCGCTCTTTTTGATCGAAAGTGACGCTTTAGCCCAGGTTGACCCCCTGGCGGGCCAGTGCCTGCCGCAGGGTGTCGGCGGGCACGGCACGCGGGGCGCAGCCCAGCTCGACGGCGATGCCTGCAGCGGCGCCTGCGGCCTGGCCCGTGCAGAAACAGGGCACGATCAGCCGCAGCGTGTTGCAGGCCACATAGTCGCTCGAGACGCAGCGCCCGGCCACCAGCAGGCCATCGACGCCCTGCGGCACCAGGCAGCGATAGGGCAGGTCGTAGGCCAGGCCGCGGATGCGGTAGGTGGGCCCCCAGTCTGGAAAGTAGACGCCCAGCCGTGCGATGCCATCGTCGTAGCGGCGGTTGTTGCGCAGGTCTTCGTCGGTGACGACGATCTCGCCGCGGATGCGCCGGCCCTGGCGCACGCCGAGCTGTGGAAAGGTGGCGGCGATGCGTGCCTGCTCATAGCCAGGCACGCGCTGGCGCAAGAGCTGCAGCGCCGTAAAGGCGCCGTGGCGGGCCTCGACCTCGGCACGGGTGAGGGCTTCGGCATCGGCGATGTCGATATCGCGCAGGCGCCGCGAGCCGCCAGGCAGCACGCCGCCGTTGAGCTGTCGCGCGGCCGACAGGGCGGCGTCGTAGGCCGCGGGGTTGGCCTGGCGGTAGGCCTCGACGCGCTCGCGGTCGACGGCCTCGAGCCGCATGCCCAGGGTCACCTCGTGGGTGGCGTTATCGCAGGGCGCGCCGGCGCGGTAGGCCAGGTCGGCGTCGGCCGAGCAGTCGATGACCACGCTGGCCAGGATGGCCTCGCGGCCCGACTTGCTCTCAACAGCCAGGCCAATGACGCGGTTGCCATCCATGAGGGGGTCGCAGGCCAGAGTGTGCAGGCGCAGGCGCACGCCCGCTTCCACGAGCATCTCGGCGGCCTGCCACTTGAAGAGCTCGGCGTCGACGATATAGTCGCCCGAGGGGCCGAACTCGTCGTATTCCTCTTCGGTGCCGGCGTGCATGGGCTTGATGCCGCCCAGCGGCATCAGGCGCTCGCGGATCTCGGCGGTGATGCCGCGGGCCACGGGCTGGTTGCCGTCGCCCACGCCGAGGATGGCCACCACATAGGCGCCGGTGATCATGCCGCCCAGGTAGCCATAGCGCTCGATGAGCATGGTGCTGGCGCCCTCGCGGGCGGCGGCCAGGGCCGCGGCGATGCCTGCAGGGCCGCTGCCCACCACCAGCACGTCGACGTTGGCGATGATGGGCGTTTCGCGGGCGGGCTCGTGGATGGTGCTCGGGTTCATGGGCACTCCTTGTCGTTCAGCTGTGCGCTCATGCTAGCGCATGGTGTGCGCGCTGCCAAGTGGTAGGGTGGAAACGAAGACTGTGCGTAAATGTAGGTTGACGGCCGAATATCGGCACACTATGATAGGCTCAGGAGAGTAGCGCGGGGGGCGCTCCTCTGTTTGGGACTGTGGGAGGGTATGGTATGCGCATGCGTGGATTCTGGTGGCGTGTGGTATCGCTGGCGCTGGTGTTGGCGCTGGCGGTCCCATGGGGAGTGTGGGCCGACGTGGTGGTGAATGACCTCGACACTACCATCGACCCCGCAAAGGAATCGGTCACGATTGCCTCGGGCGGCTCTGTGAGCGTTGGCTTCTATGTGCAACCGCAAGATCCGAACGACCCGGTCAATGGCTGCAACGCAACTGGTGCGGCGCCAGCAGTGTTGACCATTACACCGCCGACAGGTGTGTCTGTTAGCCCGTCGACGCTCACCTTCACAAGCTGTGGCACTACCCTGTCTACGACTTTTTCGTCGAGCACTGCGGGTAGCTACGACATCACCGGGTTCTCTCTGTCGGGCGGAAAGAGTGGCGGCACGTTCAACACGGCGCCCGCCCAGTTTACGCTCAATGTCGCTGCACCCGCTGACACCACGGCGCCTGTGATCAGCTACGAGCTGACGCCGGCCGCGCCCGACGGCGAGAACGGCTGGTATGTGAGCGATGTGCTGGTAGAGTGGACGGTCAGTGATCCCGACTCGACCATCACCTCGACGAGCGGGTGCGATGACGTCACCGTCAACACTGATACGACGGGCGTCACCTACACCTGCTCGGCCACCAGCGCGGGCGGCACTGCGTCGGTGACGACGGTGACGATCAAGCGCGACGCCACGGCGCCGACGATCTCGGCGTCGCTGGACAAGTCGCCGGCGGCCAGTGGCTGGTTCAACGGCAGCACCGGGGCGCCGACGGTGTCCTTCACCTGCAGCGATGCCACCTCGGGCGTCGTCAGCTGCCCCAGCCCCTACACCTTTGGCGATGGGGCCGACCAGAGCCACTCGGCCACGGTCTATGACAACGCGGGCAACTCGGCCAGCGACGGCGTGACCGACGTGGACGTGGACCTGACCGGCCCCGTGGTGACGGTGACGCCCGACCGCGCGCCAGACCACAACGGCTGGTACAGCGCGCCGGTGGTGTTCGACACGGCGGCCACTGATGCGACCTCGGGCGTGGACGATGCCAACTGCAGCCTCGACCAGACCTACAGTGGCCCCGACGGCACCGGGCTGACGGTGAGCGGATCGTGCACCGACAACGCGGGCAACGTGGGCAATGGCACCTCGGCCGCGTTCAAGTACGACGCCACGGCACCCGTGGTGACGGTGACGGCCAAGCGCGGGCCCGACCACAACGGCTGGTACAACGCGCCGGTGGACTTTGAGACGACGGGCGTGGATGCCACCGCTGGCATTGCCAGCTGCACGGCCGACCAGACCTACAGCGGCCCCGACGGCATCGCGCTGACGGTGAGCGGGTCGTGCATAGATGAGGCCGGCAATGTGGGCAATGGCACCTCGGCCGCGTTCAAATATGACGCCACGGCGCCGACGATCTCGGCGGCGTTGACGCCCGACGTGCCGGCGAGTGGCTGGTACAACATCGACAGCGGCGCGCCGACGGTGACCTACACCTGCGGTGACGCCACCGCGGGCATCGCCAGTTGCCCCGTCGCCTACACCTTTGGCGAGGGCGAGAACCAGAGCCACTCGGGCACGGCCTATGACAACGCGGGCAACTCGGCCAGCGACGGCGTGACCGACGTGGATGTGGACCTGACGGCGCCGACCATCACCTGGAACAACGGGCCGGTGGGCGGCGGCAGCTACTACTTTGGCTTTGTGCCCGCCGAGCCCACCTGCACCGCCGACGACAGCCTGTCGGGCGCCGCGAGCTGCGTGGTGACCGGCTATGGAACGGGCGTGGGCACCCATGTGATGAGCGCCACCGCCTACGACAACGCCGGCAACAAAAAGGTCGAGACCCGCACCTATACGGTGTTGGCCTGGACGCTGAACGGCTTTTACCGGCCGGTGGAGATGGGCAAGCTGAACACCGTCAAGGGCGGCTCGACGGTGCCGCTCAAGTTCAACGTCTATGCCGGCTCTACCGAGCTGACCGACGTGAGCGTGGTGGCCAGCTTTAAGGTGCTGCGCGTCTCTTGCGCCGACATGAGTGCGCTGCCCGAAGACCCGATCGACGTGGTCTCAACGGGCGGCACCGTGCTGCGCTATGACGCCACTGGCGGGCAGTTCATCCAGAACTGGCAGACGCCGCGCATCGCCAACAGTTGCTGGATCGTTACCATGACGACCGACGACGGCAGCAAGATTTCGGCCGATTTCAAGCTCAAGTAACCGCTGCGTTGGCTCGGTAGTCGCGCACACCAGAGGCGCCGGGCAACCGGCGCCTCTGGCATTGCCGCTAGATAGCCGTCGCTATCAAGCGGCCGCTATCTAGCGGCTGCTAGATGGCGCGCCGGGCGATGCTCTCTTCGCGCAGCTCGAGGCCAAAGCCGGGCGCCTCGGGGGCATAGACCCAGCCGTTCTCGATGCGCGTCCGCTCGACGGTGGCGCCGGGGCCTTTGGGCACGCCGCCGGTCTCGCACCAGATGGCGGTGGGCGTGGCCATCAGCAAGTGCACGGTGGCCAGGTCTCCGCCGTGGCTGGCGATGGGCACGTGCATGGCGGCGGCCAGGCCGGCGATCTCCATCCACTCGCTGGGGCCGGCGGTGCGGCGGCGGTCGGGCTGCAAGATGTCGCAGCCGCCCGCGGTCAGCAACTCGTAGACGTGGTATTTGCCATACTCGTTCTCGCCGGCGGCAACGGGCAGTGCGAGCTGCTGGCACAGCCAGGCATAGCCGGGCTTGTCGTGGGGGCGCAGCGGTTCTTCGAACCACGCGACGCCCAGCTCTTCATAGACCAGGCCGCGGCGCAGCGCCTCGTTGCGCGAGAGCACCTGGTTGGCGTCGACCATGACGGGCCCCTCGCCCACGAGCGCCTGGGCCAGCTCGATGCGGCGCACGTCTTCGTCAAGCGAGCCACGGCCCACCTTGATCTTGACGCCCGCGTAGCCGTCAGCCAGGGCGGCCTCGATGGCGCGCTGGTAGCCGTCGAGGTGCAGCTCGTCGTCCTCGGGACAGTACCAGCCGACCATGGCATAGGTGGGCAGGCGGTCGCGGCAGGCGCCCAGCAGCCGCCAGCCGGGCACGCCCAGGGCGCGCGCCATGATGTCCCACAGGGCGGTGTCGAGGCCGGTCATGGCAAAGTGGGCCAAACCCTCGATGCCGGCGTACTCGAGCTCGGCGGCCAGGCGCTCGCGGCAGGCGCGGGGCTGAAAGGGGTCTTGGCCCAGCAGCAGCGGCGCGCATTGGCGGTCGATGATCTCGCGTACGGCGCGGGCGCCGTGTAGCCCCACGCCAAAGCCGATGCTGGCATGGCCGGTGACGCCCTCATCGGTGTGCACGCGCAGGTAGAGCTCTTCGGTGCCGGTGCCAAAGGGGTGCTGGGCATCTTCAAAGATGCGGCCGGGCGCGTTCTTGAGCAGGATGCTCTCGATGCGGCTGATCTTCATGGTGGCCTCCTGGCGCGGCGCTACAGGCTGGCGCCGAGCTTGATGTGGGTCTGCGGCGAGCTGACGATCTTGGGGTACTCGTCGGCGAGCGTGGCAAAGGGCACGATGGGCTGTACGATGGGCACGCCGGTGAGCTTGCCCGCCGTCAGCAGCGCCCAGCAGGTGTCGAACAGGCGCGGCTCGTCCCAGCGGGGGTGGTCGCGGTTGGGCACGCTGCAGGCGCGGGTAAAGATGAGGTTGGGCACGTTATGGTGGGCCTCGCCGCCCAGGTCAAGGCCGGCGCCATAGGCGGGCGGAAAGGCGCCCATGACGATGTTGCCGCCATAGGCCACGCCGCGCAGCGCCGCCTGCAGGGCAGACAGGGCGCCCGAGTATTCGATGACGACGTCTACGCCGCGGCCGCCGGTGGCCTTTTTGAGTTCGAGGCCGGCGTCGCAGGCGGTGGGGTCTAGCGCAGTGGTGGCGCCCAGCTCGAGGGCCAGCTCGCGGCGCGAGGGCAGCGGGTCAAAGGCGATGATCTGGCGGGCGCCGGCCAGCCTGACCAGCTGTAGCACCACCAGGCCGATGGCGCCCAGGCCAAAGAGGCCCACATTGTCGCCCAGGCGGATGTGCCCATCGCGCACGGCGCCCAGGGCGAACTCGGCCGGGTCGAGGCAGACGGCCGTTTGCCAGGGCATGTCGGCAGACAGGGGCCAGCACTGGCGCTCGTCGCGCACCACCGCGTCGGCAAAGCCAGAGTAGACGCAGACGCGGTCGCCCACGGCCAGGCGCGAGACGGACGCACCGACGGCCTCGACGGTGCCCACGATCATGTTGCCCACGGCAAAGGGGTAGAGTTCGGCGGGTTCGGCCACCGGCTCAAAGAGTTGCAGGTCGGTATTGTAGCGGCCACGGCCCACAGCATAGCCCTTGTAAAAGGCCATTTCGGTACCGTGTTTGGCGGCGGCGTGCTCGGCGCAGATGCGCACCTGGGTAGGGCCAAGCGACGGCAGCTCGACGTCTTGCCAGGCGAGCTGGCCGGGGGCGGTGCAGACGAGTCGTTTGGGCATGGTGTGGCTCCTTCTGAGCGTCAATCGATGGTGGCGTGGATGCCGGTGGCCGCGGCGCGCAGAGCCCAGGCGGCAAGCTGTTCGGGCGTCTGTGGCTCGGCCTCGAGGGCATAGGCGCGGCCCAACCAGTCGTACTTGGCGGCGGCCGACGGGTTGTAGGGCAAGAGCGCCAGATCGGTCAGGCCGGCCGAGGACATCAAGGCCAGGATCGCATCCAGGTTGGCGTCGGTGTCGGTGATGCCGGGGATGAGCGGCACGCGCACCTGCACCGCGGGGCCGCCCGCCAGGGCGCCGAGGCGCCGGGCGTTGGCGAGGATCTGGCGGTTGGACGCGCCCGTCCAGCGGCGGTGAGCGTCGTCGTCGATCAGCTTGAGGTCATAGAGCACCAGGTCGGTGTGCGGCAGCAGGCTTTCGAGCACCGCCCACGAGCAGGCGCCGCAGGTCTCGATGGCGGTGTGCAGGCCCCGTTGGTGGCAGCCGGCCAGCACGGCCTGGCTAAAGGCGGGCTGCAGCGTCACCTCGCCGCCGGTGAGGGTGATGCCGCCGCCCGAGGCGCTGAAAAAGGGACGCATGCGGTCGGCGCGCGCGATGATCTCGCCGGCGGTGGCCGTATAGCCCTTGAGGCTGAGCGCACGGTGCGTGCAGGCCGCCACGCAGGCGCCGCAGGCCAGGCAGGCCTCGCGGGCCAGGGTGTGGCTGCCATGAGACACGCTGTGCACGCCCTGAGCGCAGGCGGCCGCGCAGGCCCCGCAGTAGACGCAGTTGTCGGCTGTGTAGGCCAGCTCGGGGGCGGCGCGCTGCGATTCGGGGCTGTGGCACCAGGCGCAGCGCAGCGGGCAGCCCTTGAGATAGACCGTCATGCGGATGCCGGGGCCGTCGTGCACGGCAAAGGTGTCGAGGTCGAACAGGGTGCCGGTGAGGGCCAGAGCGTCGCTCATCAGCGGCCCTCCTGGCGGCGGATGTGGTGCTCCTGTTGCTGGCGGCTGAGCATGGTAAAGTAGGCGCACCAGCCGCCCATGCGCACGCGCAGCGAGCGATAGTTGTCGGGCTCGCGCTGGGCGGCGCGCAGCTCGGCGGTGTCGACCACGGTGAGAGTCATCATATTGCCGCCGGTCTCGACAAAGGCGCGCAGCAGGCCGGCCATGCGGTCGAGGCCCTCATCGCCGGGCACCAGAGAGCGGTTGAGGCGCAGGTCGAGCGGGCCGCCGGCGGGCAGGTTGTGCTGGTGCATGGTGGCATAGCTGAGGATGGCGCCGGGCAGGCCGTGCAGATCGCGCCCGAGGGCGGGCGAAAAGTTGGCCGAGACGGGCTCGCGCGCCAGGCGGCCGTCGGGGGTGGCGCCCAGGCCCTCGCCGATGCCGATGTACCACGAAAAGGTGCCCACGCCGGGCGCAAAGAGGATCTCGCGCTCGTGGCTGCTGGCATGGCGCTGCACGGCGGCGGTAAAGGCGTCGACGACACGGCGGCCCATGGCATCGGCTACGGGGTCGTCGTTGCCATAGGCGGGTGTGGC
>Ga0209312_1002152_pt1 | contig 13251 bp, 20 predicted proteins | sample BioC13SIPDNA_4_FD_185744 | JGI IMG/M metagenome (GOLD analysis project Ga0209312, IMG submission 185744) | Anaerobic biogas reactor microbial communites from Washington, USA - Biogas_R1_B C13 SIP DNA (SPAdes) (version 2) | ecosystem: Engineered > Bioreactor > Anaerobic > Unclassified | place... | reverse complement strand
ATTTGGGGATGTTCAGGGCATTTTCTGTACATGTCGTCTGCTTACCTTTTATATGAATATAATTTAATTACACATGCCCGGAAAGCGATAAGTTTTCCGGGCTTCTCATTTACCGGACCCTTTTTCAATGAAAAGCAGCCTTGTCTCATGTGAAAACAGAGCATCCTCATGCTCGCCCAACTTGTTCCAAATACGCCCGTGTGCGTCGCTGTTCTTAACTGTCAGCCCCGAAACGCTTTTTTCCAGCTCGTTCACTATAGACGCAAGGCGGGTAATGCTCGTATTGAGGCTTATAAGCGGACGGATCACAGCCACTCCAAGACCCACAAGCGTGACGATAACCGTGACAACCGTCCACTCGTTCATACTCTTATCCCTCCAGAATCTCAATGTCATGCCATGAATGGCGGCCTGCCCCGGCATAAGACCAATCACTCAGAATAGACATGAGCTCCTGCCACGTTGAGTAAATAAAGCGATACTCCACCGACAGATGACAGGGTACAATCTGTTCAATTCGGTTCTTTAGTGCCTCAAAATTGCCGGGGATTCCTCTATACTGCGGAAAGCTGATTTTCGCCGTCTGAGCTATATTGCTCTCCTCTATCGTAGCTTCGATCCCGCATCCTGATATGGTGTCTTGCAAAAGCTCCTGCGTAAAGCAGCCGTTACGTATGCGCAGCAGCGCCATAATGGCCCGCCGGCGGTCTGCAACTGTAATATATGAAGGGCGGTAAGGAAGAGCGGCTTCGTATCTTTCCAGTCCGAAACCCGATGCATTTAAAGGTATTGCCTCCGCCGCTAAAATCTCCATCCCGGCAAATATCTCATTCATCTGCTTACCGATGACCTCAAGCTCCACTGCGCCTGCGCCGTTTTCAAGATCGTATATTCCCAGAGGTTCTAAAATCTGCTTAAGACATCTTATATACATGGCGGCTTATCTCCTTTTGACGTCTACCGATCCCAGAACGGGAAGTTCGTTATAGCTGATTAAGATATCGGCAGCCGGTGTCTTGACCGCATAGTTCTCAACGCCCTCCACACCGTAGATAACGCTGCCCAGCTTTGCGAGAAGAATATCCTTACCAAGCATCTTGCCGTCAAACAGGGATCTTATCGAATCAGAGACCGCGCAGACGACCTTCTCCGCATCGAAACCTGGCAGCACATCAATATCAACGGAAACCGCTACCGAAACAGTGGTTGGAGGCAAAACGCTGATATCCACACAGATCTCCCTTTGCTTTTCGAGACGCGCCCTAAGACTTGAAATTAAGTTTTGTGAAGGCAGCCCATAAGGACCCGCAATAATTATGTCAACTGTTCCGTTTCCCCTCTTGCAGGGCAAGACACGAACAGCGGCAACTCCATCGGTATTTAGAGCTTCCTGCTCATAGAATGCAATATTCGAGCCATTGGGAAGGCTGGCATAACTTGCCATGACCCTCGCTCTTAAGGACTCATCCGTCTCTTCCTCAGCTCCGCCGGAAAAAGCTGCGGGGTTACAGCACCTGACCACCCCGACTGGGGCCAGAGACATATAGCGAATACTCCCGGCAGGCACATTTCCAAAACTGCCGCCAATTCTTGCCTCAGCGGCTGCAAGGCAGTGTTTATCGCCCTTAGCAATAATACCGTTCTCTGTGGTCAAAAATTCCACACCTGCCGGATTCAAACATACCGTCCCTGCCTCAATTACCAGCTCAGAGTTACGCACTTCATCAATCTCGAACCTTATCAGGCCGGTAGCGCAAACCGGTTTACCGCGCTCCAGCCCTCGAGTCTGTGCGTGCATATCCAGGCATTCGCCGATGGCCGTCTGCGGAAAACTCTGTTTTTTCAGCCATTCTGACTGCACCCATAGAGATGCAAGTTCGGCTGCAACGGCATAAAGCCTCAAGGCCATATCTCCCCCGCGGTTAACGCGGATTCCGGTGCGGCCCTCCAGCTCTTCGACCATCTCTTCAAAAATTACATTGGTATCCTTCACTGCTCCACCTCAAACTCCTGCTTTAACGGTAAATTTTGTATAGCCCTTATAGACAAATGTAAGTATAAGATCGCCCAGATCCCCGTCCGAACTAAACTCCAGCTTCTCAAGCTCAACATCACTTTCATCAGTAAGGGCCTCAATGACATACTGCCGCGCGGCAGTCTCTCGCTGTGAAGGTTTTAGAGTGGGCAGCAGATATAGCCTGCTGCCGTAGGTGGGCAAAGGCATAAAGCGTCCTCGTCTGGCAGTCAGCTTCATGACAATCCTCTGCGCCAGCTCATCCAGTTTTTCTATCTGGCTAAAGCCCTGGTGCTCCGCAGGGACATACCTCCCGTTCACAAGCTTAAGCTCCATAACAGACCTCCTTATGTCGTCGGGGAATAGGCCTGTCCATTTATGAACAGGTCTCCGGTTATAAATGTCGTACCGGTCAGTCTCATAGTTCCGGAAAGCTCAATTTCCCCATTTTTTTTGATTCGTATAGTACCGCCGTTTTCTGTAGTTATGTAAACCTCTCCTTCTAACGCAGGACCGCCAGGATCACCCGATATCTTACCCAGCACCAGATTTTCGCCGTCAGCAGTACGGGCCACGAGGACCTCGTCACCCACCTTTGGGAGATACAGTCCGCCGCAGGCGACAAGCTCCGCGTTTCTGCTCTCTCCCTCGATAAAAACGCATGGCCTCTCACCTCCAATCGTTACGCTGCCCACGGCGCAGGCTCCTGAATGCATATCTCCTCTTTCAATAGTTTTTTGGGATATCCACATATTTTCACGCCTCCCGACTTGTCATTATAATTTCCGTACCCGCATCATCACTGCGGGCAAAGCAGTTTGTCCTGCCAACCACAAAGTTTCCTTTTACGCCTAATATCGAGTCTGTGAATTCTACAATATCACCTGGAAATGCGGCAAAAAGCTGTGGAACGGTTATTGAGAGCAGAAGCTTATCCTCTTTCGAACAGGCGATCTGATACTCTCCGGTGGATCTCATGGCATCGTATCTCGTATAGCGCGGCACATTTATGACTCGGCGGCAGCTGCCGCCTCGACGCACGAATTCGTCGTTGAAAACCCTGTCAACTGTCCCCAACGCCTTGTTTTTGACTAATACCTCGGAAAGAACACCGTAGCGTCTCTGCCTGAGCCTCTGAGCCGTCAGCACGATGTTACGGTCAACGATAAAGCGCTTACCGCTTTCACAGCCTAAGATAAGGACGCCGTCCCGCGAAAATCTCGGACGGGTTTTGCTGCCGAACCACATAAAATCCTCCAATACCCGCCAGCAGCTCGTTCCGCTGTCCACAACAATAGCCTGATTGGGAACCGATATGTTCCGGCGCACGTCGCTGATTCCGCAGGAATAGACATAGTTGTTTAGAATCGAATCCAGACCCACGGAAAAATACTCGGCCGCTTCCGCCTCATTATCAAGAAGCAGAGCTGCAAGTCCGCGTCCGCGAATATAGACAAGCCCTCCCCGATCCGAATACGACACTTCAAACTCATCTACCACTCCGGAAAATACCGTCTCGCCATTATGCACAGCCCTGAAGCGGGTCACCTCCGGAAGAATCGGAAGCATTTCGGCTTTATAGATATAGCAGACTTCAAAAGCGTCACAGGGCAGGCTGTCGCCGTAGAAAAAATCCCACCTCAGCAGGACGGGCATCTCATAGCTTTTACCCGTATAATCTGTCAAAAATGTCTGCAAAACCGCACCTCCTTACGACAGATATATGATGTCGCCCACATAGATCAGATTGGGGTTTTTGATCTGGGGATTCAGTGCTATAAGCTCTGCAAGGCTGAGACCATTGTTGACTGCGATTGCCCACATGGTATCGCCCCTTTTTACCGTATATGTCGATTTCGGTGCTTTTGCTGTCTCGTCCTGCGTCTCCTTGGTGGGAGGCTTTGTTTTCACGCTGAGCTCATAGCCGTCAAAGCACTCCCAGAACTCAAATTCATAGCTGACATAGTCCTCCTTCGGCTCCTGCTTCAGCCTGAGTCCAACAAACCAGGCCTTGGCACTCTGCCAAACGGGATGTACCAGCACCTGCGGCTCACTTAAATAGAACATGCAGGCAAGCTTTTTGAACTCCTGATAAGCTCCCTCCCCCGTAAATTCTCCCTCTCCCCGCAGAATACGCTGGTCGCGCCCCATATCCGAAAGTGTATAAAGCCCGAAGGGCACCTTATGGCATACGATACGTCTGTTGTATTCAATTTCATATACCCGGGGGTTGTGGGGCCAGACGTAGTCCCCATACCTCATAGGAGCAAGTATCATTAGCTTTTCAGCACCCTCTCTGCAATCAGTATCTCTCAAAAGCGCCATCGTATCTTCGCGCATCGCGGCAAACCATTTCTGATATCATTTCGGACAGCTCACTGTACACCACATCCCCCGATACAAAAATTTTCTCTGTGCCGGCATATCCGTCAACTGATGGGGAGCTCTCTGCCGCCGCACTCTCCGCTCCTCGTCTCCTGCGCCTTTCGAGTCTCTGGGCAAGAAATTCCGAGCGTTTGTAACGGGGTATAAAGTCCCCGTCGCCGCGAATACCGCCTCGCGTTGTGCCTGTCTGCCCGCTCCATACTCCGTTCAGATTCCGTCCGGGATACTCATCCCCGAAGCCAAATTCATAATCGGAGAACACGCCCCCAGCCGCGTCGGCCTCTAAAAAACCATCTGCCCTCTGCCTTTCAATTTTTGTCAGCTCACCCAAGATAGATCGGGCTATATCCGCCAGTACCGCCCGGTCCGTATCCCTCAACAGCTCCATATCAAAGCTCATAAGGCACCTCCGAAAGATATAAATAGCGGCTCTCATCAAAACCCGAATTGACGTATGCCTCATCTTCATAATCCGAAGAGCGCCGTCTGGCGTCTATGACCATCTGCGCTCCGCAAACTATGTAATCCTCATCGCTCAGCTCCTGTGACGCTGCGGAACCGGGCAAAACACCAAAAAAGCACAAAACAAGCCATTTGAGCCTCTCCAAGGGATCAAGCTCAAGTTGCCCTATCAGCTCTTCTGCATTCACTCGGCCATCTCCGTCCTGTGGCTGGAAACCACGGTAATGCGTTCGGCAACCATCTGGCTGAGCTCACCGCTTTCCTCTATCCTGCTCCACTGACAGTTGGTGTATATAACGCGTCTGTCGGGCTTTACGATTACCAGAGAAAAATTCTGCATATCGTGGAAATTGATTCCGTCGCTGATAGCCTCATCAGTGGCGTAGAGCCTCGTCAGTTCAAGCCTGTAAGAGAGCTGATTTGCAATTGTTGCAACTGGCTCCGATTCGCCGAAAGCCTCAACCACCTGCTCAGAGCGGCTGGCAACTGCCTTATAGCTCTGGACCACGGCAACTTTTTTGCCCTCCGCCTCTATGTAGATGTCGCTGCTTGTAGGAAATCCAATAACACTCATTATCATCACTCCTTAAACGCTGATGTGGGCGGTCAGATTGATACGGTTCAAGCCGTGCGCCACGGTAAATTCAAAGCTCACAATACATATTGTCGGGTCCTCTGCATCGGCCTCAACAATGACGGAACCATAGTCGTCAATAATCTCCTGCTTGAGTTTGCTCTCCAGCTCAATGATCACCTGTGTTCGGATGGCGCCCCGAGTCTGGACAGTGTTCTTTACTCTCGGAAATTTCACTCTCAGCGCTGAACGGACAGAAGGAATAATGTCGTCGATAATGAGCACCGTAGTCAGCTCGCGCCATGTCAAGTCCTGCTCGCCGGCAGTCGTAGTGCGTGTCGTGATCCCTCTGACAGCGCTGACGCCTCCGCCAACACATTCGATCGGTGTGACCCCCGCGTGAACAAGCGTCGCTATCTCCGCATCGCTGAACAGCTTGGTGATCTCCGTCCCTCGCAGCTCCGCGCCGTTCATAGGAAGCGCGGGATCTCCGCCCGAGGCTACCGCCCCGGCAAGTGCGGCTGAAACGGCGCCTTTCCTGGCGCCGCTGCCCTCCTCTGCCGGATAAGCCATGACCAGACGCTCACAGTTGAGTGTCTCCGCCCTTGCAGCGGCATCGGAAACCGCGCCTCCCGTTTCAACTATGCCGATTCGGTACTTACAGTTCTCAGAGGCTCCTGCGATCGCAGCTTTAAGCGCGGCGTGGACTTCGGCAGAATCGCTGTCGCAGACCATTATCTTTACGCTTTCCTTATTCATGAGTACCGCAAAGGCCGCCTCATAGTCGGCCTTAACAGCAGCCGCATTGACAGCGGCGGGGATTGCCTCAACCGCATAGGCACCGTTGAGAAACAGAATACGTATCAGCTCGGTCAGATTACAGCCGCTCCCAAATTCACTAACTGCCTCGGCATAGGACGCAACGCGCTTACAAACGCCCTTTGCGCCCGCAGCGGATACAGCCGCAACGCCCACGACCCTGCCGCTACCCGAGCCGGTAAGCGAGCTTGAAACTTCAATGGAGGAATACACCCCCGGTCTTTCATTGGTTGGCACTCCCAATAGCTCCTTTCATAATAAAATCCAAAAACTCGGTTCTCTCTTCACTTTTTTCTGCGATAAAAAAAGCCAAACAGCGCAGAGAGCAGACGCATCGAAAAAGTGAAAGCTCCTCGTCGGCAGTCACCCCTTCGCGTGTTATTTGTATCACACGAAGACCCGACGGAAGCCCGCCAAGGATTTCCGTGACCTTGTCCGCGCACAAGGCACAGGCTTTCTCGCCAAAGCTCGGATTATACGGCGAAAACACCTCTAGACAGAGCGTGACCTCCAGCCGCTTTCCAAAAAGCTCCGTCACAGCTCCGCTTAACAAATCGGTACGAACTCCAAGATAATCTCCAAAACCCGGACTGCGGCATATACACTCATCGGAGCCAACGCAGACAAAGGTACCACCAGAAGACGGCAAATCTCTATCGGGGAACTCACGAAACGCATTGACTCCGGCTGAAACTAGAGTCTTTGTAACTGCGTCCAAAACAGCATTAAGCATCCTTTGTCACCTCACCCGTCTTGATGAGCACACACTCTCTGTGGCTGACCTTGTCTCCATAATAGATTTTTTTGATGCCCAAGATCTCGAATCGATGTCCATCGATCCCCACACACGAAGCACAGCCGCCGAAAAAATCCTCGTCCGGCTCGGCAATAAGTCTGTACTTTTCCTTTCTAACAATGCCCGGCTTTTTCCGCACGGCGGCCACGGTATCCTTAAGCCCAAGCGGCTCGATAAATCCTAAAAACTTGCGGCTATTTGTGCCGTCATCACTAAAAACGGTAAGGGTCTGACCAAAGCACCAGATATCGCCGAACACTTTGCCCATCAGCCCCTCACCGCCTTAAATCCAAAACCGTGATCTTTCAGATATCCCAGCAGCATAAGCTCCGCCTGTCTTCTCAGCAAGTCGGTGGAAGCCCTTATCTGAGCGGGATTCTGTCTGCTGACATGCACCGATCCTGCCGAAAAGCTCTGCACCTGACTCGTTTCCGCCTCAAGGAACATTGCCAGTGCAAGAGTCGCCGCCGAACGTACGAAGCTGTCGTGTATATCCGTGAGCAAAACATCCTCCTTTAGCCTACCCATTAGTTCGTCACAGGCCATAGCGCAGATCTCCTTAAGGACAGCCTCCTCGTCCTTAAGAAGCTCTCCCTTCACAAGAAGCATGGCTTTTGCAAAGATTTCTTCATTTATCGTCATAAAAGCCTTCCCTTCTGCGGGGAAAGCAAAGTTTCCCCGCTGCGGTTCTCATTCATCAGATCTTCAGGATCTTGGAAGCCTCAGTATAGAGCTTTGCAAATCCTGAAATACTAGTGATCGCGGCTCTTTCTAGCTGGCGGTCGATGAGTCTGTCATACTCTACGGAGACGTCGGACGCGGAGATCATCTCCAACGCATAGCCACGGTCAATACCGATAACGGTACCTCTCTCAACTGCGGAGGACCTGATGAGCTTAGCCCCGAGAGGATTGCCCGGCTCGCCTGTACCCTGGAAATTGAGACCTGTCAGCGGATTCTGGAACTCACTGCACTTGAGGATCTGCAGCATTGCGTCGGGACTGACAAGAAGAGTGTTCAGTGTATAGGGGTCGAACTGGCTCCAGAACTCCAGCAGCTGTGTGTATGTAAGCGTGCCGGAAGTACCGGAAACAGGGGCCGTACCAACCGCAAATGACGCTGCCGCATTGCTGTTGCCGTCGCCGTTTACAATCACATCAATGGCGTCCTCAAGGTGCATCCGCATGATTTGGCTGCCAATCTGGCGCAGCATAACGGAAAACAGATCGAGCTTCTGAAATCGTACGGCCTCATAAGAGGCCACGAGCATACGCCCTCTCTTGTGAAGCTTAACGAGGTTTTCCCGCACCTTGACCTCGGTCTGAGGAATGACCTCACCCTCCTCGACATGCCGCAGACTCTTCTCATCCTTCGTGGGTACCGAGTAAATACTGCGATAATCCATACCGTCGATCTTTGTAACCGTCGCTGTTATGGACGGCAGAACATTTTCTTCCTCCATTCCCTGGCGGACGGAGCGCGCCACATATTCGGGGAAAAGCACGGCGCTCTCGGTGGTACGGAAAAACTTTTCAACGGCGTCGCTGCCGGCTCCGCGCACCCGGATATCAAAACGCTTCAGCTGACGCTGATAGGCGTCGAGGCCTTCATAGGGTGTGCCCTTGTAATCCTCAGAGGGATCGAGTTTTTCCAGCACCTGAGTAAAGCTCTTGCCCGTCTCTCCGTACATACCCTTGTCCAGTTTGATTTCATTAAACTTATAAGTCATATCTTCCCTCCTTGTTAAAGAACGACGCCGGCTAAAGCACTCGTCTTATCCACGTCTATCACAAGAAACTCTCTACCCGACGCATTTACTGCCGCCCCGCCGCTGCCGTCGGCCGCGAGGCTAACAAAGCCCACAGTCGGAACTGTCGCGCCGGTATATCCCAGCTTTACATAGCCTGCGGTCTGCACTGCCGTAAATTCCGAGTCACAGGCAATACAGACCCCAAAGAACTTGTCGCCGCTCACGCAGGCGGACACTTCCCCGTTGGCGCTCATTTTGACAGGCACACCCACTGCCGCAGGGTGCTGTTTGCTGTTGTAGAATGTAACAACGCTCTCTCCGATTCCTTCATGACTAACTTTCAATTTGTATTCCTCCATATAATCTTTATTGCATGGGCAAAGTGCCCATAAGCTCAAACCATATACATGTCACCATCAAAAGAGACGGTCTCGTCCCTGCCGGGGAGCTGGGTTCTGTGGGGGAAGCGCTCATCAAGATGTCTTTGAAAAACGTCCTTTAGGCCAAGAAGCTCTTCACTTTCCATATATTTCACACTGCCCTCCAGAGCTTCAAAAAACTTTCTGTCACAGAGGAGCCCCAGACGAAGGACCTCTTCCCTCAGGCTATTCCTGTATTCCCGCCCTATGGCCGCATCCTTTTCCAGCGCATCATATTCCGGCGCATAGACAGAGCCGGAAGGGCTTTCCACAAAAGATTTCAGCGCACTGCCGCAACTCAGCTTTTTAACAACTCCGGAAGCCCGCTGAGCCGGCACCGCGACAAAACTCCACTCATAGGCGTCGTTGGCGTCGAAAAGCTCCAGATAACACAGCTTACCGTCATACTCTCTACCGGGAATATGTCCACATCCCCCGGGTCTGTGCTCCTCACCGCAGATCGAGCACACACGTCTGCAAACGCTGCAGCCCACGCTGGTCTCTTTCTTTATCCCCGCGTTAATCTCCTCTATAAGTGCCGCATTCTTCTCGTTTCTTAGCATATAGGCATAGCCCTTTAGCGCACAATAATCTTCACCCAACCCGTTTTTTACGCCTTCACTTTTCACGATCTCCGTGCGATAGATGCGCGCGGTTTGGTTTACCGACCTCCAGTCGTGGTCAAAAATTCCGGTTCGTCCCACAAAAAGCTTCGCCAGCTGACAGATAGCCTGCTCGGAAAACTTCTCAAAATCTCTGTCCACCTCATTGTCGCAGAGCACCACAGAAAAGGTGTAGACCTGCTCTTCCGTAAGCTCGGTCTTGGCAAACCTGTTTATCGCTTCGAGCTCCGACTGCGTGTCCAAAGCGTCGGCTCCCGATATACCAGCCTTGTAAATTCTCAAAACGCAATTCCTCCGTTCACTGTTCTTTATTTGATATCTGTTCTGCCTGAGCTGCATAGAGCTTTGCTCTGGACTCCTCTACCTCATCCTGCAAATTGATCTCGTCCCAGCAGATCTCGAATCTGCAGTCATAGCCATGCATACGCAGCCACAAATCGCATATCTTCTCGACGACCGGGTCGAGGCTGCGACGAATGGCCGAGAGCTCACTGGTCATAAGATCCGCCTGCTGAGCAGACATCCTCTCTGTGGACGACCAGTTGAGTCCCAGCATGAAGGGCGGGATGCCCGTACGTGAAACAAGCTGTTCCAGTATCTGCCGCACAGGCACTTCGCTGTCAAGAATCTGACTGTCGGCTCCGATCACCTTGATCTCAACATCGCCCACCGCGACAAAATCGCGAACGCTGCCGTTCTTTCCGCTCTGCATCGCGGCGCTCCACTCACGGGCGATCTGCTCGCTCCTCTCTCTTGCATAAGCCTTGTCCAGAATATCCCCGTGAGGTTTATAGACAACCGCATAGCGCAGATTCCCCGCTCTCTCCCAGTTGATTCCTATTGACTGATATATCTTCAGAAGTATCTCCGTTAAAAACGGCATACTTCTCATCATAGACACGCCATATGGCGCGTCGGTCTCGGGGTTAAACGGAGTAAACAGTAAAAGCTCCTGATAAGGGAGTGGCTCAAATATACCGGACTCAGAGCGCCCGCAGAGCACAAAGTCCAGCGGTGAAGTTCCCTCCTTCACCTGTACATCGCAGACATTACCGCACAAAACCGCGGCAATGTCTCTGTTGCCGTCTGTAACTATTTCCCCCACGGCGCGGCCGCAGGTAAGCATGGAATCCAGATAACTGTCAAGAAACGCATTTATACCTCGTTGGGAGCGGCCCGCGTCAACCGTTCGTAAAAACTCATTCAGCTCGGACTCTATCTTTGCGTTGCCGCAGCCCACAGAAAAGCCTCCGGTCAGACGAATTATCTTCATAACCGCCGCATCAAGTACGGGAACCGCCTCTCGTATCGCGCGATATAGCCTCGTATCGCCGCCGCCCAGCGGCACATAATTGTCCAGCATGCCAAAAGGGTGCTGTTCCACAGAGCGTATCTGTGTCGTCACAACAGGCGGTCTTCCCCTTGTCCTCTTAAAAATTCCCATGTTATTTCCTCCAAAAATCAAAAGCGGGTGTTTTATTACCGCTCAACAAAAGTAGCGTCAAAAAAATCTCCGTTTGTCGGAGCCACCACTGTCGCCGCAAAATATCTGATGTCGTCCATAGCGTGGTCAAACTGTTTTATCGGCGTGTCCCTCCCCTCGTGTCTCTCATCCCACGAATACATGGAAAACTCTCTAATTGCGTCGACACAGCCCTCACAGATGACAAGCTTCCCCGCTTTGAGCAGATCAGCTGTAAGCCTTATACCGCTCAGAACATCATTTACCGCTTTAACCACAGGCAGCCCCTCGCGCCTTAGAGCCTCGATAAAACTGGCCGCAGAAGGATCGACAACCACTGCCCGGGGACGCTCTCCGCCGCACAGCGCGATAAGCTCACGAACATACTCCGCATCCGTCTTCTGTACTCCCTCTGTGCGTGAATTGTAGTAATACTCCCTGAGCCTGTACCAAATTCCGGCGCGCTTTCCCCAGAAACCAAAGGACGACGGGTTTGCCGTACCGTAATCACAGGAGACCGCATACTCCTCCATCTCTCCCCCAGGCGGCGGGCAGACAAAGCTCTCGTCAAAAAAGTCGTAGATCCGTCCCTGCGGAGCCACCCATTCTCCGAGGATGAACCGTCGGTAGAAAACTCCGGAATACATCTTCCGATAACGCATAATGATTTTTCGTGACAGCGCTGGATTGTCCTCCAATGTAAAATGTACATAGAGCGTTCTTCTTTCCCGACATTTGCTTATCCATTCGAGATAGAACCAGTGATTAGGCCCCTCGGGATTACAGTTAAACCACAGCTTGCTGCCCTCGACCGAACATCTGGCGCAGGCTTGTTCAACAAAGCTGCGTGGCATAAGCGCAACCTCGTCCATAAGAACTCCTGCGAAAGTTGCTCCCTGAATAAGTGCCTGCGAACTTTTGTCACGACCGCCGAACACATAAAAGGTATTTTTTCTCCCGCCAAAGCTAATCGTAAACAGATTTTTTGATACTTTCTCCTCGCAAATGAAACCCAAATCTGACATAACCGGCAGCAAAACGCTCACAACGTTTCTTCTAAGTGATGCAATAGTTTTCCCGCACAGAGCGAACTGGTGCCCGCCAAAGCGGCGCATAGCCCAACATATGAACGAGATACCCATACAGAGGGTTTTGCCGCTTCTGACAGCTCCGTCACAGATGATTGCGTCCAGATTTTCATATGGCGAAGAGTCGCTCCACCAGGTCAAAGTCAGTGCCTGTTTTTCGGAAAAAGCCTCAAACTTCATTCCTGAGCTTCACCCAGCCTTTGTGCCGCCTTGTCCATAGCGGCAAAAAAGCCCTCCGCCCCATTGCGCTTGGATGCCTCCGGCTCCAGAAGTCTCGCCAGCAGTTCGAGAAGCGCGATTCTGTTGATCAGCTTCACTTCAACCGCCCCGTTAGCACCGCGCTTTACCTCCGACACCATACTGAGGTCCAGCTCACCGATAAGCTCCTGCTGTTCGGGATCGAGAAATACAAGCCTAATCGCGTCGTTTGCCTTACCGAAAGCCAGATCACCTATGTGCTTTATTACGTCAGCGCTTCCAAGTTTTTTCCTCAAACCAAAATCCCTCCTCAACCATAGGCCGCATTACATCGCGAGTTGTATGTTTGCGTACAACCAAATAAAAACAAAAAAACATTTTTTACTAATTATTTTTTTATGAGGAGAGGAAATCAACAAAATGTTAGCATTGGAGTAACAAGAAAACAGTCGAAACATGTCGTAAAACAGAAAATGTAACTGAAAAGACTCGGAATATGAAGAAAACAAAAAACACCGACGTAAAACGTCGGTGTCAGCCTGTCGAAGAACCCAGTCGTAGCATTAAGCTGCGGCTGGGTTTTCTGCATAAATATGGCAATAAGCAAGAAGAAAGCGGAGGAAAGTAGGGTCTCGCCAGCTCCAAATTGCCAGCTTTTTCA
>Ga0209312_1002144_pt1 | contig 13264 bp, 17 predicted proteins | sample BioC13SIPDNA_4_FD_185744 | JGI IMG/M metagenome (GOLD analysis project Ga0209312, IMG submission 185744) | Anaerobic biogas reactor microbial communites from Washington, USA - Biogas_R1_B C13 SIP DNA (SPAdes) (version 2) | ecosystem: Engineered > Bioreactor > Anaerobic > Unclassified | place... | reverse complement strand
TTGGCTTGAACCGATTTTCATGCTTCCTCTGGGCGCCAGCGCGGTCATCCTGGGTTTGGGTTTTCTGATCACTTTCAACCGCGACCCCTGGACCAGTGGATCCTTCCCGATCATGATCCCAATCGCCCATTCGCTGATCGCCCTACCCTTTGTGATCCGCTCCATTTTGCCGGCTATACGCGGCATCCCCAGGTCTCTGCGGGAGGCCGCCAGAGTCATGGGTGCCAAACCAAGGGAGGTCTTCCTGGAGGCGGACCTGCCGATACTACTACGCGCAATCATTGTTAGCCTGGTCTTTTCCTTCACCATTTCATTGGGTGAGTTTGGAGCTTCAAGCTTCTTGGCCAATGCCCGCACCCCCACCATCCCGGTCACCATTTTTCGCTATATTTCCCAGCCAGGAGCGCTCAATTACGGGCAGGCCTTGGCCATGTCCACCTTGCTGATGCTCACCAGCGCAGCCGGCAGCTTATTGATTGAAAAAATCCGCCTTCCAGGGGAGGAGTTGTTCTGATGCTACGTGTCCAAAACATTTACAAAGAATATGAAAATAAACCCTTACTAAATGGGATCTCTTTCCAGGTTCAGCAAGGGGAATTAGTTTGCCTGCTTGGTTCCTCAGGCAGCGGCAAAAGCACCATGCTGCGCATCATCGCCGGTTTGGAAGAACCTGAGGCCGGCAAGGTTTTTTGGAACGAGGAAGATTTGTCTGAGGTACCAACCCACAAACGGGGATTTGGACTCATGTTTCAGGATTACGCCCTCTTCCCTCACCGCAGCGTTTCTGAGAACATCGCTTTTGGACTGCGCATGGCAGATGTGCCGCAAGGAAAAATCAAAACACTGGTACATGCAGCGCTGGAAGACATCCGCATGACGGATTTTGCGGACAGGGCTGTCACAGATCTCTCCGGCGGTGAACAGCAGAGGGTCGCTTTGGCCAGGGCGCTGGCGCCCAATCCGCGTCTGCTCATGCTGGATGAACCATTGGGCGCTCTGGACCACAACCTGCGGACGGAATTGATCAAAGAGCTGCGGGCGCAATTGCACCAAAGCCAAAAACCCGTCATTTACGTCACGCACGACCAGGAAGAAGCCTTCGCCCTGGCAGACCGCCTGATCCTGCTGCATGAAGGCCTCCTGGTTCAGGATGGCTCTCCCGAAGAACTCTTCCGAAATCCTGCTACAGCCTGGGTGGCCTCTTTTCTTGGCTTAGGCAACCTGGTAGCTGGAAAAGCAGTCTCAGAGCACCAATTCGACACAGAAATCGGTGGCTTCAATCTCAAGAGCACGGCTCCGCTTGAAACTGGACAGGATGGTTTTCTGCTTTTGCGACCAGGCGATGTGCTGATTGGTCCTGAAAGCATAAACTCATCGAATCATTTCACAGCGCAGGTCAGGGATTGTGTATTTTTGGGTGATTATTTCCGCGTTGAAGTCCAGGCTGAAGAGAGCAAACTCCTGATTCAATCCCCCTTTCCACTAACGCCCGGAGACCAGGTGGAGCTGGCCTGGCCTGCGGAAAAGCTGCTTTGCCTACCAGCGTGATAATGGCATCATAAGAAAACAGGTTGAACCACCTTGGATTCAACCTGTTTTTTGTTTAGTTAATAATCAGGGTTGGGCTACAGCAATCTCACCAGGTCATTGAGCAAGTAAGACCATTCAATGGTGTAATCTCCGCTGGCTACCAGAATCAAGACGATGCCGATCCCAATGAAAACACAGACACACAAGACCAGCAAGATGATCAGCACGATCGTCCAGGTTTTGTTCTTCTTTTCCTTGGCAGGTTCCGTGGGGACAAAGGCTGGCGCGGGTTCAAAGCCATCCTGCTTTGGCGTCACCTCCACATAGGGTTCGCTTTCAGTTGCAACCGGATCGTACAAAGGCGGTACTGGTTGAGCTTGTAGGGGCTCAGAGAAAACTTCTGCCTCTAGTTCTGGCACTGGGGGAATATCTTCCTGAAAAACAGGTTCTGGTTCTTTCGCCTCCTGAGCAGCTTGCTCCGCTTGAATTTCAGGCGCTTGCGGGGCTGGGGGAACAGGTTGAGGAACATCGTTCCAGTCGTCTTTTCCGGGTACATCAATAAAGTTATTGTCACTCATTAGCTAATTCCTTTCAAATGGGATCAATAAGTCGGTATATTATTGAAAAAATCACTTAATGGACCCGTCAGCGCAACCCCACCGGCAATGGCAGCAAAAATCAGCCCGATGATCAGGCAGAAAGTGAGCAGACCCAGTCCGATCCCAACCCATCCTAGCACCAAACCCGCGTTTGCCAGGCGTTCGCCCTCGATCTTATCCGGGCTTTTCTTAATTTCCCCGCGAGCAATGTAACCAGTTACGATTGCGACCATCGCGCCTACAAAAGGCAAACCAATGTAATTCGCAATGCCGCTGATCAGGCTCAGGATCGCCCAAAACGATGTTCTGGGGGCATCCGTTTCATGTCGATAATTTAATTCCGTCATTTCTTTCTCCTTAAACCTAAGTTTCAGCAACCTTGGCTCGTCTCGACTTCAGACGACCTACAAACCAGAAAATCCACCAGACGATCAAAATCAATAAGATAAGCATCAGCAAGGGCAGCGCCACAGCCAGCACGGAAATGACGGTTGCAAAGACGTCTTCAACAGTACTGACCACTGGCGTGCCGATCCCGGCCGTACTGGCCTCGATAATTGGTCTGGCAACCAAAGACTTGGCCGCGTGCACAGAGCCAGCCACAAGCAAACCGCAGATCATGGAAAGCACCGGGTTGATCTCGGTGATGGTCTTGGCGCTGGTCGCGAACAAAATCGCACCGGCCACGGGACGAATAAAAGTTTGGACGGCATCATTGACCTGGTCAACAACCGGAACTTTATCCGCCACAAGTTCAATCGTCCCCAGAACAGCCAAAACCCCGATGGTCCACCAACTCTCAAGCGCGTTCCAGGGTTCAGCCAATTCGATCAGGTTGGTAAACTTTGCCATGAGCGAAACCACCAAAAGAGGGATATAGGCGTTTAATCCAGCCGAAGCTGAAAGACCAAAAGCACCTAAAACACCTCCAACAATTTCTGTCATTTAAAACTTCCTTCTGCCAGGTGAAACAGCTCCTGACAAGCTTAATTATAGTCAAGTTCTGCTGAAGCAACCCCAGATAATCATAGGTCTATCGCCCCCCAGGTGCCGGTGAGAAGAAGCCTCAACAGGCTGGTGAGGATGATTTGGATCATGGCCAAATTCGCTCCCAGCAAAAGTGGCAGGATCATTTGTTTCCAGTTCTGCTGTTGGTTGACCCGCTTGAGCATGAACAAAGCCAGTACCGAATACAACGCAGCCAGCATAAAAAACACGCTCAAACCGGAGAGGACCATAGCCGGCAGCAAAATGACTGGATGTTGACTGTACACCCCAGCCACCAGCATGCCAGCCAGAAGCAGTAAAAGCGGAAAGGAATACCATTTTTGGAAATAGCTTTCCCTGATCCAATCCGCCCAGGCAGTCTGGTTGAACAAGGGAGCAAAAACCGCTCCGATGCCCATGCCCACCCCGGTTCCAGTGATGAGACGCAGCAGATTGGTCGGTTCATATCCATAAGTGAATTGGGGGAAGAACTTCAGCAGGGAGTTAAGTCCGTCCAGCCCAAACCATAGAAAAAACAATCCCAGCACGACCGTGACCCTTGCCGGTGGAAACAAGCCCTTTCTTCCTTGTCTCACCTGGAACAGGATGCTCAGCAAACTGCCCAAGTACAGCCCGGTGCATCGGGCGCAAAGTGGTGATTGCAGGTCATGAAAATGGAAAGAACGGTCTTCGATCTGATGACAAACCGCATAGCCTAGCGCTCTGAGTTTTTCCCAGGCGCCTGCGGGGGTCATCCATAACCAAATTGCCACAATAACGACAAAGAAAACCCCCAAAGCCAAAATCCAGGGTTTATCCTGGGCAGAAGTCCCGGTTGTTCTCTCCGTATCTGGCTGCTTATCTGTCAATCTGAACCTGCGTTTCACCCAAGATACTGGTGGGCGTCTTTCAAGTACTCGATGATGGTCAGGTTTTGAGGGCAAAGCTCTTCACAAGTTCCACATTCCACGCAGGCATCCGCCTGTCTTTCGGCGGGAATGTCGCTTTCATAGACCCTCTTACCTCGCCCTTGTTGGTCATACATCACGGCGTTATTGTAGATTGCAAAAATCTGAGGAATCAAAACACCGCTGGGACAGGGTAGACAATATTCGCAATGCGTGCAGGCCACTGGTGCCAGCCCCTGCCAGGATTGGCGAACATCCTTGATCGTTTGCACTTCTTCCGGGCTCAAACTGTTCACACCAGAGCGGCTGGCGCTTTGCAAGTTTAGTTCAACCTGTTCCATGGTGGACATACCCGAAAGGACAAGCCCGACTTCGGGTTGGTTCCAAAGCCACTGCAGAGCCCATTCGGCTGGTTTCCAATCCTTCACTGCTTTAGAAAACGCCTGCTTCACCACCTGAGGTGGTTCCTCAATCGCTAATTTCCCACCTTTGAGAGGCTCCATGACCACCACACCAATACCGCGCTCAGCAGCCATCTTCAGACCTCTTTCGCCGGCTTGGTAATTAGTATCCATATAGTTATATTGGATCTGGCAAAAATCCCAATAGTCATAGCCTTTCAAGATGCGCTCAAATACAGGAAATTCATCATGGAAAGAAAAACCCAGATGGCGGATTTTTCCATCTGCCATTTGCTTCTCAGCCCAATCAAAAACTTTGATCGACAAATATTTATCCCAATGGCCCTGATTCAACGCATGCAACAGGTAAAAGTCAATATGGTCCGTTTGCAGGCGTTCTAGCTGTGAATTAAAGAAATGATCCAGATCTTCTGATTTCTCAACTAACCAGGAGGGCATTTTGGTGGCCAGGGCAACCTTCTCACGGTAGCCATCCTGCAAAATTCGCCCTACCAGGGGTTCACTCTCTCCCTGGTGGTAAGGCCAGGCTGTGTCAATATAATTGACGCCCTGGTCAATGGCATGGCGTATCATCCGGGTAGCTTCTGGTTCGTCGATGCGGTTATCCTCGCCTTCCAATTGCGGCAAACGCATACAGCCAAAACCCAGAGCGGAGGGTTTGAAATCAATATTTCCAAAATTTCTATAATTCATCATCTTCCTTTCCAACGATCTCTTTATTTTACACGTCAAGACCGCTAATTATTGTAAACGAATAAAACTAGTCAAAGAATCAAAGTTGCCAAGCACAAGGTTCAAGACTAAAATAAAGGCATGGATAGCCCTGATACTGATCCAATTATTGAAAACTCAAGCGCAGAACGGAAGCCGCCCTACAGAAACCAGGATTCACCACCCTGGGGCTGGGGCACAAAGCTGATTGTCGGCTTGCTGCTGATTGTTGGCTTGCTCGCTTTGGTGATCCAATTCAATGAGTACTTCAAACTATTACTGACCGCATTCGTGCTTTCTTTTCTGCTGCATCCCATCTGCAATCTGCTCCGCAAGGTCGCCAGGATCAAATGGCGGGTCTCTGTCATCATTGTCTATTTCTTAGTGGCAGGTTTGCTGGTTTGGGGGATCGCCGAAGGGGGTGTAAGCTTAGCGGTACAGGTGCAAAATCTATTTCAGACCATTGTAGACAATGTCGACAACATCACTGAAATACTTGAGAAATGGTCCAGTCAGATCATCACAGTGGGGCCTTTCCAATTTACAACCCCCCAGCTGGATTTCGAATTTCTTGGTCAGTTGATCTCCGATTCTCTGGAACCAATTGCCAGCCAGGCCGGCAATTTAGCCACCAAATTAGTTGGCAGACTTGGCAGTTTCCTATTCAATGTCCTGATTACCTATTTGATCTCATTTTTTATCACTTCAGAAACTGAAGGAGCAAGGCAAAAGCTTTTCAACTTTTCACTGCCCGGCTATGAAAAAGATTTCCGCCGTTTAGGGCAGGAAGTCTCCAAAATTTTCAACGCTTTTATCCGCGGTGAATTTACGGTGGTGGGCATTGCTATCCTGATTTACACCATATTTTTGGGAGCGATGGGCTTGCCTTACTTCTTCGTTCTGGCTTTGATCGCCGGTCTTGGTCGTTTTATCCCCTATATTGGTGCGGCCTTTGGTTGGATCGGCATTATCGTTGGCTCCCTGCTACAGGACCCAACCCCATTTGGATTGACCCCCTTAATCTACGCGCTATTGATTTTTGGGATCGCATTTGTGATCGACACGATTTTAGACAACATCCTCATGCCCAAGGTAATGGGTTCGTCACTGGAAGTTCACCCTGCGGCAATCATGATCTCCGCCCTGGTTGGCGCGCAGCTGATGGGACTCTTGGGTGTCATCCTGGCCGCCCCAACTTTTGCCACGCTCAAATTATTTCTGCGCTACAGCAGCCGCAAGCTCTTTGACCAGGACCCCTGGGCTGAAATGCAGTATTACCAAAAACCACAGGAGTCCGTCTTGATGAGAGGCTTGCGGAAAATTTGGGGCAAAATTTATACCTGGTGTGAAAAACCCTTCACTGCTGTGCAAAAATGGTTCAAAAACAAATTCCCATCCGAGGATATCAAGTCGGATGACGAAACCAAAGTTTAGACTTAGAGGCAGAACACTTGCTAACAAGCAGCGGACGTGAGATAATCAAACAATAAACATGGAGGCAAAAATGGAAGACAAAGAACCTATTACCACTACCATTGCAGAAACTGAAAATTATTTGGCTTGGAAAGCTGAAGAGCCAGATGGTGAAACCACCTATCATCTTGAACTGAATAATGTGACTTTACACTTTTTCAAAGAAGAATGGCAGGAGTTCCTCAAGCTGACTGAAATCATCGTCGACGAAGAACTCTAAACCCAAAAATTTTTAGAAGATCAAACGGCTTGCCTTTGGCAAGCTTTTTGATTTAAACCAATGGGTGAGATTATTTCAACTTCATCCATTCAAGACGACGTGCCAGGCGAAAACCCAAATTTTCAAAGGCCTTCTCAGCCCGCCCCTCGGGATATTCCACCCTCAAAGGACGGCCAGACCACTCTTTGTCGAAAAATTTGGAAAGAAGAAATCTGGTGTTTCGGTCTTCATATTCATCTTTTGCAAGGGCTAGCCAAAGGTTATCCGATCTGGAAATTGCCCCCCGCTGCCAACTCAAAAGACCAAGCAAGCTGTTCTCTTGCCGAAGAGCGTAGTGCCGTAAAACATCGAACTCATCCCAATTAAGCGGGTTCAAAAAAGAGAGGGGTGAAAACAGGCTGAATTTGACCGAAGAATACCAGCGCGTATCACATGGATAGGTTTCTTCCAACCAGCGTTTTTGTGTCGACCAGTCGCTGAATCTCCTTGGCTCCATCCAAAGAGATTCCATTTCCAAGGAATTTGACCAATTTCCCTGGCTGAGCCGCTTTTCTTTGATCCAGTTGTTGAGCCTTCGAACTGATTGAAAGCCGAGACCCGCATATAAACCTTGGGCGGTCTGATTGTCACTGCTCACTTGCAGCCAAACTTCTGACACCCGCTTTTGCTTGATGAAGCGCAAGGCGTGCCTTGTCAGCAAAGTGGCAATCCCCATTTGTTGATACTCAGGTTGGACGGCTACATTGGCGATCAAAGCGATTTGGCGCAACTTCTCAAAAAAGAAGATTACGCTGATATTGCCCACGATGCGCTCATCAACAACCCAAACAAAACCCGGATGCACAGAGCCTGGGCTGAACAACCAACCGCCCTCACGCAGCCTCTCGGCATTAAAGCGCATCTGATTGATAACGCTCCTGCTTTCAGGGTCGTTTTTCAGGTTGAAACTTTCTTCAATCAACTGAATAACTTCGTCTGCATCCTTTATGGGGTTGTAAGATCGAATAAAACCAGGGGGATTTGCCGCAGCAGCCATACGCGATTATTGTAACGCAAAGCACGATTAAAAAACCAACTCCCAGGAGGGAGTTGGTAGTTTGAAGGGTTAGACAGTATCCGAGTCAGAAGATCTGGGCTTACGCGCCCGGTAGACGATCCGACCTCTTTCGAGATCATAAGGTGACATCTCAACCCGAACAGCGTCCCCCAGCAGAATACGGATATAATATCGCCGCATTCGTCCTGAGAGGTAGGCCAGCACTTCATGACCGTTATCGAGTTTGACCCGGAACTGCGTCCCGGGAAGGGCTTCGATGATCGTACCGTCTACTGTAATTTTCTCTTCTTCTTTAGCCATAAAACCTCACTTACTTGGCTATTAATTGTAGGGCTTCCGGAAAGAACGTCGAACAGCCTTCTTTTCATCCATGCGTCGTTGTTCGCTCTTAGAAACGAACCAGCGTTTCCGTCGCACAGTGCTGAGAACACCACTTTTCACAACCTTCTTGCGAAATCGCTTAAGTAGGGAATCTTGCGATTCATTTGGTCTCAAAGTTACACTTGTCATTGCTATTCACCTCCTTCCCAGGTAACAACCTTTGCGCCTATACAGCGCAATTGATAATTATACACGAATCTCTAGGGAAATATCAAGTAGTTTGCCTAAGGCAATTCACGATTTTCAGCGTTCAAACTAACAGGTTTTGGGATCATCTTTCCGCCAGCATACCCGAGCCCACCAGTAACTCCTGCAATTGCTGGGTGATCTCTTTGCGCCGGTTAGCCTGGACTTCAAGCGTCAGTTCTTCCAACAGGGTGGAGGTATTTTCTTTGGCTTCTTCCAGCAATTGGAACCGGAACTTATTTTCCGCTGCCACGGAATCCAGAATCAAGCGGTAAAACTGAATGGCGATGATGTGACTCTCAATTTTTTCAAAGATCAAGGCCGGATCGCCCTCAATGATAGGCGGCGGCCAGGCTTCTTGCTCTTCCTCAATAGCCAAATCCTCTGCTTTGTTTGGCAGCAGTTCGCTAAAGACAGGCTGATAATCGTTTGAATCAGGCTTGCGTTTATAGGATAGCACTGTAACTTTAGTCAGGCTGCCAGCCTCAAAAGCCTTGTCCCATGTCCTGATCAACGTGGCCGCGTTATCATAATCCGGCAATGAACCAGAGCTGAGGTTGCCGCTTGGGGTGAAATCGAGCCCTTCCTGTTTTAAAACGGTGTGGACGCGTTGTCCAAAAGCAAGGATTTTTACGGGGACTTCCGGAGAATTAATTGACAACTCTTTTGCCATTGCGACAAGGTTTTTGTTGTACTGACCCACGATCCCCCGGGTGCTGCCGATCACTGCCAACACTTGCTCCTGGTGAATTGGTCGGTAATCAAAAACTTCCTCTTCCGGAGTAGTAGAAAGGCTTCGGCTGATAGTCCTTTTAACTTGTGAAGCAACCTGGTTAAAACGCTCAGCGTATTGATCCAGCAGTGTTTGCCGGTTCATTGCCATCTGCATCGTGCTCAGGGATAGCACCCGCAAGGATGCTAACAAAGGCTCGATCGCCTGCAGGTTCTCCAAACGAGCGTTAGCGCGCTCTTTTCCTTCAGACATCCAGCCTCTTTAGGTGATCTCGTATCGATCTAAGGTCCAGATAAAGACAACCGCCCCACTGCGACCAAGTTTCCGGCCTTCATTGGCAAGGTGTGGCTCATCGTCATCTGTAGTTGTCGCCAGACCATAACCGTAATGAACTGAGGTCTGGCCAGAGCAGGCAGCACCAATAATATCCAACACTTTTTGCAGATCAGCAGTTCTCACCGCTATAAAAAGGGTCAATTGAGACTGCCTCAGCATGCCTCCCCGGGTTTCCGAATAGGTTGCCGTAAAACCGGAATTGATCAAAGACGAAAGTACATCGTCTCCATTTTTTCTTGGAACAACCGCCATGATCATCTTCATGAGTGTCAACTCACTTTCTTCTTCCAGATGGAGAGAAATTCTCCAAACTCCTGGTTGAGTTCTTCTTTTATTTCCTCGGTTAATTCACGATTATGTCGTAGATTATCGACGGCTTGAGCCGCATGGCTCTTGATGTAGTTCAGCAATTCGTTTGAAAAACGCGTGATATCGCTTGGTTTTACCTCATCCATGAAACCATTCATGAGCCCGTAAAACAGTACCACCTGATACTCCATCTTTAGAGGTCGATTAGGACCTTGTTGCAGTAGGGCTACCAAGCGTTGTCCGCGTTCGATCTGCTGTTTTGTGGCTTCGTTGACTTCGGTCCCAAAGCGGGCAAAGCGGGCTACCTCTTCGTATTGGCTCAATTCAAGTTTCAAGTCGCCCACAATTGATTTCATAGCCGGCTCCTGGGCGGCAGAACCAACACGGGAAACGGAGCGTCCGATATCGATAGCCGGCTTATTACCTTTATTGAACTCGTCCGCGTCCAGGACGATTTGACCGTCTGTAATTGAAATCAGGTTAGTCACGATATAGCTGGAAATATCTCCGCGCTGCGTCGTCACGATTGGCAAGGCAGTGATACTGCCTCCTCCATTTTCTTCGTTTAAGCGGCAAGCGCGTTCAAGCAAGCGGGAATGCAGGTAGAAAATATCACCTGGATAAGCTTCCCGTCCAGGAGGACGGCGCAGCAGCAAACTCATCTCGCGATAGGTATCCGCGTGTTTGGAAAGATCATCATAAACGATCAAAACGTCCATACCCAAATCCAGAAAGAATTCAGCCATGGTCACGCCGGTATAAGGTGCCAGGTAGCGTAAAGCGGGTGGGTCATCAGGGCTGGAAACAACAACAATGGTCTGATTCATCATCCCGCCAGCTTCCAGGATATCAATTGCGTTGATCACAGAGGTCTTTTTCTGGCTGATGGAAACGTAGATGCATTTGACGTCAGTGCCTTTTTGGCTCAAAATCGCGTCAATCGCCAGCGTGCTTTTCCCGACCTGGCGGTCGCCGATGATCAGTTCACGCTGTCCCCTGCCCAAGGGCAGCAAAGCGTCAATGATTTTTGTGCCTGTGTAAAGCGGTGTGTCAACTGGCGCGCGTTCGATCACACCCGGGGCAATGCGCTCCACATAGCGATATTCGGATGGAACCACCGGTCTGTTTTCGTCTAATTGCCGCCCAAGCGGGTCAATTACCCTTCCTAAAAATGGGCTTCCGACCGGGATGCTCAGGCGTCTGCCAGTGGCTTCTGCCACATCTCCGCCGCGAATGCCCGAGTCAGGCCCCAATAAAATCACATCAACATGTTTTCTGTCGAGGTTCAGGACCATGCCCTGGACCCCATTGGGAAAGGTGACCAATTCTTCCAAATGCACCATTGGCAGTCCGCTGAGCGTCGCGATCCCATTACCAATGTGCTGCACGGTGCCAACACTTTTTACAAATACTTTGTGTTCCTGGCGCTTGCTGGCGTTGACCAATTCTCTGATGACAAAGTCGGTTTTCAAACTGTCGGATTTGGTTTTAACCGTTTTATCCGCGTCTTGCTTGACCTGTTTAAGGAAAGTTGCAGGGTCAATCAACAGAGGGTCGTCAGCCCTCAGGCGTTGAGAATATTCTTCTAGGCGGGTTTCGGCCGCAAGGTCAAGGTCAATCATCTTCAGGTGCCGCCAGGGTCTCTAAATCTCTGCTGATTTTCTCTCGCAGAGAGCTCAAATGAGTGCCCAGGGAATTGTCCAGGACAATATCACCAATACGCGCTCTGATTCCGCTGACCAATTCAGGCTTGATTTGAATCTCTAATTCAACTTCTTTATCCGCCAGAGCGTTAAACGTGTTCAGCAGTTTCATTTGCTGCTCTGTTGTCAATTCGTGCGGGACCGTCACCTCAACCGTAGGGATGCGCTCAGCCAAGGAATCACGGATACCCTGAACCATGCGCATGTCTGTCTTGCCCATGTTCCAGATATTTCTGGTCAATTCTTCGATCAGTTCTTCGTGAACTTTAACTGGAGCAACCTGGCGCAAGGTGTCATTGGAAATATTGATGACCGAATCCACCAGATTGCTTTGAAGGCGTTTGATGTCAACTTCCTGCTCCTTGCGGGATTCGCTGACAGCTTCCAGCATGATCTGATTAGCTTCCTGACGGGTGGCTTCTAATAAATTACGTTGTTGGATCTGGCTGTTTTCGTAAGCTTCATCAGTAATGCGCTGAATTTCCTCATCCAGATTTAACAACCTATCGTTAACTTCCTGCAATTTGACAGCAGCCTCTTCCCGATCCTTGATCAGGGCTTCCCGGTTTGCCGCTTTTTCAACAGCACGCTCTTCTGCCCTTTTGGTCATCGGCTTGAAAACCAGGTAGTAAAGAACCGCAGTCAACACCAGGAAGTTTAAGATTTCCCAGATGATGGTGCTTAAATCCAAATCGAGCATGGTTTAGCCCCCAAAGAAACGCGTGATCAGCGGGTTCGCAAATAAGAGCACCAGAACGACCAGCAAAACATAAATCGACGCGGTTTCAATAAGCGCCATTGAAATCAGCATGGCAGTACGCAACTGTGGCGCGGCATCTGGCTGTCTGGCCATGCCCTCCAATGCTTTTTCTGCGGCTTTACCCTGCATGTAGGTGGGGATCATTGTTCCAATCATAATTGCGATACCGGAAACAACCGTTGTTACAAGAATGATTAAAACTTCAGGACTTAGATTCTCCATTAGCCATATCCTTTCTATTTTTTCTAAATAATCTCATTATTCCAGAGTCTTTTTCTTTTTTTACTTTTGAATCTTCTTCGTTGATTTCAACCGCGGAAGAAATAAATAATGCCGCCAGGGTCGTTAGTACAAAAGCCTGTAATATTCCCGAGACCATGGAAACCGCGGTCAAGGCGATTGGGATCAGGTAAGGGACGATTGAAAAAACGATGGCGACGATCAAATCACCGCTCAAAACATTGCCAAACAAACGCATGGCCAGTGAAAGCGTGCGGCTGAATTGTCCGATCAACTCCACCGGCAGCATAAAAATCGGGCTAGCAAATTCTTTCAAGTAGGTCCAGGGACCTTTTTTGATCATGCCGTAAATGTGCACTGAGAAAACGACGATCAAAGCCAGCGCGATGGTGGTGTTGACATCAGCGGTGGGAGATTTCATCCTGGGGATGATTGAAATCAGATTGGAGAAGAGTGTAAATATCATCAAACTTCCCAGCAGTGGGATATAGGGATGCAAATCGTCCACATCCATCGCGTCGTCAAGAATACCGATGATCAACTCCAAAATATACTCAAGCAAATTGGGTTTGATGAATTTCAAAATTAACACAAGCCCAAGGATCAATCCCATCGTGATCCAGGTATAGACAACCGTATCCCGAATCGGGATTATCCCAAAAAGAGTGATTACGATTGGGTGTTTTATGACATCCACGTTATATCTCCT
>Ga0209312_1002139_pt1 | contig 13281 bp, 8 predicted proteins | sample BioC13SIPDNA_4_FD_185744 | JGI IMG/M metagenome (GOLD analysis project Ga0209312, IMG submission 185744) | Anaerobic biogas reactor microbial communites from Washington, USA - Biogas_R1_B C13 SIP DNA (SPAdes) (version 2) | ecosystem: Engineered > Bioreactor > Anaerobic > Unclassified | place... | reverse complement strand
TACGACGCTGCCTACGCGAAGAAGTGCCTCGATGCCGCAAAGACCAGCTATGCCTTCCTCAAGGCCAATCCCGAAGACAAGCGGTTCCAGCAGGGCGACTTCCGGACGGGCGGGTATCAGACCAGCGATCCCGACGACCGGCTCTGGGCGGCCGCCGAGATGTGGCAGACCACCGGCGATGCCGAGTATCTGAAAGACTTCGAGGAGCGGGCTGCCGCACCTATGGTCGGCAGACGCGGACCCGCCTCGGCCGGCAAGATCGACGAGGACTGGGACTGGGGCAACGTGCGAAACCTTGGCATGTTCACCTACGTGCTCTCCGAGCGAGACGGCAGAGACGCCGAGCTTGTGGCTGCCATCAGAAACGATGTGCTCGTGACGGCCGACCGTCTGGTGGCCCAGGCGAACGAGGATGTGTATGGGCGGGCGCTGCGTCGCTATTACTGGGGCTGCAACGGGACTATTGCTCGGCAGGTTTTGAATCTCCAGGTGGCCTATCGGCTTTCTCCGAAGCCGGAGTATCTCAACGCCGCCTCGGATGCCGTCGCGCATCTGTTCGGGCGCAACGTCTACAACCGGTCCTACGTCACCGGGCTGGGAATCGCTCCGGCGATGAATCCGCACGACCGACGCTGTGCGGCCGATGGGATCGAAGACCCCTGGCCGGGCTACGTCGTCGGGGGCGGACACTCCGCCACCGGCTGGCGTGACGAGCAGGACGACTACCGCACGAACGAGATCGCGATCAACTGGCAGGCGGGTTTGGTCTACGCGCTGGCCGGTCTTGTGGGCGGCCAGGAGAAAACATGGGCTAAAGCCGATTCGACTGGCTCGGGGGCCGACCGTGTGCTGCGCTACGACAAGCCGGCGACCGATTGGATGACCGAGGCCCTGCCCATCGGCAACGGCTCGCTCGGTGCGATGCTGTTCGGAGGCGCCGACACGGTCCGTATCCAGTTCAACGAGGACAGCCTTTGGACCGGCGACGAGAAAGACACCGGCGCGTACCAGAACTTTGGCGAGCTGACGCTCGAACTGACCGCAGGCGACGACGCAGCTCCGCTCGATTACCGCCGGGAACTGGACCTGACCACAGCGACGCACCGCGTCCGCTATCGCAAGGGCGATGTGGTCTATGAGCGCGAGGCATTTTGCAGCCGGCCCGATGGTGTGATCGTCCTGCGATTTACCGCGAGCCGGCCGGGCCGATACAGCGGGACGCTTCGCCTGACCGACGCCCACCGCGCTGCAGTGCAGGCCCGTGGCAACACCCTGATGGCTGCCGGGCAATTGGACAACGGTCTGGCCTACGAATCACAGGTGCGCCTGCTCTGCGATGGAGCCGAGGTGCAGGCGGCCGATGGAAGGCTCGCGTTCTCCAACGCCGACAGCCTGACGATCCTTTTGATCGCCGGCACCAACTACGTGAACCGTTCGGATCGAGGTTGGCGCGGGACGCACCCCCACGAGCGGCTCGTCCGCACCATCGAAAAAGCGGCCGGCAAGGCGTATGGTGAGATGCGAAAGGCCCATATCGAGGACTACCAGGCCCTGTTTAACCGTGTTCGCCTGGACCTGGGTGCTTCTTCGAACGAAACGCTGGCTTCGACCACCGAACAGCGGATCCTCGCTTATCATCGCGACAGGAATCGCGACCCCGATCTCGAAGAGCTGTTCTTCCAGTACGGCCGCTATCTGCTGATTGCCTCGTCGAGGCCGGGCAGCCTGCCGGCCAATCTCCAGGGGCTGTGGAACCACAGCAACAACCCTCCCTGGCGGTCCGACTACCATTCGAATATCAACGTCCAGATGAACTACTGGCCCGCCGAGCCGACCAATCTGGCCGAGTGCCACGTACCCTTCATCGACTACATCGACAATCAGCGCGAGGTCCGCAAGCGCGCGACACAGGAGTACTACAAGTGCGAACGCGGCTGGACGGTCCAGACGGAGAACAACATCTACGGCGGTTCGAGCTGGCGATGGAATCCGCCGGGAAGCGCCTGGTACTGCCAGCACCTCTGGGAGCATTATGCCTTCGGACAGGATAAGACGTATCTTCGCGAAGTGGCGTATCCGATCCTGAAGGAGGTGTGCCACTTCTGGGAAGACCGGCTCGTGGCGTTGCCCGATGGCCAATTAGTGACCCCCGACGGCTGGTCGCCGGAGCACGGCCCCGAGGAGCCGGGCGTCACCTACGATCAAATGCTCGTCTGGGACCTGTTCACCAACACCATCGAGGCAGCCGATGAGCTGGCGATCGACCGCGAGTTTCGCGATCATCTGGCCGAGCTGCGAGACAAGCTGCTCGGCCCGCGCATCGGCAAATGGGGCCAGTTGCAGGAGTGGATGACCGACCGCGACGACCCGAAGAACCAGCATCGGCACGTCTCGCACCTGTTCGGCTTGCACCCAGGTCGCCAGATCGCCCCGCGCACTACGCAGGAACTGGCTCAAGCGGCGGCGGTCTCGCTGAATGCCCGTGGCGACAGTGGCACCGGATGGAGCCGCGCCTGGAAGATCAACTTCTGGGCTCGCCTGCTCGACGGCGATCACGCCTATATCCTGCTTCGCAATCTCCTGACGCCTGTGTCGTTCACGGGCACCGACTACCAGGACGGCGGGGGCGTGTATCCGAACCTGTTCGACGCGCATCCGCCGTTCCAGATCGACGGCAACTTCGGCGCCACCGCCGGGATCGCTGAGATGCTTCTGCAAAGTCACACGGACCGCGTCGAACTGCTGCCCGCGTTGCCGAAGGCCTGGCCGATCGGGAAGGTCACTGGGCTCCGCGCGCGAGGCGGCTTCGAGGTGGATATCGAGTGGAAGGACGGCAAGCTGGTCGCGGCGACGGTCCGTTCGCAAGCCGGTCGCCCCTGCCGGCTCCGCTATGGACAGGTCACCGCCGAGTTGGACCTGGCTCGCGGACAGAGCACCACCTGGGATGGGCGATGAGGCTGTGGACGTTGTAGGTCATGCATCCTCGCACAGCTTGCCCTGAGCGAAGTCAAACGGGACAAGGCGAGCGGGGACGCTCGCCCTACGCAAGACCTGTAAGGAGAGCGACGTGCAGATCGGCCTGCCTGATACCGCGATCATCGTTGCCTACATTGTGGGGATTCTTGCTCTGGGCTGCTGGGCGGGCCTGCGGCGGCGGACTCACGACAAGGCCGATGAGTACTTCCTCGCGGGCAAGACGCTTCGCTGGCCGGTGATCGGCTTGGCCCTGTTTGCCACGAACATCTCGACCGTGCACTTAGTCAGTCTGGCCGAGGAAGGGTATACGAACGGCCTGGCGTACGGCAATTTCGAGTGGATGGCCCCGTTCACGCTGATTGCGTTGGCCCTGTTCTTTGCGCCGTTTTATATTCGCTCGGGCGTCGCGACGCTGCCCGATTTCCTGGAGAGGCGCTACAGCCGGGCCAGCCGGGATTGGCTCGCCGTCCTGTCGATCGTCTCGGCGATCTTCATCCACATCGGGTTCTCGCTGTACGCCGGGGCGACCGTTCTGGAGGGCCTCTTCGGCATACCGAAGATGTGGAGCATCGTCCTGATCGCGGCGATCACCGGTTTGTATACGATGGTCGGCGGATTGATGGCGGTCGTGCTCACCGAGTCGGTTCAAACGATCATCCTGCTGGCCGGTGCGGTTGTCCTGACGGCGATCAGTCTGGTCAAGGTCGGCGGCTGGAGCGGACTGACCGAGCAGGTGGACCCGGCGATGTTCACCGTGCTGCGTCCGGCCGGTGACGCCTCCGGCCTGCCCTGGTATTCGGTCTTTCTGGGCTATCCGATCATCGGAATCTGGTACTGGTGCACCGATCAGACCATCGTCCAGCGCGTGCTCGGCGCCAGAGATGAGAACCACGCGCGGACCGGCGCTCTGTTCGCCGGCTTCATCAAGATCCTGCCCGTGTTCATTTTCGTGCTGCCGGGTCTGGTCTGTCTGGCCCTGGTTCGCAAGGGCGCGATCCCGGCGTTGCCGCTCAATGCAGAAGGCCAACCCAACGCCGCGTTGACGTACTCGCACATGATCGGCACGTTGCTTCCGGTTGGTCTGCGTGGGGTCGTTGCGGCGGCACTGATGGCGGCGCTGATGAGCACGGTCTCGGGCGCATTGAATTCGACCGCCACGCTGTTCTCCTACGATCTGTACAAACGCTGGGCGCCCGGCACGTCGGAACGCAGACTCGTGCGGATCGGCCGGATCGTGACGTTCGTGGCGATGGTCCTGGCCGTGCTCTGGTCGCCTCTCTGCGGCCGCTTCCCCACGGTCTTCCAGGGCATCAATGCGGCGATCAGCTACCTGGCGCCGCCGATCACCGTTGTATTCGTCGCCGGGGTGTTCTGGAAGAGGGCCTCTTCCAAGGCGTCGTTCGTCACGCTGGTTGCCGGCTCCGCGGTCGGGTTCGTGGTGTTCCTTCTGGACTTCACCAAGATTCTGGCGGCGTTCAAAGAAGCTCACGCGAGCTTCGCATTTCTGAATTTCATGGTGATCAGCTTCCTCCTTGCCTGCCTTTGTGGCGTGGTGATGATCGTTCTTTCGCTCGCCTTCCCGGATGAGACGACGGAGGCGAGGATGGCCCTGGTCTGGAAGTCTCCGCTGGAGCCGTTGCGCGAAAAAGGCTGGCCGGGTCTGGGCAACTACAAGTTCCTCAGCGCGCTGCTGGCGCTGACGATGATCGTTTTGTACATCGTCTTCCGATAGCGAATCCGTCGGTTCTTGAGAGGTGACGTCATGCGGCTCCTTGCAGTCTCGATTGTGACGATGATGGTTGTCGGTTGCAGCATGGATCGGTCAAGCCGCATCGCGGAAGACAGGCCGCTGCGGCTGGCGTTCATCACCTGTGCAGTTGATGCGAAGTTCTTCGAGCCGGTGAAGAAGGGCATGCGCGATGCTTCAGAAATGATGGGGGTGCAGGCCGATTTCCTCGGTACCGAAGGTGTCGATATCCCGGCCCAGGTGGAGATGGTGCGCCAGGCCATCAAGGCCGGCTACCATGGAATCGCCCTCAATATCATCGACCCGGAGGCGTTCGATGACGTCATCCAGGAGGCCATCGATGGCGGTGTCCCGGTTGTCGCCTTCAATGTGGACGACCACGCCTCGCCGAATGCCAGGCTCAGCAGTGTCAACCAGCGGCTCTACGAAGCAGGGCGGTCTCTGGCTTCCGAGTTGCTGCCGGAGATCCCGAAGAATACGCACGTTCTGATGACGATGCACGATGAGGGGGTCTCGGCGCTGGAGGATCGATTGCGCGGCCTACAGGACGTGCTCGGAGCCAAGGGCGTCCGGTGGACCGTGATCGTCACCGGCAACGATTCGGCCAAGGGCGCTGAACGCATCGCCGAGGCGCTGCGTCAGCACGTCGACGTTCGGTTCGTCCTGGGCACGGGCCAGTCGGATACCGAAGCGGCAGGTCTGGCTCTGGAGAAGCACTTCGCGGGCAAAGGATACTTCTCGGCCGGGTTCGACCTGTCCGACACGACCCTGCGCCTGGTGAAGGCCGGTGTGATTCGCTGCACAGTGGATCAGCAGCCGTACATCCAGGGCTTCTACCCTGTCGTGCAGCTCGCTCTCTACTGCCGCTATCAGATCCAGCCGTCCGACATCGACGCCGGAGCGGCGATCATCGACCGGGACAATGTCGATGCGGTGATCCGGCTCACGCAGGAGGGCTATCGATGACGTGCCACGACACCTGCTCGAAGGACTGGAGGCATTTGCCAAGGGCGGTGGTTTCGTGTTCAATACGATCTGCAATCACAGTTGAAAGGAGTGCTGTATGAATCGTGGATGGATCGTCTGGCCAGTGGTTGTGCTTGTGCTTATGGCGACGGGTTCAGGCGTGGCTCGGAGCCAGGATCGGGACCCGTGGGTTCCTCTCTTCGATGGCAAGACGCTGGCTGGCTGGTCGGTCCACAGCGGTTTCGCCAAGTACCACGTCGAGGGCGATGAACTCGTCGGTACCACGGTCAAGGGCAGCCCGAACACATTTCTCTGCACGGATCGCGAATATGGCGACTTTGTTCTGGAGTTCGAGGTCAAGGTGGACCCGAGGCTGAATTCGGGCGTGCAGGTCCGCAGCCAGATCGCTCCGGCGGAGATGGCTTTCGTGTTCGCCGGTCGCGACGGGAGGCCTCAGTCTGTCGTGATTCCCGCCGACCGCGTCTACGGCTATCAGATCGAGATCGCTACCGAGAAGGCCGGTTCCTCGGGCAGCATTTACGACGAGGCGCGGCGCGGGTTCATGCTGGCCAGCACGACGAGCGATCCGGTTGCGAGCAAGGCGTTCAAGGATGGCCAGTGGAACAAGTATCGCATCGAGTGCCAGGGCGACCGCATTCGGACGTGGGTCAACGATGTCCCCTGCGTCGATCTGCGGGACAGCATGACCGCTCGCGGCGTGATCGGCCTTCAGGTGCACGGCATCGGAAACGAAGAAGGCCCTTACAAGGTGCGCTGGCGGAACATCCGCGTTCAGGCGGCCGACGGGGGCATCGAGCCGCCGGCGATCTCGTGTCCCCTTCGCGTACTGCAATGTACGCCGAAATGGACCGGGCCGCGCATGGCCGACGGCCGGCCGAAGGTCTCGGACGAACTCCTGAAGCGCATGCGAAACGTGCCGATCACGATGGCCTGGAGCATCGTCACGAACGCCGGGTATCGCAACTGCTATGAGACGGCGATGGGCTGGCAGATCCTGCGGCCCGATGAGGCGATCGTCGGGCGTGTACTGACCGCCCAGTACATGCCGATGCAAACGGACTACAACAGGGCGATCATGGACCACGGACACGCCGAGGGCCGCCTGGGCAACTCCAACTCGTGGCCCATCGATATGCTCCAGAAGGGCGATGTGTACGTCGCCGATGGGTTTGGCAAGGTCGTTGACGGCACCCTGATCGGGGACAACCTCGCCAACGCGATCTATGCCAACAGCGGCAACGGCGTGATCTTCGACGCCGGCGTCCGCGATCTGGAAGGCATCGAACAGGTCGAGGGGTTCAACGCCTGGCACAAGGGCGCCGATCCCAGCTACCTCAAGGAGGTGATGCTCAGCGCGATCAACGTCCCCATCCGGATCGGCCGGGCCGTGGCCTGTCCCGGTGACGTCGTGTTGGCCAAGCGCGAGGGGATCGTCTTCATCCCCGCCCATCTGGCCGAGAAGGTCGTCGTCGAGTCGGAGGCCATCACGCTGCGTGACATGTTCGGGCATCAGCGTCTGCGGGAAGGCAAGTACACGCCGGGACAGATCGACAGCCGGTGGACGCCGGAGATTCGAGAGGACTTCCGGGGCTGGCTGAAGAAGAACATCAACGAATTGCCGGTGCCCAGGCAGGTGATCGAGGAGATGCTCGATCCCAAGGCGCGGAACTGGTAGACGACCGAACGGATCTTCACTCGCACGAGGAAAGGTAACCCATGAAGCACCGAGAGCACAAACGACAAGCCCCGATGGCCTATTCGAGACGGTCTCTGTTGAAGACGGTAGGAGTGGGCTTTGGCGGTTTGACCCTGGCGGGCATGATCGGCGCCCCGATCGAGGAACAGATCGCCTGCGCCACACAGAACGTCCGGCGCAGTTCCAGTCCGTCGGAACTGCGGATCACCGACCTTCGGGTCGCGGTGGTGGCGCGAGCGCCGATGCGCTGCCCGCTGATCCGCATCGATACGAACCAGGGCATCTGTGGCTATGGCGAGGTGCGCGACGGCGCCAGCGAGCGCTATGCACTGATGCTCAAGGCTCGCCTGCTGCGGGAGAACCCCTGCGACGTCGAGCGGCTGTTCAAGAAGATCCGGCAGTTCGGCGGCCATGCCCGGCAGGGCGGCGGGGTTTCCGGCGTGGAGATGGCCCTGTGGGACCTGGCGGGCAAGGCGTACGGTGTCCCCGTCTATCAGATGCTGGGTGGACGCTATCGCGACCGGATTCGGCTGTACGCCGACACCCCCGACGGCCAGGTCACCGGCCTGAAGAAGCGGATCGAGCAGGGATTCACATTCCTCAAGTACGATTGCGGGATCCAGACCATCCGCAACGTCCCGGGCGCACTGGCCTATCCGACGAACCAAACCAACTGGCGGGGCAAGCACCCCTTTACCGCCATCCAACTGTCCGACAAGGGGGCGGCGCTGATGGCCGAACGCTTTGCCGAAGTCCGCGACGTGGTCGGCGGGACGATCCCCGTCGCATCGGACCACTTCGGCCATATCGGTGTCAACAGTTGCATCAAGCTGGGCAAGGTCTTGCAGCCCTACACGCTCGCCTGGCTCGAAGACATGGTCCCGTGGGAATACACCGATATGCTCAAGGAGATCAAGAACGCCATCGATGTGCCCCTGCTGACGGGCGAGGACATCTACACCCTCGATGGCGGCTTCAAGGAACTCATCGACGAGCGCGCCGTCGATATGGTACATCCCGACCTGGCGACCGCCGGCGGCATTCTGGAGACCAAGAAGATCGGTGACTACGCCGAGCAGAGCGGTATTGCGATGCCGCTGCACTTTGCCGGCACACCCGTGTGCTTCATGGCGAATCTGCACTGCGCCGCGGCGACAGAGAACTTCGTCGCGCTGGAGCATCATTCCGTCGATGTCGATTGGTGGGAAGACCTGGTCACCGGTGTCGACAAGCCGTTCCACACTGACGGATTCGCCCGCGTCCCCGAAGGTCCCGGCCTGGGCATCGAGCTGAATCTCGACGTAATCAAGGAACACCTCGAACGGGGGACGGAGCTTTTCGCGCCCACCGAGGAATGGAATCAGGACCGTTCGAACGATCGACTGTGGAGTTGACGACAATCGCCGTTCGTAGCTGTAGGGTGTGCTCCGCACACCGATCTTGGCCCGCGGCGACGGACAAAACGGTGGGCGTGGCCCACCCTACGGATGCTACGAACGGCCAGTCAGGGGAGAACGCTGCGCATGGGACGTTCCGTATTGAAACACTTCTGGATCGTGTTTGCAGTTGCCTTGCTGGCGGCGATCGTGACGTTCCTGACAGGGCATCGGGCTTTCGCCGGGCCCGCGCTGATCGTGACGTTCGCCTCGCTGGCCCTGTACTGCATGAGCCATCCGGTACTGAAGAGCTTTGTCTTCACCATATGGGTCTTCGCGTTTGTGACTGCTTCAATGGCGTATCCCGTGGCCTTCATGAGCTGGTTCGGGTTCGATTTGGGCGTCCTGATCGTCCCGCTCATTCAGATCATCATGTTCGGCATGGGAACGACTCTAAGTGTGGCCGATTTCGGCCGGGTAGCGAGGATGCCCTGGCCGGTCTTCGTGGGCTTCGTTCTGCAATTCTCGATCATGCCGATCACGGCCTTGGTTATCGCCAAGGCATTCGGCTTCGAGCCGGAGGTGGCGGCCGGCGTGGTCCTGATCGGCTCCTGTCCCGGCGGGGTTGCCTCGAATCTCATGACCTATCTGGCCGGCGGCAACGTGGCGCTGTCCGTGACCATGACGGCCTGTTCGACGCTGGTCTCGCCGATCATGACGCCGTTCCTGATGGCCAAACTGGCGGGCCAGTTCATCGAGATCGAGTTCATGAAGATGATGTTCGAGATCATTAACATGATCATCGTCCCGATCGTCGCGGGCCTGATCGCCAATCGCATTTTGTACGGGCGTCAGAAGGTTCTCGCGAAGGGGAGCACCCTCGCTGCCGTGGGGATTGGCTGCGTCCTGTTGGGCCTCTGCATCGCAGCCTTCGCGCCGACCAGCGTTCTGACCTACGGTACGGCGATCCTCAAGAAAGACGGCTTCATCGTCGGGGCCTTGCTGATCGGCGTCGTTGCGCTGGCCAAACTGGTCATCGGCGTCTGGCTGCGAGGGCCGCATAACTGGATGGACAAGACGCTGCCGGTCGTCTCGATGGCCGGGATCGTCCTGATCATCGCGATCATCACCGCCCGCTCGGCCGAGAAGCTGATGAGCGTGGGGCTCTACCTCATCGGTGCGGCCGTCCTGCTGAACTTCGTCGGCTATGTGCTGGGCTACTGGTTCGCGCGGGCCGCGCGTCTCGACGAGAGCGCCTGCCGCACTGTCGCCTTCGAGGTTGGCATGCAAAACGGCGGCATGGCCTCGGGCCTGGCGATGAACGTGCTCCGCAGCGCCCCGGCGGCGCTGGCCCCGGCGATCTTCGGGCCGTGGATGAACGTCTCCGGCTCCATCCTGGCAACGTGGTGGCATCGAAAGCCTGCCACCACAAGACGGACGTCGTAATGTTCGAAACAAAGCGAATCGCACAAAGGGATATTGGAATGAGACAATCACGAAGAGCCGCCTGGGTTCTCGCCGCAACTCTGTTCTTCCTGGCAGGCATGGCCTCCGCTGACGTGGTGGATTTCGATTTCGACTGGCGCTTCAGCCGAGGGGACTTCGCGACGGCGATGATGCCGGCGTTCGATGACTCCGCCTGGCAAAGGGTCGATGTGCCTCACGACTGGAGCGCCGAAGGGCCGTTCCTCGCCGAATACGCCAGCGGCAGCGGCTATGCCCCCGGCGGGATCGGATGGTATCGCAAGCATTTCAAGCTCGATGCGGCGAACCGCGGCAAGCTCGTGGTCATCGACTTCGACGGCGTGTACCACGACTCCGAGGTCTGGATCAACGGGCATTTCCTCGGCCGGCGGCCCTGCGGCTATTCCAGCTTCCAGTACGACCTGACGCGTCACGTGAGGTTCGGAGACGACGAAAACGTGATTGCCGTCCGCGTTGACCACACAAAGTTTGCGGATTCGCGCTGGTACACCGGCTCGGGCATCTATCGCCACGTGCGTTTGTATATTACCGACAAGCTCCACGTCGGTCTGTGGGGCGTGTACGTCACCACGCCCGAGGTGAAGAACGACTCGGCCACAATTCGTGTCGAGACGGTTGTCTGCAACGATCACGACAGGGCCGTAAGTCTGTCGCTCGATGCGAGCGTGGTGGCGCCGGACGGAAAGGCGGTCGCCAGTCTCCGTCAGTCCGCAAGTATGGACGCTGGCGCCGAGCAGACCTTCGTTTCGCAGATCAGGATTGCCGATCCCGAATTGTGGTCGCTTGAATCGCCCAGCATGTACACGCTTCGCAGCGTCTTGAAGGCAGGCGAGCAAGTCGTGCAGGAGGTGTCCACCCCCTTTGGGATTCGCGCGATCGCGTTCGACCCCGACAAAGGCTTCTTCCTGAACGGCAGGGCGCTGAAGCTCAAAGGCGTCTGTCTGCACCACGACGCCGGTTGTCTCGGCGCGGCCGTGCCGGACAAGGTGCTCGAACGCCGATTGCGGTCGATGAAAGACCTCGGCGCCAACGCGATTCGCACCAGCCACAACCCGCCGGCGCCGGAACTGCTCGATTTGTGCGATCGGCTTGGCCTGCTCGTCAAGAACGAGATGTTCGACGAATTCACGCCGCCCAAGAACAAATGGGTCGAAGGCTGGAACGCAGGCCAGCCCAGCAAGTTTGGCTATGGCGAAGTCTTCGAACAGTGGTCGGTCCGCGACATGGAAGACCTCGTCCGCAGGGATCGCAATCATCCCTGCATCATCATGTGGAGCATCGGCAACGAGATCGACTATCCGAACGATCCGTTCTCCCATCCGGCGCTGGGCAACAACTATCGGCCCGAGCATCCACCCGCTGAGGACTTGGTCAAGCATGCCAAGCCGCTCATCGAGGCGGTCAGGAAGTGGGACCGAACGCGTCCGGTGACGGCGGCCCTGGCCAGCATCCCCATGTCCAACGCGGTCGGCCTGGCCCAACTGCTCGACGTGGTGGGCTACAACTACCAGGAGCAGCATTACGAAGCGGACCACAGGACCTATCCGAACCGGTTCATCTTCGGCAGCGAGAACAGTGACAGCTACAATGCCTGGCTGGCGGTCCGCGACAACGAATACGTGGCCGGACAATTCCTCTGGACGGGAATCGACTACCTCGGCGAAGCCCGACGCTGGCCCAACCGCGCCAACGGGTCGGGACTGCTCGATCTGTGCGGATTCAAGAAGCCCCTCGCCTGGTTCCGCCAGAGCCTCTGGCGCGACGAGCCGATGGTCTACATCTGCGTTTCGCCCCGCTTGGGCCGGCGGTGGCGCGGCATGTTCGGCGCCGACCATTGGAATTGGGCCAAAGACGCTCACCTCACCGTCAGCGGTTGCACCAACTGCCAGGAGGTGACGCTGATTCTCAACGGCAAGCCTCTGGAAACCAAGCCGATCTCCGAAGCGAGCGACGGTATCCTGACCTGGGAGATTCCGTTCGAGCCCGGAACGCTCAAGGCGGTAGGACGGAACGACGGCCGCGACGTCTGCGAATTCACGCTCTGCACCGCCTCCGATGCGAAGCGAATCGTTCTCTTGCCCGACACGACCGAACTGAAGGCCGATGGCAAAGACATCTGCCATATCGAATTCGCGATCGTCGACGAAGACGGCGTCTGCGTTCCCGACGCCGATCACGAAATCACGTTCGACGTCGGTGGCCCGGGACGGATCATCGGCATTGAAAATGGCGACCTCAGCAGTATCGAAGCCCCTCAGGACAGCGTCCACCAGGCCTATCGAGGTCGGGGTCTGGCCATCCTCCAGGCGGGTCGCGAAGCGGGTACGCTGCGCATAACCGCCCAGGCCCAAGGTCTCGACGAGGCGACGATCGAAATCGAAACCAAGGCGAAGCAGGGGCCGCGATGAACTTCGGCGTGACCGATAAGAAACAGGCCGAATTGGAGGCTCGCATGGCAGCAGTGGGCCTCCGCGAAGAAGACCTCGAAGAGAAGTTCGTCCGTTCGTCCGGTCCAGGCGGGCAGAAGGTCAACAAGACCTCCAGTTGCGTGGTCCTCAGGCACGTGCCCAGCGGGCTGGAGGTGAAGATGCAGAAGGAGCGTTCGCAGCCTCTGAATCGATACCATGCCCGCAAGCGGCTCTGCGAGTTGATGGAGGATCGAACCCTGGGCGCCCGCAGTCCAGCGGCCCTGGCGGCCGAGAAGATTCGCAAGCAGAAGCAGCGCCGCCGAAGACGCAGCAGTAGCTTGTAAAGAAGAGCCTCGACCTGCGCGTCACGGATAGCCCCGCCGTCGGAAGCAGAGGGCCGTCCACTCAGGTTGGGGGCCCATACCGATGGCGTCGGCATAGGCCCCCAACAAACGTACGTCTGTGGTGCGCATCAGACGCCTAATTCGAGCTTGCGACCTCGTTTGAGAAGGCGTAATGGTGCCAGGAATCTCCCGTCACTAGAGCGTCGAACGCAAAGCTCATCTCCGTGCCAGCGGCAGTATATGTATACTGGATCAGCAGCCC
>Ga0209312_1002136_pt1 | contig 13292 bp, 10 predicted proteins | sample BioC13SIPDNA_4_FD_185744 | JGI IMG/M metagenome (GOLD analysis project Ga0209312, IMG submission 185744) | Anaerobic biogas reactor microbial communites from Washington, USA - Biogas_R1_B C13 SIP DNA (SPAdes) (version 2) | ecosystem: Engineered > Bioreactor > Anaerobic > Unclassified | place... | reverse complement strand
GGAATGTTATCCTTGAGCCGTTCGGCAATTTTTCTTGCCCTGCCGTAAGCCTTTTCGGAATGGATGATAAACGAAAGCGCGTCAATCACATCGCCGTTGAGCAGAACATCGAGTTTCACGAGGCTCGACCGCCGGTAATCGATCAACTCATAATCCAATGAGGCGTAGCCCTTTGTGCGGGATTTCAGTGAATCAAAGAAATCGTATATGATCTCGTTGAGCGGCAGTTCATAGTGAATGTCCACCCTGTCCGACGCGATATAGGTGATGTCTTTGAATACGCCGCGGCGTTCCTGGCAGAGTTCCATGATGGCGCCGACATAATCCGGCGGCGAATAGATGTGTGAGGATGTGAACGGCTCTTCGCTGAAGGCGATCGACGCGGGGTCGGGGTAATGGGTGGGGTTGTCGATTTCGACCACCGAGCCGTCCGTTAAGTGTATTTTATAGATGACGCTCGGTACGGTCATCACCAGGTCGAGGTCATATTCCCGTTCGAGGCGTTCCTGAATGATTTCGAGGTGTAAAAGGCCAAGGAAGCCGCAACGGAAACCGAACCCGAGCGCGCCGGATGTTTCCGGCTCAAAAGAAAGGGACGCGTCGTTAAGCTGCAGTTTTTCAAGGGCATCCCGAAGGTTGCCGTAGTCGGCGCCGTCCGCCGGATAGACGCCGCAGAAAACCATAGGATTGACCTTACGATAGCCGGGAAGGGCTTCCGCCGCCGGGTTGGCGGCGGTCGTCACCGTGTCGCCGACGCGGGCTTCTTTGACTGTTTTGATCGAGGCTGTAACATAACCGACCTCCCCCGCGGTTAGTTCTTCGGCGGGTTCCATGTGCGTGGCTCGCATGTAACCCACCTCGACGACCGTAAACTTCGCGCCGGTCGCCATCATGCACATGGTATCGCCGGCTTTCAACTTGCCCTCCACCAGGCGGATATAGACGATGACTCCTTTATAACTGTCATAGACCGAATCGAACACCAACGCTTTTAGCGGCGCCGATTCGTCGCCTGTCGGGGCGGGCACATCCGCGACGATCCTCTCCAAAACCCGCTCGACATTCAAGCCGGTTTTCGCGGACACGCGCGGCGCGTTTGAACAGTCAAGGCCGATGATATCCTCAATTTCCGCCGCGACGCGATCGGGTTCCGCGGCGGGAAGGTCCGTCTTGTTAATAACGGGTATGATTTCCAAATTATGATCGAGCGCGAGATAGGTGTTCGCGAGCGTTTGCGCCTCGATACCCTGGGAGGCGTCAACGACAAGCACGGCCCCCTCGCAGGCGGCCAGTGAGCGGGACACCTCGTAGTTAAAGTCCACATGGCCGGGGGTGTCGATGAGATTGAGGGCATACATCTTGCCGTCGGGGGCTTTGTAATCAAGCTTGACGGCATGTGCCTTAATGGTAATGCCCCGTTCGCGCTCGAGGTCCATTTTATCGAGCAACTGAGCCGTCATATCCCGAAGGGCGACGGATCCCGTCAGTTCTAAAAGCCTGTCTGCCAATGTGGATTTGCCGTGGTCGATGTGGGCGATTATACAGAAATTCCGAATATTCTGCTTCAGGTTGGGCAAACGTATTCATCCCCCTTGTCGGTTGTTGACTCCTTATACCCGATAATTTAATTATTATAAATTATACATGCTTTTGCGTCAAGGGCATTCAAATGATTCAAAGATGTACCCGTGTAGGGTTACAATACATATTGGACAGTAAGGAGAAAAAAACGAGCAGGAATAGAGCACATCGGTTAGAATAAAGTTACCACACAAAATTTTAGCCGAAAGGAAGTGCCTATCCCTGCATGAATAAGATAACACAAGACATGAAGTACAGGCAATCCCTAATTAATTACGTTGGCAAGTACGGGGTATCAAATGCATCAAGGAAGTACAACAAATCGCGGTCGTATATCTACTTCTGGCTGAACCGGTATAACGGTACTATGGAGTCGTTGGCATGCCAATCCCGAAGGCCGCACACGAACCCAAGATCCCACACAGAGGCTGAGCTAAAGCTCATACAGGATGTGCGAAGGAGGAATCCAAGGCTGGGTATTCTGGAGTTCTGGGATCATCTTCGAAAAAACGGTTACACCAGGCCTATCGGCAGTCTATATCGGGTTATGAAACGCCTGGGATATTACCACTCGGATAAACACAAGAAAAAATATGTCCCGAAACCGATGGAGCAAATGCAATACCCGGGGCAGCGCGTTCAGATTGATGTGAAATTCGTTCCGTTGTCCTGTATTGCTGCCAAGGGCGAGAGATACTACCAGTATACGGCTATTGATGAGTATTCACGGTTGCGTTACCTCGAAGCTTTCGAAGAGAACTCTACATATTCAGCGGCTTGTTTTTTGAAGAACGCCGCGGCGTTCTTCAAAAAACAAGGCTTTACCATAAAGTGTGTGCAAACCGACAACGGCATGGAGTTTACTAATCGCTTCAGTAATGCCAAGAAGAACAAACCAACCCTATTTGAACAAACGCTTTCGTATATGGGGCTTCAACATAAGCTAATCCGTCCCTATACACCTCGTCACAACGGTAAAGTCGAACGCAGTCACCGTGAAGATCAGAAGCGTTTTTACTCCTGTCATACTTTCTACTCGTTTCATGACTTCGCTGCTCAGCTCAGGTCCCATCTCCGCCGCTCGAATTCTATCCCGATGCGCCCTCTTGGTTATCTTTCTCCCTTAGCTTTCCTAAATATCTGACTGTCCAATATGTTTGACAATCCTACAGGGCGCCCGGTTTTACGCTTGACTTGGTGATAAGCCGCCCGCGTTGCAAGGGGAATGCTTGAAAACAGAAAGAAGCCGCCGGCCAATGCCGGCGGCTCCCTTAAGAAATCGAAGTTATTTCATACCTTTTTCGTAGGAATCGATCATTTTCTTGACCATTTGTCCGCCGACCGAACCTGCCTCGCGGGAAGTAAGGTTGCCGTTGTAACCGTTCTTCAGGTTTACGCCGACTTCACCGGCAGCTTCCATCTTGAACTTGTCAAGGGCGTCACGAGCTTCCGGAACAGAACTCTTTCTAGACATTCAATTTACACTCCTTACATCATGAATTATTCAGCGTTTGCATTCATAGTATCACACGGTTCGAAAAAAATATCAGAGTCAATTTTATGAAAAATTACCGTTAAATTTTGAATGTATACTCTTCAAAGTTGCCGGTTAAAATCAAAACAGCGCACGCGAAAAGCAGGGGAATTCCCTCGAAACGGGAACTGAGCTTTACGCGAAACTCACAGGGTTCAAGCTCTTTGCCGTCGAGCAGTTTTACGGTGTTTTGAACGCTGATGGACGCGCTGCCCTCGCTCAAACTCGAAAGCGTGACGGTGTTTTTCGCCCCGGCGCCGCAGGTCGTCAGCGTATTGGGGAAACAGGCGCGGATTCTGTCAATCGCCGGGTTTTCCGCTTCCGCCAAGCCTGCCGCGCTCTCGACCGCCGAAATTTTCCGCTCCAAGCCGGCCTGTTCGCTTTTGAAAACGACGAGCGCGTTTTCGATTTGCAGGCTTTCCGGGTTTTCGGTTTCGTAAATTAAAAAGCGGGGAATGCCGAGGCCGTACTCGCACGCGCGCGAATTGCCGAAATACACTACCCCGCCGTGTTTTTCAAGCGCGCGGCAAAGCGGAAGTGTCAGCGACGTGTCACCGGCGGCTCCGGCCAGAACAATTCTAAACATTGGCCCATCCTTTAATCGGAGAATTGCGCGGCGTCTGTTTATAAATAGTATAACCGCGGCGGTTTCAATTAGCATTGATATAAAAAATGAAAAAGCGGGCGGCTCGGCGCCGCCCGCTCATAAAACAGAGCAGTTTATTCAAAATATCCCCGCGGCCCGACAAATTCATACGCCGCGTCGCTCGCCGCTTTGAGCAGCGTGTCGAGCAGTTTTATAAAGAATTCTTTTACCGGCTCCGGTTCGGCGGCGGGTTCCGCTTCGCGGCAGCCGATCGTGACAAGAATATTTTTAAGGCGGCTTGCCGCGTCGTCGACGGCGGCCTGGTCGCCTTTGGTTGCCGCCAAAACAGCGCGGCCCTGCGCGAGGGCGGCTTTCAGTTCGGCCAGGTCGGCGGGGCTGATATCGCGGGTTCCCGCTTCGTATTCCTCAAGAGCCTTTTGCGCGTTCGGCACAAGATTGCGGCGCATGTCCTTGCTGTTGCTGGTTGTATTAAACTGCGGAAAACGCCCCGGGTCCGAGTCGATATTTTCCAGACCGGGGTTCAGGAACAGTTCGCCGACGAGGTTCATGCAGGCCGCGTTGCAGCCGGCGTCCTCATGCGGCTGGTTATAGAAAAACCAGGTGTTGTCGGGGAAGGCGCATGTCGACGCGTCGACGCCTTTGTCCGGCGACAGGTATTTGCTGCCGTCGCGCGCGGCCAGGTATTCCCCGGGCAGTTGCTGCCCGGCGGGAGCGGCTGTAGCGCCCATCGAAGTGGACTCGATCTGGATAACGCTATCCGAATTGACGGTTTTATCGGAGTTCAGCAGCGCCAGAATGCTCGTGATATAACTGAATTTGAGGTTGTAGCCGCAGACGTTGTTAAACCGGAGCCCTTTTTCATTGATCATGAAATTCAAATTGTCCTCGAGGTTGAGCTGGGCTTGATAAAAGGCGTCGGTCTTCGCCCGGCAAACGGCGTATTTCGGGTCTGACAGCCATTTTTCGGCGAGGGCGGGGTAGTCTTCTTTGGGAATCATCGCCCAGAAATTCGGCGCGCAGCGCAGCATGGAATCCATCGCGCCGTTGAGTATGGCTTCGAGAGTGTCCTCAAGAATCTGCCTGGGCATGAACCGTATGAGCAAATTGACGAGATAACCGGTGGTTTTTGTTCCGTCCGAATTTGCCAAAGCGGTCGGGAAAAAGTCACGATACAGAGATTCGTCCGAAAGGTCGAAATTGCCGGCGTAAATGTCCCTTAATATCATCGAGCCGTTGTTGAGGGCGACGACGTTGACCACCTTCTCGACGTCGCCTTTGTTTTTGAATTGCTCGCAGTAGGCCGTGAATATCGAGGCGCCGAGGCTCGCGTTGAGGATGTTGACTTTCTCGTGGCCGGTCTGCTCCTTGACCATTTGAATGAATGAATCGAGTTCCCGCGCCGTCTCCATCGGGTCGCCGATGATGTTGAACGCGAAGTAATACACATGGTCATAACCGATTTCCTCGCACATTGCCTGAACGGGTATATTACGGAACAAATGGTCTATTTCCTCGTCCGTCAGGTTGGCAAACGAGGTCTCGTATTTGATCACCTTCAGATTTTGCACGGGCGTTCCGTCCGGGTTTGTCGCCTGCCGCCAAAAGACGGGTTTCGCGGCCTCGTACACTTTGTCCGTGAAGCCGTCGTCTTTTTGAGTGACCAGCATCCTGACGAACGGAATGGCCAGTGTTCCGGCAACATCCGCGATGATGTTGTCTTCCTCAATCATAAACCCGCCTTTGACATAGGGCGTCCCGTCCTCGTTCAAAACGGGGTTGCCGTTCGCGTCGAGCAGGGCGACATCGGAATCCGTGATGCCGGGCACGACGATGAGCGGGTTGTTTTCGCAGCCGCAGCCGGCCGTCGAGGCTTTTTCACCGGTCCCGCCGGCCTTCACGGCTTTGGGTTCGCCGGCGGTTATACCTTCCGGCGCGCCGGAATCCGCAATTTTCGACTCGTGATTATGTAACCGAAAGGCGTATCGCGCCGGGTTGTCCTTTTCCGCGGGGGCAATGCCGGCCCCGCCGGCAGCGACGGAAAAAAACAAAACCAGCGACAACAAAACAGCTAAAGGCCTTTTGACTGTTTTCAACATAGCGATTCTCCTTTTCCGCATTTTCACCGTCAGTATAGCATACCGCGCGGTAAAAAGCATAGCCTCGAAAGCAAATAATTGCGGCGAACCCTTATTTGTTTTTGTTAAGATAATCCGCGAGGAATTGCGCGTCCTTGATTTCGAGCCCTTTTTCGCCCGCGAGCGACTCGACGTGGTGCGTGAACTCGTGTTTGAGGACACGGACGAGCTCTTCCCGGAACCTCTCTTTATCGAGATGCCCGAAAACCCGTATCATCGAGCCGTAATAGACGGCTATGTAGCGGCCCAGGCTGCCGCCTTTGTTGTACTCGCCTAAAATATACAGATTTCTTCCGGCCGGGTTGCGTTTGGCTTGGGGCAAAAGGAGTATGCCCCCGTTGAGCTCCCGGTAGAGTTCATTGGGGAATCCGTTGGCGATGTCGTCGAGCATTTTTTCGGTTTCTTCGATGGTTATCATGCTTCTTACCCGTCGGCGCCTGCGGCGCCTGTCGGCCTTATGGATTCGTATTTTAACCTTCAATTGTTTCACTCCATATTTGGCGGGCGACCGCACCCCTGCGATTACGGGCGACCATGGTGCGCCTCTGCGGTTCCTCCGTCTTGCCTCTCCTTGGTAAGGAGAGGTGGCCGCTCAGCGGCCGGAGAGGTCTTGCGGGCGACCGCCGGTGCGCCCCCGTCATCTTTCGTCACTCATCACCGCGAACGCGCACCGTATCCCGTCGACGGCGGCCGAAACGATTCCCCCCGCGTACCCGGCGCCTTCGCCGCAAGGGTAGAGCCCCCGTATGTTGGACTGGTAAAATTCGTCGCGCAGGATTCTCACCGGCGAGGAGCTTCTTGTCTCGGGCGCGGTCAGCACCGCCTCGGGCATCGCGAAACCGTGTAGCTGCCTGTCCATTTGTATGAGCGCCGCGGCCATCGTGTCGGTTACCCGAGCGGGGAACAGGCCGCGCAGGTCGCCCATTCGCGCGCCCGTCGGGCAGCTCGGGCGGACGGCCCCCGCTTTCATGGAGGGTACTCCTTTTAAAAAGTCGCCGACGAGCTGGGCCGGCGCCGTATAATCCGAGCCGCCGAGCGCGAACGCCTTTTCCTCGATTTCCCGTTGCATGCGCATACCCGCCAAAGGGTGGCTGTCGGGGAAATCGGCCGGCTCGATGCCGACCAGAAGCGCCGCGTTTGAGTTATCGCCGTCCCGCGCGTATTCGCTCATGCCGTTGACGACGAGTCCGCCGCGTTCCGAGGCCGCCGCGATGACGGTTCCGCCCGGACACATACAAAATGTGTAGGCGCCCCGCCCGTGCTCCGGGTGGCAGGAAAGTTTGTAATCCGCCGCGCCGAGCGCTCGATGACCCGCGTAAGCGCCATACTGCGCGGCGTCGATCATTTCCCGCGGGTGCTCGATTCTCGCCCCGACAGAAAAGGGCTTCTGCGCCATGGCCACGCCGGCGTGATGCAGCGTTTCGATCGTGTCCCTTGCCGAATGGCCTGTCGCTAAAACCAGCGTATCGGTCTCAATCTCCGTTACGGCGCCGTTTTTCGCGGCGTACGCGGCGCCGTATATGACACCGTTGGCGGCGATAATCCCCGTCAGTCTGCTTTCGAATACAATCTCGCCGCCCAGAGCGATTATTTTTTTTCGTATCGATTTCACGACATGGACGAGTTTATCCGTGCCGATATGCGGCTTAGCGGAATACAAAATCTCTTCCGGCGCGCCGTTTTCGGCCAATGTGAGAAACACTTGCCGGCACAGCTTGTCTTTGATGCCCGTCGTCAGTTTGCCGTCCGAAAAGGTCCCCGCGCCGCCCTCGCCGAATTGCACATTGGAGTTTTCGTCAAGTTCTCGTTTCGTCCAAAAGCGTTGAATGTCGGCGCGCCGCGTGTCCGCGTCTTTCCCGCGCTCGAGGACGATGGGCCTCAAACCCGCCTGCGCCAATGTCAGAGCCACGAACATTCCCGCGGGCCCAAAACCCGCGATAACCGGCCGGAAAAGGCTGTCGCGTTTGAGCGGGGGAGGGGAATACTCGAACGGCTCGGCAAGCCCGACACGCGGCGAAGACGGCTTTTTCAAAAACCGACCTTCGTCCCCGTTGACTTTTACTTCGGCGTTGCAGACGAAAAAAATATTGTCCTTGTCCCGCGAATCGACCGCTTTTCTTGTGACAGTAACGGACTCGATGAGCGCGGGCGGGCATTTTAGAGCTTTCGCCGCCGCGGCGAGAAGTTCCGCTTCGCCGCCGTCGAGCGGTATTTTCAGTTCGTTTACTCTTAACATCGCGGCTCCGGTCGACTGTCAGTAAATGATTGTGGTAATCGGCATCAGGCAGATGCCCGCGAAAGAAGAAAACAAAGCCAGCCTTGTGTGGCCGTATTGCCTTGAGGAAGGAATCATCTCCTCGATCGCCACATACAGCATGACGCCCGATATCAGCGAAAACACGACGCCCAAAAACAAATCGTTGATAATAGGCCGTAAGATAAGGAAAGCGAGTATCGCTCCCGCGGGTTCGGCGATACCCGATAAAAATGTGTAATACAGCGCCCGCTTCTTCGATCCGGTCGCGGCGTATATCGGTATGGCGACGGATATCCCTTCCGGGATGTTGTGCAGGGAGATAGCGATAGCAATGGAAACGCCGAGCGACGCGTCTTTGTACCCGGCCATGAAGGTGGCGATACCCTCCGGCAGGTTGTGCATCGCGATGGCAAGCATGGAAACGACCCCCGTCCGGAAGAGGTTCTCGTGCACCTTATCCCCGCTCTCGAGGCTCTCGTGGTGAGGGATAAGCCGGTCGATCGCGTAAGTCATCAGCATACCGGCGACCAGGCAGCCGACCACCAGCAGGACGGATGGCCTTTTTCCGAAAGTGCCCCCGATCAAAGCCTGGGATTGCGGAATCAGTTCCGTGAAAGTGATGCTGATAAGCACACCGGCTGCGAACCCGAGTGAAAAGGTGACGACTTTCTTGCTGCTGCCGTTTTTGGAAAAAATGCCGACGGCGCCAAGCATGGTCGAAAACCCGGCAACCAGCGACAACAGTATTGCCCGAACGGCGTCATTCGTAAAATAATCCCGAAACATAACCTCTCCCTTTCAACAATCCTTCTGTATGACACGTTTCAGACCCCGCCAAGTTCCCCCGCGAGCAAACCGGAGGACCACGCCCACTGCAGGTTGTAACCGCCGCAGCCTCCGTCAATGTCCAATATCTCTCCGCAGCAGTAAAGTGAATTTACTTTACAAGATTCCAAAGTAGCCGGGTTAAACTCGTCGACAGCGGCGCCGCCCGCGGTAACCTGGGCGTCGGCAAAGCCCTTTGTTCCTTTGACAGAAAGGGAAAACGCTTTCATCGCGCGGACAATCCGGCGGATTTCCTTGTCTGTCAGGCTACCGGCTGTTTTTGCGAAATTGTAAAGCCCGGATACTTTACAAACAACCTGACCGAGTTTATTGTGTAAAATTCCAAACAGGAAATGTTCTAAGCGCAGCGCCGGGTGATTCCCGGCGAATTCCGTCAAAAACACGGCAAGCTCCTCTTCGCTTTTTTCCGGGACGAGGTCAAGCACGGCGGTCAAAGCGCCTTGCGCGAAGGGCACCGCGCGGCCCGCTTCCATCGCCGCGATTCCCGAAAGACCGTAATCCGTGAATAAAACCTCGCCCTTCGCCTCGCCGAGCGTTTCGCCGCCTCGCCGTATCGAAACACGGGCGTTGGCCCGTATGCCTTTGAGTTGTTTCGGGTACGGGCTGTCCGTTTCCATCGGCGCCAGAGAAGGATATACCGGCGTGACAGAGTGGCCAAACTGCTTAAGAAGCCCGTAACCGCTGCCGTCCGAACCGTGGACGGGGGACGCTTTCCCTCCCGCCGCGACGATGAGCTTGTCCGCGCGGAGAATCTCCCTCCCGGCGCCGTCGGCCGCTTCACAGCCAACCTCAAACGCGCCGTCGGCCAAAATGCGAATGGTTTGCGCTTTCCGCCCGCACAGAATATCGACGCCCAACCGCTCCGCCTCAAACCGCAGCGCGTCGGCCACCGAGGCGGCGGTGTTGCTCAATGGGTAGACGCGGCCTTCGGCGTCCGTATATGTCAGCAGGCCGATGGAACGGAAAAAAGAAAGCGTCCGCTCGACCGGGTAGCGCTCAAGCGCCGTCTTCGCGAAAACGGCGTTCCGGTAGGGATGGTTGAGGGCGCCGGTGTTGGAAAGGTTGCACCTGCCGTTGCCCGTCGCGAGGATTTTTTTGCCCGCCCTCGGCAGTTTTTCGAGCACAGCGACGGAGAAGCCGTTGTGAAGCCTTGCCGCGTTAATCGCCGCGCAAAGCCCCGCCGCGCTGCCGCCGATAACAATAAGAGAGTACTTTTTCATTCCATCAACCTCTGCTGTGGCGTGGTGCCCCGATTACACTATCAGTCTTGCCGCCCGGTACACGATAAATGTGACAGCCCAGGCGGTAACCGCCTGCAGGCCAAGCGCGAAAAGCGTCCATCTCACCGAGCGCATTTCCCGACGGATAGCCCCGACGGTTGCCGCGCACGGGATAAACAACAGCGCGAAGGTCATCATCGAGTACGCTGCCGCGGGATTGAGCGCGGCGCGGAGAACCGCTGTCATGCTCTGTTCTCCTTCATTATACAGTATTGCCATTGTGCTTACAATAGATTCCCTCGCTACCAGCCCGCTCAACAGCGAAACGGAGCTTCTCCAGTCGCCGAATCCAAGCGGCGAGAACAGCGGGGCGATTTTGGTTCCGACAACGCCGAGTATGCTCGCCTCGCCCGAGGCCGCGCGCGCGAACGAAAAGTCAAAATACCGGCAAAACCAGATGAGAACGCTCGCCCCGAGCAAAACCGTACCGGCTTTGCTGAGAAAATCCTTGATTTTTTCCCAAAGGTGAAGTCCGAGAGTTTTCGCCGTCGGCAGGCGATAGGGGGGGAGTTCCATGACGAAGGGCGATTTCCCGCCCTTCAAAACGGTCTTGCGCAGCAGCAGCGCGTAAAAAACCGCGACAGCCGTGCCGAGAAAATACAGCGAACCGACGGCCAGCCACGCTTTGCCCGGGAAGAACACGCTTACAAACAGCATATAAACGGGCATTTTGGCGCTGCAGGACATAAACGGCACGAGCATAATCGTCAGCCGGCGGTCCCGGTCGTTCGCGAGCGTGCGCGTCGCCATAATCGCCGGCACGGAGCAGCCGAACCCCATCAGCATCGGCACGAACGATTTCCCCGACAGGCCGATACCATGCAGGATTCTGTCCATAATGAACGCCGCGCGGGCCATATAACCGCTGTCCTCAAGAATCGAAAGAAAGAAAAACAGCAGCGCGATTTGCGGAAAAAACGCCAAAACGGCGCCGATGCCCGCGATAATCCCGTCACAAAGAAGGCCGGCCACCCAGTCCGCTGCCCCAATTCCCTCGAGGAAGCTTCGCGCGGCTTCCAAAAGGCGGGTGTTGATGAGCCAATCGACAAAGTTCACCATTTTCGCGCCCATAGAGCCGAATGTCAGGTAAAAGACCATCCCCATGACGCACGCGAACAGCGGCAGCGCGAAATACTTCCCCGTAACAACGGCGTCAATTCTATCCGATACGGTCAAAGTCCCTTCCTGAAGAGCCTTTTTCAGCACCTTGTTGCGAATTTCACAGATGGCTTTGTACTTTTGGTCCGCGATGACCATTTCCCGGTCGAGGCTGCCGGTTTCGAGCTGCCTGACAGCGTCTTCAATGAACCGGTATGTATCGCCCGGAAGATTGAGCTTCTCTTTGGTCAGGCTGTCGCCTTCTATCATCTTGACGGCCGACCAGCGAAGCGGCGTGCCGGCCTTTTCGCACGCGCCGATTATCGCGGACTCAATGATGGAAACTGTTTTTTTCACATGGCCTGTATAAATGTCCGGCGGCTCACCCCGGCCGTTCCGGCGGCCGGCACGCCAGGGTTCCACGCCGTGCGCGAGCTCCTGTTCCGCCGCGCGCAGGAGGTTGTCAATCCCCGTGCCTTTTGACGCGCTGATAGGGACAACCCGCATCCCGAGCAGCCCCGCGAGCAGCGAAGCGTCGAGGCTGTCGCCCTGCTTTTCCACGACATCCATCATGTTCAGCGCGATGACCGTCGGCAGCCCGAGTTCCGCGAGCTGCAGGCTCAAATACAAATTGCGCTCGAGGTTTGTGGCGTCGACGATGTTGATGATTACATCGGGTTTTTCGTCAATAATACAGTTGCGGGTGACAATTTCCTCCATGGAGTAAGGCGAAAGCGAATAGATGCCCGGCAGGTCGATTATCCGAATGTCCTGCGAGCTGTGCGTGACCCGTCCTTCCTTCTTCTCAACCGTAACGCCGGGCCAGTTGCCGACATACTGGTTCGAACCCGTCAGGGCGTTGAAAAGCGTCGTCTTCCCGCAGTTGGGGTTGCCGGCTAACGCGTATGTTAATCCCATAACATCCCTCTGTTCAGCGCCGTCGGATTCCGGTTCCCGTATCGACCGTGATGGTCATCGCCTCGCTTTTACGAAGGCTCAGCTCGTAGCCGCGGATATTGATTTCGAGCGGGTCACCCAGAGGCGCGGCCTTGCGCATAATAATCACGGCCCCCGGCGTGATTCCCATGTCGATAATATGCCGCCGCAGCGCGCCGGAGGACCCGAGCGCGGTGACCGTGCCCCGTTCGCCCGGCTTCAGTTTATCAACGGTTTTCAGCATAAAAACCCAAACCTTTCAGACCCGGCTGCGCTCGTCGACGGGCTTTGCCGGCGTCGCCGGGACAATGTGGGATAAGGCGGATAGTTGACTGTTTTTTCCTCGGGTGGTATTATATAGAAAAGCAGCCGGTAAACGGCAGCCTGCGTACATAAATACGATTGTTCAAATATAAAAAATTTGAAAAGGAGCGACCCTATTGAAAGGAATTATTCTTGCCGGCGGCTCCGGAACCCGGCTTTATCCGCTCACCATGGTCACGAGCAAACAGCTTCTGCCTGTCTATGACAAACCTATGATATATTATCCGCTTTCAACACTCATGCTTGCCGGTATCAAAGAAATCTTAATAATTTCCACGCCCGACGACACCCCAAAGTTCGAGACCCTGCTGGGTTGCGGCAAACAGTTCGGCCTTAAACTTTCCTACGCCGTGCAGCCCTCGCCCGACGGGCTCGCGCAGGCTTTTATTATCGGTGAGGAATTCATCGGCGAAGACAGCGTCGCAATGGTGCTCGGCGACAATATTTTTTATGGGAGCGGTTTGGGCCATATGCTCCGGCAGGCCGCCAAAAACACCGGCAGGGCGACCATCTTCGGTTATTATGTGGACAATCCCAAACAGTTCGGTGTCGTCGAGCTCGACGAAAACGGCGTTCCCGTTTCCATTGAGGAAAAGCCCGACGAGCCGAAATCCAACTACGCCGTCACGGGCTTGTATTTCTACGACAACCGCGTCGTCGAGTACGCGAAGGCGCTCAAACCCTCCAAACGAAA
>Ga0209312_1002129_pt1 | contig 13318 bp, 14 predicted proteins | sample BioC13SIPDNA_4_FD_185744 | JGI IMG/M metagenome (GOLD analysis project Ga0209312, IMG submission 185744) | Anaerobic biogas reactor microbial communites from Washington, USA - Biogas_R1_B C13 SIP DNA (SPAdes) (version 2) | ecosystem: Engineered > Bioreactor > Anaerobic > Unclassified | place... | reverse complement strand
GTGTCGCGGTGCCCGGGGAATCTTTGGGATCGCCGTCGGCGGACCCGGGCAGGCTCATTGTTACGGATATCTTCGCTCCGTCCGCCCCATGCGCCCCTGTCTTAGAGGATTGAGAGTAAATCCTCACACACGCGCTGGACACCTGCCCTGTTCATCCTCGCGTAGCGTTCGTGTGCCGCATCTACCCGGGGAAGGTCCTCAATGCACCTCCTCAGGAAGTCGTACTGGTTAAGGTGCTCACCAGGGCATTCAATATCAAGTTCGTGCCCTCCATGCGCCGGATCGATGAGTGCAAGGATATCCGCATAATCCTTGACCAATTTCCCCTCCTCCCAGACTTCATCGTAGGACAGACCATATTCGAGCCGGTAAGAACGATCCCATTCGGCCTTCATCTTGAATACTACAAGCATGGCACGTGTCGGGATCGATATCTCGACTCCGCCCCGTATCTCTCTCGTTATCGTGTTTCCGGAAAGGATCTCGAAGGTGAAGGGTACTTCCGGTTTGCCTTCGAAAGGTTGCGGGGCTTCCCGCGTAGCGAAATCCAGAATTATCTTTCCTGCAGGCGTCATCTTCGCGACGCTCTTTACGACGTTCATCTGACGTTCCGGCGTAAAGTTGTGTTCTGAGCGGAGGTAATGCATCAGGGTATGCCTGATGCGACCGGTCGTTACGAGATCGATGTCAACCGAACCGAGATAGGGATTGTATGCATCCACCGCCCAGCCGCCGATGAGGATGACCTCAGGGTTGTCCGGGTCTTCTCCCCGCGCACGGCTCCACTCTGCAATTATCCTGAGTTCAGCAAGCGACCGTTCGATGATCTCCTGACCCGGGTTATAGGGTGGCATACATATCCACCATTGCTTTCGTCAGGTCCATCGCGCTGTAACCAAGTCCTGCGAGGTCAAGCAGGGTCTGGGCAGGGGATACGACGGTGATACCCTCTATCTGCCGGGTATCGGAGAATACATCCCTGTCCGGCGCATAAACCCCGGCCCGGATCCCGCCTCCGGACGGCTCACCGAAGAATTCCTCAAAGAGATCAAGATGTTGCTCCTCGAGGTAGAGGCTGACTGCATCCTGGCGCACGGCATACCCGGTGTAAAGCCCGCCGGAGGTGTAGCCGGTGAAGGCAAACGGGATCTTCTGCCTCTCCAGCATGTATGAAATATCCCTTGCTGCCAGTATCGATTCGCTGAAGTCTATCGGCACTTCCGCGATCTTCAGGTTCTTCATCGGCCGCTCCCAGGCAATGCCGTTAAGGAGTCTTTTTACATCGATAATCCGGACGTAACTGTCGTTTCTCTCTACGATCTTCTGCTCGATGAGCGTCCCGATGATCTTGTGCGCCCAGCCGTAAGAAACGCCCTCCCGTAACGCCAGCTGCCGGATGGACATGCTCTTCTCTTTGAGCAAGCGGGATACAACTTTCCAGGACTTCTCGGTGGTGATCCTGCTTTTCGATGGCTTGTACTCATGTTTGAGGGACAGATCCGGGGTCCACGGGAGGTGAATCGCTCGTATATCGAGTTTTTCTGCTAATTGCTCTTCCCGGGGGCGGATAGTTCTGGCGGCGATGACCAACATCATCTCCGGCAACCCAGGGCCCTTCTGGCGCCAGAGTTCCCGCAGGACCCTTGCGATGGTGTCAAGCGACGCGACTTTCGATACCACTTCGATGAAGTAGAGTCGCCCATCTGCTTTGAGTATGATATCCGGCTGGAACGGGAGATCCTGGCTGAGTGTCTCGTACAGGTTGGCGACGTCGAGGATTTCCGACCCGGTCGGCAGGTCGAGCGCATCCAGGATGAACTCGACGACTTCGGGAGATCGTTCTGCTAGGGCCATGTATGTCGCTTTATCAACATATCACTGATAGGGTGTCAGAATTCTCATGATCGCAGCCCCTGACCTGATAACCAAGACGTTCCTTGAGGGAGCACAGGCAGGTAGAGAGCCCGATAGAACAATTCATGGTGGCTGTCCCCCGGGCGGGGGTCGCGAGTTTAAGGTGGGCATCCCAACCAGAGGTCTCGCTGGCATCGACGCCTGCCGCCTCGGCCGCAACGCCGACACCGAAATTTTCTGTCAGTAAGCCGGGTGAGGTGTGTCAGTAAGCCGGGTGAGGTGTGTCAGTAAGCCGGGTGAGGTGTGTCAGTAAGCCGGGTGAGGTGTGTCAGTAAGCCGGGTGAGGTGTGTCAGTAAGCCGGGTGAGGTGTGTCAGTAAGCCGTGTTTAAATCCCCTGCATCCCCATGGAAAAGAGCGCTATCGCCCATATCCCACGTTGGCAGTCCTCCGGTATCCGTATCCAGAATGCAAAAAGAACCTGCAGAGTTTGCCTTCAGACTTCCTGCTCATTTCTTCCCACCGTATATTTCTGCTCCGGATGGTTTGGCTCCCCGGGGATTACGTATTCCAATTGGCCGTCACGTATCATCGGATTTAGATAACTACTTAGTACCCACCTTTTGCTTCTCCCAACCAACCGGGCGATCTCCCCGGCAGAGAAGGGGCGCACGCTGCAAATCTGAACGATAACTCGCCTGGTTTCCTGTGGTGAACTCCTTTTGCCCAACATTCTTATTGATTCGGCAATATCCGGCGGGATTGCTTCAGAATCCACACTCAGAGTCTCCCCGACATCCGGAGGGACCTCCACCTGCTGGCAAACTGTGCATACAGGGGCAACCCCGAGCAGCCCGGTGGGAGTATAGAAGGTCATCGCACCATGGGGATGCTGGATCAGGAAGCCTAAATCCCGGAGTTTCCCGAGCAATTTGCTTGCACCGACCACATCGAGTTCGGTCAGATCGCGACACTGCTCATTTGAGATAGACCCGTTCCGCCTGACAAAAACGAGAGCCATCGCCTCTTCGTCGGATAGGTCAGCAACGCTGAAGCCACGGAGCCATTCGAGTTCTTCCTCAGAGAAGAAATGGTGAAGGGAAAATGCGGCGCGGAAGTAATCGGCCTGACGATTCGACTCAAAGACCGGCGGAGACAGGCGAGCTTCCCGGGTTAGCTGTACCATCATCCGGATTCCACTACCTTTGTTCTCAGCCAGGTTAGTATCGTGCAGAACAGCTGCAACGATCGGATTTCTGGTGACAGAGGTAATGCTCCCCTCATCGCCGATCTCGACAAGCGAGTGTCCCGGATTCGTTATCTCCAGCCTTCCCGGATAACGAATAATCCTTATCGTCCCGCAAGATCGATAGTTTCGGTGCATCAGCGCGTTCACAACCGCTTCGCGGACGACTCGCTCAGGGATGAGGGGTCTTTCGTGCCGCTGAATGGATCCCTCATGGAACGCCACGCACCTTGGAATATCGTCCATAATACCTGCAATAACCCTTGGTATCATACTCAACAGTGGTTCGCGGAACTCAAGCGAGTACGAGATCTCTCCGTCCCATTTGTGGCCTGGAACGCGTAGGTAATCAACACGCATCAGCGGGAGGTACTTCCGGATTGCCATATCCCTTCCAAAGAGGAGAATCCCGGCCAACGTAGGGATTAGCTCATCGTCTTGCTTATCCGCACACTTGAGGGCAAGGAGAAGGTCTCCATCATCCCAGTTTAACTCCGGTGCATGCGGATTGGCGGCTCGGCGTGCTCGCCGGTATTCGCCGATTGCATGCGGATCGACGTCATCCAATGATGCACCGGGAATAACCGACTCGTCATGCGTCCTCCGTTCAGCACTCGCATGGAACATCCGGATATCCTCGTCAGTACAATGCTGAGCCGTCGAGCCGATGCGGCGGTAAGCGCCACGCGGCAGACCTTGCGCTTTTATGTAAATGGGCTTATTTTGAGGCTCTTCTTCAGGGATGTATACCACGATCACCAACTTTTCATCAACCATGCAGACCTGCACTTTCGGCCTCAGGGGCCGGTTGAATGCGGATGCACAGAGAGAGGCAACATCCCTCTGTAATTTATCGGGATCGTGGACGCCGGTAACTCTATAGTTCCCGGAAGCCGGGTTGCGGGAAACACCGAGCAGGAGATACCCTCCCTCGATCCCGGGCTCGTTTGAGAACGCCGAGATCGTTTGAGAGGCGGATTTGCCCAGAGTTCTGGATGTTTCTTTCGCTTCGATGCGCCAATGCTCGTCACACATATTAAGTTCTGATAGAAGTTCCGCACAACCCCGCATTCCACGACTCCTGCAGATGATATCCGGTCTATATCAGATCAGTCTTCGCCAATAACCATATACTGTTCGCATGCCGGGTGAAGGGTACTTCCGGTTTGCCTTCGAAAGGTTGCGGGGCTTCCCGCGTAGCGAAATCCAGAATTATCTTTCCTGCAGGCATCATCTTCGCGACGCTTTCTACATAGCATCTCAATCACACCGGCCATGCGGGACCTCACCTGGCCGCCCGGGTGTAGAGTTCGATACAGTCCAACGCCCATTCAACAACCTCCTCAAAATTCGGGACGACCATCATCTGATGCCGGAGCGATGCGTTCCATGATGCTGAGAACTGGTTACGCACCTTCACAAGCACGGAGTTGTCCAGGACGACCTCTTTGCATTCGCAGATCGAAATACTAATCAAATACTAATGTCTAATAAATTAGTATTTGTGAGACCGGATCCATGACCAGACTCCCCGAAAGACCGCCCCAAACCCGGGATGGGAAAATCCTCAAGGTGCTCAGCGACATCTTAGAGGATCCCGACTTCAGGAAGACAGTGACCGACTACAACAACCGCTACCTCGCCTGGGATGAACTCATCTACCGCATCCCTGACCCGGAGAAGAGGCTCGCGGCCTGGACGGTCATGAAAATGCTTCGGGCGATGCGCTACGAACCCGTCCCTTTCGCCCACCTCGATCTTGGGTACTCGATCACTCCCGAATCCTCGCGGAACCTACACGTCTTCGACCAGTACCTCTCCGGCATCATCCGGATCCACAATAGAACCATCAGGCTCGACCAGTCTTATATCATCAATTCATTCATGGAGGAGGCCATCGCCTCAAGCATCCTTGAAGGGGCGGCAACCACCCGCAGGGCCGCAAAAGAGATGCTCCGGAGGGGGATACGCCCGAGGAATCGGTCCGAGCAGATGGTGGCCAACAGTTACAAGGCCATGCAGTCCATACTGGAGAGAAAGGACGAACCACTGACCCCGGAACTCATCCTCGGAACCCACCGGATTGTGACAGAGAACACCCTCAACAGTGCCGCCGTCGGACGATTTCGGGAGACCGACGATATTGTGGTCGCCGATCCTGTCACCAGCACTGTCTATCACACGCCCCCCGACCACGCAGAGGTTCCGGCGATGATCGAGGAGTTGTGCCGGTTCGCAAACGCTGACGACGAAGAAGGCGCCGGGAGATTCACCCACCCCATCGTCAGGGGGATCATCCTCCACTTCCTCATCGGCTACATTCACCCCTTCGAGGACGGCAACGGGAGGACCGCCCGGAGCATCTTCTACTGGTACGTTCTCTCGCGGGGCTACTGGCTCTTTGAGTACATGCCCATCTCCCGGATCATCCTCCGGTCGAAGAGGGACTACGCTCTCGCCTACCTCCATACCGAGTACGACGAGATGGACCTGACGTACTTCATCCTCTACAACATCAGGTGCATCGAAGAGGCACGAAAGGACCTGCTCGCCTACATCGAGAAGAAGCAGAGCGAGCAGAACCGGACAGAAGCAATCATTACGAGCATCAGGGGAATCAACCCGAGACAGGCGGAGATCCTTTTGTGCATGATGGAGCGCGGTGATGAGCACTTCACCATCCGCCAGGTCATGGAGACCTACGGCGTCGTCTACCAGACGGCAAGGACCGACCTTCTCCGCCTTGCTGAACTGGGTTGTGTCAGGAAAGAGAAGCGCGGCCGGGAATTTATGTTTGTCTTTAACCGGGAGTGCGATCTCTGGGAGAGGGGATAGAGAATGTCTTCGCAGTTCGGAACTTTTGGGGTACTACAAGGCGGTGATGCCGGCCTCCGTCTTTGCGATGGTGCTTGATGCACCATTCGTGCCGGTATCGGCGCCGGCCGTGACCGCCGGGTGAGGGTGGTAATGTATTTCAAAAAGTTAACTTCATCGAAACGATATTTTGATATTCTGAGATTTGGATTTTGAGGGTGGAGTATTTTGACTTAAGATCATAAATTACCATTTTGATCTTTTCGATATTGGATCTTCCGATCCCGTGAATATAAAGTACATGTATTCCATATTGCCGATTCCTGCGTATTTTACTCTCGATTTCTCGTCTTACTTGCTCCTCTGTCCTCCCACCCGAAACGAATACCGTGAGATTGCCTTCGTCGACGATGGGATTATATACCTCTAAAAATGCTTCGTCTGAGAAATCAGGATATCGTTGCATCTCTTCATAAATCTTTATCAATCCCCTAAAGTATCCTGCACTACAAAGGTCGCAGATATTTCTTCCACGCTTTGAGTATCTCTTTAAGATGTCCAACTTCAATCTGTTAATTTCTTCTTTTTGCGCCCCCTCCTCAAATCGCTTCTTTACGTATAAAGATGCGCGTAAGGCCGTGTAGTCATCGTCGGGGATTTTGCCATTAAAGAACGATAAAAACTCCCGTTCCTCATCTGAACTCTCTGTGATCTTAATTTCCTCAAGTAACTCTCTGGATTCGTTTTCGATTAACAGAGCATCATGTTCTCTAACCGCATCTGAGATCACTGGCTTTAGTTCCTCTATTTTGTCTTCCGGCAGCTTTTCCCAGTTGATCTTAAGTGCCCCGGTGGTTTCATCAAAACTGACTACATCCGCTCTTGGGTCGGCGATAATATTTACAGTTTTCACTCCCAATTGGATGTTCACGTTAAGGTGGACCCTCACAAATTCTCTGAGGCCATCGAGAAAAGCCATGTTATCCAAGCATATCCAGAAGTTCAATTAATGAGGGCAAGTCAGCTTTGATGAATATTTCGGAGCCTTTTCTTATCCCGGCAAATTCATCTAATGTGATATCTTCGCCGTTAGGTGTGAGGACGCGCTGATCCGGATCGTCACACTCGACAATATACCCGCTATCATCGACCGTCTTGCTAAAGCAAGACAATATCTCCAGCTTTAAGTCTGCATCGAAACTGATAACCCCTTCCCGAAGGCTCCGTGACATCTTTTTCACTGATTCCTATTGGGAATTTTCACCCAGATAAATCTTTCTTAATGTCCTCCGATAGCGGACGAGGTACCTTTGGCGAGGTACCTTTAACTCTATGCAAATTGGTTTGAAACCACATAATTGTATCCCGGGCTAAGGCCTGGGGTCCCCCTTCGCACTATCTTCTAAATGTTCGACGTGGCCCGCCAGGGAGGCGTAAGAGTGAGTTAGCCCCGGGATCAAGACGATCTATTGGAAGTGTCCAAGGGGAGATATCATGAGGTGGAGTGACGATGGCAACACCTATCGGACCCGGGCTTACCCTTGATGGCGAAGATGCCCGGCGTTTTCACGAATATATGGAGAAGCCCACCCATACCGACGATACGCGGAAACTGATCCATCCGGCTTGCAGCACAGGATGCGCATAGCCGGCGCCTATGGACATAACATCCCCTCATAGCGCATTGCTGGAAAGAACCCCCGATGGATCCCATCTCACGCGGGCGTTCCTTTGCTCCCATCAGGTCTCACCTCCAGGCCGTTGTGCGAGAGTGCATGCTTCGATCGCTTCCACGTGCCTCTCTATTGCTTCCCTGATGTTCTCCAGCGTCTCCTCGACCGTCTCCCCCTGGGAGTAGCACCCGGGAAGCGCCGGGGCTTCTGCCCAGAACCCGCCCTCTTCGGCTCTCCTGATCGTAACGGCAAACTCCATGTAGGCATCCCATGCTAACAGTAGCATCACCGGAGGATATGTATTTCGCCCTCCCGTCATCAGAGTGCCCCGCTCGCACCGTCTCCTGACGGAGAACTCCGGATGAGTCTCTTCTCGCTCAGGCAAAGTGTTCAACGATCCTGCATTTCGGCCAGGATCTCCACAACTGCCTGCTTGAGCTCCGGGAGGTCATCCCTGACTATAGCCCAAACAGCCCCCAGTTCTATCCTCACATACTGGTGGATCGGGATATCCCGGAGGCCGGCACCCCGGCGTCATGGAATATCCGGGCGTTCTTCCTTCAAAAACCCCGGGATCCGTTTTGCGGCCTCACCGATGATCTCAAGGTTTCGTACCACTGCATCCTGAGCCATCTATGAACGCTTCCTCCCCTCCCTGGGTATAGCCCTCAATCTTTTCGATGACTCGATGATGTGAATACCTGTCCATTGCGGGCGATGGACTTCAGGATCTCAATTGCCATTTGCCATCTCTCGCCTTCTTCATTTGGTACACCGATCTTATCATAATTGTTAACTTAGGTGTACTTTATGGTGATCGCACCCCCCCCGTTAAGATTTCCTGAGGTTTCAGCGATGGAAAAACGGACACGACCTCAGTAACCCCGTATTTTTCCTCAAAGTATACCGTTCGCCGCACTCGACACACCTGCCATTCTGGTCGCTTGAGCCTTTGTTCTGGTTACAATCAGCGTATATCCACGCAGGGCATATGCTTTTCCCCATCTGCGCTTCACTATCGGGCGGCGGGGCTGGTGGAGAACAGCAGAGCGCCGCCTGACGCAGGACCCGCAGTCCCTGGCACCCGGAGCGGGCACAACCTCAGGTACGATCTTCCTTCTTCCGGCGCTCCAGGATCCCTGCAACAACCGTATCGAGATCCTCCTTGAGCCAGGTTTTGCGCTCTTTCGTATAATCCCCGCTCCCGTGGGAATAACTCTGGATGAACCTTATCGCATCTGCAGGTCCGAGATTCTTTACCAGCACTTCGAATCCCTGGATCCTGATCTCATTGAGCGTCTTTACTTCCATTGGCTGTCACCTCCATGAGCCACTCTACAGGATTGTGTACTTCGATAGAGATCTTGTCCACGTGCTTCATAATAAATTTTATGAGGGCGTCATCGGTTGTGAGAAACACAGCGCCGGCACTCTCGGCAGATGCAAGGTGCAGAGCATCAAATGCATCAACGCCTATCTCATAGAACGTTCGGGCGCGGTTCACGATCGTCTCATCGATCATAATCCGCTCCTGTGTAAATTGCAGAAGGTTCTCGACGGATCTCCTCCTCTCTTCACCCGGAATTTTAGCAATTTCGTATTCGATCGCTTCACTCGCAACCAGTTTCCAACCTCCTATGCATCCATTGAGGACTGCGATCACGGCCTCTGCCTCCATCCTGATACGATGAGATCTTTGGTCGTCAAACGGCCGACACAGACAGCAAACGTCCAAATAGACTTTCATATCTACGTCCTAATTCACAATTGCTCTTACCCATCAATATAGTATGTTATTTTAGGGCATTACCAAGGGCTGAAGAGGGAGTTGGGTATTGATTGAACGGCTATACGGTGACCCGGACGAAAAAAGCCCTAATGGTCTGAACCTGCACTCACCTTGGCAGGCATGGGAGCCGTTCGGTTGATCGTTCGCCTCCTCCAGGAACAGGACCGGGAAGGAGACGGGCCGGAACACTACCCGCCGGGCGATGAGCAGGTCGGAAGAAACTATTTAACTCCACCATACAGAGTGAGAGTAGATGAAACGAGTTGTAGCCACTGCACGAGGGCGTGTCCAGCGGGTCGGCTATCGGGAGCATGTATACAACGAGACGTTTGAACGGGATATCTCTGGATACGTGAAGAATCTCGACACCGGCGAGGTCGAGATCGTTGCAGAGGGGGGCGAGCAGGATCTCCGAGATTTCATAAGCGAGATCAATATCATACGAAGACCCATTGCAGTCAAGTCGTTCACCGTCAGATGGGAAGAAGCAACAGGAGAGTATGCCACCTTTGAGATCACCCGGGGAGACAGCCAGGAGGAGATAGCCGAGCGGATGGATTACGCCGGGAAGGTGTTGCACAGTATAGATATGAAATTAGACCAGAGCCTCCAGTTACAGCACACGATGCTGGATAAGCAGGACCAGATGCTGGACAAGCAGGACCAGATGCTGGACAAGCAGGACCAGGGCCTCCAGTTACAGCACACGATGCTGGACAAGCAGGACCAGATGCTGGACAAGCAGGATCAGGGCCTCCGGTTACGGCACACGATGCTGGATAAGCAGGACCAGATGCTTCAGATCGGTATTGAGACAAAAGAAGAGATTTTAGGGCTCCGAAAAGATACCGGGAAGTACCTTGACGACGAATTCAAAGAGATCAAGAAGGAGCTTGCCGCCATCAAGGGTGCCCTTGCCAGAGCTGGCATCCAGGTGTGACTGCTCCCCTGACTGAATTCGGGGGCATCCGGAGAACTGCCGGCGTGGAATATGGGCAATAGTGCTCTTTTCCACGGGAATGCAAGAGATGTAAACACTGCTTACTGTCACGCCCCCTCACCTATCCCCGCTGCCTGCCACCTGCAGAGAGGTTACTGTGCCATTCTGGTCTCTGCCCACTCTCTTACGGTAGATACTGCTCCCGTTTCCTGCTTCCAGCATGAGGATCAGGGGGTGCTCATCCTCGATGGCGATCACGGCCCGACGGCCAGGACGATCCGGCGGGTTGCTTCAGGGGGGAGCTTCTGGAGGGCCCGCCGGGCCCGGGCGGTGTAGGTGGCCATGGAGGTCATTCCTCTATGCTGAGTTCCATCCAGATCTCATCCTCGGAGTAGATTCGCCCGGCTATCATGGGGGTCCTGGGCTGCTTTCATAAGGCGCTGCCCCTGACCGACGAAGAAGATGCCGGGGAGAGCGCAGATGTGCGGTTTGGTCAGATTCCCCGAGCCGCTCGGTTAAATGGGTCCTCCCGGATCCCCCTCCCCCGTCGGGGAATCACGGGCCTGACAGACACCCCCATGCAGGTTCCTCCCGATCAGCCGTCCTTAAGTAGTACAAAGCCTCAATTTCAACCAGGATGGGATCACTCACATGAAACTGACCGTAAAACTGCTCGACATCGCAAACCGGGGGGTCCTCCTCCACAGCACCGATGCACGAACCATCCGGGTCCGCGACGGTGACCGCGTCCAGATCGCCGACAAGGCGACCGGAAATACCGCCCAGGCCCACGTCGACACCACCGGCTCGCTCATCGAGCCCGGCGTCATCGGTGTCTACCGGCCGCTGACCGCCGCGCTCGCCGTCGACGAGGGGACGCCCGTCGAGGTGCGGGGCGCCGAGCGGCCGCTATCCCTCTCGCACATCAAGAAGAAGATGGACGGCGGCCGGTTCACCAAGGACGAGACCCTCGAGATTGTCAAAGACATCGTCAGTGATACCCTCTCCCCCGGGGAGATCACCGCCTACGTCACCGCATCCTATATCAACGGCCTCGATATGGACGAGGTGGAGTACCTGACCCGCGCCATGGTCGAGACCGGGGAACGTCTTCACTTCACCCGGCACCCCGTCGTCGACAAACACTCCATCGGGGGCGTGCCCGGGAACAAGATCACGCTCCTGATCGCGCCGATCATCGCCGCAAGCGGCCTCCGGATCCCGAAGACCAGCTCCCGTGCCATCACCGGTGCCGGCGGGACCGCAGATCTCATGGAGGTCCTCGCGCCCGTCTCGTTCCCCGCGATCGAGGTGCAGCAGATGACCGAGAAGGTCGGCGGCGTCATCGTCTGGGGCGGGGCCACGAACATCGCCCCCGCCGACGACAAGATCATCACCTACGAGTACCCGCTCCGGATTGACGCCCGGGGCCAGATGATCGCGAGCGTCATGGCCAAGAAGTTCGCCGTCGGCGCCGATATCGTGGTCATCGATATCCCGGTCGGCCGGAACACGAAGATTGCGACGCCCCAGGAGGGCCGGAAACTTGCCCGGGAGTTCATCGAACTCGGCGAGCGGCTCGGCATGCGGGTCGAGTGCGCACTGAGCTACGGGGAGTCGCTCGTCGGCCACACCATCGGCCCGAACCTCGAGGTGCACGAGGCGCTCGCCGTCCTCGAGGGGGCGACCGAGCCGAACTCCCTGATCCAGAAGAGCCTCTCTCTTGCCGGGATTGCGCTCGAGATGGCCGGAAAGGCGGCCTACGGCCAGGGGTTCGACATGGCGGCCGACCTCCTCCGGAGCGGCAAGGCGCTCGAGAAGATGCGGCAGATCATCGAGATCCAGGGCGGCGACCCGGCGGTGAAGGCCGAGGATATCGTTCCCGGGGAGTACCGGTTCGTTGTCCGGGCGCCGCAGGACGGCTACGTCATCGAACTCAACAACAGCGCGCTCGTCACGCTTGCCCGGCTTGCGGGTTCGCCCTACGACCACGGCGCGGGGCTCGAGATCCACGCGAAGAAAGGGACCCGGGTCAGGAAGGGCGATCCCATCTTCACCATCTACGCAGACCGGGAATGGCGGCTTGAACGCGCAATCGAGGTCGGCCGGACGCTGATGCCGGTCCTCGTCGAGGGGATGGTCCTTGAGCGTATCCCGCCCGAGCGCTGGGTGTAAACCGATGCACTCAAATTTTAGAGCGCAGTACACTCCAGCATGGTGAAAAGTCGTCTCATCATAGTCCTTCTCGCCTCCTGCCTCCTCCTCTGCTGTACGGCGCAGGCCGTCACGCTGCAGATCAGCGTGGTCGACGAGAAGACCGGTAGCGCGCTCGTCGACGCCTCCGTATACGTCGACGGCGACTATATCGGGAGCACCGCATCGGATGGCACCTACTCCTACGTCCACTCCGGGAAGAAAGACCTGCGGCTGAAGGTGGTGCGGTCGGGCTACCGGGACTGGCTGGACTACGTCGGTGCCGATAGGACCAGCCTTGCGGTCAATATGGTCCGCAAGGACGAAACCCTCACGTTCGAGCTCTACGATGCGGGGACCCTGAAGCCGGTCGCCGGGGCCCTGGTGCGCATCGAGGGCGATGGGGTCTCGAGTTCGGGGACTACCGGCAGCAGCGGGAGCGCGGCCTTCACGGTGAGGGCGGGTGCGCTCTACAACGTCGAGGTCCGCGCGTCGGGGTACTACGACCTCTCAAAGACCGTGCAGATGGAGAACAGCGGCAGGGTCGTCCAGTACTGGCTCTTTTCGAGCGATCTTCTCGCGGTCCAGGTGCGGGACGGCGCGACATCCGTCCCCATCGAGGGTGCGGAGGTCTTCGTCGACGGTTCGCGCGCCGGAGCGACCGATGTCGACGGCAGACTGCCGCTCCACCTGCAGCGGGAGAAGCGGTATTCTCTCAGGATTACGGCACCGGATTACCAGCCCTACCAGGAGGAGCGTTACCTCGGCGCGGGCGATGTCTTCCTCCCGGTGCACCTCTCGAAGTCGGCAT
>Ga0209312_1002122_pt1 | contig 13361 bp, 13 predicted proteins | sample BioC13SIPDNA_4_FD_185744 | JGI IMG/M metagenome (GOLD analysis project Ga0209312, IMG submission 185744) | Anaerobic biogas reactor microbial communites from Washington, USA - Biogas_R1_B C13 SIP DNA (SPAdes) (version 2) | ecosystem: Engineered > Bioreactor > Anaerobic > Unclassified | place... | reverse complement strand
GATCGCCGTACCTCATCCCCGCCGCTCCTCTTCCAGAGCCGAGAGCCGCCGCTCGATGTCTTCGAGTTTCTCCAACTCCCAGCCCTTGAGCCACGTTATAAGAAGTTGATTCACCTTCCCAGCGTTCGTGATCTGTGACCCTTCGACGAAGATATCGGAGATCACCCTCCTGGCTATCCGTCTCACATCTGAGGGCTTATTGATGCTCACGCCCCTGGTCTTGGAATTTTTATTCTCGGTCAATTATCTAACCTCCGATATCGTTTTCGCTCCTAACCCCAGGGGGGCTCGCTGGGATCGTCTCCTTGTCGTCGCTCTCGTCGGGGAGATCCTCAGCCGCCAATTTGGCGATCGCATCCGAGAGGGCCGCCACCTCCTCCCTGATATTCTCGGACCACTCCCAAAGCCTCGATAGCTCTTCAGCTCTCGTCGTCACGATCTCACCGCCTCGCCCCATATCCACAGTTTCTTTCCGCCGCCGCGTCCCGGCTCGCATCCGCCCGCCCGTCCCGACGCCCCGGTTTATGGTAGCAATTCCAGCAGACACGGCCCGGCCAGCCCAAGGCCTTCAGCCCCCCGCCCCGGAGAGGCTTTCCGCAACGGCTACACCGGCTCCCAGGGACGACGCCTCCCAGGTCCTCGCCCTCGTCGTCGTCGCCGGCGAGAGGTCGAGGATTTGGCCCCTCAGCAAAAGAGGAGAGATCGATCTGTCTCACCCCACCACCCCCTCGGAGAGGGCCCCCTCTTTATCCGTCGTCCACCCCTGAGACGCCAGAGCGTTCAAGAACCGCTTAACCACCTTCGGCTCGACGTATCCCCCGGCCCGCCGCTCCAGATAGGCCTCGACGTTCCCGAAGGTAACACGCTTTCCCGCCGCCTGGAGGGACCTCGCCACTTCCAGCGCTTCGGACTCTTCGGGGGTGGGGTCCCGGCCCTCGTCGGTGGTGGTGGGATCGGCCTCTTTTTTGGGTGGTGGAGTCGCCGTCCTCTCGGCCTCCTCTGCCTGTCGCCGGCGGTCCTCTGCCAGGTTCTCGGCTATGGTTTGGTGGTGGTCCTCGTCGTCCTCAGCCACAACCTCGCCGTTCGGACCATCACCCGGACCATCAGGGACTATCACAGACCCATCAGAATCGATAGCGGCCCCATCAGGACCATCAAAACCATCATTTTTGAAAATTCCCTCCATATAGAGAGAATTTTTCTCTTTATCTCCGAATCTCTCTATAAGAGAAATCCATAGATTTGATGGTCCTGATGGTCCTATACCTCTACTGATGTTGTTTTTAGGGGGGATATGATGGTCCTTTGATGGTCCTTGATGGTCTTGGATGGTCCTTTCGCTATCTAGCGCTTCTATCGCTTTATTGGCCCTATCCTCGTCAAAAAGAAGCCCCGGATAGTAGCGCACCTTCTTATTGTTCCCGTCCTCGTCTTCTACCGTCTTACGGCCCGGACTGATTCCCCCACACTGCCTTTTGAGGTAAGCCCCAAAATATTTCTCGTTAACAACCTCGCCTACGAGGTGAGAGCACCAACGCTTATACGCCTCGTAAATGTCGGTGGTAGGTATTTGGAGGCTCGGAGTCCCCGGCGTGTAATCGCAAAACTCATCCCAGAAGGTCGAAAGACTGGAGCTCTGTTTTGTGTACTCGGCGAACATATCCGCCGCCGGCCTCTTGATGATCTTCTCGGTCTTGCAGATCTCTTTCGCCCTCCAGATCAGGAGGTTGAGGATCCCCGAAAGTTCCCCGTCGGTGGTCAGCTTAGTGAATAGGTGGGGGTCATCCTCGTGTTCAAGAGGGTTATCCGGGTCAGGGTTAGCTACGAACATGTAAGGGAGATCCTGTTTGCAAAACCGCTCCATCCACCCCCGCGACGTATCCTCTATCGCCGGCATAGCGTTGGTATCGACTATCGCCTGAAAAAACGCCTCAAAAATGACACGGGCTTTGTTCTTCACATCAGCATCGACGGCCCCCGCCCCCGACACCAGCTTAACAAACCCCGTCCCGATGGAAGGCTTCTTCTTTGAGCCCTGTTGCTCCGATGCGATCCACCCCCGCTTATTTCGAAGAGATCCTGCAGCAAAGACCGTCCTATTTACCTCGTCAAGATTCATCGTGCTAAACGACCACTCACCGAAGAACCGCTTCATCAGCCGTTCATAGATTCCTTTTCCATTTCGCCCTAGACCTAGAAGGAATAGGACGTAAGGGAACGGTTTTCTTATCCCCGTGATCGGGAACCAGTCCACCAGCGTTAACCTGTCGGTTACGTTAGGCTGGATCTCCTCCAGGAACTTAAGGAACCTCGGACACCTCGCCGCCGGATTATAGGCAACGTCTATCCTGTCGGTCATCAGGTCGTCGGGCCGATAGTCCCGGAACTCGCCCGTTCGGAGGTCGATAACTCCATTTCGCACCCCCAGAAGGTAGGGGTCCGGGTCGAATCTCACCAGCTTCAAACCGTATTTGGCCCGGAGTCGTTCCAGGACCTCGGCAACGGCAAACCTGTTAACGTGATCCTTTGCGATAGAATATAATTCGTCGGATATCTTCACCGCTCCCTCCGGTCGGTAAATCTGACCGTCGAAGAAATGGATATCCCCGCCTATCGCCTCCATCGCCAGATTCATTTTTTCAGAAAACGACGTTGCCGCCTTGTCTCTTGAAAGCTCAAATTTCTGGCCAACTACCTTATCCTCAGTTATCTCCGTCGCCGGGTCTTTCACCTTCTTGATAACGTCCTTCCAGGCCCCGAAGTCGCCGAGATGGAAGCCCCCGCTATCACCATCGCCAGTAGGGAACCCCTCGCCATAGTCGCCCGGCCAGTGACACCCTGCGCACGTCTCATCTGGCCGGCATAGATCAAGCTCCCCAAAACTCAGCGCCGGATATCCCGCGCCTCTCCTCTTTATGGTCTCACAGTTCGGCGAATTGATGACACCGAAGGATGTAAAGAAGATCCTCGTCTCTACATCGCAACGCGCCGCCACCGGCCCCCATAACTGGAAACCCTCCTCCTCACTCCATCCAGCTTGATATAGCCATGTAGCCAGAGCTCCACACACCCGATGCGCTCCAGCCCCGCCCGGAAACTCCAGAAGAGCCCGATAGAAGGGACACCAGCTTTCAACGGGGATAGGCTCGGAGGATCGCCGGATCTCGCCGGAGGTCTTCGCCTTCGCCGTCACATCCTCCGCGGCCCTCCGGCGGTAAGGTTCCAGAAGCTTGACGATAGCGGATCTCTCGCCCTCACCCGCCTTCCAGGTACTCAGCCAAACCCGCGCCATCTCTATCGTCTCGGAGGAGAGAGGAATCCTCGCCGCCTCCAGATCGATCCTGATATCATCCCGGTCAAGAGGGACGACCGCAAAAGGCAGAGTCTTATGGATCGATAGCAGGCACTTGATCTTTCGCTTAATGTTGTTGAGCTTATCGAATTTCACTCGCCCCTTGTGCTCCGGGTAGGCCTCGAAAAACGCTGCCTCGATATCCGCCAGAAGGTCATTAAATGCCATCAGCCAGATTTTAAAGGCCTCGTCAAGCTCGTCACGGTCGAAGGCAGGGAGGGCCCTCACCTCGGACATATCCGAGAGTTCCGGATGGAGCCAGATGTAAATCCCCTGTCCTGAGAATAGGACCCCCACCGACTCGGAGATACCCCAGTCCCTGAGATACCTCACCATGAAGGATGCCGCCGCTTCCAAGGCCTCGATGCGGCCCTTATGGAAGAGCTTCGATCTCTTCTTACCGTCCTCGTCGCCCTCGTCGTCGGGATCTTTCACCGCGTCGATATCGGCGAATAGACTGTAAGATATGAGATCCGCCCTCGTCCCGATGGTATTTTCAGGTTTGGCCCCGCCCCGCCCCTCTATCCGTCGTTCCCAGATATCGAATACCGCCGGAGTGAATACGTCGGCGGTCATGTAGAGTGACCTCTCTTTAGATATCGTGTCGTCGAAGTCGGCGGGACCCCTCAGCCTCATCAAGTCGGCTTTATGGACGTACCAGAAATCGCCGCCGTTGAGCCCTCTGAGCCCGTCGCCGTACTTGCAGAGATCGATAATAGTCTCTCGGACGTCGGGCCGCTGGTAGTGCTCTGCAGTGAGGTCGGAGGCGGAAGTCATCTTGCAAGCCCTCTGGCATTACCCACCGATCAGTCGGAATCGGTACGGCCTGGCCGAACCATCGGTTCTGAGGATAGCGATTCTTTTGCCAACGTTAGGTCGAAGCTCCCCTTCGAGTTCCAAGGGCAAATAGACCGTCAACGACCCGATCTCGGCGCGAAGGCCTCCACCGTCGGAAACCAGATTGTAAAATTTTCCTACTGCCTCCTCCCATGGGGCGAGAATTCGGGGATACTCGGTCATTTCGCATCCCCTGTCAAGCCCAACGCTTCAGCGCCCGCGGCCATGAGTATCCTTCCTGCTTCTCCCAGAGAGGTCCGTTCGTTATCTGCGATCCCTTCTATTATCGCTCGAAGCTCTGGCGGCAGGTGCAAACACAGCGCCGCCGTAAGTTCGGGACTCTTTGTATGCCTTCTCATACAATCTAACCATATGTTCATCCATCGGATATAAATTATACTTATCATGGAATGATAATTGATTATCGATCTTTGATAACCATTATATCAGCCTTTACCAGCCGAAAAGCTTATATTTCTTGGATTAATGATAACTAATGAATGACTCTATCATTATTAACAGTGGACGGCCATAAGATGGCCGTGAAGATCAATGAATTCAAGTTGAATCTCACTCTAAGCGACGGGACAGATGCTGTTTTTCATGTACCCGATAAAAAGTATCCATTCCCTAAACCATTATCCAACGCGCAAACACAAGGGTTGTGGATAATAACCGAAGGGACCGTTTCGCCCTATACTCAACCTCTTCCAAGTTGGAGGATTGCGAAGTTGTTGAATATGCCTCGAAGTAACGTATCGGCGCGGGTAACAACTCCACTTGAGAAAATGGAATTAATCCAATATGATAATCGACCAACGACGCGCCCCGATTCGTCGCATCCGAGAACACCAGAAAAAGTATGGACCCTAAAACCGATTTCGATGGAAAAGACGCACGATATATTGGCGACGTATTTTATTACCCATCATTTCAATAATTTGGTATGGGGAAGTGGGAAGGATATCTCTAAGATGCCAAAAGAAAACCGTGTCGCAATGACCCGGATTGAGGTCTTAGTATTTCTTAAGAGAAAAATTGATGAATACGAGAATAGCCTAGATTGGTATCACGATCTAAGGATAACTCCGCCACCAGGCATTTCGTCCAAAAAAGAGCATGAAGCGATCTTAGATTCCTGAATGCGGGATAGCTGCCGGATAGGCTATCGATTTAATCCATTTCTTATGTAACCCGGACCCCCCCATCAATCCCAGGTCAGTTACATAAGAAAGGGAGGAGGGAGGCGGGGAGAAGATCGCCTCCACCGCCAGACCGACGCCACCAGAGCCCCACTGTGGAGGATCGCCGGCCCGGAAGATAGTCCTGGACCTCCAGGACAGGACCCCCCAAAAGCCACGTAGAGCTTTTTAAATCGAGGTCGAATAAAAATAGCTGGTGGAGGGAGTCGCCGCCTTTCTCGAAACTTTTATCAATTATCCCATAAATCTCATCCTCGGAGGGCGAAGGAGAATTGACAGCACCACAAGCGATAATGGATCTGGTTGAGCGATTCGACCGCAACGTCGAATCTTACAGATCCGGCCAGTATAACGAGACTCAGCTCCGACGAGAATTCATCGACCCCTTCTTCAAAGCCCTGGGATGGGATGTAGATAACGAAAAAGGCCATGCAGAGGCCTACAAAGACGTCTTCCATGAAGACGCCGTGAAAGTCGGAGGGACGACCAAAGCCCCTGATTACAGTTTCCGGATCGGTGGAACCCGCAAGTTCTTTGTTGAAGCCAAAAAGCCTTCCGTCAACCTTAAAGACGACATCAGCCCCGCCTTCCAGCTCCGCCGTTATTCGTGGTCTGCTAAGCTGCCACTCGGGGTCCTGACTGACTTTGAGGAGCTGGCGGTCTATGACGGCCGGATTCCGCCCTCCAAGAACGATAAGGCATCTGTAGCCCGTGTCAAATATTTCACTTATAAAGAGTACGTCGATCGATGGGATGAGATCGCCTCGATCTTCTCCAAAGATGAGATCCTCAAGGGCTCCTTTGACAAATACGCCGAGTCCACCAAGGGCAAAAGAGGAACCGCCGGAGTAGATAACGCCTTCCTCCAAGAGATCGAAAGCTGGCGGGACCTTCTCGCCCGAAATATCGCCCTGCGAAACCCCGATCTCAAAACCAGAGAGTTGAACTTCTCAGTCCAAAGGACGATCGACCGGATAATCTTCCTCCGGATATGCGAAGACCGGGGGATCGAGAGGTACGGCCGGCTCCAATCCCTCCTCGAAGGGGCGAGGGTCTATCCAAGGCTCTGCGAGTTCTTCCGCCAGGCAGACGAGCGATACAACGCCGGGCTATTCCATTTCGAAAAGGACTCCGACCGCCAGGAAGCCCCCGACGAGATCACCCTCAGCCTCGAAATTGACGATAAGCCCCTAAAAGAGATCATCAAGAGCATCTACTATCCTGACAGCCCTTATGAGTTCTCCGTCCTCCCCCCGGAGATATTAGGCCATGTCTATGAGCAATTCCTCGGAAAGGTGATCTCCGTCTCCCCCGGCCGCCGGGTCAATGTCGATTACAAACCCGAAGTCAGGAAGGCCGGGGGCGTCTATTACACCCCCTCTTACATCGTCGAGTACATCGTCGATAACACCGTCGGAAAGCTCCTGGAAGGCCAGACCCCCACCTCTGCATCGGAGCTGAGGGTTCTCGACCCCGCCTGTGGTTCGGGCTCGTTTCTGATCGGAGCTTATCAGAAGCTCCTAGACTGGCATCGGGACTGGTATGTCGAGAAGCTCGTCCCCCTCCTCGAAGAGGGGAAGACCCCCGCCTCAAAAGAGGTTCTCGCCCTCCTCCCTGCAGGGTACACCTCCCCGAATAAGAAAAGGGGGAAGAAGAAGGAGGCCAACAGAGATCAACCTCCAGACTTCCCAATATTCGAGGCGAGGGGTGGGGAGTGGAAGCTCACCACCAGGGAGAGGAGGAGGATCCTCCTCAATAACATCTACGGTGTCGATATCGACTCCCAGGCCGTCGAGGTGACGAAGCTCTCCCTCCACCTCAAGGTCCTGGAGGGGGAGAATGAGGAGACGCTCACTAAGCAGCTCAAGCTCTTCCAAGAGAGGGCCCTCCCCTACCTCGGCCGTAACATCAAGTGCGGAAACTCCCTGATCGGCCCCGATTTCTACGACGACCAGACCTCTCTATTCGACGAGGAGGAGATATACCGAATTAACGCCTTCGACTGGGAGAGGGAGTTTCCTGATATCATGGAAAGGGGCGGGTTCGATGCAGTGATCGGGAATCCGCCGTATGTGAGGCAGGAGGGGTTGGGAGAATTCAAGGGCTACTTCCAGAAACATTACGAGGTCTATCATGGAATAGCCGATCTTTACGTCTATTTCGTAGAACGTGGCGTGTCTCTCCTTCGGCCAGAGGGCGTTTTCTCTTACATCGTAGCTAATAAGTGGATGAAGACTAACTATGGTAAGCCTCTAAGGTCCTGGTTGAAAGAGCGACGAATAGAGCGGATCATAGATTTCGGGGATCTACCCGTGTTTGAAGGGATCACCACATATCCCTGTATAATACATATCACTAAAAGCATCCCCCGTGATCATTTTGAAGTAACTCAGATCAAGGCACTGGACTTCCAAAGTCTAACTGATTATGTTATGGAGAACCATTACAGCGTGGAGCAGAAGGATCTCGATGATAAAGGTTGGTCTTTAGCAGATAGTCCTACTTTGGCTTTATCGGATAAGATGCTATCTCAATGTGTATCTCTTGAGGAGTACACAGGCGGAGAAATTTACACTGGTATTAAAACTGGTCTTGGAAGGGCTTTTCTCATCAATGCAGAGTGTAGGCAGAGATTAATAAATATGGACCCGAATAGTGTAGAGGTCATAAAACCATTCCTAATTGGTAGGGATATTAAAAGGTATCAACCTTCGAAAATTGAACGGTACTTAATTTATATCCCCTGGCATTTTCCTATCCACAACGATCCCAGCGTGTTAGTTGCCTCAGATGAGGCAGAAGCTCAGTTTAAAAAAAGGTACCCAGCCATATACAACCATCTTCAGAAATTCAAGTCCGAGCTAATGGATAGAGACCATTCAGAAACAGGCATTAGGTATGAGTGGTATGCGCTTCAACGACCTAGACCTCAGTATCATAATAAGTTCAAAAATGAGAAGATAATCTATGTAAAATTTCAAGTTAGGCCATCATTTACTCTTGACAATGAAGGGACTTACATAAATGATGCCATATGGACGATTCCATTACCGGATAAATACCTTCTAGGTATCCTAAACTCCAAAATCGGATGGTTCCTTATTTCCCAGCATTGCTCACAGATAAAAGGTGGTTATCAACTTATCTTCAAATATCTTAAAAATATCCCTATTAAACCTATTAACTTCTCCGACCCCGAAGACATCGCCCGCCACGATAAGATGGTGAGCCTCGTCGATAGGATGCTCGACCTCCACAAGAGGCAGGCGGAGACAAAGACCAACCACGAAAAGACCTTCCTCCAACGCCAGATTGAAGCCACCGATAAGCAGATCGACGCCCTCGTCTATGAACTCTACGGGCTGACTGAAGAGGAGATCAAGATCATCGAAGAGGCGACGGGCTGAGCCCCAGATCAAAAGTTATAGACTCCCTTAATGTCTATTATATGAAGTTAATATATCAAAATCATGTCTACTAAGCTTATTGGTAGCCACAACAAACCATCCCCATGGTTTATTTGGATCTCGATCCTTAAAGGCATCCAGCCTACTTCTGCATGAAGAATCTATTATAATAGGATCATCTAAATAAAGTTTAGAGTTCTTTACTTGAAAAACCCAGGGATATTTATCTGAATCGTGAATCTTTGGATGCGATATCTTCTCGGGATATGAAGCAACCTCGGCATGAGCAACCACACCATTACCTGCTGCATAAAAACAGATCATGTCCCCCGGTTTCAGGCGCTTTCTGCCCGGCGTTCTCTCGCCAAATGCATAAATGCCCTCTATATCTATTAGCTCCTGGATTATTGCCTCTGCTGAGGCTTTTTCATCGGCTTTGACTGGAGTAAGCCAATATATAACGTCGAGTTCCTTTGAGACATCTAATTCCCTTGATTTTTCCTCTTCGCACGCAACTTCGACCACTGGAGGCTCGGGTGGGGGTGAATGGGCAATCAATCTGGACATTAGATCGACAATCGGATCAATTTTAGGGCCGGATGGGCGGAAAATAGAGATAATATCTTCATGATTCACATCATACTCATTCATTAACTCAGCTAAGGATAACAAATTTTCTGCAGAAATTACACGTAGGCGATGTGTATTATTTTCTGCAAGAATGGAGTTTTCGAGTTGTTTGACTTCGGGATCAAATCGACCAACAACATAAATTCCCAGGGCATGATTCCAGTTTTGAATTTTCTTTTCCGATATCAATGTGTCAATGTAACTGATTAATGTTGCAGTTTTAATTGGATACGTCTCACTTGTTTTAACTTCAACTACAACATTTAGTCCCGTTGGAGAGGTCCAAATTCCATCGAAGCCGATCTGACCAGAGACCCCCGAATATCTACCAAATATAACATCAAAACCCATAAAATATCCGATATAATTTATTAGGTCTTGTAAAGCTCGGTTGTGCTGGGAATCATTAATTCTAATAGCCTCGTCCACATAATCTCTAATTTGCCCTACTTCATTGACTTTAACTTTAAGATAATTGCGAAATCGCTCACGAGCGTTGTCATCCCCTGGAGTATCATCCAATTTACCTACAAGTGACAATATCTCACCTAATGATATAGCCATGATTTCCACCTTTGACGAATGACACTCATAAGCCGATTAAAATCTTTTGGTGTCATCGCCCCAAAATGAACCCCACCAGCCCCGGCGATACCTCCGCCTCCTCAGCCACTTTCGCCACGATCTCCCCGGAGTCCAGCCCCTCGGCGCGAAGTTCCCCCGCCCTCTGGAGGATCAAGCCTTCATCGACGGTGTAATATTCGTCTATGTCGGTCCTATGGCCCCATACCCGCCCCGGAAAGACCTTCACCCCCTGGACCTCCAGGAGGCACATAGTAGGCTTGGAAAGCATTGTGAACCGCGATGGAGGGACCTCGATAGCCTTCAGTCGGGGGCATCTTTTCATCAGCTCGAAGAGGATGACGGCGGGGAGGGGGAAGGCCAGATGGACGACCCTCTCCCTTGGATCAAGTTTCGCTATCTCTTCTCTGGAGTTGACGATCCGAATCTTCATGGTGGGTTGCATTTTTTGCATGGACGATACCCATGGGCCCTAGCATCCGCAGACGACGAGAACTGTACCAGGTTCGACGACTTTATCTGCTTAGCACTTGAGCACCACGGATAATGATAAACGTCGCTTTTTTTCGACCCAACAAAAGGCCCATCCGATACCGAAGATGCCGGGGTTGCTGATGGACCAATCCCGCTCGATGAACCGAATCCGGTCGTGATGGCTGAAGATGTTATCTGGAAGCTTATAACCTTCTCATCATCAAAATTAGTCTCGTCAGCATGTCCCGGTTGGCCATCCCTCGCCCAAACTCGAAATTGATTAGTCCCGATGTCGGATGACGAGGTTGACTTCATCCAAATGCTGGTGGCGCCCCATGGCCTAACAATACGCCATACTCCACCTGTGGCGGGGCCGTTCTGCCAGAACTGATAATAAATGGGATCCCCTTCGGCATCATTGGCCCTCGCATTAAAGATTATTGATTCCCCCGCCCTCTGGGGGCTGGCCTTGTTGGTATCAAAGCTGATGATCGAGGGACGTTGATTTCCCGAAATTTCAGCAGGAATGCCAACAGTTTCTCCAACCATCCACCATACATCAGGATTAAACTCGTTATCTGTGAAATTCTTAATAACGGCATAGCCGGCATCCACCAGAAGCCGGTTGAAGGGGTGAGTAATGTTGATCGTTCCGTTGGTGGTCTCATTTAGGTCCTCCAGGTAGACCACAGCAAGGAGCCTCTCGTAGGGGTCCCTTCCATCCTTGGATCGATCGTCGATGTCCAGCCAGACCCTTTGACCCAACAGGATCTCGGTAGCGTAGGCCTTCGCCAGGGGGCCTTCTGGCGTGCTCATCTCGGGGCTATCCACGTCAGCCAGCCGAACCCGCTCGATCTCGTAGAGAATCCGGGGATCGGTCTTCTCGATTCTGAGGTCGAAGGTGTCGCCATCTACGACATTAGTTACGGTCCCGCTCGCCTCGTCGGGGGCCGCAAATGCCAGCATTGGCAATAGAAACGCCAGGACTAGCAGGGGAAAAATCAGTTCCCGCCTCATCTTAATCTCCTCCTTCTGCGAGGGAGACTATCGTAATAGGCTAAAAATGTTTCTATTATGCCATCCTTATAGGAACCCGCCCCGTATATCCTCCCCCTGGCAAAGACCCCCAGCAGTGTTGGTGGAGACGATCCGAAGATTACACTCAGAAAAGAAAGAGGGGCGCGGGAAAGGCCTGAGATCGCTTATATCCCCAGCTGCGGTATGTGGGCGAGGTAGCTCTCTCGAAGCTCCTTTCGGTCGATGTGGTCGTAGATATCTATCGCCTCTTTCCGCACGTCGCCCCTCAGCTCCTGGATGAATTCGCGAGGCATCCCCGCCCGTCGGAGGTGGGTGGTGAACCAGTGGCGGCAACAGTGAGGCGAGAAATGGTCTTCCATCCGGTCCGAGTGGGGATCATGCAAGCCAACAAACTCCGCTGCCTTTATGACGGCGGTGTAGACTCCGTTGCGGTTAAGCCGCCCGCCAGTGCTGTTAATAAAAAGGGCCTTCGATTTGCCACCATTTCGAGATTCCCTAGACCGAAGCCACCTCTTGAGGATGAAAGCGGTCTCGTCATCGAAGAAAACTATCCTGTTCGTCCTCTTGGGGGTTGGCTTGAGCCTGATGCTCTGCTCCAACCAGTCGATGTCGTCAACATCAAGGGTGATCAGCTCTCGTCTCCTGATGCCAGTTTTCGCAAGAAGGGTGATGACCGCCCTATCTCTTACGTCCATGGTCGAGTTAATGAGATGGGTCATCTCCTCCACCGAGATGAGCTTGCGCATCTGGCCTTCATCGTTGTCCTTGAAGCGCCTTATGTACCGCTTTCTTATTGATTGAACCGGATTCTTGCCGATGTATCGCTCATATTCCAGAAACTCGTAAAAGCTTGATAGAGCGGCAAAGTAATTCTCGACGGTCCTCTGCTTTATTTTGCGGTCCCTTCGGAGGTAATCCAAAAATCCCCTGAGAATATCCCTGTCGGATGATAATAGGTCAAGCTCATTCGTTTCAAGATACTGGACGAAAATTCCGATTGATGAGAGGTATCTTCGGATGGTTTCTCTGGTCAGACCTCTTCTCTCGCAGTCGTCTTTGTACTCTTCGATCAGGTAGTTGATATCTGGGAGGCTCTCTCTTGAAGATCGAAGACTAGTCTCAAATTCCATATCTGAAGCTCTCATCATTCACTCCACCTCCAGCCCCGTGGAGTGGACGTGATTAGGCCGTATGCCTCAAGATTATCAAGCTCCACCGATACAGCCTTTACCTGATCAGCATCACGAGGATCAATGCCAAGCTCTTCAAGAATCTTGTAGCTATCGATAACGTTGCCTCGCTTCAGGATATTTATGAGACCCTTGCTGTATTCTCTGGTGCCTTTGAAGTCGTCGTCTAAAAAGGTAGCACTACGATATCTCTTGAGCTCATTCTCGTACTTGTCGAGAACAACGTTTTTGAGTCTCAGCTCATCCTGGAGCTTTCGGATCTCGTCCTTCAGAGATCCCAGCTCTTTGACAATCTCCGCACGAGGCTTGATATCCGACTCTTCGGCCAGAGCATTCTCCACGATCTCGATCACGAACCTCGAAAGAGGAACGCCGGCCTCTGATGCGAGCTTATCCCATCGCGCTTTATCTTCGGCAGAAGGAAGATAGACGTAGACATAACGAGACTTGTCAGGCTTAACCAAGGCATCCACCAAATAAATAAGTGGACCTCTTGCTATTTAAACATTACCAGTAAAATGATGCGGGGAACGGGATTCGAACCCGCGAACTCCTGCGAGACGGGATCTTAAGTCCCGCGCCTTTGGCCACTTGGCAACCCCCGCCCGGGAATCGATGGCGATGCCCCCCGATAGAAGCGACCTCGGAG
>Ga0209312_1002089_pt1 | contig 13509 bp, 13 predicted proteins | sample BioC13SIPDNA_4_FD_185744 | JGI IMG/M metagenome (GOLD analysis project Ga0209312, IMG submission 185744) | Anaerobic biogas reactor microbial communites from Washington, USA - Biogas_R1_B C13 SIP DNA (SPAdes) (version 2) | ecosystem: Engineered > Bioreactor > Anaerobic > Unclassified | place... | reverse complement strand
CGAATACCGGAAGTGACCTTGAGGCGATACGGGAACAGTATCCGGGCAGAGAGACGTTCTACGTGGTGACATGGGATATCCTCGCCGTGGACCCCACCGGCGACGCGCTGAACTGGCTGGATAAGAATGCGGAGTTTGTCGGGCAACGTATGGGGATCTACCTCTTCGTGTCGGCTTAAGGGGGGGATTGCAACGCCCGACACTTACGACATGACGGTGATCATCCCGACCTTTAACGAGGAGGGGAACATCGCCGCGATCATCGATGCGGTCAACGGGGTCTTCCAGAGGAGTGGCATCCGCGGCGAGATCCTGGTGGTGGATGACTCCTCAAGAGACCGGACGATTCCAATTGTCGAGGAGATTGCCGGCCGGGACGGCAACGTGCGGCTGATCGTGCGGAAGGAAGACCACGGCCTCTCCCAGTCGGTCGTCGAAGGGTTTAGCGAGGCGCACTCGGATATCCTCCAGGTCCTCGATGCTGACTTCTCGCACCCACCCGAGCTCATCGCCCACTTCTACGAGGCGATACAGGGCGGGGCGGACATCGCCATCGGGAGCAGGTACATGAAGGGCGGCGATATCGAACAGTGGCCGCTCAAGCGCAGGATCATATCGCTCGGGGCCACGGCGTTCGGGCGCATGCTCTTTCCGGAGGTCACCGACCCCGTGAGCGGGTTCTTCGCCGTCCGGCGCGAGGTTGTCGCCGGCGCCCCGCTTGCGCCCCGGGGCTACAAGATCTTGATGGAGGTTCTCGGCAGGGGCCGGTGGCACTCGTTCGTCGAGATCCCCTTCGTCTTCAAGGACCGCGAGGAGGGAGAGAGCAAACTCAGGCCGGACACGATGGTTGATTATCTCCAGCAATGCGCCGGGATCGCTCGCTTCTCGGTAACCCGCCGGGCTGGACCGGTCTGGGACGAGTGGACAAAGATCCTCCGGTTCGGCCTCGTCGGGATCTCGGGCATCTTCGTCAACATGGGGCTTCTTTATGCCCTGACCGAGGTTGCCGGCCTCTATTACCTCGTCTCCGCCGCGATCGCGATCGAGGTCTCGATCGTGAACAACTTCATCTGGAACGACGCCTGGACGTTCAAATCCGCAAGGGACCTCAGGCTTGAACGAAAGATCTCACGGTTCGGGTCGTTCCAGGCCGTCTCGGTGGGCGGGCTCGTCATCAATATGGTGATCCTCTATCTCCTTGCGGATGTTGCCGGGATCTACTATCTTGTCGCGAACCTCGTGGGTATACTCATCGCGTTTGCCTGGAACTACGGGGTGAACAGGCACCTGACATGGATGTCTCGATGAAAACTGTCAGCGTTCTGGTGTGAGAAACGCTACAGGAGAAGGGTGAGGAGCAGGAAGCCCCAAACCGACACCGAGGCAATTCCTCATCAGAACAAGGTTTTCTGGAGGTGTCGGAGTATCCTGTCGCTCGACTTCCCGTCACCGAAGGGATTTTCCCAGGTTCTCGATCTGAGATCCATCTCTTTTGCGCCGGAAAGGATCGCCCCCGGATCTGCTACGGCAAGTATGTTTCCTCCCACATCAATTGTCTCAGGGCGCTCCGTGTTGTTCCTCATCGTCACGCACGGAGTCTTGAGGATGCAACATTCCTCCTGGATACCCCCTGAATCCGTTAGAACAAGCCGGGCAGATGCCTCGAGGAGGAGAAACTCAAAGTAACCGAGTGGCTCCAGAAGACGAATATTATCCGGGACCTGGAAGCTAAAGTACCCGAGCATCTTCTTTGTCCGGGGGTGAATCGGATAGAGAACCGGAATACCAAACTCGCTGCCCACAAGATCAATGCCTTTCAGGATGCCGGATAGGTTCTCCCGCCTATCGACGTTCTCCTGCCGGTGTGCGGTGACCAGGACGTATTTGCCCTCTTCAACACCGAGATTAGAAAAGATTGACCGATCTCTCGTGGCAATAGATAAGTTCTGGATGATAGCATCAACAACGGTGTTACCGGTAACAAATATCCCTGAATCGGGCCGCCCCTCTTTCCTCAGGTTGGCGGCAGCAGTCTCTGTTGGTGCAAAGAGAATATCACTCAGGTGATCAGCGACGACTCGATTGATCTCCTCAGGCATCGATCGATCATAACTTCGGAGGCCGGCCTCAACATGCCCCAGCATGATGCCGAGTTTTGAGGCCACAAGAGCTCCGGCAAGCACGGTGTTTGTATCGCCCTGCACCAGCACGACATCATGAGGATCCTCCAGGAGTATCTTCTCAAGCCCAATCAGCATGCGGGCAGTCTGGGCCCCGTGCGCTCCCGAACCGATCTCAAGATTGTAAGTGGCATCGGGTAGCTCGAGGTCACGGAAAAAGATCCTATCCATTTTGTACGAGTAATGCTGACCGGTATGGATTATGGAGAAGTCGATGGATCTTTTGGCACACGATCGGATCACCGGAGACATCTTGATGATCTCGGGGCGTGTACCGAGTATGATTGCAATCTTCATAGTATTTGATGGAATGAGTATGGATTAAAACGGATCGATGATATATCCCCACATGCAAACATGATACCAGCGAATGCAAGAGAAGGTTGTAATGGTTTCAATAGTAATTCCCCTTTACAATGAAGAAGACAACGTCGATAGCTACGAAGCTGACTTTTTTCCAGTTATCGATAAGATTGCAAAAGAATACAACATGACCTTCGACTTTATTTTTGTGAACGATGGAAGTAAAGATCGGACCCTTGAGAGAATTACTGCGATTGCAGCGAGACGCAAGGATGTCCGGGTGCTCGATCATAGGAAAAACCAGGGGATGGGTGCTGCACTCAAAACTGGGTTCGCACAAACCGACGCCGACCTCATCATCACCATGGATTCCGATCTCACCTTCAGGCCTGAAGATATACCAGTGCTTCTGGCGGCATACGCTCGCGACCACCCAGATTGTGTCTCAGGATCCCCTTACCTTGAGGCCGGGCTCATGGAGGAGGTCACTCCGATGCGCCTTTTTTTCAGTAAATCCGTCAATTTCATGTACCGGATTCTGCTGCGCCAACCCATCACCTGTGTAAGTCCGATCTTCAGACTTTATAGAGCAGATTCCCTGAAGAAGCTGGATCTGGAGAGTGAGAACTTCGAGATCAATGCCGAGATCATCTCGAAGTACCTCATCTCCGGCTACAGGGTAGTCGAGGTTCCTGTAGAATTGCACAGGCGGCGGTATGGTGAGTCGAAGATCAATATCCGCAGAGAGGTCTTCAACAACCTGAACATGATGAGAAAGATCATCCGAACGAAATATCTTCACCAACCGTGGCGCTCGTAAGAGGTAGTGAATACATGCAGGGATCGCACCGCGACGCAGAACTCTGGGACAAAATCTGGGGTAAAGAACAGATCACGAGTGATTACAGCATCAGATACCTCGACTTCATGACAGAGATCGAACGCACTCTCCCACCAGATTCAACCGTCTGCGAGGCGGGATGCGGTACAGGACAGACTCTTCGTATCTTCTCTTCACGGCACAGGACGATTGGGCTTGATATATCGGTAAACGCCCTTAGAATTGCAAAAAACAGCTGTGACGCGCCTCTCCAGGGTGACATCTTTCGGATACCTCTCCGTAGCGGGAGCTGCGATCTCGTTTACAATTCAGGCGTGATCGAACACTTCCCCCACCCCACAAACGTTGCAGCAGTCACCGAGATGGCGAGGATTACCCGAAAGGGCGGACGGATGATCGTGATCGTCCCGAACACCTTCTGTCTCTGGTATAAGTTCGGGAAAGAGGTTGCGTACCGGATGAAACGGTTCGAGTTCGGGTATGAGGAAGACTACTCTCCGTTCCGGTTGAAGACCACGCTTGAAGAGACAGGAGTCGAGGTCGGGAAGTGTTTTGGACTCCAGGCAACACCGGTTCTCGCGACGAACGATAGAGAAATACTTCCATTTCCTGTTCGGCGGAGACTTGCAAGACTCGAGAAATACTTCCCGTTCAGGGAGTATTATAGTTATGCTGTGGGCATTGTCGGTTGCAAAAAATGACGGAGAGGGCCTGGATCTCAACGAACCGTGGTGAAGAGGTCAGGCCTCACCCTGCTGTACAGGGTCTCCGATATCACTGAGTCTTGCAAACGGGACAGGATACAGGAACCAGAAGAGCAGCCCGATGAGCGCGATAAACCAGTAACTGAATACCAGATAGAGGATTGAAAAGGCGATAGCTGCTTCGGGAGCGATCCCGATGATACCAAAAAGGTAGAGCAGCGTGGCGTCTCGGGTCCCTATGCCCGATATGCTGATCGGAAGGAGATCCAGCATACTGATGATCGGGATCACGAGAAACATGTAGTAGCCCACATCCATACCGATGGATCTCCCGAGAAGGGAGGCATATACTACGGCCAGTACCCATGATGCAATCCCGGCCCCGGTACACTCCAGCAGTTGCCGGCGTGAGGCAAGAAATGTATCGAGTCCGGTATAGAAGTCATTAAAATATCCTGAGAACTGGTCGCGGTACCGGATCGGGACAAGGGTGGAGAAGAACGGTCTGAGGATCTTTTCCATGTAAGTCTTGCGGGAGACTGCAAAGATGCCGAAAGCGATAATGCTTACGAGAATGAGCAGCAATCCGCCCGAGAGGATCTCCACGCCGATGATGACCGAGAAGATGATCAGGGCGACTATTCCGAGCGCAAACAAAAGGACCAGATCGATTATCCGATCGATTGCTACGGTCGAAAGCGCCATACCCGTCGTACATGAATCGTCCTTGACGTACAGACACCGGACAGCGTCACCCACCTTCCCCGGCGTCAGGGTGGAGAGGGAGAAACCGATTAAAAAACCGACGATACTCTGCCACAGGGAGAAATCAGGGCGGATCGAGTCCACGATGACGTTCCACTTTTTCGCTTTAATGACGACGATCAACCCGTTAACCAGGAGGGCTGCGATCAGGTAGTATATATTCACAGAAAGCAGGATGGCGAGGATTGCAGGGATATCGAGGTTTATGAGGATCAACAGAAAAATGGCAATACCAATGGCACTTATAAGCCGTATAGGTCGTCTCGAAGACATTTGAGGAAATTGTTTTTTTGGCAATGACTAAAGATTGTCGATTCATCTTAATTGTGTTTCAGGATCTGTTGGCGTTCTCCACGGGCTAAAGCCCGGGGCTTTCTTGCACCGCTTGAGCTCCAGGCCCGTAAATCCAGGTTTTGAAGGATAAACACGGGATAACCTGAAGGGTCGTCCGGTGTCGATCGCGCTCATGCCCGGATGATGTAGTGACGAGAGATCGAAGCACCTTAACCAGTCCCTCGGTGACAGAGGTAACCGCCGGGGATAGATGAGATAGAGGCTGGCGCACCTCCAGAACTTGGTAAATCCAGAGTTCTTCTCGAATTTGCCAGTACACAGCCTGTTTCAGGCGTGTTATGAAACGACACTCTCATATACCGCATGAACAAACATTGACATATGAGGAAAAGGAAGAAAAGCTCCGATTCATCATGCTCTGTCTGTGGACTGACAATACCGAACATTGATCGTCAGACTCTGGTCCGCAATCTCTCTCTCCTCGGAATAACCTCAATCATCACAAAGTTGATGGTGCTCTTCCTTACAGTCTCGCTTTTTGGTTCATTCGTAGATCTCTTTGATATTTCAGTATATTTCGGATATGCGGCGAACGTACTGAATGGGCAGATTCCTTACGTCGACTTCTCCATCGAGTACCCATTTTTGTTCATGATCCCGGTTCTGATACCCCTCATTCCCACTGTGATCACAAACGATCCCTATGCATACGTCACCGGTTTTCAAGTGCTCATGGCTTTCTTTGATATTCTCACACTATCCCTCGTGTATCTCATCGGATTGCGTCTGTTTGATAGCAAACAGGCTTTTAGAGCAGCGCTCCTGTATGCAACAGCGTTTGCAGCGTCATATTTCATCCTGACAAAGTACGACTCGTTTCCGACATTCCTTCTCGTTTTCGGCGTATTCGCTGCGATCTACGGCATGCCGGCCAGAGGTTATCTTGCAGTCGTCTTGGGTTTCTTTACAAAAGTCTTCCCCCTCATTGCCGCCCCTTACCTTATCCTGTTCAATGCTGCTAAAACGTCGCGAAAGGCAGAGATCGTCTCGCTTCTTAAGGTAGCCGCCGGGTGTAGCGTAATCCTCCTGATTCCCATGATCTTTCTCGTGCAGGACTGGTACAGGCCGTTCCTCTTTGCCACAGGCACCAGCGTCGGGGTCTATGCTAATACCGTGACGCACACACTGTACAATATTCTCAACGGATTGCTCCACATACCTCTCTCTGAGGATATCATCTCCCTTGCCATGTACGTCCTCATGGTCGGCATCGTCTGTTCACTGATTCTTGCCTCCTGGGTCAAAGGCATCGAGAGCCCGCGCAGACTACTCGTTCTCATTGCCGTCACCCTGTTCTTGGTCATCTTCTGCACCAAGTTCCACAGTCCGCAATATCTGGTCTGGCTTACCCCATTTTACGCCCTGTTACTGGTCGATTCGTTCAGGAACCAGATAATATTTTATCTCCTTCAGGTTGTGGTCTATATCGAGTTCCCTCTCTCCTGGGGTACTCTCTACGTAAATATGGGTTATATCAACGATATCGGGACGGTTGGCTGGTATAGTACCCTCGCGTTCTTCATCGTTCATGCAGCCATTTACATAGCATCGATCGTTCTCATCGTGAAGTCGGATGCCACGCTTTACGATGACCTCAGGTGGGCAGTCAGTCGGGTTATATCGGCAATCCGACTGGATGGCCAGTCAACCTCAATTCCAAAGGATAGATAAAATCATAGGGGCACAGGGGCCGGCAGGGCAATCTGTGCTTGAACAACCCATTTTTTCACCCCGAGTACTCCCGGATAACCCCCCGGTAGACATCCACCGCCTTCTCAAGCTGTTCGATGGAGACCCGTTCGTCCACCGCGTGCAGTGTCGGGATATCCCCCGGCCCGTACTCCGCGACGTCGAACCCCTTATCGCGGAGGTGCTTCGCGTCGCTTGCGGCCCACTGGAGGAACGGCGCTACCGTCCCGTAGACCCGTTCCACTTCACGGGAGACCGTCCGGACTACCCGGGCATCCGGGTGGGTCAGGCTCGGCGCCGCGACATTCGTCTCGCGTATCACGGCATCCGGGGCGTGTTCGGCGATGCTCTTCCGGAGGTCGTCAAGAGAGCACCCCCACGGCACCCGGATATCCAGCTCCATCCGGCACTGTTCCGCCACGATGTTGGCCTTCTCGCCGCCCTCGATCCTTCCCGGGTTGAACATCACCCTCGTGAGGATCTCGTCCCCTCCCTCGATACCGAAGATATCGCGAAAGATCCGTGCCGACTGCATAACGAGCGGCTGCAGGTCTTCGCTGACCGGGAACGGGCGTGCATGGATCTTTCGTAAATACCCGATCAGGTCGAACGCCGCCATGACGGCGCTCTTCCCGACCAGGGGGTAGAGGGAACTGTGGACGGGTCTGCCACGGAAGGAGAGGTCGATCCGGTAGAGGCCTTTCTGGCCGACCGCCGGGCTCATTGCCGGCGTCGGTTCGGCTATCAGGCATTCGCGGGGCAGGAGGAGATCCTGTGCAAGCAACGACCGGATCCCGTACGGGCCGCCGGTCTCCTCGTCGCAGACGAAGGCAAACTGGACGTTCGGGGTAACGCCGCTCTCGATGAGATCCCGGCAGGCGATGAGGAGCGCGGCGCACCCGCCCTTCATATCGGTCGTGCCTCTTCCCCAGACGTAGCCGCCGGCGATCTCGCCGCCATAGGGGTCGTGTGTCCAGTCGTCGGGGATGGCCGGCACCACGTCCACGTGGCCGCAGAGGAGGAGGCGGGGGTCCGGTTCGGTCGTGATGAGGTTGTCCCGCCCGCCGGGATGCGATATGATACGGTTCTTCACCCCGAGCGAGTCGAGGTACTCGCCGATGAACGCGACCACATCGGCGGTGCTCCCCGGCGGGTTCTCGCTCTTGATCCGGACGAGTGATGACGTGAGTCGGGCGACGTCCATGAATGTGCTCCTTACGCAGACCGGCTCTTCGCATATTCGTCAAAGAGGCGGGCAAGCGATGAGGTCTGATAGAGCTGTTTGATGAATCTCGGGTCAAAGAACTCGTCGATGAACGTCGAGAGGTATTCAGCCGGGATCGCCTTCTTGTCGTCGGGGTTGAGGACGATCCGGAAACTCCGGTACTGGGCGGGGTCGTCGCGGTCGTAGATGCCGGACCAGAGCAGTGGAAGTTCATCGAACTTCTCGCGGTGCTTTTCTTTGAGCCAGTTGATGAACCCGGGGAAGTATGCCCGCTCGCCGATCTTCTCCTCATCTATACGCCACCGCATATACTCCATGCTCATGATGTTTCTCGGCGACATGTAGTTGTAGGCGAGAATGCCGAGGGTAAAGTCGATGTGGGCGAGGGCATCGATGAAGTAAAAGTGCAGGACCGGGTGAAACTCAGTCGGACTCTCCAAGATCAGCGATTTGCCGTAGAGTTTCTGCGTGATACGGGTGTACTCGTTCGCTTCCAGCATACTCTCCTATTGGGGAGGGTGGTACAAAAAGTACTCCTTCTGTGCAGAAAGGCCGGAAACGCCGGATGCCGGCCGGAGGGCGATCTTCGCTACGGCCGGGTGTCCGGGGCAAGCCACGGAGGGGGAGAGTCGGGCCAGGGCGTGCTCACTCTCTAGCTTCGCCGGGAATAGACGCCAGATGTTCTCTCAGGCACAGTTCGTCCCGAACCATCATGGGTATCGCTCTGACCCACGCGGGCGGGGTAGGGGAGGGCGAGAGGAGGACGGGTAGCCTGCCGGCGAGAAGTAAGGTGGTTGGAGTGTGGGAGACAGGGGAGGGGGAACGAGTTCCCCCGCCCCGCGGGCCGCCTCCCCCCGTGGCGATATCTCCACGGTCCAGCACATGGGGAGATCCCGGAGAAGACCCGGGCACGGTTGCACACCAGGCATCGCCCCGGATACGGCTGCTCCCCTGATATCGCCACGCACGGACCCCGCCCCCCTCTGGGGGCGGGGGAGGAGCGCCGAAGGCGCGGGCGGGGTGGGGGAGGCCGGCAGAAGTGTATGAGTAGCCTGCCGCCGAAGGCATGGGTGGGGCGGGGGAGATATGTGGGGTCTCGGGAGCGTTAGAGACAGGGGAGGGGGAACGAGTTCCCCCGCCCCGCGGGCCGCCTCCCCCCGTGGCGATATCCCCACGGTCCACAGCATGGGGAGACCCTGGAGAAGAGCCGGATACGGCTGCTCCCCTGATATCACCACGCACGGACCCCGCCCCGGGGAGGGGGCGGGGGAGGCCGGCAGAAGCGTATGCTTAACCAGCAGGAGGCGCGGGCAAGGGATGCCGGCGAGAAGTAAGATGGTTGGAGTGTGGGAGACAGGGGAGGGGGAACGAGTTCCCCCTCCCCGTCGGCCCCTCCCCCCGTGGCGATATCTCCACGGTCCAGCACATGGGGAGATCCCGGAGAAGAACCTGGCACGGCTGCCCGCCGGCTCCAACCCGGATACGGCTGCTCCCCTGATATCGCCACGCACTGCCCCTGCCCCCCTCTGGGGGCGGGGGCGGAGCGCCGAAGGCGCGGGCGGGGTGGGGGGCCGGCAGAAGGGTATGGGTATCCCTACAGAGGCGCGGGCGGGGTGGATGCCGGAGGGGAACGTATGGGTATCCCATTACGAAGCGCGGGCTGAGTGGTGCGGGAGAAGGGCCTTCGAATGCTGCTAACTCCATCTTGCGCCGCTGCACGGGGGTGCATTACTCGATGGCGGGTATCTAAACAGGTGAAACGCCGGATTCAGGGAGAGAGTCCGGCCGTTTCACGCAAAGAACGGCTTACGCCTGCTGACGGCTTCCTTGAACGCATCCTCAAGTTCCCTGCCGTGTTTACCCTGGATGTCGACCAGGTTGTCGCTCCGGAGGAGGCAGGGCTTGAGCTTGCCGTCTGACGTCAGGCGCAGGCGGTTGCAGAACTTACAGAACTCCGTATTGTGGAGGGGGCGGACCACCTCGACCTCGGCGCCGTCGAGGCAGTACTTCTTCCGGTGGTGCATCCGGCGGGTGACGACCCGGGTTGCCCGCTCGTTCAACTCCTGCTCGACGCTGTCCACGTCCCCGTGGAACTTGCACTCGTTGAACTCCATCAACTCGATGACCTGCAGGATGAGGTCCCGCTTCGACCGGACGAACGCCATGAAGTCGTCCAGTTCATCCTCGTTGATGCCCTCAAGGAGCACCATATTCAACTTGACCGGGGTCAGGCCGACCTCGACCGCCGCATCGATGCCGGCAAGGACATCCGCGAGGCAATCTTTCCCCGTGATGGCCGCATAACGCTCGGGGCGGAGCGTATCGAGGCTGACGTTCACCCGGGCAAGCCCCGCCTCCTTGAGCGCCGCAGCCTTTTCGGCAAGGAGCGTCCCGTTCGTCGTCATCGAGGACTCGACGCCCGGCGGCACGGAGCGGACGATATCGACGAGGTCACGGCGGAGCAGGGGTTCTCCGCCGGTGAACTTGACGCTCTTGATACCGAACTTCACGCCCACCTGCATCAACTCGGCGATATCCGCAGCGCTCATCTGCTCTCTTGGGTTCACCTCGCCCTCGGCATGACAGTAGATGCACCGCAGGTTGCACCGGGAGGTCAGGCTGATCCGGAGGTTGGTCACGGTCCGATTATAGGGGTCCTTCAACGCCATCGCACTTTCCCTTGAAGTTTTTTGCAATAATGTAGGTCTCGGCACTCCCTTTTCGTGACGCCTTCGTCCGGTACCCGCGGACGGAGTAGAAGTGCTGCTTCATCGCGGCGATCAGGTCACCGAAGAGTTCCCCCTGGAACGACTTTATCACCAGATTGCCGCCGGGCTTTAAGATCGTGCAGGCAAACGCCAGGGCATCCTCGCCAAGCCCGATCGCCCGGGCCTGGTCGTAACTCTTCTGGCCGGAGAGTTTCGGCGCGGCGTCGGAGACCACGATGTTGACGATTCCGCCTGCCTCCTCGCGGATACGCTCCTGGACGAGGGGATCGGTGAAGTCCCCGATGATGGTGGTGACGCCTTCCATGGGCGCGATGGGGTTGAGGTCCACGCCGATAACCTTCCCGTCGGTCAGCTCGCGGATCACCTGCAGCCAGCTCCCCGGCGCCGCCCCGAGATCGACGACGTTGTCGTCCGGCCGTATGATCTCGTTGCGCCGCTGGATCTCCAGTAGTTTGTAGGCTGCCCGGGCTCGGTACCCGGCCTTCATCGCCTTTCTATAGACACTGTCTTTTGTCCATTGCGAACCCATTGCGAGACTGCCCTCCGCTTGAGGCCGGCAGGCGGTACGTGCGCTGCCGGGCACGATCAGGAGACGATATACAATGTTTGATGCATGTGACCATGAAGGTATAGGATTCCGGCATACGGGATACGCCGGGGCACATAGCAAAGCACTAAAATGGATAGGACGATTATATACGTTAGACGAGAGTTTGATAAGGGGTCACAATGATAAAGGCAACGATTGATGCAGATATATTTCGGGAATCCATCGACGCGATCGCCGCACTGGTGACGGAGTGCCGCCTGCACACGGCAGACGATCACACCTGGACACGAGCCGTCGACACCGCAAACGTGGCCATGGTCTCCTTAGACCTCCGGAGCACGGCGTTCAACTCCTTCTCGGCGACGGCCGGAGAACTGGGCCTGGACATCACCAAGATGAAGAACATCCTCGGCATGATGGGAAAGGGCGACGAACTGACGCTCAGCCTGCTCGACGAGGAGCGGAAGCTCGAGCTGAGCTTCGGGGGCTACCGCTATTCGGTCACACTGCTTGACACCAACACCATCCGGAAAGACCCAAACCCCCCGGGGCTTGAACTCCCCGGCAAGGCGGTCATATCGGGAGACGCACTGAACAACGCCATCAAAGCGGCCGCCGTCATATCCGATAAGATCGCTCTCGGTATCGACCCCGACGCCATGACCTTCTACATGGAGGCGGAGGGAGATACCGACCACATCAAACTCGCGCTCGGTGAAGATCAGCTCGTCGCACTCAACCCGGTGCGGGCCCGCTCCCTCTTCTCGCTCGACTATCTCAAAGATATGGGCCGGGTCATGGCACGCGCGGATGAGGTGGAGGTCTACCTCGGCATCGATCACCCGGTACGGTTCGCCTTCGATATCGCGGGCGGCAACGGCCATGTCGAGTACCTCCTTGCTCCTCGGATCGAGGCCGATTGATGGATGTCGTACTCGACCATAAAGAACTCATCAAATATCCTTTTTTAAAAGAGTCCCAGCAACTGGCTCGCCGGCACGTCGAGTCGCTTGAAGAGTTCCTTTCCGGGAGCACGGGGGCTCTTGCACTCGAGCGGGCAAAAGAGCGTGTCTTTGCCGCAATATCAACGAAGAGAGATTTCCAGGGCGAGAGCGCCTCAAACATCAGGCCCGAGTTCGAGATAGCGAGCTACGCGCTGGCCCGGGTGCTGGTCTCCTGCATCGGCGACCGATCCCTCGTCGACCGGCTTGCGCGTTACGAGGCGGAGCGCGCATCCTTCTTCCTCGCGACCGAGAAGTCCGATATCCGGCGTTACGTCGCACTGAGCCTCGGCATCGACCCCGATGCATCCGTAATGCCGGTCACGCGATACATCGAACTGGTGCCTCGCATGCGCGACCCGCGCTGGCGGCTCGTCAACCGCGATCTGCGGCAGGGGATGGTGCACCTCGAGCCGGGCGAGACCGACGAGCTCATCCGGGAACGGATCCGGGTCATCCTCGTCGACCAGATGCCGCTCCGGGTTCCCTCAGCGATCTGCGAGCGTCTCGCGCCGGCCACACAGGAGATCGCCGCGCTGCTCCAGCAGCAGATCCTCGAGCAGTTCGGCGAGGTGAAGGAGGAAGCGTTCCCGCCCTGCATCAGCGCCCTCATCGCGGCGATCACCGCGGGGGGAAACCTGACGCATATGGCCCGGTTCGCTATCACGTCGTTCCTCCACACCATCGGTATGACCACCACCGGGATTGCGGAGCTCTTTTCACGGGCACCCGACTTCGACCTGGACAGGACGATGTACCAGGTGGAGCACATATCCGGCCGGGGCGGCACCGAGTACACCCCGCCGTCGTGCGCCACGATGCGCACCTTCGGGCTCTGTGTCAACCGGGACAAAGACTGCGAGCGGATCAACCACCCTCTGAGTTACTACCGGCTCAAGAAAAACGTGAAGAAGAAGAAGCAGGGTTAAGCGGCTTTTTTATCGATCATGTAGCCCGCGGCGCTGAGCGCAGCGATGAAGGCGACCAGTGCGACGATGTATGCGAGTCCCTCCATCCCCATAACCAGACCGGGCAGCAGCACCAGCAGCACGATGAACAACACGAGGCACCCGACCGCCGCCAGCACCTCAAGAACCCGTATATTCATATAACGAGGTTGGATATCGGGAGGTATATCTCTATCCCCGGAGCGGATGCGCCGGGCTCT
>Ga0209312_1002073_pt1 | contig 13591 bp, 14 predicted proteins | sample BioC13SIPDNA_4_FD_185744 | JGI IMG/M metagenome (GOLD analysis project Ga0209312, IMG submission 185744) | Anaerobic biogas reactor microbial communites from Washington, USA - Biogas_R1_B C13 SIP DNA (SPAdes) (version 2) | ecosystem: Engineered > Bioreactor > Anaerobic > Unclassified | place... | reverse complement strand
TTGGGCCTTGCCCAGCGTAACCGCTACGGTAAGCAAATCCTACCTGAGCGGTTACCCCGATAACAGCTTCCGACCCCAGGGCAATACGACCCGCGCCGAAGCAGCGGCGATCATTGCCAAACTACTCTAGTCCACTATCAATAGACTGAATAACCACTGTAGGGGCGAACCAGGTGTTCGCCCCTTAGTTTTTTTTGCTCTCTGAGATTAAATGTCCAGACAATGAGTGATTCAGGTGCAAAAGTAACAAAAATACCAACAAAGATATCTCGGGTCAATCTCTGTTTTAGTTAGAGTTAAACATATAATTTACAAAAAAGGTTTAATTAGATATTTGTGGTATTTTTATATATAAGAAGTCTAAACAACCATGATTTCGTTGGGAGGTGTTGTTTACTAATAGTCATATTGACTAAATATCGAATGGAGGGGGTTATTTGAGAGTACGTATAGCGTTTGTACCTAAACAGATTGGACAAGCGTCCATGGTCATACCTTTGGACTTTCGCAGGCACTTTATTTCATTAATGAAAACATTCTTGCAAGATTCTCCTATCTATTCCCACTTTACATCTAGGCAACCAGGTTACAGCCCATATGTTTTTTCCACTGGCTTCAACAAGATAATAGCTATTGATGTTGATGAAGGGAAAATGAACATTCAGCCACCTATTTATATGACTATTTCTTCCGGCTTTTACGAAGTAATAACAGAAATAATTAATGCAGCCATCAAAATGCGCGATAAACCTGTGATACTGGGTTTGAAAATTCAGCGCGTAGAAATGCTGCCGATGAAGAGAACTCGTGCTCCAGAGGCAGAATTCCGTATATGCGGGCATGCGGTGTTTCGCGGCACTGAAGAATACCTGGATGGGTCTGATGTGCAATTACTTGAAGAGTCGATTAATCAGCATATGATTAATAAGTTTTTGTTCTTCCATGACTTACCGCTAACCATGCAAGAAGAATACAGTTTAAGTCCTGTCCGTGTTTTGGATAATTCTAATTATAGAAAGGGAGTTTGCCATCACTACGGAGGCCCTTTGACAACCTTACAAGGACGAATGCATTTACAGGCTGATCCAAAGAGTATGCAATTTTTATATGACTTTGGTATCGGGGTCCGCTCAGGACAGGGTTTTGGCTTGCTGGAGGTGGTGAGACAAATATGAAAGATGTAGAAATCTACCCATCTTCCTGGTACTACAACGCCTGTGTGCACGGGTTTTTAGAGGTCCTGGCCTGGGGACTGGGGGACAAAGGCAGAGATATAGTCGAAGAACAGTTCTTGCAAGATGATGGAAGTGTACGTATTCCAGGTGAACTGATGGAAGCTGTATTCAGTACCATAGATGTACCAGCCCCGGCAGGATACACATTCAGAGAAGTACCCGATGATGTAAAGGATTTAAAGAGAATTGCCTGGTGGTGGGTGGAAAAATCTAATAAAACAGAAGATAAAAATCCAAACAATATGATCCAATCAACTAGATTGAGTATGTTTGGGTCTAATAAAACTTTTTATCCAAATTTGTTGCCTCATAACGAAAAAACACCTACCAATAAGTTTCTAAACAATTGGTTTACTTTAACTACAGAAGGTAATTTAAAGTGTAGTTTTTGTGATGGACCTTGTGAGCCTGTCCAAGGCCAAAAAGAAAAAGTCGCATTTTTTAGCAGTGCTATTTCGAAGCACTTAGGTAGCAACTTAGATGGCTTCCCCAATATATATTGGGATTCACAATCAAATATGATAATGTGCTCGTTATGTCGCTCTTATTTATTGTTTTTCCATATTATACACAGCAGGCGTCATTATGTAAGCTCCGACTCAATAAGCCTAAATTGGTACCTTAACAATCTTTTACAAGAAAAAAGTAAAATTACACGCTCATCCCAGAGGGCTCTCCTTGACGCTCTTCGTTATGACACGCAAATGCGTAGAGCTTTAGGAAGTTGGGGTTTACAAAACATGGAGTTGGTCTCGCTAGAATGGGATGATGCAAAAGTACAGCCCATATCAGAACGTTTAGCTAACTTACTTTTATTACCTAGGATTGCCAATTTACTGGGTTTAATATCAAACTCTTTAGTCTGGGACATCGTTATTCAGGAGCGTTACAGCTATTTGTTGAATTTAGCATACAAACAACTGCACTTTTTTCTAAGTGGTGGCGAAAACAAAAATAAAGACCCAGAAATCGTAGTTGGAGCAGGGAAAAAAATGGCTCAGGTGACTACCTTACTTGAATTGTTTTATGCAATTCGACAAGCCGAACAGAAGGAAAAAGGAGGGAAGGGTTTGGCTAGCATTGATTTCAGACAGATCCGTAAAGAAGCTGAAGAATCACCAATATCGATTACTGATAATGCTGGTAAAGGATTGGTATTTCGCTTGCTGGAGCTTACTAGACTTAATAAAAGAACGGAGGTATACCATCTTTTACTGAGAACCTACGTTGCTAAAGGCTTAGTATTTCCAACTAGTTTGGCAAATTTATTTACATTGAATGACCAGGAATTATTTAAAACAGGTATCTATGCTTATATAGCTGGGTTAAGTAAGGAAAACCAATCTCAGCTATTAACAGAAGGGGGAGTCAATGATGAAGATTAAAGGTATTACTGCTACAGTGATATTTGAGAGTTCCGCTGTTAACCGTGATGATAAGCTGAGTGATAGTATAACTTCGATAAAGAAATTGAGCCGTTGGGATGGGACCTACTCGTTTATGAGCAGAGCATTTATACGGCATCATTTATTTAATACATTAGTACAACTCTATGATTGGCCAGCCGCCCCATTAACCACTGCAAAAACAGTAATTCAGTTTTCCTTTCCGGAAGCTAACATTATTTCTTATCAGGAGATGGACCTGTTTGGTTTTATGAACACTAACCCCATTAGTGTTGTACGAAAAGCCCCCTTGGGTATAACCAAGGCAATTTCGTTAGAACCTTGGCAAGCTGACATGGCCTTCTATGCCAATCATGATCTGGTACGTAGAGGGCAGCAACAAGGACTGAAAGTGAATCCAAACCCATTCCAAAAAGAAGAGCATTACACTTTTTATCAAGTAAGCTTTACTTTAGACTTGGCTCGATTAGGTGAGCATGATTTATATTTCGATAAAATGCCTCAAGGACTCGGGAAATGGATTAATAAACTGGAAATTATTGAGCGCGACAGTATACCTGCGGAGTTGAAGATTCGGAAAGAATTCGACCAATTTACATGGTATAGTGTAAACTCACCAGAACAGGGTTATGTGGGAGTTCAAGAGGCACGGAATTTAGTGAAGGTGCGTTTTCAGACGAGCCAAATTGAAAAAAGAAAGCGCATTGAGCAGGTGATAAATGTTCTGAAAAATGGTTTGATTATTCATTCCAGTACTGAAAATTATGGGATGGTACCTGTTTTCTTTTTGCTCGGTACCTTGAAAATTCCAGTACCAGTTTTTAATTCTGCTGTGACGCTAAAGGATGGGAATATAGAAACTAGCAATATCATTAATGCTTTGCAGAATGATTATGTTGTAGATGCATGGTATGATAGCCAAATGCCTTTAGAGGATGAATTGGCAAGTGCAAGCAAACTGCATAAATGGGCTGGGGTAAATACAATCATTGAAAAGTTAATGTAATGGCGGTGATCAAAATTGAAAGAAATTAGAGCACTCAGAATATCATTCACCGCCCCGTCAGCGCACTTTCGTATCATTCATAGTAGAGATCCACGCAGGACTTTTCCTCTACCTCCGTATTCTACAGTAATTGGGATACTTGCCAATATTATGGGTTGTCGGGAAAAGATTGAGGATATGTTACAGCACCCATTCGCTCTAGGGATTCTATGTTCTTACGGTTACATTACTAGGGAATATACTTGGTTAAGGAATTTAAGCTCGAAGTCACATAAAACACGCTATGCTAGAGCAGACAGGCGTGAGTGGGAAGGTATGATTGATCACCCAGGTGGGCAAAGTCCTGTTGTAGTGGAAGTTCTTAATGACGTAGCATTAACAGTTTATATACACCATCCCCAGGAAGATATATTTAACACCTTACTAACAAACATGGAACAGTCAGAAAACTGGTTAAACCATATACATTTAGGACGTTCCGAAGATTGGGCTATACCGCAAGAGACAAAAATGGTCGAACTAAAAGTGAGCAACAGGCCGTACGACTTATCAAGATCTGAAGGTTATTATCAGTGGATGCCTGATCCTAAGTATTGCTTTTCTCAAGAAAGCATTATAGATGATTATACTCAGCTATATATGAAAATGCAGGGGAGCGTATGCTTGGTGACTTCTATCTATTCTTTGAGAGAAATATCTAATCATAATGATACCGGGAAAGCAACTGTAATCCGCAATTTTTCCCATATTCCAGCCCGAATAGTCAATAGTCCAGTGCCGTTTTTAGAAGACTTAAGCTTACCTCAACTGTTCTGCGATCCAGAACTACATGTCCCCGTTTATCTAACATTAATTGATCCAGATATTTTGGGGAAGGAGTGAATAAAATGGACTTATCATTCCTGGCCAAAAGCAATGGAACTACCTTGCAAGATCATATAGCAGATGTGCTACAAGCAGTTGTAGCAATTCAGAAAATTTATAAACAGGAATATCCTGAGGAGTGGTGGACAGCACTTAGATATGCAGCTCTACTTCATGATCTCGGTAAAATTGATCCTGGTTTTCAGGAAAAAGTAGAGGAGAGAAAAATAACTCAATCACTTCCCCACAGTATTCTATCCATTTTTTTAATTCGACCGGACAATTTACCTTTTACTGGGGATAAGCAGGAAATCCGGCAAATTATATTATCTGCAGTAGCATTTCATCATTGGCGTGAGTATTTCCCAGATTTACTTTTAGGCGGGCGAGCGGTAGAGATCAGTGAGCAAGCAGAAGGATATATGCGGGATCAGCATTTTTGGGCGCGAAGGACTAATAGTCTGCAAAGAACATTAAGCAAAATAGCTGTTCAATATGGTTTGAATCCAGAGGTAATCGGAGCGAATAAAGAGTTAATAGAGTACCTCAGTTATCATAACTTGGGTAATGCCGGAATTCTTCTACCTCCTTATACACTGAGTTTTTTACCTTCCAGACTCCGTCGAAAGGCTGAGCAGCGTAGCCAAGATGAAAAACTACGCGTATTCCTGAGTGGTAACCTGATGCGAGCAGATCATTTTGCTTCTCTGGTTGAAGACAATCTGGGCAAGTTTGATCTTAGTGATGTTGAGATTAGCCGATTCCCTGATTATACTAACCTCGTAACGGCACTGAAAACAAAATTAAACACCGAAGATCTATGGCAAGCAGAATTTTTTGAACGCAATCCGGATTTAAGGGACGAAAACTTAATCTTAGTTGCCCCTACTGGAGTTGGAAAGACTGAATTTGCATATCTCTGGGGAGTGGGTCAGAAAAACATATTTGCCTTGCCTATGAGAGCAGCCGTGAATGGGGTGTGGAACCGAACCCGAGAACTATGGAGCCAGATGCCGGACAGTTCGAATGAAGATGTGGCATTATTACATGGAGATGCTTCTTTGGAACTTTATCAGCATACAGATTTGGATTTAGAAGGAGAGATTCGGCCGGCAATAGATATGGCTCGACAACTCTCACAACCTTATATCGTCTGTACGGCTGACCAGATAGCGCCTGCAGCTTTACGATATCCTGGCTATGAACGTATCTTTGCTACCTTGATGAATTCGTGCCTGGTCATTGATGAAGTACAAGCGTACGACCCAAGAGCAGCAGCGATTATTACCCACCTTATAAAGCAAAACCACTATTTTGGTGGCAAGACTTTGCTAATGACTGCTACACTTCCCGCTTTTATTCGAGATGGCGTATGTGAAGGTTTAGAGATAGAACCCCAAGGGAACCGATTTATTCGCTTATTAGACTCCCCGGATTTTAGTGATAGGGCTCAATCTAGCCGGCATCGTATTGCCTTTAGAACACATGATGGAGATTATGCAACGTGCATTGATGAGATGATAACTGCGGCAAGACAGGGCAAAAAAGTGTTGGTTGTTTCAAATACCGTAAAGACGGCTGTAAGTATTTATAAAAAGATTGGTGAAAAACTGGAAGACAAAGACAAGTTTGAGCTCGTACTTCTTCACTCTCGCTTTACTGACCAACATCGTCAGGAAAAAACCGAACAAGTATATAGTCTTATGCCAAACAAACGAAAATGCAGTAATCGTCCATGCATAATAGTTAGTACTCAGATTGTGGAAGCCTCTCTAGATCTGGATGCTGACCTATTATTTTCTGATGCTGCTCCAGCAGATAGTTTAATACAGAGAATGGGAAGGGTATATCGCCGTTATGCTCGTATGGCTGGAAACTATGCACCCGAAGAACCGAACGTAATTATTATGATCAATAATGCTCTGCCTAAAAAGGGCGAAATACTAGCTCCTGGAGTAGGCATTATCAGTTCACCAGAGAGTAAGGCAGTATATGACCTTGATCTGACTATGCTGACCCTTTTACTTCTAATGGCTATTGGTCACAATGACATCAATTGTTTTGAGCTGGAATCCGTTAGCGAATTGTTAACTCAAACAGAATGGAAAGACTGTTTTCCTGCCGCGAATGAGAAGAAATCAAAATCTACGGACAGTAATGATAATAATCTTGTGAAAAGGATGAAGGCCTTTAATCAATTACTCAAGGATAGGCATATTAGTTCTGTATTGGATGAAGCTACGAAAATGGCATGGGTCGAACAGTGTTATCAGATATTGGTGGAATCATATGAAAATCGCTTCCCCCTATATATGGGTAGCTATGTGAGTATTTACTATGATACCTTGGATTTACTTGATCACGGCTATTGTACTGACCGTAAGAGGGATGCAGAACAGCTATTCCGCAATGTACGCAATATTACGGTTATACCGCGTAGTATGGAGCAAAATTTTGTCTCTTGCTTACGAAAATGGGTAGAGGATAGTAAAGGAGACATTAGCTATCTACAACTGGCTACCGATATCCTTCCGCAGTTTACTGTTTCCTGTCCGTTCTGGCATGTAAAAAATGAAACAGCAAAACCGATAGATTTTGGTGAGTTGCTAAACGGTTTTCCGCTTGAATCCAAGCAGGTGGAAAAAATCAAGCGCTGGTTAAGTGGAGTGTATTGGATTGAACTGAACTATTCTGCTCGAGAAGGCCTGATTGAAGGAGAATAACATGCTCAGTGACACGAAATATGATTCCATTACCGGTACTCTGGTTGCTTATTATTTCATATGCCACCGCAAGTTATGGCTACATGCAAAGGGATTAGATTTAGAGAACGTTTCGGAAAACGTAGATGTAATAAAAGGAAAGATACTGCACGAGAGTAGTTTCACGCGTGAAACCCATAAGGAATACGATTTTGATCGCGCCAAAATAGACTTTCTTAAATACGGTGATGAAGTCATTGTTCACGAAATAAAAAAGAGCAAAAAATTTGAAGAAGCTCATATATGGCAGTTAAAGTATTATATCTATACGTTACAACTTAGGGGTATTCAATGTACTGCAGGGGTGATCCATTACCCCAATAGCATGCGTAAAGTAGATGTTGAATTTACTGAAAAGGATTCTCAAGCGCTCGGTGTAGCACTCCAGGAGATACGCAATATATTGGATCGATCTAAGCCTCCTTCTTGTTTGAAAAAAAGGTTTTGCTCCAAATGTGCCTATTTCGATTTTTGTTTTGCTTGAGGGAGGGCTGATATATGAGCAGAACTTATTATCTTTTTACTTCAGGGCGACTTCGCCGAAAGGATAATACCCTTGCTTTTGAAAGTGGAGAGGGACGCCGGATGATCCCCGTAGAAGATGTCGACCATATATATTGTTTTTCGGAATTAGATCTAAATAGTAAACTCCTAGATTTTTTGGGACAGAGCCAAATTATATTACACTTTTTTGATTATTATGGCAACTATACTGGCAGCTTTATTCCCCGGGAAGCACAACTGTCAGGTTATCTAATAGTCAAGCAGGTAGAGCACTATGCAAATGAAGAAAAACGTTTGACGTTAGCAAGGACTTTTGTGGAAGGAGCTATGCATAACATCCGGCGTAACCTTGAAAAAAGAGCTATAAATCCTACTTGTGAGCAAATTGATGTTTACCGACAAGTATTAAAGGATGCCACTACCATACAGGAAGTGATGAGCATCGAGGCTCATGTGCGGAAATTATATTACACCCAGTGGGAAGAAATTACAGGATGGGAGTTTGGTTCAAGAAGCAAAAGGCCGCCAGCCAATGCCCTTAATGCTCTCATATCTTTCGGCAACGCGATGACCTATACAGCTGTTCTTAAGGAAATACGTAAGACGGCACTAAATCCGACCATAAGCTATTTACACGAACCATCTGAGAGGCGATATTCGCTGTCCCTGGATATAGCAGAAATTTTTAAGCCTGTCTTTGTGGACAGGCTGATTTTCAAGCTTATTAATCTAAACATGATTACTGAACAACATTTTGACCGAAATATTAATTTTGCCTACCTTACCCCTCAAGGCAGAAAGATATTTGTGGCTGAATTTGAACAGCTTATGGAAAAAACCATACTTCATCGTAATCTTAAACGAAATATTCGTTATAAAAATTTGGTAAGGCTAGACCTCTATAAGCTTATAAAACACCTTCTGGATGAAAGTCAGTATACCCCAATGAAAGTGTGGTGGTAATATCAGGGTAATAGTAATCTATGATATAAGCACCGAAGATAAGGAGGGGAAAAGGCGCTTAGTAAAAACAATGAAAACTTGTCGGAAGTACCTTACGCATGTTCAGAAATCAGTGTTCGAAGGTGACCTAACTGAAGGCAAAACAGTGTTATTACGCAAAGAACTTGAGGGAACAGTTGACATGGAACATGATTTTGTCATTATGTATACTTTACCTGACGGAAAAATTTTGAATAGGGATATCATCACAAATACTCCCGACCCGACAGACAATTTTATATGATATGCAGAGCCGGAGGTTTGACGCAAAAATTCGTAATGCATATGCTTCAAACTATGGTTAAACCTGCCTTGCATTTGCAGTATTCATCGACCATAGAGGAATCTGAACACGGTGATTGGGAGGCAGTTGATGGCCTAACTGACCGTATTCATCGACCATAGAGGAATCTGAACACAAATACGAAAGAGAGCGGCTAGCCCAAACACTAGGTATTCATCGACCATAGAGGAATCTGAACTAGGCAAGACCTTGAAAGGCCTGGGCCTGGCGTTCGTATTCATCGACCATAGAGGAATCTGAACTCTCCTTGAATTTATCCTTATCTATCATAAGCATGGTATTCATCGACCATAGAGGAATCTGAACTCATCAACTCCAACGCTTTAATGCGATCCTTAGGAGGTATTCATCGACCATAGAGGAATCTGAACGAACTCAAGAAGATGCGGATAGATTTAACAATTCAAGGTATTCATCGACCATAGAGGAATCTGAACTTTTTCCCGTTGTCTAATCAAGTCTATAGAACCTTGGTATTCATCGACCATAGAGGAATCTGAACGCGTAAACTAGAAGGTCGGAGCTATAGCCAGATTTCGTATTCATCGACCATAGAGGAATCTGAACATTTTCCAGCATAGCAGGCACCTTAGAGACTGACCCGGGTATTCATCGACCATAGAGGAATCTGAACCAAATTGCGCCATTTGAGCGTACATAAACTGGTTGTGTATTCATCGACCATAGAGGAATCTGAACAGCATTAAAAGTAACCTCGCTCACTCCGAAAAAATCGTATTCATCGACCATAGAGGAATCTGAACTACCCTGCTGAATAAATTGACCCTTCCGGGTGCCTCGTATTCATCGACCATAGAGGAATCTGAACATGTTTCAGCCGCCAATAGCGTTGTGCCACTTCCCGCGTATTCATCGACCATAGAGGAATCTGAACGAGCCGAGGATTTATGGAAAGGAGGCTTAACCATGAGTATTCATCGACCATAGAGGAATCTGAACTCAGTTCGTCCAAGCTCGTTATCGGTTTGCCCTTGTATTCATCGACCATAGAGGAATCTGAACGGGTTTTCAATGTAGACTCCGGCAGGTTGATATTACGTATTCATCGACCATAGAGGAATCTGAACCCTCCTGCATTGATATTAGGTCGCCGACTAAGTCAGCGTATTCATCGACCATAGAGGAATCTGAACTCAATTAAATTCTCAATTTTATATATAATGCCCCGGTATTCATCGACCATAGAGGAATCTGAACTCTGTACCTTCCCGGCTTATGAGGAAACCGGAGTACGTATTCATCGACCATAGAGGAATCTGAACTAGAAAGAGAAATCATTAGTGGTGATGGTAATGGAGTATTCATCGACCATAGAGGAATCTGAACCTGGATGAGCAGGGTATAAAGGTAAAAGCTAGACGGCGTATTCATCGACCATAGAGGAATCTGAACCATTCAACAAAAATATCATCTACGAGGGTCCTAAGAGTATTCATCGACCATAGAGGAATCTGAACTTAGTTATTGCCAATCATGCCTGCGGGACTTTCGGGCGTATTCATCGACCATAGAGGAATCTGAACAGTCCATTCTGCCTGGCTCTTCATCACTCGGTTCTCGTATTCATCGACCATAGAGGAATCTGAACAAGTTTATATATCCCTACGATCGCCGCTCCCAATGGTATTCATCGACCATAGAGGAATCTGAACGCCGTCGGGACGGTGGCCGTAGACCCTAAGGTAATACCGTATTCATCGACCATAGAGGAATCTGAACTGTATAACAGTAAAGAAAAAGCCATGAGAGAGGAAGCGTATTCATCGACCATAGAGGAATCTGAACCCATGTAAAGCCGGTAAATTATATCCCGTTAGTATTTGTATTCATCGACCATAGAGGAATCTGAACAGGAAACCACGACAAACATCAAGACCTCAAACGAGGTATTCATCGACCATAGAGGAATCTGAACAAGTCCTGAGCAAAGAGGACGTGCAAAAGATATTTGGTATTCATCGACCATAGAGGAATCTGAACTTTCCATTCGTTCTGGTGGATTATACGGGATACTAAGTATTCATCGACCATAGAGGAATCTGAACACGGCTGATAGCTACCATTCCAGGCCTCAAGGTTGACGTATTCATCGACCATAGAGGAATCTGAACTACTTTTTCCAAGCCCTTTGCAGATGTTCGTTTTTAGTATTCATCGACCATAGAGGAATCTGAACTAGCTCGATAACTCTATTCTTGAGATCCTGTTCCAGTGTATTCATCGACCATAGAGGAATCTGAACTTTCTCAATCCTCCTCAAATTTCGTAAAGGACTTGGTGTATTCATCGACCATAGAGGAATCTGAACCGGTGAACGCGGCGATCCCGGAGCTGTATCAGGCTCGTATTCATCGACCATAGAGGAATCTGAACTCTAAGGCGGCCATGCTTAGAGACCTGACCAACAAACTAGTATTCATCGACCATAGAGGAATCTGAACATAACATTATTACAGATGCCCGTAAGGTTTTTTAGAAGTATTCATCGACCATAGAGGAATCTGAACATAAACTGATGATAGGCATAACAACTGCTGGGGATGGTATTCATCGACCATAGAGGAATCTGAACCCGATCTAACAGTGGTTGCTACTGCACCGGCCTCCCGCGTATTCATCGACCATAGAGGAATCTGAACAAGATACGGGCCGAAACATCGGCGTTAAGCCTGTTTTGTATTCATCGACCATAGAGGAATCTGAACTTGTTGATGGCGTGATCAAGGAACTCGAGGATGAGAGTATTCATCGACCATAGAGGAATCTGAACAACTACGATGTTGTTAGTGGCTATGGGGACCTCTATGTATTCATCGACCATAGAGGAATCTGAACCTTGAATTATTGTCGCAGCAAGGTACTCTGTTAACGTATTCATCGACCATAGAGGAATCTGAACCCTCTATCACCCTATCCAATAATACCGGGACGTCCTTGTATTCATCGACCATAGAGGAATCTGAACATTTATAGATGAAGGACATATGTTAGGGGCTGAAACGTATTCATCGACCATAGAGGAATCTGAACTTCGATCAGTTTCCCAATACAGATCTTTTCTACTGTATTCATCGACCATAGAGGAATCTGAACAAATCCTTATTTAGGTTATAAGGTGGATCAGTAAGGTATTCATCGACCATAGAGGAATCTGAACCAAGCTAGACTCTTCCAAGATCACAAACTACACGGGTATTCATCGACCATAGAGGAATCTGAACCCGCCTTGCTTTTGGCAGCACTCTTGGATTTTGTTTGTATTCATCGACCATAGAGGAATCTGAACCCAATTGCTCATCGCTTAATGGAATTATCTGAGGGTATTCATCGACCATAGAGGAATCTGAACAAGAGAAAGGGGGTAATAAACAATGAAATATCAAGCGTATTCATCGACCATAGAGGAATCTGAACTCGTGTATGGCGTGGAGGCTACAAGCTACACGTACGAGTATTCATCGACCATAGAGGAATCTGAACCTATTTCTCAAGTGATAATATCCGGTAGGGTTCAAGTATTCATCGACCATAGAGGAATCTGAACATGGGAAAGGCTGCTGACCAGTGCCATCTATATAAGGTATTCATCGACCATAGAGGAATCTGAACCAGTCCCGGTCTACCGCAAAACCTACTAGCCAGGCGGGTATTCATCGACCATAGAGGAATCTGAACTTTTTCCTTAGTTGTCATTTATCGTCAACCCCTTTCTGTATTCATCGACCATAGAGGAATCTGAACGAATTTACTGAGGAATATTTTAACTGTGAATATTGGGTATTCATCGACCATAGAGGAATCTGAACAAAGTAAAAAAGACAGACAGCAAAATCCACAACATTAGTATTCATCGACCATAGAGGAATCTGAACGGCACAGGAATTACATGCCAAGAACACCATGTTGTGTATTCATCGACCATAGAGGAATCTGAACCTGAAATGCTTGAAGATGGTCTGCACATTAGAGAAGTATTCATCGACCATAGAGGAATCTGAACTTATAAAAAGCGGTAAGGGTATAAACAATAACAAAGTATTCATCGACCATAGAGGAATCTGAACGAGCATTCGGGTCTATTTTTACATCCTCTGCATAATTGTATTCATCGACCATAGAGGAATCTGAACTGAATGAATTCTTAGATCAGTTTTCCTTTACGCCGTATTCATCGACCATAGAGGAATCTGAACTGAATGATTTGATTGATCGGTAGTCTTTTCCTTTTCGTATTCATCGACCATAGAGGAATCTGAACCATATACGCAGGTCAAAACGGGACGGCTCATGTCTTTGTATTCATCGACCATAGAGGAATCTGAACTTTTTATTGTCCTCCTTTAATTTATTCTTATTATTAGTATTCATCGACCATAGAGGAATCTGAACGCATGATCGAGTCGGTCACGCTCGAGAAGATTCATAGTATTCATCGACCATAGAGGAATCTGAACTACATATGATACCCGTTTCAATCATCTTCTAGC
>Ga0209312_1002065_pt1 | contig 13620 bp, 8 predicted proteins | sample BioC13SIPDNA_4_FD_185744 | JGI IMG/M metagenome (GOLD analysis project Ga0209312, IMG submission 185744) | Anaerobic biogas reactor microbial communites from Washington, USA - Biogas_R1_B C13 SIP DNA (SPAdes) (version 2) | ecosystem: Engineered > Bioreactor > Anaerobic > Unclassified | place... | reverse complement strand
CCGCCGCCGGCTCTCTCCGATGCGGACCTCCGCCCATCCCATTCCACTCACCACCCCCGCCCTGCAAATCCCGGGCCGAACAGGATTGGGGTCTGTCCCCTGGCGTCCCAAAGAATGGGGCTGTCTCCAGGCATCTCCGGTCGTCATTGCTTCTGAGACCGGGGCTTGTCCCCCAGGCTCCTCGCGGGCGAGCCCAGATTGCCACTTCGTACAGTGCTCGTCAGGTATTGAAGTACCTCTATAGCACGGCCGAGCATCCCGCGAGACACGGTCTGAAGGCTTTGACTGTCTATGGAAAACTCCTCAGCGACCTTCCGGTAGTTCTTCCCCTTGCGGTGAGCTGCTCCGGACGATCGTAGACCCTGAAGCTTACGAAGAAACTCGATATGTTTCTCATGTCCACTGATGCCCTGGGCGATCAGCACGCCTTCAAGCCTGGCAATGCTTCCTTTCATTCTCTCTCTCGTCTGTCCCCTCAGCAACAGATTGAGGGCTCTTTCATTGAGAGAATCCACCAGCACTTTTGTCAAACCAAGCACAAGGTCGTCAAAGTCCCTCTGTTCGTTGCCGGACGGGATGCGAATGGCCTGAAGGCAATGGATATCCGCGCCTGCCAACGGCAATAGAAGCCGCCATCCGAGCATGTTGTTGCATTCGACGGAGAGTTCGTCATAGAGCCGCTGGAATTCGTGCTCGGGCTGTCGGGAACTCGTGGACTGGCACAGCAGTTGCCGGCCAACAAACGTTTTGCTCATGTTGCCGGTCGGTAGAATGTTGTGGCTGCGCCAATGGAGCTGCTCTTCGTATGGCAGATCTCGCCCAAGATCGCCGAGCCAGGCGCACACTTGGTTATCCTGGTGATTGTCAATCGCCATACACCAGAGTCCGCCACAGCGCAGCATGCCATCTCTCACAGTGTACTTGCCCGGCTTCTCATAGTATCTGTCAAGGACCTCCATTCGAAAATGGACCGGCGTTAGATAGTGGGGCGAACTGGGATTCGCCCCGAAGTAGTCGGCCAAGAGATTGGGGTCGGATGTGTGAGTAATCTCGTCGCCGTCTTCATTAACTGCGATAATGAAATCGGTGTATTTCTTCGGCTCTTCGATGGCAAAGCCCCAGAAGCCGCTCTTCTCCTTTGGAAGTGGCGAGATGAGTCTCTTGCCGAGCAGACGACTAAATGACCGGTGGTTCCGTATGCCACGCAAATCGCCATAATGCAGCCCCCAGGAGAGTAGGCCATCTCGCGAATCGCAGCCGCCCGCATTGACCCTTAGCTCCTTCAAGGTATGGACAGAATACTCACGGTAGTCGAACTGAATAGACAGATGCATCTCTTTGATAGCAAGAAACTGTCGAAGCTCGAGCAGCCGAATTTCGACGTGGTCTGGCTCGATAGTTGCGATGAGATGCTCATTGCCGCTGCGGTCGGTCTTGATGTACTTGTCCTCGTTCCGCTCATGATACAGGTTGTGAAAGAGGCGGAACTCTTCGCTGAGTTCCTTGTACTCTGGACGCATGCCGTGGAACATGCGGTCGATGACAAGGGGCTCGACGCCGGAGCCAACACCAAATCGGAGGTACTCGGTTACAGTCTCGTTCCCTTCTTGGTGGTATCGGCTTGCCCCAGGCAGACCATCGCCGTGCGCCAAGTCCCACGTTGGATAGCCCAGGCAGTCCTCGATCTGCGTGGTCGGAACAAGAGCGCAGTAAATGTCGTGGTCGTGATGATCGCTCTCTCGGGTCAGATAGACCGTAACCATATCGGCCAGTTGCATGTCTCGGTTAAGCCACGCCAAGGGCTCGGCCTGGGATAGTCGCTCTCGTTCGTCTCGGATGCCCATATAACGATCTCTCCATATCCCACGTCGAAGGCTCATCTGCAGTATTCCGGTGACAGCCTACTCCATTCCAGTGCGCACACCGGTCGGGATCGCTGGATGGCTGGTTTCTGGGGTTGCGTCTTGTCGTCTTGGTGCGGGGATGGGCTTGAATGGGTCTTTCGCAATCGGTTCTGTGTTGTCTCATCATATCTGCTCCCAGTTCCCACCATTGTCGGCACAATCGCGATCGCGGACAAGGAAAAACAGCAGGATTTCGCCGCGTGTCGTGTGGGGTGCGGAGTGCGACGATTCGCGTTGTTCCGCGTGACAGGCGACGCGCGACGAGAGGCGGACGGGAGGCTATTTCGGGCGGGTGGTGTTCAGGCAGCGGCTGCAGATGGAGTCGGGTGGCAGGGTGCCGGTGAGCATGGCGAGGCGCAACTGGCGATAGGCGTTGCCGATCCAGATGTCCCGAAAGGAGTCCTGCGTGATGTTGCCCAGGGGCATCTCGCCGTCGACGTCCAGGCAGCAGGGCACAACGGTCCCGTCGGCGAGGACGCAGCCGTAGCGGAACGGCGAGGCGCACGGCTTGTATCCCGTTGCGCCGGCCGGGTCCGGAACGCGCCGGTCCTCCACTCGCCCGTGCCACATCATGTAGTCCACCACCTTTACCTCATCGACCTCGCTCGACTTCCATTCGTCCACGAATCCCTCGATCAGACCGTCGGTCTGCTGCATCCGGATGATTTCGATGCAGGTGCGAGGCCCGCCGCCCGAGACGAGTCTTCGCAACTCCAGGTACTGAAGCAGGTTAGAGCGTACCTCTTCGAATCTCGCCGGCGGACGCAGCCGTTCGTACACCTCGGCCGAGCAGCCGTCGAATGAGAAGGAGATGCACGTCAGAGGCGAAGACAGAATCTTGTGCGCCACCTTCTCGGTCAGGAGGGTCCCGTTGGTGTGGATCATGGTCTGACAACCCTTGGCGGCGGCGTAGTCGATCATGTCGTACAGAGCCTCACAGAGCAACGGTTCGCCGGACAGATAGAGCTTGATGAGAGGCCGGTTGCCACAGACCTCGTCGACGAAGCTTGCGAACAACGGCATCGACATGCTGGCTTGGCGCTGTTTCAGCCCGTTCGACTGGGGGCACATGACACATCGCAGGTTGCACATCCTGGTGATGTCGGCCCAGTAGACCGAAGGCATCGGGGGAATGTAGTAGTCCATCAGATCGCCGACGTTCTTCCATAGGCTCATGGGCGGGCCCTCGTACGACCATGAGGGGTTGTGGACGGAAGGACTTCTCGGCGAGGCGGGAGGGTCGAACCGATGCGAGCGGCCAAGTCGGGCCCACACGATAGCGGGGGGGGCTTGTCGCCGCACCACACCTCCACGGGGTAGACGGTCGGCGGACCGTTTGTGGCTCTGTGCGTCGTTCCTGTCTCCACGAGACGCTCCCACACAAAGGCGCCCCTTGAGCAGAATACCACATGACAGACGCTGCGCCTACAGTGAAGGCTGTCGACTTGTTTGCCGCATACCCCGCCGAGACGTGCCACTCGCATTAGATGCAGCACGAAGACGCACAGAGCCGCTCAATCACTTCTGACCGAGCGGCCCTATTCTGTCGGGCACTGAGATGATGACTCTTCTGCCAGCGATCCTCCTCAATTCAACGGCGGCAGGGCCGAAGCCGCTTCCTCCGGCGCCGAAGAACTCCCGGAATACTATGCAATCCCCATCTCGGCTTTCAACTGGGCCTCGGCTTCTCGCCAGTTCTGCTCGTCCTGCCCCGCCTGGCAGCCATTTTGGAGCCATATGGCCTCTGCCCGCTGGGCGATCTGTTCGTAGGTCAGTGCCTTGGACGGTCCGGAGGACTTGGTCGCCGTCGAACCAGTTTGGGTGCTATTTGTGACGCCGGCTTCGACAGTCTTCTTGCTGCCGGACCGGGTATTGCGTGTCGCCGTGCTCGTTCCGCTCTTCTGGGCCTTCCTTCCAGCCATTGCGAATCCTCCTTTTAGAGTGTAAGTAATTGTCGTTTATTTCCTTATGTAAACCCTGTCCGCCTCAGCCCCGGGTCTGAGTTCGGCCGTTCCAAAGCACTGTGTACGGACAATGGTGGCTCGGCGTTCGTCTGTTCGCCGGTCGAGTGCCGCAATTTTCCTGTTTCCACGTGGGGGTATCGCCGGACTTGGCCAATGGCAGGTGTTGCGTTGCGCCAAATGCGACTTTCTCCTTGCCGACGGAATCGGCAGCCAGTACGTATGCAGAGGGCGTACTTGAGGTCTCTGCCGGCAGTTGATTCCGGGAAAGGACGGCGAAAGTGGACAAGGTGGCGTGGGGCGTTCTGAGTACGGCGAAGATCGGCCTGCAAAAGGTTATCCCTGCCATGCAGAAGGGCAGGCACAGCAGGATCGTGGCTATCGCATCGCGGGATATGGCCAGGGCTCGGGATGCTGCCGTGCGGCTGAGGATCCCCAAGGCCCACGGCTCCTACGAGGCCCTCCTGGGCGATCCGGATATCCAGGCCGTTTACATTCCGCTGCCGAACCACCTGCATGTCGAGTGGTCGATCAAGGCCTTGGAGACGGGCAAACACGTTCTCTGCGAGAAACCCATCGGCCTTGATGCTGAGCAGTCGCGAGAGCTCCGGGCTGCTGCCGACCGGTATCCGCGTCTGAAGGTGATGGAGGCGTTCATGTATCGCTTCCATCCGCAGTGGATCGAGACCAGGAACCTGGTGGCAGATGGGAGGCTCGGCGAGCTTCGCAGTATCCAGACATTCTTCTCGTACTACAACATTGACCCCGCCAATGTCCGCAACAAACCCGATCTCGGCGGCGGAGGCATGTTGGATATTGGGTGTTATTGTGTCTCACTGTCACGATTCCTCTTTGACGATGAGCCTCGACGGGTCTTCGGCGTCGTGGAATATGATCGCAAGTTCAAAACCGACAGGCTTGCATCGGGCATCCTGGAGTTCGAGGCGGGGACTTCGACCTTCACGTGTTCGACTCAATTGAGCGCCTTTCAACGCGTCAACGTAATTGGCACGGCCGGTCGCATCGAGATCGAAATCCCCTTCAACGCGCCTCCAAGGAAGCGGTGCAGGATATGGCATCAGAGCACATCGAGGGTGCGGCAGATTCGCCTGCCCAAGTGCGATCAATACACGATCCAGGGCGATCTGTTCTCGCAGGCTGTTTTGAACGACACCGACGTCCCTACCCCTCTGGACGACGCCGTGGCGAACATGCGCGTCATTGACGCTGTGTTCGCAAGCGGCAGGACGGGTACATGGCAGACGCTGTAGCCTGCCTGGCGTGTCCGCGTAGGAGACAGCCGCAGGCGTCGATCTCTCGGCAAATGGGCTGCCACCACTTGGTTGCAGTGAGGGGCGGGGCATGGTAACATCGGGTCGTTGACCTTCCAATGAACCTGAGTATCTGGAGGATGCCATGAAGTTGCATGTCTGTTGGGCCGTCGTCGCTCTGTTGGCGGTGTCGTCGGTTGTCTCGGTATCGTACGGAGAGGTTCGGATTACGTCAGGCCGAAATGACGGATCGGCAACGGCGGAGTTTTTGTTTGAGAGTGTTCCGGCGCCTTCCCGCAGCGATGCCGCAGCGCAGGCGAGGTTTGCGGTCGTCGAGGGCAGGCCGGACGGCAACGGAGGCGGAGTAGAGAAGCTGTCCGACGGCAAGGTCCCCACCGAGGAAGACCAGCCGGCGGAAAACTTCTTCTTCCGGGCCGGGACCGATGGCGGCCGCCTTCGAATCGATCTGGGCCGCGCCATCGACGTCAAGCAGGTCAACACGTATTCATGGCATCCCGGCAGTCGCGGCCCGCAGGTGTACAACCTCTACGGCAGCGATGGAAAGGCCGACGGCTTCGATGCAGCGCCCGGGAGAGGCACCGATCCTCTGGCGTGCGGGTGGAAGCTGATCGCGGAGGTCGATACGCGGTCTGAGGGCCGTGTCGAAGGGGGGCAGTACGGCGTCAGCATTGCCGATTCCGACGGGACGCTCGGGACGTATCAATACCTCCTGCTGGATGTCTTTCGCACAGAGACGGCTGACCCCTTTGGCAACACGTTCTACAGTGAGATCGACGTGGTCGATCCCACGTCGCCCGTCATCGCTGCCAGGTCGGCCATCGAGCCGGCGGGAGACGTGCGCAGAGAGGTCGTGGACATCGAAGGAGGCAAGTACCAGATCACGATCGATACGACCGAAGCCTCCGATCTGACGAAATGGGCCCACGACGAGCTGACGCCCGTCGTGAAGCGGTGGTATCCCAGACTCGTGGCCATGCTGCCCAGCGACGGGTACGCAGCGCCTACACGGGTCAGCATCACGTTCAGCGCGGATATGCAGGGCGTCGCCGCCACAGGTGGTACGCGGGTTCGCTGCGCCGCACGCTGGTTCCGCGGTCAGTTGCAGGGCGAGGCCAAGGGGGCGATCGTGCACGAACTGGTGCACGTCGTGCAGAACTACGGCCTGGCACGGCGCAACAACCCCAACGCGACACGCACTCCCGGATGGCTGGTGGAGGGGATTTGCGACTACATCCGCTGGTTCCTGTATGAGCCTCACGCCCACGGCGCCGAGATCTCCGCGCGGAATCTCGAACGTGCCCGCTACGACGGGAGCTATCGGATTACCGCCAACTTCCTCCACTGGGTCAGCGAAACACACGACAAGGACATCGTCCGCAAGCTCAATGCCGCGGCACGGGAGGGACGGTACGCCGAAGACCTGTGGGTCGAATACACGGGCAAATCGGTTCAGGAGCTTGGCAGCGAATGGAAGGCCGCGTTGGGGGAGAAAATTGCTGCCGAGGCGGCCGCTCCGAGGCCAAATGCACTCACCGATGAGGAGAAAGCGGCTGGCTGGAAGCTGCTGTTCAACGGGGAGAACCTCGACGGTTGGCGCAACTTCAAGAGTCAGGGAATCCGCCCCGGCTGGCAGGTTCGGGACGGCGCTCTGGTGTGTGCCGATCCGCGCAACGCGGGCGATCTGTGCACGGACGAGAAGTTCGATTGGTTCGAACTGACGCTGGAGTACGATATCAGTCCAGCGGGCAACAGCGGCATCATGTACCATGTTACCGACGAGGGCAGCGCCGCCTGGGCGACCGGGCCGGAGTTCCAACTCGAAGACAACAGGGAGGCCGCCGACCCCGTTCGCTGCGGCTGGTTGTACGGCCTGTATCAGCCTCCAGCCGACCCCGACACAGGGAGGCCGCTCGATGCCACAAAGCAGCCAGGGCAGTGGAATCACATCCGGCTTCTCGTGACGCCCGAGAGATGCGTTCACGAGATTAACGGCGTGATCTACTTCGAGTATGTCCTGGGCAGCGAGGACTTCAAGGACCGAGTGGCCAAGAGCAAGTTCGGCCGGATGCCTTTGTTTGCCAAGTCAAATGCCGGCTATGTTGCTCTCCAGGGCGACCACGGGCAGGTCGTCTTCCGCAACATCAAAATCCGTCCGATTGAGGCAGGCGGATGATCCCGGACGCTCTCGGATGGCGCGTTGGGTCGGCTGCGGCAGGCTTCTCAGCCGTTCTTCTTATCTCGTTTGGCTTGTCGTTTCTCCTTGGCCGTCTTCTGGGGCTCTTTCTTTTTCTCTTTTCGGGTGTCCCGCGACTTTGCCATGTGATTGTCTCCTCTGTCCTGTCCGGGCCCGGACCGACGCCGAATCGCCCCTGGGCGGACTGCCGCAGGACGGCCGGGCTAAAAAAGAAGCGGTAACAGAGAGCTGCTACCGCTACAAGAATAGATAGAAGATTAGTTAGGAACGTTTACGCGTCGCGAGCCTCAACTCCCCACAAGCGTCTGCCTCGGTCCGTTGCAAGCTCGTTCGACAAGGCTGCCCTGTAACAAACGCCCTATCATTTCCGTTATCTTGTATCGGAACGGCCGGCTCAAAAACTTTAGAGAATTTTGGACCCAAGACCGAAAAAGACGCACTGTTCAGGGCTTCGAGACGCCATTCCGCTCGGTCGGGAGGGCATCCGTATCCATTCTCGTCTGCGCGTTTCGCGGCCCGAAGTGTTGTCCCGGCTCTTCGACCCTGATAGAATGGGTTTGCAGAAGTTACGTGTGGGTTGGCCGTCCGGCAGCCGGACTTGGTTGTGCATGAGGCGCCGGGGCATTCAATAGCGACGTTACGACGTGATATTGAGAGGGCCTGTGCATGTGCAGGCGTAGCGGATTCACCCTGATCGAACTGCTGGTTGTGATTGCGGTGATCGCCATTCTGATGGCGATCCTGATGCCGGCCCTTAAGATTGCCCGGGAACAGGCGCGTGGCGTCAACTGCCTGGCAAACCAGCGGTCGCTGACGCAGGCGTATATCATGTACGCCGATGACAATGACGGTTCCATCTGCGGAGGGTGGGCCCGGCACGACGACGTGGGCGGGGTTCCCCCGTGGGTTAGGCCGCCGGGAGATATCAGCGACAGCGGCTCGTACAGCATGGTCACTGGCGCAGTGACGCTGGAGCAGCGATATAACGGCTTGCGGGCGGGGGCGCTTTATCGCTACGTCAGTGAGTCTGGTGTTTATCATTGTCCAGGCGACAATCGCAAGAACATGGGCACCAGCTTGGGCAACGGTCTGGAGTATCGGATCTTCCGCAGTTACTCGTTGTCGGATTACATGCGCGGGACAGACCCGACCGATCCGAAGAAGTTGTTCACCTTCAAGGACCAGGCCAATAAGATGCTCTTCGTGGAGGAAATCTACGACGGCTCGGCGGGCAACTTCAATCACGACGGCTGGTCGTATGTCCCGTACTCCGGGAGCATGTGGGACCCGCTGGGCATCTTCCACAGCGATGCCTGCACGTTCAGCTATATGGATGGCCACGCCGAGCGCAAAAAATGGGAGGACAAACGAACGGTTGTCTTCTGTAGGAGTCGAGGCGAGGCAAGTGCCCAGGGGTTCGGCAAGAATCAGGTATTCAATCCGCCCAATCCAGACCTGGACTGGCTCGACGCTCGTTACCCCGGCAAGATGCACACCGCAGCCGGCAACTGAGGGGACAGGGGGGCTGCTCTATCTTGGCGAAGGGGCTGTTCGGATCAAGCCTCCGCCGGGTGCGTGGCCTCTACGGAGCCCCGGCCGCTGTTAGGAGTTGTCGGCAGATGCGCAGACGCTCTTCGATCGCGCCGATGAGGGCCGGGTCCCCGGAGACCTTCGCCAGTTCCAAAGCCCGTGTCTGATGGGCCAGGGCCTGTTTGAATGCCCGACGGTTCACATAGTACCCCGCGATGAAATCGTGCAGCATCGGTGAATTGTCCACCTCGGGTCGGATCCGGACGGCCGTGGTGTAGTGTGCGATCACATCTCGAGGCCTTTCCATGCCCGCCAGCGCCAGCGCGAGGCCATAGTGGGCCTCGGCGCAGTTCGGGTCGAGCCGCAGCAGATTGGACATGCAATCCACCGCCTCCGCCAACCGTCCTTGGGCAAGGAGGGCTTGCCCGAGGGCGTGCCGCATGCGGATCGCGTCGTATTGGAGCCCGAGCCCGTGTGGCATCCCCTTGATCGCCGCACGCAAATGGGCAGCGGCCGAGTCCAGTTGACCTCGGTACAGGAGGGCCATACCCAAGTCGTGGTGCGTACGCGGATCGCGACGGTCCAGTTCCAGGGCGGTCTGCAGGTGCACCAGGCCCTCGTCATACTGCTCCTTGACGTTGAAGAGGAGAAAACCCAAGGTGCGGTGGGCCCAGACGTTCTGCGGGTTCAGTTCCAGGGCCTTTCGGTACTCCCGGATCGCGCCGTCGGTGTCGTGGGCTCGAAAGAAGGCGTCTGCGGCCCGAACGAAGGAGTAGTCGTTCAGGAACTGTTCGTGGATCTTCCGAATGGCGGTGGGAGCGGCATTGACGAACTCGGGGATGTTGGCGGCCCGGTCCGAAGCTGTCAGGTGGGACAGGCAGATGGCGGGACTGCTGTGTCCGGCCTCGTCGATGTGTGTCAGGAACAGTTGCGTGTAGTCCGAGCCGGCCTTGGAGGAGAAGACCAGCCACCGCCCATTCGGCGAGAAGCTATGCCATGAGTTCATTCGGGCGGTGTTGCCCTCCAATCGTCGCGGCTCACCTCCCGCGGCAGGGATGATGTGGAGTTGGCTGTCCGGCTGGAGCAGCATGTAGCTCTTCGCCTTGCAGAAGACGATCCACTTGCCGTCAGGAGAATAGCGGGCGAAGTAGTTGCTCATCCCGTCACCGGAGGCGCCTGGGATCGGCTCCGGCACGCCACCTCTCCCCTCGTTAAACGCGATACGATAGAGGTCGTAAAGGAACGGCTTGCCCTCTTCGACGAACTCGGCGCAGTCCTCCGGGCTCAGAAGGACCTTGCTCTTGTCGTCGGCGCGGAGTCTGTAGGCCTCGCTGCGGGCAAAGACGATGTACTTGCCGTCCGGGCTCCATGTCGGATTGCTCTGAACGTATCGGGGATCATCGGCGCCGGGCAGGGCGGCAAACTGCTGTGTATGCCGGTCGTAGATGCACAGGATGCCTTTGATCGGGAAGAAGAGCTGGGAGAATGCCAGGGCCGGCATGGGCACGAAGACCGAGCGGTCCTTGACCGTGCTGACCACATAACGACCGTCCGGAGAAATCTGTGAGAGCAGGCCGAAGGTCTGTTCGCCGTCTTCGACGTGATAGTCGTTCCACGTGATAATATCGCTCGTCGGCAGCGTCATCTCTTCGGCCACCCGCGTCACCACGTAGGACCCCTTGCTATTGGCGTAGTCCACATCCATCGCCAGAAGGCTTGCATCGGTAGGAAAAGAGTGGCAGTTCCCACAGACCGGCACGTTCTCCAGGACGACCGGCGGCATGTCCTCGGACGAGATGGAGCCGAATCGCCAGCGGATCTTCGTGGGGTCCTTGACGGCCTCGATAAAGGGCAGGTTCACCTCCCGGTAGAACAAGGACGCACCGACCTCATCCGGCGATGTCGCAAACGTGACACGTCCTCGGGCGAGGACCTTGCCTGGGCGAGAGCCGCTGACGCCGACGACGAGCATCTCGACCGGTTTTTCGAGAGACCGCGTCTTGATCGTTTCCCATAGCGATCGGTCCGCCACCCAGAGGGGTTCGCGTACGAGAACGCTCAGGTCGTCTGCCCCATCCTGGAATCTCAGGCGAATCGCCCACGCATCGCATGCGGACTCGTCGGCCGACCAGCGAAACGTCGGGGCCGCGATGTCCGGAGGAAAGAGCGCTCCCTCCGGCGGGTGAGCGATCGTCACCGCCGGGCAGAGGCCGTCCCCGGGATCGGCAGAGAGAATCGCACAGGCGTCCAGTCCGGGCCTTCGCGACACAAACAGAAGGACCGATGCGACGCCGAACAGAAGTACCACAACAAGAAGATGACTGCGCCGTATCCACATGGACCGTGACCTTCAGGTACTTGAAGCTCATTGTCATACCGCGGGCGTAGGCGATCATGGCCCTGACATCTGTGTGGCATATCGGCACAAATGAATATGCACATGGAGCTGATTTCGCGTGGGGTTGAATTCCTCCACATCTGGAGGGTCATCAAGCCCCTCTCCGTGCCTTGGTCACTCTGCTGTGCCCATGAAGTGAATGCTGTCTTTCTCGGATCGCGGCTGCTTATAGGACGCATTTGCGGCGACGGCGGTTGCCATCAAGGCGCCTTCGTATACTTGACGGTGACAGTGCCGGGCCTGGCGGGAATGTGGATCGGCAGGCCCGTCTCCAGCAGCCGCCTGCCGGACAGACGGAGTGTGTCGGCGCCATCGAAGTCCTGCACCTCGTACACGGCATCCGCGTCCAGACCGCGCAACGGGATCTCGGCCGAACTGAAAATGCAGTCCTCGCGGCGGAAGGCCTGCACGAACCCCGTGCCCTCGTCGGGCCGATCGAATTGCCAGGCGATCCAATCCTGTTGTGAAAGGTTGTAGTCGGTTAGCGGGTAGTAATCGCCGAAATAGGCCGGCGCCACTTCGAGCCACTCGCGATAGAGCTTCAGGATCAACTCGTCATCGACCGCGACGCGGAAGTCAAAAAGCCCGATGTTAGCCGGACACATGTTGCTCCGACGGGTGTACGGGGCGTAGCTTTGCCCGCCCGTGCCCCAGCCCCATCCGGCTGTGTTCGAGGGACAGTATCCCGTGCCGTGGAACGGCAGCCAGAACGACAGGCCGTACGTGTGTCCCTGCTGCCCGACAGGCTCGAACAGGTAGTCGCTGCGCAGCAGGGGCACGGACCGCCGCATGGTTTCCAGGTCGTTGCGATGGCCGCCGCTGGCGCAGGAGTCGATCACCATACCGGGGTGACGGCGAAGCAGTTCATCCCAGTAGGCGAGATAGCCTGTGACGTATTTGTTCTCGGTGATTCCCTGACGATCCGGTGCGTCGTTGCGGCGCCAGAAGTTCAGCGGCTCGATGTTATAATCCTGGCGATACAGATCGATGCCTTCCTCGGTGATCATCTTATCGATGTGATTGACGAGCCAGTTCCACGCGTCGGGGTCGCCCAGATTGAGCAGTCCTCCGCCGGAGCCGCCCAGCACCCATTCTGGGTGATTCTCGGCCAACCACGTCCCGGCGTGCACCCGCTCGGGCTCGAACCACACGATGATCTCGACGCCCCGGTCGTGGGCATGGTTACTGATTCGCTTGAAGCCGTTCGGGAAGCGGTGCGGGCGACGGTCGATCTCCCACGTGCCGACCGCTGCGGCCCAGCCTTTCTCGGCGGCCCCGACATACCAGCCGGCGTCCATCCACCAGTAGTCCAGTTTGAGCCCCCTGTCGAGGTAGCGGTCCATAAACTCGATCTGACTGCGTTCGTCGGCTTTGGTCATCTCGGCGAATTGGTGTGAGCTGCACGCGCAGAACATCGGCAGAGGCAGCGGCTGACCCTTGCGGCGGGGCAGGTTGTACCGGATCATCCACCGTCGCCATGTGTTCTGGGCGTCGATCCAGTCCCCGCCTTTCCAGAACTGCATGACGATCAGCGGCGTCCGGACGGTTTCTCCTGGGCGCAGACGGAAATGGGTGGCTTCCTGCCCGGCAGTGATGTGCAGCCCCGTCCCATCGTCTCGCTGGAAATCGGTGTGCCACTGGCCGGGCCAGCCGACGGCCAGGATGATCCCTTCGTCGCCGGTGTCGATGTTGTAGTAGGGCCATTCGCCGGCCGTGCCGCGACCGCCGCGGGGAGCGAAGGAGAGCTTGCGGCCTACTTCGAGCACGCTGCTGCTCGGAGCGAAATCCTCAGGACCTACCGAGGTTCCACGCCAATGTCTGAGGAGGTATTCCTGGGCCGGCCCTCGGCAAAACCGTGCGTCCAACGCATTGACACGCTCAATGATCGGTGTGTCCCTGTTTCCGCCGTTGGTCAGATGAACAGTCCACTCGATGCTCTCGAAGTCGGTGTATTCCAGACCTTGCCAGCGGACGATCAGGCCGGTCTGTGGATCGCGCCAGGTGAGCGTGTGGGCCACGCGGTGGGCGTCGAGCGTCTCGTGTCGGGCCTCGTGCGTCCACGTTTTGAGCAATTCGCCGGAAGGCCGGTCGTCGAACACGAAGGAGAAGGGCGGCATGGCATTCTGCCAGTCGTATCGCTGCTTCCATGTGTGGCCGGGGTTGTTCGGTCCGATCTGCATCGCGGCGACCGTATCGGTCCAAAGCAACCAGTCCGGCGGAGCCGAATCGGCGTCTTCCACGGACAGCGTGAACTGAAACACGTAATCCGCCTGGCCGCTGGGGCCGGTCTGGTGCGGCCCGACGAGATCCAGATGATCCACCGCCACCGGTGCCAGGACGC